>Ga0065709_1029517_pt1 | contig 18433 bp, 16 predicted proteins | sample Hoacrofraction14_2_FD_59096 | JGI IMG/M metagenome (GOLD analysis project Ga0065709, IMG submission 59096) | Hoatzin crop microbial communities from Cojedes, Venezuela, sample from fiber fraction 14 v1 | ecosystem: Host-associated > Birds > Digestive system > Esophagus > Crop | place: Venezuela...
GGCCGCGCTCCGCGCGGCGGCAACGTCATCGGCCTGAATCGGCTTCGCCGATTCAGGCCGATGCGTTGCCATTGCCGGTGAACGAACGCGGGCCCGGACATGCGAGCATGTCCGAGCCCTTGTTCGTTTACCGCAACCGGCTTATCGTCACATCATTCCCATCCCTGCTCCGCCGCCTGCGGGCATCGCGGGGGCGGGTTCTTTGATGGTGGAGACTGCGGATTCGGTCGTAAGGAGGGTGGCCGCTACGGAGTTGGCGTTCTGCAGGGCGCTCCTGGTGACTTTGACCGGGTCGAGGATTCCGGCTTCGACCATGTCGACGTACTCTCCGGTGAGGGCGTTGTAGCCGACTCCCGCGCCGGATTCACGTACTTTGTTGACGATGACCGCGCCTTCTTCGCCGGCGTTCTCGGCTATGCGGTAGAGCGGAGCCGTGAGCGCGCGCTGGATGATCTGCGCGCCGGTCTTTTCGTCGCCTTCGAGTTCATTTACAAGCTCGCCGAGCTCTTCGGAGGCGTGGATGTACGCCGATCCGCCGCCCGCGATGATGCCTTCTTCGACGGCCGCGCGGGTTGCATTGAGCGCGTCTTCCATGCGGAACTTCTTGTCCTTCATTTCGGTCTCGGTCGGCGCGCCTACGCGGATGACCGCTACGCCGCCCGCGAGCTTCGCGAGCCTCTCCTGGAGCTTCTCGCGGTCGAAGTCGGACTTCGTCTCGGCGATCTGAGCCTTGATCTGGGCGATGCGGGCCTCGATGTCCTCCTTGGAGCCTTCGCCGCCGACGATGACGGTGTTCTCTTTCTGGACCTTTACGGACTTAGCGCGGCCGAGCTGGTCGATCGTCATGTCCTTAAGGTCGATGCCGAGTTCGTCAGACACTACCGTGCCGCCCGTGAGGATGGCGATGTCCTTGAGCATGTCCTTCCTGCGGTCGCCGTAGCCTGGGGACTTGACGGCAACGACGTTGAAGGTGCCGCGGAGCTTGTTGACGATGAGGGTCGTAAGAGCCTCGCCCTCGACGTCCTCAGCGATGATGAGGAGCTGGGCGCCGGTCTTGACGATCTGCTCAAGCAGCGGAAGGAGATCCTGGATATTGGAGATTTTCTTGTCGACGATGAGGATGTACGGCTCTTCGAGGTTGGACTCCATCTTCTCCATGTCCGTTGCCATGTATGCGGAGATGTAGCCCCTGTCGAACTGCATGCCTTCGACGAGGTCGAGCTCGTCGACCATGGTCTTTGACTCTTCGATGGTGATGACGCCGTCCTTGGAGACCTTCTCCATGGCGTCGGCGATCATGGAGCCGATGGCGTCGTCGCCTGCGGAAACCGCCGCGACACGCTCGATCTGCTGCTTGCCGCTGACCGGCTTGCTCATGGCAAGAAGGGACTCGACGGCCTTGTCGGTAGCCTTCTTCATGCCCTTCCTGAGGATGATCGGGTTCGCGCCCGCCGCGAGGTTCCTCATCCCCTCTTCGACCATCGCCTGTGCGAGGACCGTAGCGGTCGTCGTGCCGTCGCCGGCTACGTCATTGGTCTTGGAGGCGACTTCCTTGATGAGCTGAGCGCCCATGTTCTCGAAGCCGTCCTCAAGCTCGATGTCCTTCGCGATCGTCACGCCGTCGTTGGTGATCGTCGGCGCGCCGTAGGACTTCTCGAGGACTACGTTGCGTCCCTTAGGCCCGAGGGTCACGCGGACTACGTTCGCGAGCTTGTCTACGCCCGTCTTAAGTGCTTCCCTGGCTTCTACGCCGTACTTGATTTCCTTTGCCATGACTTACGCCTCCTCTACTACAGCAAGAATGTCGGACACCCTGACGATCGTGTATTCTTCGCCGTCAAGCTTTACGTCCGTGCCTGCGTATTTCGAATAAATTACCTTCTGACCCACGGCGACGTTCATCTCGACCTTCTCGCCGTCCACTACTCCGCCGGGGCCAACTGCCACGACCTCTGCCTGCTGCGGCTTCTCCTTCGCCTGTCCCGGAAGGACGATGCCCGACGCCGTCTTCTCCTCGGCTTCCAGCTGCCTCAATACGACTCTGTCGCTAAGCGGTACTAACTTCATCACTGCCTCCTTTGGAACTGCTTCATTCGCAGATCTTTTTTAGCTTTGTTGGCACTCATGCATAAGGAGTGCTAACATCTAACGCTTAATATACGCCGCTCCCCCACCCTTGTCAACACCTCTTTTGAAGTAATCGGATCATTTTTGAGCTTTGCCCGGAAAATGATAAAAAATAAAGAGCCCCTCGCCGGGGCCCTGGTTCAATCCATCCGTCTAGGCGAATGCTTCGCCTTTATTTCCTTTAATTCGTCGAAAATGTATTCGTTCAGGACTTTTATGTACGTCCCCTTCATCCCCGACGACCTCGATTCGATTATTTCCGCGCTCTCGAACTTGCGCAGAGCGTTCACGATTACTGAGCGCGTGATGCCGACGCGATCGGCGATCCTGCTTGCGACCAGCACGCCTTCGCTGCCGCCAAGCTCTTCAAATATGTGCTGGATGGCCTCCAGCTCCGAGAATGAAAGCGTTGAAAATGCAGCTTTGACGGTCTGCCTCTTCCTGCTCTCTTCCGTCAGCTCCTCGTCTACCGACCTCATCATCTCAAGTCCGATCACGGTCGTCGCGTATTCCGCCACTATGATGTCGTCGATGTCGTAGGGTGCTCCCGTCCTGTAGACGAAAAGCGTACCCAGCCTTTCGCCGCAGATGTCGATCGGGTTGATCATCGCGCTGTATGAGGCGGTGTCGATTTCCTGGAAGCCCAGAGTCGTAAGGTTCACGTTCTCTTTAGTAGAAAGGACCCCGAGGAAACGCTCATTAAGCGTTTGATCGATTAAGTCCCCCACTTTGCTTCCGAGGTACTCGACTATTTCGGGCACCCCTTCGGCGCGGTCCGCTCCGAGGACTTTTCCCTTCCGGCTCAAGACGAGTACGCAGGAAGCAAGTGACTCGGAAAGCACCTCACAGATATCATTGAATACGACCTTCGAATTGCTCGTGTTGTGCAGTAATTTGTTGATCTTTCGCGTTTTGTCCAACAGCTGCACGCTCATGAATGTCTCCTCCTTTCTGCTTTATTTTGAACATTTCAAATAGCCCCAAACCTTGTGCTATTTGGTAAAATTCTAGCAAACAGAATACAGGCGGGGCAACATACCCCGCCAAAAATACGTTGAATTTAACTTTTTCTTTACGAATTTATGAGTGTTTTACCGCTCTTTTGAACTATCTTTTCACAGGCCAGCCGGTAATTCCGCAAACATAGACTATTTTTGCCCTTTCTCCCGCATTTTCGGCAAATAATCCGAGCGTATCGCCCGATATCGACGGATGTCCGCTCCCCTGGGAGTTGTGTACCCTGAAAATGCGTTTACCGCTCCCGTCAGTTTCCCTGACGGCGGTAACAGTGTGGACCTGCCTTGTGATGTCGTCGCAGTCGTGCATGTACGTTATGATGAGTACGTCGTGGCTCGCGGCAATCCTTCCGACTCTTTCCTCTACCGCGGAGGCCTCGGTCTTAAAGCCGTCCCGCTTGAAGAAGGCCGCGATCGACGCCGGATCCGTTCCGAGCATGCCGAAGAACACGGCGCCGTGCTTTTCGAAGGCGCGCACGAGCTTCGAGAGGCTGATGCGCCCTTTTAAGAGCTTCTGGCCTGCTTCAGACCTCTTGGCGTTCTCGATCTCCCTCAGGGCTACGAGGGCATTGTAGGCGGCAGCTATTCCGCAGCCCGCCCAAGCGAGGTCCGTGCAGCCATATCGCACGCTCTTCAGCGCGCTCTGGTCCTCAATGTAGCCGCTTTCGGAAAATGCAGAAGGATCCAGCGCGGCTTCTCTTGCCTTGTTCGCGTTCATCCGCCTGTTCGCGCCGACCTTCATAGCGGTGCGCAGGCGGTGCATGAGTTCAGGCACGCCGGCGCTTTTGGTCTTTACGGTCATTTTCTTCTTAATCGCACTTATAGCTTTCATAAATAATACCGTTTGCGCAGCCCTCGAAAATTCCTTGACAAAACTCTCCTGCGGCCGCATAATATCATCCGTTGCGGGGTATGGCGTAGCTTGGTAGCGCGCACGGCTGGGGGCCGTGAGGTCGCGAGTTCAAATCTCGCTGCCCCGACTAGGATCGAAAGCAAGGCTTTCGGTCCTTTTCTTTTGCCTCTGCGGCAGCTTATGGCCGACCATATCCTCACTAAGTTTATGCCCCACCATGTCTCCTGCAGCTTATGGCCGACCATGTCTTCACTGAGCTTATGCCCCACCATATCTCCTGAAACTTATGACCGACCATGTCTTCACTGAGCTTATGCCCCACCATGTCTCCTGCAGCTTGTGGCCGACCATATCCTCTCTGAGTTTATGGCCGGCCATGTCTCCCCCCGCCCTCCCCGCAGGCGCATCGCCGCAGGGATGGCAGGGCGTTTTATTCTTACTTGCCGGTTACGTAGCTCATGAGGCCGCCCGCCGCGATTATTTTCTGCATGAACGGCGGGAAGGGCTGCGCGGTATACGTCTTGCCCGTGGTCACGTCGGTGATTTCGCCGGAGTCGAAGTCGACTTTGACCTGGTCGCCTTCGTTTATCTCTCGGGCCGCCTCGGGGCACTCTAGGATCGGAAGGCCGATGTTGATCGAGTTCCTGAAGAAGATCCTGGCGAAGGTCTCGGCGATGACGCAGGATACTCCCGCCGCCTTTATAGCGATCGGCGCGTGCTCGCGGGACGAGCCGCAGCCGAAGTTCTTAAGGCCGACCATTATGTCGCCCTCGCCCACCCTGCTGACGAAGGTCTTGTCGATGTCCTCCATGCAGTGCGAGGCGAGCTCCTTCGGATCCGAAGAATTGAGGTACCTCGCGGGGATTATGACGTCAGTGTCGATATTGTCGCCGAACTTAAAAGCCCTGCCCTCTGCGTTTTTCATTTTCTCCTCCATTTCATCCTAAAGTAAAGCGGATGCCTTATGGCAGCTTAGCCGCTGTTAAAAGCGGCGCGGCCACCCGCCGCACAAAAAGCGCGCACGGCTTAATTCGATTCAAAAGAAGCGGACGCCGGGACACCCGTAAATGAGCCGCGGCACGGCTGCCGATTAAAGCGCGCCCTTCCCAACTTGAAGGCTGCCGCCCGCCGGCTTCCTCCTTCGCCTTGCGTACAGGGAGCCAACGCGCCGCGTTCAATGTCATTCGACGACAACGATTTCTGACGGATCGGTGAGGCGTCCCGTAATCGCCGATGCGGCCGCGACCGCGGGGCTGGCGAGGTAGATTTCGGAAGTTACGTCGCCCATTCTGCCTATGAAGTTGCGGTTCGTGGTCGACACGCAGCGCTCGTGCGCTGCCAGTATTCCCATGTAACCGCCGAGGCACGGCCCGCAGGTCGGGGTCGACACCACGGCTCCCGCCTCGATGAAAATCTTGAGGAGCCCCTCTTCCATCGCCTGCAGGTAGATCGCCTGGGTCGCAGGTATGACGATGCAGCGGAGGTTCTTCTTGACCTTGTGGCCTTTGAGGATCTTCGCGGCGGTGCGGAGGTCGCTTATGCGGCCGTTCGTGCACGAGCCGATGACGGCCTGGTCGACTTCGATTCCCGCGGCCTCGGAGATAGTCTTCGTGTTCTCGGGAAGGTGCGGGAAGGCGACCGTCGGCTCAAGCTTCGAAAGGTCGATGACGATTTCGGAGTCGTACACTGCGTCCGCGTCCGCCTCGTAGGCCTTGTAAGGGCGCTCGGAATGCTCCTTCATATACTCCATGGCCTTCTCGTCGACCGGGAAGATGCCGTTCTTCGCGCCCGCCTCGATCGCCATGTTCGCGATCGTGAAGCGGTCGTCCATGCTGAGGTCGGCGACCCCGTCTCCGGTGAACTCCAGCGACTTGTAGAGGGCGCCGTCGACGCCTATTTCCCCGATAAGATGGAGGATCACGTCCTTGCCGCTGACCCACTTATTGAGCTTTCCAGTGAGCACGACCTTGATCGCCGAAGGAACCTTGAACCAGGCCTTGCCCGTCGCCATCCCGGCCGCCATGTCGGTCGAGCCGACGCCGGTCGAGAACGCGCCGAGCGCGCCATAGGTGCAGGTGTGCGAGTCGGCGCCGATAACGACGTCGCCCGCGACCGTCAGCCCCTTTTCGGGGAGCAGCGCGTGCTCGATGCCCATCTGGCCGACGTCGTAGTAGTGGGTGATGCCCGTCCTCGCGGCGAACTCGCGGACGCACTTGCAGTGCTCCGCCGACTTTATGTCCTTGTTCGGGATGAAATGGTCCATGACGAGGGCGATCTTGTCCTTGTCGAAGACTCCCTCCTGCTTCCAGGAATCCATTTCCTTTATGGCAACCGGCGACGTGATGTCGTTGCCGAGGACTAGATCGAGGTCCGCCTCGATCAGCTGTCCGCTGACAACGCTGTCAAGCCCGGCGTGTGCCGCCAGTATCTTCTGCGACATCGTCATTCCCATAATCCTTACCTCCGTTTTTTGATCCTGTAGCTGTCCGGAATGTACTTTTCCTGATTGCCTTCATCCTTTAAAAATGCCAATGCCTCTTCGGTCCACTCTCCGAAGAGCGGGCCGCAGGCGTACTGGTAGAGTATCGACCCCGGCTGCGCGATATTGTACTCCACGCAGACGGGCTCATCGTCCTCCGTGACGGTCATGTCCCATCCGACCAGCCTGAAGTAGGGAAGCTGCTTGTGGCACTCCTTCACCTTTTCGCAAAGCTCGTCCCACTTCGGGATTTTCATTTCAGGATTCGGTATGACGTCCTTCGCCGGCGTCCTGTTCCCGTTCTGGTCGAACATCCACTTTTTGAGCGTGCCGTCCTCATTGATGCCGATGAGGCGGACGATCTCGACGCCGTCCACGTAGGACACGTCGGTCACCGCGCCTTTAAGCCCGACGCGCACCGACCCGGCAATTATACGCGTCTGCCCGTTTACGAGGAGCGAGCAGATGCGGATGACGTTGACCGAGCTTTCGTTCAGGGCGGCAAGGTCGGGGTGCTGCTTTATCCTCTCCTGGATAAGGTAGTCCTCGCCCGCGTGCTCTTTTGCGAACGCCGCCGCTTCATCGGCAGAGGCGAACTCGCGCTTTATGAGCCCCCGCCCGCGGTTTAAATCCGGCGCCTTGAAGATGACGCTCCCCTCTTTCGTGAGGCCTTCGAAAGCCTCTTGAAGCTCCCCGCCTTCGAGGTGCCTGTAGTCCCCGTCGTAGTACTCTCCCGCTATGTGCCTTAGGAAAGTCCTCGGGAACTTCATTCCCGGCAGCAGCCTGTCGAAATAATTCTTGTCCTTCCAGGCGTAGGAAAGCTTCTTCCTGTTGAGGTACGGCAGCAGCACGACCCTGAAGATGTCCAGAGGGATGAACCTCGGGTCCACGCCGCCCTCGGGCGCCTCCCAGTCCGCGACGGCCGTATACCAGCGGTACCAGCCGTACTGCCTGACCCTGACCCCGTATTCGGCCCAGAATGCGTCTATTTTCCGCTTCTGCTCCTTAGTGAGCTCGGGAACCTCGCGCGTTGAAAAATAGTGCTTGAGGAACCCCGCCGCGTCGCTGCACTGGTACTTAATGTGCCGCTTCTCCTTGAAATCCTCTTTGAACTTTTTAAGGCTTGCCTTAAGAGCGGCCATTTGACCCTCGCTTCCTTATCAATCGGGGGAATCACAGCGTGATCCCCCCGCGTAAAAGCTTTATTTGGCTCGGTGCGGCGCTTTTCATCTGCATTTCCATGAAAATGAACGCCTCAAGGGCCTTCGCTCAGTTGTTGATGAACTTCTCCTCGTCGTTCCAGCTGTAGAGCGAGCGGATCTGCGCGCCGACCTTCTCGGACTCGTGCTCAGCGGCGAGCTTGCGCATGGCCTTGAAGTGGACCTGGCCGCCGGCCGGGGACATGTCGGTGAGGAACTCATGGGCGAAGGTGCCGTCCTGGATGTCGGCGAGGACCTTCTTCATGGCCTTCTTCGTGTCCTCGGTGATGATCTTCGGGCCGGTGACGTAGTCGCCGTACTCGGCAGTGTTGGAGATGGAGTAGCGCATTCCCGCGAAGCCCGACTGATAGATGAGGTCGACGATGAGCTTCATCTCGTGGATGCACTCGAAGTAGGCGTTCCTCGGGTCGTAGCCAGCCTCGGTGAGGACCTCGAAGCCCGTCTGCATGAGCTTGCAGACGCCGCCGCAAAGGACTGCCTGCTCGCCGAAGAGGTCGGTCTCGGTCTCGGTGCGGAAGGTCGTCTCGAGGATGCCCGCGCGAGCGGCGCCGATGCCCGCGCCGTATGCAAGGGCTTTCTCAAGAGCCTTGCCCGTGGCGTCCTGATAGACGGCGACGAGGCTCGGCGTTCCGCGGCCGATCTGGTACTCGCTCCTGACCGTGTGGCCCGGGGCCTTCGGCGCGATCATCGTGACGTCGACGTCTGCGGGCGGAACGATCTGTCCGAAATGGATGTTGAAGCCGTGGGCGAACATGAGCATGTTGCCGGGCTTTAAGCCTTTCTCGATGTCCTTCTTATAGAGGCCTGCCTGAAGCTCATCGTTGATGAGGATCATGATGACGTCGGCCATCTCGGCCGCTTCGGCGGCGGTGTAGACCGTGAAGCCCTGCTCCTGGGCCCTCTTCCAAGACTTGCTGCCCTCGTAGAGGCCTACGATGACGTCGAGGCCGGACTCCTTGAGGTTGAGCGCATGGGCATGGCCCTGGCTGCCGTAGCCGATGATGGCGATCTTCTTGCCCTGAAGATAAGAGAGATCGCAGTCCTCCTGATAATAGATCTTAGCTTCCTGTGCCATTTCGAAATTCCTCCTTAATATGGCGGCCGTAAAAGCGCAAGCTCCCCGGCCTCGTGCCGCGCCGCAGCTTAAGCGCGGCGCAGGTTGCACACCTCTTTAAAAATACTTGACGTCGTCGGCTCCGCGCGAAAGCCCCGTCACGCCGGTGCGGGCGAGTTCGGCGATCTGGTAGTCGCCGAGCATGTCGAGCATCGCCTGGAGCTTCGAGCGCGAGCCCGTGAGCTCGACGATGAGCGAGTCCTTCTGGACGTCGACCACGTTCGCCCTGAAGATGTTGGCGATCGTGAGGACGTCGTTCCTGTTGTCGGCGTCGGCCATGACCTTCACGAGGATGAGCTCCCGGATGACCGAATTGTCGGGAAGGAGGACTTTGACGTCGCGCACGTCCTCCTGCTTCTGCAGCTGGGACTTGATCTGCCCGAGCACGTTCTCGTCGCCGCGGCTTACTATCGTCATCCTTGAAATGCGCGGATTGGCGGTGACGCCGACGGTGAGGCTGTCGATGTTGTAGGCGCGCCTGGCGAAAAGGCCGGCGATCCTTGAAAGGACGCCCGATGTGTTGTCCACAAGGAGCGAAATGATGATTTTTTCGTCCATCCTGTCCTCCTCCGTTCTCACATCTCGGTTACGAGGTCGAGCGTGTACTCAGTGTTCTGCTTCCTGCAGCACTCGACGAAGACGTCGAGCGGGATGTCGTGGAGCTGTACCTTGCTGCCGCGGATATTTACCGAGACGGTCTTCTCGGCGGCTTCCTTGTCGCCTATTACGACGACGTAAGGAGTCTTGCAGGTCTTGTACTCCTTGATCTTCTCTTTCATGTTGCGGTCGCTGTAGTCCGCCTCGAAGCGGATGCGCTCATCGAAGAGCCTGTCGGCGACCTCTTTGGCGTATTCGTTGTGCTCGGGGCGGATCGGTACGACGCCGACCTGCACCGGCGAAAGCCAGAACGGGAAGATGCCCTTGAAGTTCTCGATCAGTATGCCGATGAAGCGCTCGAAGGATCCGAAGATCGCCCTGTGGATCATGACCGGGCGCTTCCTCAAGCCGTCGCTGTCGACGTAGGTGAGGTCGAAGTTGAGCGGGAGCTGGAAGTCTAGCTGGATGGTGCCCATCTGCCACTCGCGGCCGAGGCAGTCCTTCATCTGAAGGTCGATCTTCGGCCCGTAGAAAGCCCCGTCGCCTTCATTTATCTCATAATTGCCCTCGCCGTACTGCTTGTCGAGGATCGCCTTAAGGTCCGCTTCCGCCTTGTTCCAGGTCTCGATGTCGCCCATGAAGTCGTCGGGGCGGGTCGAAAGCTCCGCGCGGTAGCTCAGGCCGAAAGTGTCGTAGATCTTGCCCGCGAGCTCCATTATCCTTCCGATTTCGTCGCCGATCTGGTCGGCGGTCACGAAGGAGTGGTCGTCGTCCTGATGGAACTCCTGCACGCGGAAGAGGCCGTTGAGCTCGCCCGACTTTTCCTTCCTGTGGATGCAGGTGGTCTCGCTGAAACGAAGCGGGAGTTCCTTGTAGGAGCGCATCTGCCTCTGGTAGACCTTGATCGCGTTCGGGCAGTTCATCGGCTTTGCGGCGTAGACGCCCTCGCTGTTCTCCATCGACGGCTCGTAGATGCCCTCGGGGATCTGGATCTTTCCTTCCTTGTCGGTCGAGGGGACGATGAACATGTTCTTAACGTAATGTCCCCAGTGGCCTGAGGTGACCCACAGCGACTTGTTGTTCAGCACGGGAGCGGAAATCTCCTGGTAGCCGTAGGGCTCGTGCTTCCTCCTCCAGAAATCGAGGAGCGCGTTGTAGAGCTTGTAGCCGCGCGGCAGCCAGTAGGGCATGCCGGGAGCGGTCGGGTCGAACATGAAGAGGTCGAGCTGGGGGCCGAGCGTCTTGTGGTCGCGCTCCATCGCTTCTTTAATGAAAGCGAGGTGGGCCTTCAGCGCGTTCTTGTCGGGGAAAGCGTAGAGGTAGATCCTCTGGAGGCTGTCGCGGTTCTCGTCGCCCCTCCAGTACGCGCCCGAGGCGGACTTGATCTGGAAGGCCGTATTCATGAGTTCAACTGAGTTCGACACGTGCGGGCCGCGGCAGAGGTCTATGAAGTCGTCGCCGGTCTCGTAGACGGTGATCGTCTCGTCCTCGGGCAGGTCTTCTATGAGTTCGGTCTTGAACTTCTGTCCTTTGAAAATGTCGAGCGCCTCGGCCTTCGTGACCTCCCGGCGCGTCCAGTCCTCCCTGCGCTTTATTATTTCGCGCATCTTGTCCTCGATCGTCTTGTAGTCTTCCTTTGCGATCGGGCGCGGAAGGACGAAGTCGTAGTAGCAGCCGTCCGCTATCTGCGGCCCGATGGCGTACTGCACGCTGTCCTTTCCGAAAATCTCTATGACCGCCTTCGCCATTATGTGGGCGAGCGAGTGGCGGTACACCTCAAGAAATTCCTGCTTATCCATTGTTCCTCCCTGCCGGAGACCTTCTCCTGCGATAATTGCTAGCTATTGTAGCAAACTACGCCCCAACGGTCAATTGAGATTAGCCGCGCCCTCAATAAAAACGATGCACGCCGCCGCCGTTTTTGTTATCATGATGCGGGGCATAAATTCAGCATTTCAAGCGGGCGGAGGATCCACATGAAAATCGGTTTCAGCAGCGAAAAGTACCTTAGCATGCAGTCTGAGCACATAAAGGAGCGCATAAGCAAGTTCGGCGGCAAGCTCTACCTCGAGTTCGGGGGCAAGCTCTTCGACGACTTCCACGCCAGCCGCGTCCTTCCAGGCTTCCAGCCCGACGCGAAGCTCCAGATGCTCCTTCAGCTAAAGGAGCAGACGGAAATAATAATCGCCATCTCGGCGGCCGACATCGAGAACAACAAGGTCCGCGGCGACCTCGGCATCACCTACGACACCGACGTCCTCCGCCTGATGAACGTCTACCGCGAGATCGGCCTCTACGTCGGCTCGGTGGTCATCACGCACTTCACCGGCCAGGATTCGGCGATCCTCTTCAGGAACCACCTCGAAAAGAACGGCGTGCGCGTGTACCAGCACTACATCATAAAGGGATACCCGAACAACGTCGACACCATCGTCAGCGACGAGGGCTACGGAAAGAACGACTACATCGAGACCTCCCGCCCGCTCGTCATCGTGACGGCCCCGGGCCCCGGCAGCGGCAAGCTCGCCACCTGCCTCTCCCAGCTCTACCACGACCACAAGCGCGGCATCAACGCCGGCTACGCGAAGTTCGAGACCTTCCCGATCTGGAACCTTCCGCTCAAGCACCCGGTAAACCTCGCCTACGAGGCCGCGACCGCGGACCTGAACGACCTCAACATGATCGACCCCTTCCACCTCGAAGCCTACGGCGAGACCACCGTCAACTACAACCGCGACGTCGAGGCCTTCCCCGTCCTGCAGGCCATTTTTGAAAATATTTACGGCGAATGCCCCTACAAGTCCCCCACGGACATGGGCGTCAACATGGCTGGCTTCTGCATCACGGACGACGAGGCCTGCCGCGAGGCTTCAAGGCAGGAAATAATCCGCCGCTACTACGAGAGCCTGGCGGGCCTTGCCGCGGGCACGAAGCGCGACGAGGAGGCCGACAAGATCGAGCTCATCATGAAGCAGGCGCACGTGACGACCGCCGACAGGAGGGTCGTCGCCCCCGCCCTAAAGCGCGCCGAAGAGACCGGCGCCCCGGCCGCGGCGATCGAGCTTCCCGACGGAACGATAGTGACCGGCGCGACCTCGAAGCTCCTCGGAGCCCTCTCAGCCGCGCTGCTGAACGCCTTAAAGCTCCTGGCGGGCATCGACCACTCAGTCCACCTCCTTACGCCCGAGGTAATCGAGCCGATCCAGAAGCTCAAGATCACCTACCTCGGCGGCCACAACCCGCGGCTCCACATCGACGAGATCCTCATCGCGCTTTCGATGTCGGCCGTACACGACGAGAAGGCGGCTGCGGCGATGGAGGTCTTAAGCGGCCTTGCCGGCGCCCAGGCGCACTCTTCCGTCATGCTCTCGCGGGTGGACGTCCGCCTCATGAAAAAGCTCGGCGTCCAGATCACCTGCGAGCCGGTCTACGAAAATAAAAAGATCTTCCACTGATCCATTTACCCAAGGCCATCGCGCGCCCTGCCTTTCTCCCGCAGGAGCAGCGGCAAATAATGCGGGCGCGGCGCAAAACGCTTCGCAAGGCAAAAGCCTTTATGCACGGCAACGCAAGCCATTGCACAAAATCAAAGCGGGCAGTCCTAAAACGGGCTGCCCGCTTTTCATCTGTGCGTTTCCTTGAAACCGCCGGCCAGGCCAATCACTCTTCCGCCGCGTCTTTTTCGGCCTTCTTCACCGCGGCCGCGATCAGCCCCTTAAAGAGCGGGTGCGGGCGGTTCGGGCGGCTCTTGAACTCGGGGTGAGCCTGCGTCCCGAGGAAATAGGGATGATCCGCTATCTCGATCATTTCGACGATCCTTCCGTCAGGCGAAAGCCCTGAGAGCGTCATTCCCGCGGCCTCCAGCTGCGCCCGATAGTCGTTGTTGACCTCGTAGCGGTGGCGGTGGCGCTCGGTGATTTCCTTCTTTCCGTAGAGCTTCGCGGCCTTCGTCCCGCCCTTGAGCACGCAGGGGTAGCTGCCGAGGCGCATCGTCCCGCCGAGGTCCTTGACGCCTTTCTGCTCGGGCATGAGGTCGATGACCGGATTCGTGGTCTTCGGCATCAGCTCCGCCGAATGGGCGTCGGCAAGGCCGAGGACGTCACGCGCGTACTCGATTATCGCGATCTGCATTCCGAGGCAGATCCCAAGGTAGGGCAGGCCGTTCTCACGCGCGTACTGCGCGGCCGTAATCATTCCCGCGATGCCGCGCGTGCCGAAGCCTCCCGGTATAAGTATGCCGTCGACGTCCCCGAAGGTCTCCGCGGCGTTCGCCGGCGTCACCTTTTCCGAGTTCACCCACTTTATGTTCACCGTCGCGCGGTTCCCGATTCCGCCGTGCTTTAAGGCCTCAACCACGGAAATGTACGCGTCGTGCAGGCTGGTGTATTTTCCGACCAGGGCGATCGTGACCTCCGTCTTGGGGTGCTTTAAGTTGTAGACCGTCCTCTTCCATTCTTTCAGGTCGGGCTCGGGATCGTCGATGCCGAGGCACTTGCAGGCCACCTTCGCGAGGTTCTCCTTCTCCATTACGAGCGGCGCCTCGTAGAGGTATTCGACGTCGAGGTTCTGAAGGACGTTCTCGGCGGGGACGTTGCAGAAAAGGGCTATCTTCTCGCGGAGCCCCATGGGGACGGGGTAGTCCGAGCGGCAAACTATGATGTCCGGCTGCAGGCCCATCGACTGGAGCTGCTTAACCGCCATCTGCGTCGGCTTCGTCTTGAGCTCGCCCGAAGCCTTAAGGTACGGGATGAGCGTGACGAGCAGGATTATCGCATTTTCACGGCCGACCTCCTGCTGGAACTGGCGGATCGCCTCGAGGAAGGGCTGGCTCTCGATGTCGCCGATCGTGCCGCCGACTTCGATCAGCGCGATCTTCGTGCCCTCGTAGCCCGGCTCGGCGTGGAAGCGCTCCTTTATCGCGTTCGTGACGTGCGGGATGACCTGGACCGTGCCTCCGCCGTAGTCGCCGTGGCGCTCCTTCGAAAGTACCGACGAATAGATCTTGCCCGTCGTGACGTTGCTCTCGCTGGTGAGGCTCTCGTCTATGAACCTCTCGTAGTGGCCGAGGTCGAGGTCCGTCTCGATCCCGTCGTCCGTGACGAACACCTCGCCGTGCTGGACCGGGTTCATCGTCCCGGGATCGACGTTAAGGTACGGATCGAACTTCTGCATCGTGACTCCGTAGCCGCGCGCCTTCAGGAGCCTTCCCAAGGACGCGGCCGTAACACCCTTTCCAAGGCCCGACACTACTCCGCCGACAACAAATACGTACTTGATCAATTTTCCCTCCCCGAGCGTTTGCTCAAATAAAAAGAGGCACTTATCCCCTCGCGGAGATAAGTACCTGCCCTTTCAGGTAACATTTCTCTAGAAAATGTTTATCTTTTTGTCTCCCGCCCCGCGCTTCATGCCCCGCGCGGACGCGGCTTTCTGATCCATGCGCCGCGAGTGCGGCTTCCGCCCCAAACGGCGCTTTTGGCTTTCATTTTCAAAGAAAGCGGCTGCGGATCAAAGGTTCTCTTTCATGAAAGCTTCGATGGACGCCGCGGCGGTTTCTTCGTCCTCGCCCTCGACCGTCACCGTGACTTCCTGCCCCTGCTTGATCCCGAGGCTCATCACTGCCATAAGCTTCTTGGCGTCGGCCTTCCTGCCGTTGCCCTCGATCGTAACAGCGGAAGCAAAAGGCTTGACCGCTTTGACGAAATTGCCCGCCGGCCTTGCATGTATCCCGACCGGGTCGGTGATGCAGTAGCTGAATGTCTTCATCGTCCTCTCCTTTTTATGCGAGATAAACGTCACTGTCAAGGGAAGTATACACCAACGGCACCTCTGCCGCAATGCCCCTCTTTCAACAATTAGCGGTAGCTGTGGTAAGAAATAACTACATTTGCGTCGTCCGGGAATATGCGCCCGCCCTTCCTGACGAGGATCCCGTTAATCGTCACCGACTCGACCATCCCCGGCTTCTTCACCAGCGAGCCCCTGTGGGTGTCGCACAAGGGGCGGCAGACTATATTCTTAAAGCCCTCTTTGCGGAGAAGCGACTCAAGCGTCGTAAAGTCCATCGCCCTGACCGAGGCCATATATCCCGGAAGCTTGATGTAGCCTACCCCCGCGCGGCCCGTTCCGCGGTCGGGCGGAAGCACCTGCCCATTTCCCTGTGCGCCGCCAGCGCGTCCGGCGCCGCGGTAGGCGTCGGTGCCGTAGCCGTTCGTGCGGTTTTTATAAGACGGCGCGAAAGATGCCGTGCCTTGATACGACGCCTTTGATTTGCCGCTTAAGATATTGAAGAAGCTGAAAGCCCCGCAGCATATCATCACGAAGCCAAGCAGGAATACTATGGAAAACCTCTGCAGGAAAATGACGAAAATCAGCCCGACGCCGACTACCGCCGCCGAGATTATCATGTTCCTCTTGTCTTCTTCCTGCTTCTCTTTGCGGCGCGTCTCCGCGATTTCCAGCTCTTTCATGCGCACCAAATAATCGGCCGCCGTCTGGTTGACGCTCGCCTCATCGACTGTCCGCATCACTATCTCGTTGTCGTTCGTCACGATGAGCTTCGCTCCGCAGTAGGAGCAGTACGTCTCGCTCCTCCCGCTTTCCACGGAAATGTCGCCGCCGCATTTGGGGCACTTCGCCGCTGTAAACGTAACCGCCATCAAACCCTCCGAAACACCAGCGCCCTGACTCGCTCCTGACCGCCTCCCTGGGCCGCTGCTTCGGAAGGCTGCCTTAATTGTATCACGGTTCGGGAGAAATACCATTTGCGCTTTTTACATAAGCGTCAGGTGTACATATTTTCGTACAGTGCCGCCCGCGGAAGGTTTCATTTAAGAAAATAAAAATGCGAAGCGCCGCTCATCAGCTGAACTTCCTGTACTCTGAAGGGGATTTGCCGAACGCGGCCGTGAACGCGTTGCTGAAATGCGAGGTGCTCGAAAAGCCCAGGACCTGGCTTATTTCCGTGATGGACTGCTTAGTGTAGACGAGGTACGCCGAGGCCTCCGACATTTTCTCCCGCATGATAAACTCTTTGGGGGCACACCCGAGGTATTTCCTGAAATCCTTGTCCAGCTGGCTGGTGCTCTTTTCGATGCTCGCGGCTACCTCCTCTACCTTGAGCGGACGGTGAAGGTTCCGTCGGATGTACTTAACGGCGTTCCGCACGCGCCCGGGCACGGAGGGCGCGATCAGCATCTTCGCGCAGATGGCGGCATAGTCGTCGAGCATCCTGTCCGCAAGTGAATCGACCTCGACGACGGTTTCAGTCTTTGCCAGCTCCCCCTGATAGTAAATGTAGAGCATCATGGCTATCCGCGTATCCACGCCCGCGGCGATCGAATGCGAGGCGGAAAGCGCGGTAAGCACTATGCACTGGTTGCGTATCAGCGAAAAATCCTGGTTCTCCGGAAGCAGCTCCAAAAAGAAGCCGTTCGAGACCGCAGGCAGGCCCGTGTCGTTGGCGGGAACGATTCCCGACGTAACGTTGGACATGATCCTCCTCTCGAACTCGTAAAGGCGTTCAAAAGCCTCTTCGTCGCTAGCCTGCGTATTTTTAGCTACGTAATCCTGAAGTTCAAGCCTGAGCATACCTGTTCACTCTCCTTACTTTGTCAAGGCGGCGCATGGCAGGTGAAGGTCTCCGCGGCGCAAAGCACGCCGCCGCTTCTTGGCACGGGCGGCGAATGCCGGCAAAACGCCTCCGCGAAGGACGCCCCGCCGCTTCTTTGCCGAAGCAGTGTATGCGATTATAGCGCACAATGCCGTGCGTCCTCATCGCTTTTTTTATTTTCATGCGCGATTCTCGCTATATTTCTACTGATTTAAGCAAATCGCGATTGGTTTTTGCAAATCATTCCCCTTTCAAGCAACTATAATCCATATATCACAAATCTGCGGCAGCGGCCGCAAAATTCAAACGGAGGTTTTTTAAAATGGAAATTCGCAAAGTAACATTAATTGGCGGCGGCGTGCTCGGCAGCCAGATCGCCTACCAGACGGCCTACTGCGGCTATGACGTCACGATCTACATGCGTTCGGAGAGCTCGATCGGACGCACGAAGCCGAAAATGGAAATGTGGCACAAGGCCTACATCGAAGACCTTACCGCCGCAAAGGCCGTCGCCGGCCAGGCGGGCGCAATGGTTTCTAGGGGACTCATCCGCGACATCGCCTCCACCACGACGGAGGATATCGACAAGCTGATGAAGGCTGCCGACGATGCCTTCGAGAACATGAAGTACGAAACCGACCTCGCGAAGTCCGTCGCGGACGCAGACCTCATCATCGAGTCGATGGCCGAGGACCCGCAGCAGAAAATAGATATGTACAAGAAGCTCGCCGAAGTCATGGACGAAAAGACCATCCTCGCGACCAACTCCTCCACTATGCTCCCGAGCACCTTCGCCGAGTACACGGGACGTCCCGCGAAGTACATGGCCCTTCATTTCGCGAATACCATCTGGAGGAACAACACGGCCGAGGTCATGGGACACGCGGGAACCGACCCTGAAGTCTACAAGACGGTCTCCGCCTTCGCCGACAGCATCAACATGGTTCCGCTCGAACTCCACAAGGAACAGCCGGGATACATCCTCAACTCCATGCTCGTGCCTTTCCTGAACGCGGCAGAAACTCTCTGGGCGAAGGAAGTCGCCGATCCCAAGACGATCGACCTTACGTGGAAGCTGGGGACGGGCGCGCCCATAGGACCGTTCGCGATAATCGACATCGTAGGTCTCAACACCGTATACAACATCGGCATGATGCATCCGGGCGCGGACGATCCTTCGACTACGCAGGGCAAGCTGATGCAGATGCTCAAGGAGAAGATCGACAAGGGCGAGACGGGAAGGAACGCCGGAAAAGGATTCTACGACTATAAATAAATGAGGCGGCTGAACCGAGCAAATCCTAAAGGATTTGCTCGGTCATCCTTGTCAGGCAAATCTTTTTTCCAGGATCTCTGCCGCCGCAAGGCATCCGTTTTCCGTGACCAGCTGCTGTCCCGCCCGTTGTGCAGCCTCT
>Ga0065709_1006070_pt1 | contig 18422 bp, 16 predicted proteins | sample Hoacrofraction14_2_FD_59096 | JGI IMG/M metagenome (GOLD analysis project Ga0065709, IMG submission 59096) | Hoatzin crop microbial communities from Cojedes, Venezuela, sample from fiber fraction 14 v1 | ecosystem: Host-associated > Birds > Digestive system > Esophagus > Crop | place: Venezuela...
TATAAGATAAAAAATTATCTCACGTGAGATAGATTTCTAAAGCGCCCATTTACGACTCGTAAACCGCCTTTTTGCATCCGTATTCCACATCAAAGGGCGAAAAAAAATCGCAAAAAACGCACTTTTTTTTCACGTAGAATAAAATTTTAACAAATAAAACTTAACATTTTTAACAATCTTTGACACGCCCATTTAACACTCTTTTTTAACACTTTTCGCGTGCCCTATTTTTGCGGTTTATTGTGAGCAAATTTTCATTCCATTTTTTCACGATTCTGTAGCGCGATTTTTCTGCTTTGATTTCTTGTGCGACAAAACATAATTGCGCAACATTTTTCTCAGCATTCCATCCACTAACTGCCATATTTTCAACGAATTAACACGACATTAACATTATTTAACACAGGGGGGTAAAATGATAATTTAATATTGTATTTTTGAAGCATTCTTACAAAAATAATAGAATATGACGCATGCCGAAAACCTTTAGAAAAGTAGGCATAAATTAAACATATAAAAAAAATGAAAAAGAGCGAGTGATAACTGAGTTCCACGTTTTTTATGTATGTTAAATTACTACTAATATATTTCCGTTATGAAACGAGCAACTTTACAAAACCAATAAACATATTCACATCATGAAAAAAAATTATTTTATTGCAAGTATCTGTTTATTTGTAGCATTGAGTAGTTGCACTAACTCAACAAATCGTACTTATGAATCAGCACAAGACAACAGTTCCTATGGCTACACATCAGACAACAGCACCTATGGTACTACAAAGGAAAAAGCTGCAGAAAAAGTAAAAGAAAAAGAAACAAAAGCACGATCATCTTCTCCTTATATTGGCACCCTTGAATTTAACGATGGAATAAATACTTGGATGATTCAAATAAATGCCGACGGTGAATTTAATGAGTATATTGATGGTGATGCAACATTTGATGGTAGTGCAAAAAATGGCACAGTTCAGATGTGGACTAAGGATGGTGAAGAGAAGGCCTACGGTTCTTGGTATCATTATGGCACCATGGGCAATGAAGTTAGTTTACGATTTCTGGACGAGAGCCCTCTCGTTCATTTTAAAGGTGGCAAAGATATGTTCGTATCGTTATATGGTCCATCAATCGACTTCAAAGAACTTTATATATACGAAAGCAGACAAAGTTACGATGCGAAACATCCAAAGAAACGACATAAAATAAAGAAAATAAAATAGAATTTGCATATACTTAATATCATCAAGACAAAAGATGGAAAAACGAAGAAACTAATTAAGAAATAAGTATAAGCAAGTTTTTCATATTACAGGAGAGCCTTTCCGAAATGGGGAGGCTCTCTTTTTTGTTTCATATAAGCGAGTGATGGGAATTATTGCTTTTAGAAATTCGAATTATATAAGTAAAAATTCTAAATATTGCGCAAGAAAATATAGCAGAACGCATATAAAACGGTTCATTTACCACGCTTTTATATTCGAACGCATATAAAATTGCGTTTTTTTTGCACTACCCCATTTCCGCAAAGCACACAAAAGAGAGTTGCAACATCGCGTTGCAACTCTTTCTTTTGAATGGATTTCGATTGTGTTTTGACTATCTCATGGTCGCGGCATGCGCGTTGGCGTTGTTAGTGCTGCTGTGCGTCATCGCCAAACTCGCCATTTTCATCGACATTGAAGTAAGAATCTTCATTGAAGTCAATGCCTTGTGCGTTCATGTGATTGTAATAACGACGCGCTGCACGCTCTTTTTTCCACATTCTACGCATTCCCTCCTCGTCTTTTGCGAAACTAAATTTGGCTTTGATGGAGAGATCATCGCCCATCCCCTCCACGTCGAGGTCGTTTGTGCCAATGAGCGTGAAAGTCCAATGCTCTTTCTTCAGTTTTTCAATGAGATTTTTAATCATTCCAAGCGTAAATTCGCGCGAAGCGTTCTCGTAGCCGTCGGTAATGATGGTCACCAAGACGCTATCTTCTGGCGTTGTCAGTGCGTTGATGCGCGAAATACCTTTGCCGATGGCGTCGTAGAGAGGCGTACATCCGAGTGGTTGATACTGATTCCACACTAATGGGATTGCGCGTTCAGCAGGAACGTTGTCGTAGATGAACGTTTGGTGACCGTCGTCGAATGTCATCAGACTGACGCGCTGCTCCATTTCATGTTTTTCTGACTCGATTAAGATTGTTTGTAANGTTTCATTGATCCCCGAAAAAGCAGGTTTGCGAATTGATTCCATGCTACCGCTTTCGTCAACGATAATTAAATTAAAAACTTTTTTCATGATTTTGTCTTTTTAANNAAATGTTTTACATTTGTAATCTTTGGTACGATTTCTGCTTATATAAAGAAAAAAGACANCCGAAAATTAAGTTGGAACCCCCAAAAACACATTTTTTAATCGAANTTCATTATGCCAGAAACCAAAACATTGACCGATGACGAGATTTTGCAGGGATTAAAAAATTGCGATAGCAACATNACGCAAAATTATTTTTATAAGTATTGCCGACTGGCTTACACGATTTGCGATCGTCGTTATTCGCTCCACACGAAGCCTGAGTTTGATTTCTACTCTATCGCGCACGAATACTATCTTTACTTGTTGCAAAAAAATTGGCAACCNTTGGAACAGCGTCGTAATGATATCAGTTTGGAACACTGGATGATGAATGGTTTTCGTTTTACAACGCTTGACTTGTTGAAAAAGTATGAACGACGAGAGAAAGTCAATCTTACGCTCGACGAAAACATATTCGAGACGCCAGCGGATGATGACTTTGTGGCGGATTATCGCGAAGTTATCGAGGAGATTTGCTTGAAATTTTACAAGCACGACCGCAAAGCGCAACACATTCTCTACATGAAAACGAATGGTTTTAGTGGACAGGAGATTGCAAGAGAGTTAGGTATGACGCCATCNGCTGTGTCGCAGCGTTATCGNAAGATGATGGACGAAAGTTGTTATACCTTATTGCAAAGATTTGTATAGNGGAAAAATTTCTGCTTCTGAACGTTTGCGTGGCAGNGTTTATTTTGATACGGATAATTTATCATNCGATATGGATANCGCAGAATGCGATCATACAAAAATTTACAGAGAATATATGCCTGAANCAATCAATCTTAGCGACCGTCGGTTTACTCCCGACAATATTACGTCGCTCGCCGAAAACGAGATATTTGTTTTTGGCAGTAACTTACTTGGACTACACGCAGGAGGCGCTGCACGCGTGGCGCATACGCAGTTTGGNGCTGAGTGGGGAAACGGAGATGGAATCATGGGACAGTCGTACGCCATCCCAACGATGCAAGGTGGCNTNGAAACGATTGCGCCTTACGTCGATAAATTCATTGAATACGCGAAAAATCATNGTGAACTGACGTTTTATGTAACGAAGATAGGTTGCGGAATCGCTGGTTTCTCNGAAGAAGANATTGCACCGCTGTTCAAAAACGCAATCAATCTGAAAAACGTTTGCTTGCCGAAAGAATTTTGTAGCGTCATTCTCAGCGAAGAATAAGNCTTCTGCGACCCATGAACCTCATCACGATNGACACGCTTGACTTTCCGCCAGCCACCGTTGAGCGACCTACGCCAGCGATGTTTTACGCTATGACCGACGCACAGNTGCGCAATCGGTTGAATCCTGCGCAAGGGTATTTTTATTGCAGAGAGTCCGAAAGTGATTAGCGTGGCGTTGGATGCGGGATTTGAGGCAATTGCGATGATGTGTGAACGCAAGCATATCGTGGGTGATGCTGCTGAAATCATCGCTCGCGTGGGCGACATTCCTATTTTTACGGGCGAGCGCGATGTTTTGTGTAAAATAACGGGGTATAACCTAACGCGCGGTGTGCTTTGCGCGATGCGAAGAAAACCGTTGCCGACCGTTGCGAGTGTATGTCAGCACGCCAGCCGCGTCGCTGTCGTCAAAGGCGTTTGCGACACAACGAATATTGGTTCGATTTTTCGTTCGGCAGCAGCGTTNGGCGTTGATGCGGTGCTGCTAACCGACGACTCCTGCGTATCCGTTGAACCGTCGTGCGATTCGTGTTTCAATGGGAAGTCGTTTTTCTGGTGTCGTGGACTTGGTTGACAGAGCCAATCAATACGCTGCGAACGCTTGGTTTTAAGACTGTATCGCTTGCATTGACCGANGAGTCACTNCGAATTGACGATCCAACGCTCAACAACGAACCCAAACTTGCACTCATTCTAGGAACGGAAGGCGATGGNTTGCCGCAACAAGTCATTGCCGAGTCAGATTATGTCGCACGCATCCCGATGTCGAANCACGTCGATTCGCTCAATGTTGGTGCAGCCGCTGCCGTTGCTTTTTGGNAATTACGAAAAAAGTAAATGGATTTATTTTCTCAAATCAATCAACCGCTACACCTTATTATATAAACGCGCGCGAAGATTTACATGGAATAACTTTGCAAAAAGGCAAAATAAAAACGCTAACTNTTGAATTATCAATCAGTTAGCGTTATTTGTTNGTAGTGGATAGGGGAATCGAACCCCTATGCCAAGATTGAGAATCTTGTATCCTAACCATTAGATGAATCCACCAAAGTGAAAGAGGTTGCGGAAGCTGGGGGATTCGAACCCCCGGTACGGTTACCCGCACGGCAGTTTAGCAAACTGCTGGTTTCAGCCACTCACCCAAACTTCCTTGATTAGCTTGATAAATTGCTGAAGAGCGGTTGCAAAGGTAAGGAATTATTTTGATTTACCAAATTTTTACGTGAATTTTTGAGCAAAATAGCGTGGAATAAAANAGAAACGCCTTTTGTTAACCAAAAGACGTTTCTCTTTATGAATTGATTTTGTTTATCCGAAATTATCAAATCGAATAGATTCGGGTTCAACTCCCANACTATCGAGCANTACTTCAACGCTCTTCGACATGGCAGCAGGTCCACACATGTAGTATTCGATATCTTCAGGAGCGTCGTGATCCTTTAGATAAGTTTCGTACATCACGTTAGCNACGTAACCNGGCGTNTATTTAACGCCTTGCTTGTCTGCTTCAGGATCAGGACGGTCGAGTGCGAGGTGGAAATGGAAGTTCGGGAATTCTTTTTCCAACTCAAGGAAATCTTCAATGAAGAAAGCCTCGACTAATGCACGTGCACCGTAGAAATAATGCATTTCGCGGTCTCGCGTTTGCAACGTTTTAGTCATGTGCATGATTTGAGAACGAAGCGGAGCCATGCCTGCGCCACCGCCAACCCAAATCATTTCTTTCTTACTATCGAAGTTTGGGAAAAATTCTCCGTAAGGTCCGCTCATAATTACCTTATCTCCAGGTTTGCGCGAGAAGATATAGGATGATGCGATGCCCGTTGGCACATCTTGGAAGCCCACTTCTGGACGCGGTTTGAATGGAGTGGTTGCAATACGCACGGTCAACGTGATGCGATCGCCTTCGGCAGGATAGTTAGCCATCGAGTAAGCGCGAACGGTATCTTCTGGATTGTGCGCCTTAAGCGAGAAGATATTATATTTTTCCCATGAAGGAAGATAGTCAGGACCGATGTCGTTCTTGTCGAAGTCTTTATCGTAATCAATGCAGTCGTATGCTGGAATCTTAATTTGTGCATACGAACCTGGGATAAAGTCCATGTGTTCGCCTGGAGGCAGTGCAACGATAAATTCTTTGATGAAACTGCTGACGTTTTTGTTTGAGATGACGGTGCATTCCCATTCTTTTACACCCAGAACGCTTTCAGGTACTTTAATTTTCAAGTCACCTTTCACCTTGCATTGGCAGCCCAAGCGCCAGTGTTCTTTGATTTGTTTGCGAGTAAAGTGTGGTTTCTCTGAGTCGAGTATCTCTCCACCACCCTCAACAACTTGAACCTTGCACTGTCCGCACGAACCCTTACCGCCACATGCTGATCCAAGATAAATTCCATTGTCACTCAGCGTGCGAAGTAAACTTGCTCCTTGTGGTACGTTAATGGTTTTGTCGCCATTGATTTCGATGTTGACATTGCCGCTTGGAGAAAGATATTTCTTAGCAATCAAAAGAATGATTACCAATAGCAAAATAATAATCAGAAAGACTGATATACTTGTCAAAATGAATTGTCCCATAGTTTTTTCTCCTTATTATATATTGATACCAGAGAAGCACATCATTGCGAGTGCCATCAATCCAACAGTAATAAACGTAATTCCAAGTCCCTGAAGTGGTTTTGGCACATCGCTGTATTGCATTTTCTCGCGAATAGCACCCATTGCCACGATAGCGAATGTCCATCCAAGACCGCTACCTACTGCATAAGAAATCGCATCCCACACGTTACCAATATATTGTGTGTTAGATGGATCGAGATTGATGCGCTGTTGCATAAAGAGCGACGCTCCCATGATAGCGCAGTTCACTGCAATAAGCGGAAGGAAGATGCCGAGAGCAGAATAAAGCGATGGGGAATATTTCTCAACCACCATCTCAACGAGCTGAACGATGCCCGCAATAACGGCGATGAACAAGATAAAACTGAGATAGCTCAGGTCAACGCCTTCGACAAGGCAGTTAGGACCGAGAACATAGACTTGAAGAAGATAGTTTACAGGAAGTGTAATCAGCAACACGAAAGTTACTGCGATACCAAGTCCAAGTGATGTCTTAACGTTCTTTGATACAGCCAAGAATGAGCACATTCCTAAGAAATATGCAAATATCATGTTGTCAACAAAGATAGAACGGAAAAATAGACTAATGATATGTTCCATTATTGCTCCTCCTTATAAAAATATGCGCGATGAACCCAGATGATGCAACCCACAAGAATCAATGCTGTTGCAGACATAGTCATCATGCCGTTATTGAAATATCCTGCGTCGTAAACGCTTTGCGGAATCAGTTGATAGCCGAGTAGCGATCCTCTTCCGAAGAATTCGCGAACGAAACCAACGATAACCAGAATCAGCGCATAGCCAAGACCGTTTCCAATGCCGTCAAGGAACGATGGCCAAGGCTTGTTCATCATCGCAAAAGCTTCAAGACGTCCCATCAAAATACAGTTGGTAATAATCAATCCCACATAAACCGAAAGTTGAACGCTTACATCGTAAACGTAGGCTTTCAGGATTTGCGAAACGATTGTAACCAAAGCTGCAACTACAACGAGTTGAACAATGATACGAATGCGGTTAGGAATCGTGTTTCGTATCAGAGAAATAATCACATTCGAGAATGCTGTAATCACCGTTACAGCCAATCCCATCACAATGGCAGGCTTTAGCTGTGACGTAACAGCCAATGCCGAGCAGATACCGAGCACCTGCACAAGTATTGGGTTGTTCAGGTTTAGCGGATCTACGAAAACCGATTTATTTTGTTTTGAAAATAATCCCATAATTCTTTACTCCTTTACTGGTTTGGCTGTTACTGTGTCTTCAGCATTCGCTGTTTGCACCTTAATATATTCTGCAAGACATTTCTTCAGCATATCGTTGACGCCGTTGGAAGTCAATGTAGCTCCAGAGATTGCTTCAACCTGAGTTTCTTGGTCGTCAACTTTTTTCACAACGCCAAGCGCGATGCCGTCAACGCCTTCTTTCAGAATTTTCTTGCCTTGGAATTTCTCTTGCCATTTTTGTGAGTCTTTAATTTCAGCGCCCAATCCAGCGGTTTCGCTTTCGTGATTGAAATAAGCGCCATAAACAGTCATGGTTGCAGGATCGTAAGATAGATAACCTCCGATGCCGCCCCAGAGACCCATTCCTTTGAGAGGAACAACGTAGATTGGTTTGCCGTCAATCTGACAAACGTAAACGCCAGCTTTGCCGTCAGTAGGATCGGCTTCAATCAGCGTCTCTTCGTTTTCGCCAGTCTGTTCGCCAGTATTTTTTCCTTGTACAACTTCAGCGAATTTCTTTTCGGCATCATTGTCGTTCAATCCACGAATGTTGAGGGAATACAGAATTTGTTTCTTCTGATCGAGCTTTACATTCGCATCTTGTCGTGATTTCAATGCCTGCGATACAAATGCAAGCAGAAATGCAACGATTAGCACTAAAACGATTGAATATATAATCGTATAAGTATTTGAATTGGTATTCATCTTCATAGCTTAAGCCTCCTTCTTTTCAATGCGTTTTGCGCGTTTACGTATGTTGTTCTGAACAACGCAGTAATCAATCAACGGAGCTATCATGTTTCCNAACAAAATCGCCATCATCATGCCTTCTGGATAACCAGGATTGAACACGCGAACAACGACTGCCATCACACCGATAATCAGTCCGTAGATGTATTTACCGCATTCTGTGCGACAAGAGGTAACAGGATCGGTTGCCATAAACACAGCACCGAAGCAGAATCCACCAAGAACCATGTGTTCGTACCATGGAATAGCGGTCTGTCCNGTGTATTGACAAAGCAGTGCTGTTGCAATACCGCCAACAAAGACGCTTCCCATAATTTTCCATGATGCGATGCCAGTCCAAAGCAGNATNATGGCGCCAATAGCGATAGCAATGACGCTCGTCTCTCCAATACTTCCTGGTATGAAACCGTAGATCATATCAGTCAGTTTATAAGGAATCTCAACGTTTTGCGCCAGTTCGCCAAGCGGAGTTGCACAAGTAAATCCNTCGGGCAACGTGTTTCCGAGTCCGAAAATAGATTTCTGTGCNACCCAAATGGTGTCGCCAGTCATCTTAGATGGATAAGAGAAGAAAAGGAATGCGCGTGCGGAAAGGGCAACGTTAAAGATGTTCATGCCAGTTCCACCAAATATTTCTTTACAAAGAATAACGGCGAACGCAACGGCAAGCGCGAGCATCCACAATGGGCAACCTATCGGAAGAACCATCGGCAGAATCAATCCTGTTACNAAGTAACCTTCTTGTATCTCTTCGCCTTTCCATTGTGCCCAAGCAAATTCAATGCCCAAACCTACGATATAACTAACGATAATCTTTGGCAAAACGGCAAGGAATCCGTAACCAAAAATTGCCCAGAATGATGCATCAGCAAGTTTTCCTGCTGCTGCATAGTTTTGATAGCCTACATTATACATTCCAAACAGCAATGCTGGAATCAGCGCTATCACAACAAAACTCATAATGCGTTTCGAATCAATCGCATCGTGTATGCTTACGCCACTCTTGCTGGTCGTATTCGGAACGTAAAGAAATGACTCAAAGCCTTCATAAAGGCTCTTAAAAGCATGCATCTTACCGCCTTCTTCAAATTGAGGGCGTATCTTGTTTAAATAGTTTCTCAGTGCTGACATAATCTTAAGCGTTTTCTTTTTGTAACATTGTCAGACCTTCACGCACAATGCGTTGCAATGGCAATTTAGATGAATCAACAAATTCTGCCAAAGCAAAGTCTTCGGGCGCTACTTCATAGATTCCGAGTTGTTCCATCTTATCGATATCTTTCGCTAAAATGGCTTTAATCAAGTATTCTGGATAGATATCCATCGGGAACACCTTGTCATATTCTCCNCTCATAATCATGTGGCGCTCGCCTCCTTTGATTCGCGCGTCGAGATCATACTTGCGACGCTTGCCGAGCAGCCAACCCATATAACTACGCGATGCAGAGAATTGCTTCGGGCGTGGCAATATCCATCCCAAGAACTCATCGGCGCTGTCGCCTTCTGGAATTACAGTCACTTCCGACGTGTGAGCGCCTAAGAAGTCGTCCATCGACGAAACAGTTCCAGTGAGTGGGTTGCCGTTGATAATGCGAATGTGATCGGTACGCACCAGATTGCCTTCAAGCAATGAACGCAATGGCGTGCCAACCTTTGCATCTATATATTCAGGACTCGTTACCTGACTGCCAGCGATAGCAATCGTGCGCGTCAAGTCAACTTTTCCTTCCGTAAACAAACGACCTATAAAAATAACTACTGTAGGATCAACTGTAAACACAACCTCACCTTTGTTTACAGGAGCGAGATGGTTCACCTGAACGCCTACATTGCCCGCTGGACATTCGCCATCGAAGACGGTAACCGTCACGTCTTTCGCATCGGTCAACGCTTTGGCTTTCTGTTGCTTGCCGATGCCAACGTAAACTGGCGCCATCTTCGACAGGGCGGTCAAACCAGCCTGCCAAGCCGTTTCGTTACCTTTCAGTTCGAACGAGAAATCACATGCGAGCGGCATATCGCGAAGCGCACTCACGAAAATGGCTTTCGGCTCTACGTCGGGCGTCGCCGTAACTGCGTAAGGCAACTGATTCATAAAGCCAAACAGCCCTGCTTTCAATAGCGTCTGCTTCACATCGTCGCCTGACAGCGATGCAACATCGCGCTTGCCAAAATCAACATACGACTGTTCTTCGTCGGCATCAACAACAACGCGCAAAACTTTGCGTCGATCGCCACGAACAACCGCCGTAACAACGCCACTAACGGGCGAAGCGAAACCTACATCTGGGCATCGCTTGTTTACAAACAAAGGTTCGCCAGCCTGAACATGCACGCCTTCGCGCACAACGACCTTCGGCGTAAGACCAACGAAATCATCGGGCATAAGCGCAAACTGCTCTACCCTACCTAATTTCATCTTACGCTCTTCAGCCGCACCCTTCAAACTTATCGTCAAGCCTTTGTGCAACTTGATTACTTTAGTCATAAGATTAGTTAAAAATTATTTAGAATTTTTGGTTTTTCTTTTATGCCGCGAAAGTAATACTTTTTCGATTAATATACAAAAAAAATAGTGACTTTTATCAAAGATAAAAAATTGTAATTCGCCCAAAATGGCAAAATATTAACGTAAATTTGCATTTTATTCTTAAAAAATGTAAAGAAAACACATGCAAAATTTGCTCATTTTTGATTCATTTTTGGGTCGAAAAATGGTCGTTTTTTAGAGCCCAAAAAGTAAAAAATGTTTACAAAAAAGTGCCTTTTTTTGCCCTTATTTTTGCGTTTTTTTCGCCAAAATTTTTTTTGCGACCAAAAACGCGTGTTTTTTGAGGGTGTTTTTGGCGGTCTTTTTTCAGAAACGGGCAGGAAAAAAAATTTCCTGGCCGTTTACAAAAATTTCCTGGCCGTTTACAAAAATTTCCTGCCCGTTTTTGATCGAAAAACGGCCTTTTTTCGGAAGCAAAAAACGCGACTTTTTTCAAAAATAGAGCGAAAAAATTGCACAAATCGACGTTTTTGTGCACGAATTTAACGAATTACAACATTTTTTCACTAAATTCTCTTTAACATCTCTTCACATTTTATCTCAAATCGTCATTTTTTAACAAAAAAGTCCACTTTTTTTGCTGCAAAAATTTTGGGTAAAAAATTTTTACATTTTATGCACCATTTTTTTGGTTCGTTGAGAGCGGATTTTCGGGCGTTGTTTTACGCGCGTGCCACGTGTTAAAAAATGTATAAAATAAGTTCTTCTTTCGCAAATCTTATAATTTTGCGCAAATACTTATTTGCACAAGGCTCGTGAATCGACTTAAAAAGATTGTTTCTTGGGGACTGGCAATTCTGATTGGCTTAGTTCTGGTCGCCGCTACAGCGCAACACAGCGCTGCTGTGCAGAGTCGTTTAGGCAAATACGTAGCCGAGTCGCTCAGCAAGAAGCTCGGCACCGACGTCAAGGTGGGCAAAGTTTTTATTGGACTGTCTGGGCACGTCACAGTCGATAGTCTGCAGATTGCCGATCAGCAAGGCGGCAACCTATTGAGCACCGATCACGTTGTTGGAAAGCTGAGTTTAAAGTCGCTTTTGAAGGGAAAAGTTGACATTGTATCCGCCCAAATTTTCAAACCAAACATTCGCTTGACCAAACCCACTGCCAACGGGCAAGGAAACTGGCAATTTGCGCTCGATTCGCTGAAGTCGAAAAATCCAGACGACAGCGATGGGATGAAGATTAGCGTGGGTTCGCTCGTCATTCGTGACGGACAGGTGGCGTATGACATTGCAAACACGCCGCCATCGAAGCAGTTTACGACCGACCATCTGCACATTTCCGACCTCGATGCACATCTAACGATGGGCGATCTCAGCAGCGATACGATTCGCGTGAGCCTGAAAAAAGCGAGTCTGAAAGAAGCTTCGGGGTTGCAACTCGATGATGCAGCGTTCAATCTCACGACAAGCAACGGCAAAACAAGCATCGAAAATTTGTTGTTGAAGCTGCCTAACAGTAAGATTGCAGCAAACGCCGAAATGGATAAAGGCGACTTAAAATTGAATATCAATGAATCGAAGATAACTCCCTCTGACTTAGCGTTTTTAAATCAATCGGTTCAATCGATTAACGAACCTATTTCGCTTTCGGGAAACGTGCAGAAAACAGCCCATCTCGTGCGCATTGAAAACCTGAAAGCACATGCCGAAAACGGCCTTGACGTGGACGGTTATGGCACCATCAATACAACCGATTCGCCTTCCGCATGGCAGGCAAACGTGAAGCGCCTTTCGGTGAGCGACACATGGAAGAAACGCCTCGCTAAAGTGGCGAATCTCGATCTTCCCGACGCAGTCGATCGTCTTGGCGACATCGCCTACGAAGGTAAAGCCAGTGGAAAAGGAACGGAAAACCTGAAATTGACAGGCGATTTATCGACTTCTTGCGGCAACGCAACCATTGATTTGGCGAAGAATGACGACCAAATCAAAGGTCATCTACGTACAAACGATTTCAATCTCAAGCGCGTTCTCGACGCCAATCAACTCGGTACGCTCACAGCCGACGTCGATGTTGACGGAACGCTGCGCAATGGCGTTCAAACGGCTATCAAAGGCGACATCAAACGCATTGATTACAACGGCTATCCATTCGAAAACATCAGCGTTGACGGTAGATTAGACAACGGAGTCTATGAAGGAAATATCGCGATGAACGACAAGAATGGGCAGATTGACTTTGTTGGAACGGTAAACCTTGACGGCAAGACCACAACTCAACAAGCGAACGAAGCACATATTAGCGTTCGCGATTTCAATCCAACCGCTATGCATCTCACTGGTGCGAAATGGAAAGACGCAAAGTTCTCTTTCGATGCTGACGGCACCATCGACAACTTTGATATAAAGAAAGCGCAAGGTCAACTGCACGTAAGCAATTTCCAAATGAAGCAAGGCGACACCGAATACACGAACAACAGCCTGTTGGTTAGTGCAGTCAACGATCAGGATGGACGTCATCTGCATTTGGATAGCGACTTTGGAGAATTCGATATCGACGGACACTACGACTACAACAGCCTTTTAGGAAGTCTTGAGCACATTCTGGCGCAACATCTCCCTACCCTACCAGGCATAAACAAGCAAAACTATCATCCAACCAACGAGTTTAACATCAACGCAACGTTGACCAGCAGCGATATGTTGCAGTTTTTCGCTGATGTTCCACTCGAACTGCAACAGCCAATCCACATAGAAGGAACCGTAAACGATAAGTTGCAAACTGCAGACCTTATCGCTGAAATGCCAAGCTTTGTCTATAAAGGCAAGGAGTATAGAGATGGCTACGCAAAGATACAAACGGTGAACGACACGCTACGCAGTGACGCGCAGTTGCTTGCAGTTGGAAAAGAAAACAACATCCGCATCAGCGTACAAGCTGACGCTGCCGACAACAAACTGCGTTCTAAAATTTTCTTTAATGCAGACGGCGAGCGTCCTATTGGTGGAGTAATCAACGCAAACACGCAATTCAGCGAAACAATCAATGGCGCGCTGGCGCAAATCGATGTAGAACAATCTGAAATCCAAGTAAACGATTCTATTTGGACGTTGTCTCCTGCCACTATCTCTTATCAAAAAAATCACCTCGTAGTGAACAACCTCAGCGTTGCACACGACAAGCAATACATCAACATCAACGGCGCTGCTACAACCAATCATTACGATACGCTCGCAGTGCGTTTGAAAGATGTTGATGTGAGTTACATGCTCGATCTCGTTGATTTCGACGCCGTATCCTTTAGCGGTAAGGCGTCAGGTAANGCNATTATCGCGCACGCTTTCGATAAACCCGATGCTAACGCAAGCGTTCAGATCAACGATTTCTTGTTCCAAACNGGACGAATGGGCACGCTGAACGCGCAAGTCAATCTAAACAACGACGCCAAGCAAATAGATATCAACGCGCAATGTGTGGACGAGCAAGCTACAACCGACATCAACGGTTTTATTTCACCGCAACGCAACGAGATTTCATTAGACATCGACGCGCATAACTCACGCGCTGAATTTCTGCAAGGNTTCTGTGGCAGTTTCATGCAAGACATTGGCGCGCGATTGAACGGCAGTGTCAATCTCGGTGGCGCGCTCGACGCCATCAATCTGACGGGTTTGATGGTCGCNAATGGACCAGTTGGCATCACACCGCTTAACACGATGTACGCATTGCGTAACGATACGATTCGATTGTANCCNAATATCATCCAGTTTGAACGAGATACGGTTTNCGATATCAACGAAAACACTGCTATTGTCAATGGACAACTGTTNCANGACAATCTAAAAAAATCTGCGATATAACCTCAATATCGANGCAGAAGACTTGCTTGCGTTCGACCACAAAGACTTTGGCGAAAATACTTTCTGTGGAACAGTTTACGCAACAGGCAATTGCAAGATTCGAGGCAAGAGCGGTGAGACGATAATCGATGTGGATGCGACTCCCGAAAAGGATTCCGAAATCACCTATAACGCTGCATCGCCAGACGCAATCGTTGAACAATCGTTCATACANTGGAGCGATAGAGACGCCAACGACCAACCNGCAAATCCATTCCTTGCGCAAGACGATGACGAACATATACAACCNTCGTTCAGTCGCCCNGAAGAAGTGGTTGGAGATCTACGCTTGAACATGCTAATCCATGCAAATCCAGACCTAACGCTTAAGGTTNTNATGGACGAATCAAGCGGAGATTATATTGCGCTGAATGGTGACGGCGGTATCCGAGCGAACTACTACAACAAAGGACCGTTCCAGCTTTTTGGTAATTATAAAGTAGATCACGGAATCTATAAATTGACGATTCAAAACGTTATCAAAAAAGATTTCCAATTCNTNGAAGGCGGCACTATCTCGTTTGGCGGCGAACCTTACGATGCAGCCCTCAATCTTAAAGCGCAGTACACCNTCACTGGNGTAAGCCTTTCCGATTTGAATATAGGNAAATCGTTCACGTCGAACAACATACGCGTGAANTGTATGATGAATATAACGGGAACACCCAATCAACCAAAAGCCGATTTCGAGTTAGATTTTCCTACAATCAACAGCGATGCGAAGCAAATGATNTATAGTTTGATTACCAGTGAACAAGAAATGAATCAGCAAGTCCTTTATTTGCTCGCCGTTGGACGCTTTTACGCGCCGTCAACCAATAATGCGCAAGCAGAAAGCGCTACACAGCAAAATCAGGCATCGCTCGCTATGCAAAGCATTCTAAGCGGTACGATTTCACAGCAACTCAATAACGTTTTAAGTAANGTAATTAAAAACACCAACTGGAACTTCGGCGCCAATATCTCTACAGGCGACGAAGGTTTTAATAATGCAGAATACGAGGGATTGTTGAGCGGTAGATTGCTCAACAACCGTTTGCTCATCAACGGACAGTTTGGTTATCGCGATAATGCTAATGCAACAACTTCGTTTATCGGCGATTTCGACATACAATACTTGCTGCGACCGAACGGNAACCTNGCGATAAAAGTGTATAACCAAACGAACGANCGCTATTTCACNCGCAATAGCCTCACAACGCAAGGCGTTGGATTTATTCTGAAAAAGGATTTCAACAACTGGAAAGAGCTTTTCAAGAAAGATAAGACAATCAAGAAAAGCAAAAACAAACGCAACGAAAAAANGGAGAAANGTGAAATCGAAAAAGAAAGAATAAGCAACGCGTTAGANTTCCACAACATTCATTTTTTTCAATTCATCAGCGATGCGCTGAACTGGCAGACCTACCACATTGAAATAGCTGCCTTCGATTCCCGTCACAGCGGTATAGCCAATCCATTCTTGTATGCCATAAGCGCCAGCCTTATCCAGCGGACTGTAATGCGTTACGTAATAATCGATTTCTTCGTCGGATAATTCTTTGAACGTCACGTTTGTCGTCACAGCAAACGCGCGTTGCTCCGTTTGTGTNGTGAGACAGACGCCTGAAATGACGCGATGCGTTTTTCCACTCAATGCTCTGAGCATCGCGTGCGCTTCTTCAGCATCGCGAGGNTTGCCCAAAATTTCGTCATCCACAACAACGACGGTGTCGGCAGTAATCAATAATTCGTCANATGTTACGGAATAGGCNGACGCCTTCTCTTTCGCGATAAANAGTGCAACGTCTTCTTTCGGTAGTGTGTCGGGATAATCTTCGCAAACAGCAGGNAGCACTTTTACTTCGAATGGAATATCNAGNCCACTCAGCAATTCACGACGTCGAGGCGATGCACTCGCCAAAATAATTCTATGCGTTGTCTTCATCNTCTACGTTCACCAACCAAATGCTTGCTTGTCCGACATCCACAACCCTTTGGCTTTCAAAATTTGTTCAATGACATCGCGCGCTACTCCTTCGCCTCCGCGATACGGACTAACGTAACACGAAATCATCTTAATCTCTGGCGCTGCGTCTGCAGGACAAACAGCACAGCCAACGCGCTGCATAATTTCGTAATCGGGTATGTCGTCGCCCACATACANTACTTCCGCATCCGTCAAGCCCGAGTCTTGCAAAAAGCGTTCATAATCATTGATTTTCACCGACGACCGCATAAAAATATCGCGCACGCCGAGATATTCGTAACGCTTGCGCAACGCTTCCGAATAACCACCAGTGATAATCGCCAAGCGTAGCTTCTGCTTTGCAGCGAGTTGAATGGCGTANCCATCTTTTATGTTTAGCGTTCGCAAAGGCTGACCTTCCAAATCCATCGCTACGCAATTCNATGACAAAACACCATCAACATCAAAAACAATCGCTTTAATTTGTTGTAAGTCGTAAGGTATCATGGGCACAAATTAACAACATTTGACAGCAAAAGTAATAAAAAAGTGATGAGTGTCAAAGAAAAATTGTATTTTTGCGCATAACTATGCAACCTTATTCGGTAGANATCGTACACGATAGCAATGCTTTACCCGACTTGCGCTACGAGAATTTTTTCCACAGCAAAGAGTTNTTTCTCATAGTCGAGCGTTCGTCGGGCATAAGTCCGTACATGGCGATTGCAACCGATAGCGATGGAAACGTCGTTGGCCACATTCTCGCAATTATTCGACGTAGAGGGTCGNTGTTTCCACCTTATATTTTTTCNCACGCGCGTATCTTTGGCGAGGGAGAATACGCAGAAAATGCTGATAAAGAAGCTGTTTTNGCGCAGNTGATGGCTGCTCTGACAAAAAAATTCCGCAGAAAACTTTGTCTATATGCTGAATTGAGCGACGTAAGTCGCAAGATGTTCGGTTATCGTACACTGAAAGAAAATGGCTACTTTGCCGTTCCATGGCAGGAAATCCACCAATCGCTGACCGAAAAAGCGCCGTTNGANNTGCTGTCTGCCGCTGATCAGCATCGCATCGAGCAGTTNGANNANGCTGGTGTNACGAGTGACGAAATTCACGCAACGGAAGACGTGCACCAATTCTATAAAATCCTCAGCCAGTTCTATCGTTTGAAAATCCGACGCTACATCCCTTACGAAGCAAGCTTCGCGGAATTGCTTCAGAGCAAGCACGCTCGTCTTTTTATTACACGTCATCGCGGTCGCGATATTGGCGTTTGCGCGTGCTATTACACGATGAATAACGCCTATCTTTGGTTCGTTGCCGCCAAGCGAAAGACCTATTCGCGATGGCATCCGCAGCTCATGACGATTTGGGCTGCCATCAACGACGCTCACAAACGTGGTTGCCAGAATTTTAATTTCCTTGATTGCGGATTGCCGTTCGCTAAAAGCGCGTATCGCGACTTTATTCTGCGATTTGGAGGCACGCCAGTTTCAAAATTCCGCTGGTTCCGCATCTCGCTGCCTTTTGCAAACAAAATTATGCAATGGTTCTTCCGCGAGTAAATTTTGCACGCAACTTTTTTCTATCTTTCTGACTTAAAATTCTATTCCATGCGAAATAGGATTTTAAGAAAACTTTACAAAATTTAACTACGCTTTTTCGCCGTTTTTTAACACTTGATTTAACATTCGTTTGCACTTGACCGACCGATTTCTAATGCATAAATTTTGGTCGTTTTTCAATGAATTTTTGTCGCAACTCAACGCCCGAAATGTTAAAATGATAGATTTATGCAAAAAATATACGCATTTTTAACATTTTTCCGTGCAAAATACCGAATTTTTGAACGCGGATTTTCGAAAAATCTCATTTGTTAAAAAAGTTAAATGATATAAGATAAAAAATTATCTCACGTGAGATAGATTTCTAAAGCGCCCATTTA
>Ga0065709_1006071_pt1 | contig 18385 bp, 9 predicted proteins | sample Hoacrofraction14_2_FD_59096 | JGI IMG/M metagenome (GOLD analysis project Ga0065709, IMG submission 59096) | Hoatzin crop microbial communities from Cojedes, Venezuela, sample from fiber fraction 14 v1 | ecosystem: Host-associated > Birds > Digestive system > Esophagus > Crop | place: Venezuela...
GGTGATGAACAAGGCCCATCGCAGCCGCCTGCGAGTCAGCCGCGTGAACGCCCGGGGAACATCCAGACTGGCATTCGACGGAAGCGGGCGNGTCCTGCGGGGAAATGAAGCAGACCTTCCGTCCTACAGNCTCTGTCTGTTCCCGAACGGNAAACAGTATAACTGTGATCTTAACGCAGNCTATAATATCGGAGCACGATATTTCCTGCGTGAGATAGAGAAATCCCTGCCGGAGNCGGCAAGGTTGGCAGCTGCGGCAAAAGTTCCGCGGCTGACCAGGAGAAGCACCTGNACCTTATCTGACTTAATTAGCCTTAACGCGGTACTTGCGCATGTATGTGCGNGAGAAGACTGAGTCAGGGCTGTATGTCAGAAAGGCAGTCCGATGCTCCTAAAGAGCAACCGCCCGCGAAGCGGGCGGCAGTAGGAAGCNCGTGGCTTTAGCCATGTGAGGCTTCACATGGGCAAATAAAAGGTCATCGACAAAAGTCGGTGACCTGAGTTTACTGTTTTTAGACATATATATCTTTGTCGCTACCATTTTTGATTCAATAAGGCATTGTTGATTTCTTCTTCGGTAAATTCATACTCGCGTAGTGTTGTTATAGCGTCTTTAGGTGTTTTTCCTGTTGAGAGTATGCTGCGATATATTTTTGTGATTGCCGTTCTTCTTTCTTCAAGCCTTCCTTCACGCATTCCGTAAGACACGCCTTCATCGTAGGCCATTCTGGTCTTTGTCATATATGCGGTTCCACCCATCTTAGCTACCTCCTCCAGTAATTCAGGATCGTTTTTTAGATAGTTTTCTGCCACAACGTGCATAACCTCGGTGGTTATTCCCTTTTCCCAGTCTGTAAGGTTGCTTTTTCTAATCGCATTATACAGCACTTTCAGGCTGTCTGCAAATACACTCAGGGGTTGCTTTTCTGTTTTCACCTTTCCGTTCTTCTTTTCGAAGAAAAAGAACGAAAACGGGAAAAGAAAATAAAGTTTCTTTTGTACCAGTTCTTCCGCCGTATAATCCCATATTCGCAAAACTTCTATGCGATGAGTTTTGCCTGGAACTCCGTCTTCGATATCTGTTACAGTCAGTGTTTTATCTATTCGGCTGTCTTTCTTTAGATAGATGATTCCTGATTTGTGCCTGATACGACAGGCATTGCTTTTGTTTGAGTTCAAATACTCAATGTTGTGGTTAGCGATATCATCGTCGTATGTAAGCATCCTTTGGATCATAGAGCCGTCGTACACTGTTTGACACTCCAGATGATACCGACATTTTTTATCAAGCAATACCACGTTGGCATCCGTGATTCGTTTTGTGTGGTTGACTGCATTGACCTGTTCATTCTTTGTGAGGAAGACTGTTGTGTCTTCACTGTAACTTGTTCCAAACATTTCGTTGATGACTGGAATCAGTAGTCTGGGACACTCTTCAAGCATAGTTCGGAAGGAGTCATCATACGGAGTATTGGATGTCCCCTTGGCTATATCTGTACTTGTTGCCTTCGTGTTTTCTTTTGCCATGCAGCTTACAAAGTCCTTTCCATTGCCTGTAAAACAGCCACTTTTTCGTATCTTTATTATAGCATACAGACTTTGAAAACCACGGAAGTGGGCATGTCAAACGCATGGTTATTAATGCACTATATTACTTGGCCTTCGGGCTGGATTCTTAATATGGGAAGAAGCGTCGTTTTCTTGCATTCACGCATTATAAATGCATAAGTGCCATTTGGGTTTTTTCGACTGTTTTGTTTTGGTCTTTTCGATTTTTGAGCATAAAAATAGCCTCCGGCTGTGAAGCCGGAGGACTGGATGTTTACATTCACGACAGACACATCTTACAGGTATCATACCCCTGACTGACAAGATCTGACAGAGATGCGTTTGTTTCCTGTTTGTTTTTCTCAGCCATCTTTTTGACGGCAGAGCAGTCGGGCAGGTGGATCTTTTTAGAACTCGTATTCAGGATATAGGTACTTGCAGAGCCAGTCGTATCCTGGCTTGAATTCTTGTCTTTTACCGTAACGCTGCAGGTGAGCGTCTGTCCGTTCGCCGTAACTGTAATGGTGGCACTTCCTGCTTTTCTGGCGCTTAGCTGAGCACTTTTCCCGCTCGCTTTTACTTTGACAACGGATGTGTTTGAAGAGGTAAAAGCAACCTTTCCGGACGCTCCCGTGACTTTTAGAGAGGTACTTTCGCCCTTTGTCAGGGTAAGAGATGTGCTTGACAGGGAAGCATTTGTGCCCGTTCCGGTCGCACTACTCTCGCCCGTCTTATAATTGATCTTAACGCCATCCTGTACGTTGTAGACATAAACGCACAGCCGCAGACGATTTTTGGTCTTACTCTGTGCTTCCATCAGCACACCGCTTGCTACCAGATTCTTTCCCGAAAAAACAGGTGTGACTCTGTAATATACAGTATCTCCTGTGTTTTCGATATACCGCACGATCTTTGTCTCATACACCAGCATGGCAAGGTTCATCTGCCGTGTTCCGGTGATGAGGTTCTTCACGTTGGCGTTTCCGCCGCCGAGGCAATAGGCTATAAGGTGGCATCGATTATAGAGATACTTTCCGTCGATAAAGTCATACTTGACGGTCTTTTTGGGCCAGCCGCTCGGCTTTACCGATCCGATATAGCCTCTCTCTTCCGTCGGCAGATCGCTTGGCGTGATCACGGCTTTTGCGCTGTAACACCTGCCGAGCTTATCAAGTGAGCTGTAGCTGTAGCCCTTCCACTTCTTTGCCTGTGACTTGGCAAAGAACGGTTTATTTCCGTTCAGGACAATGCTTTCCTGTCCGACATAGTTTCCTGTCTTTTTCAGGATCTTTTTGCTCTCGCTCGTGCGCGAAGCAAACGCCGACATGGAAAAAAGCAGGATGAACAGCATAGAAAGCACAGCAAACAGATATCTTCTTCTTTTCACTTGTTTTCCTCCCTGATATGGGGCGGATCGACTGACCCGCCCGCCTTTACTGTCCCTATTATATCACTCCACCCCCTGAAAACCCAAAGGTTAGGCAGCATAACTGAACATATCGTTTGCACTGTTGTTCTTTACAGAGAACGTTTTACCTCCTGTTTCTTAGGCTTTCCTGCCGCTTTTAGGACTCGAAGGAAGGTTCTGGTGTCTTTTTCGACCTTTTCCATAGCGCTTTCCCGCATGATCTCTCCCACATTAAAGGCCAGTGTTTTTCCGGAAAGTACCGAATCTGCGTCAAAGACGAACGGCACGTTGCTTCTGTAGATAGCCGGAGTATCCTTTTCAGGTTCGCTGCTCTTCCAGAGGACGCTCTGCGTGCGGGAATCGTTCAGGTAGTCGATATCTGAGCGTTCGATCGGATAACGGTTCTCATCGTCCCTTGGGTAGTTTCGGATCGGGGCGTCGCTCCATCCCCAACCGGCCGTCACTTTGTTGATGACATCATCGGGATCTGTCGCCTGCGCCAGTGCCGCGGCCGCCGCCTCGTAGCATTGCATGTAAGTTTTATCCCGCGTTACGTCTTCGATGTTATCAAAGCAGACGGTCCCCTTGTTGCGCCAGACCCAGGACCCCGCAACGGGCTTTCCTTTATCATCCCGCACCATGAATACCCGCCCGTTCTTACTATTGACGGAGTGTACCATGCAGTCGTGCCCGGCTCCCTGATATTGCTGGCAACAGTTAAGGAGTTGTCCAAAAAAGATGGCGGCGGGATCATTTAAGTCGAGCATGCTGTAGGTCAGATTGCCGATCGTTCCGCCGACATCCGGGATCGATGTCGTGCCGCGGCGGATCTGCTTGTCATATATTTCTTTTATCGCTTCGATTTTTCTCTGGCCATAACCATAGCGGGCGCACAGGGGCAACAGATCCTTATAGATCAGGTTCTCATTTCCGGAATCCAACCGGAAATTGGTGTCTTTCAGGATGTTGTCGATATCTGTAAACGACATCTTCCACGGCGGCATGTTTTTGAAGTGCCGAAGGTTCATATCCCGGGCTTCCTGGATCTTATCCCAGGCGCTTTGAATAATGGAGATATCCCTCTGCCGGTCCGGGTTTTTCAGGATCTCCCCGTGGTGGTTCATGTACCAGGCCGCGAAGTCCCTGTTGAATTCTGGATTCAGGCTGGAAAAGATATCGTGTGCCGTCTTTGGCGTCAGGATAGCGGTGTCCCCTACACTTTCCTCATGATCATACAAAAACCGTCGCACCTTTTCGCGGATCTGTGCGCCCTCTTTGCCGGATGCGTTGATGGGCTTTACGTGTACCTGCCCGTACTGAAGATCTCTTGACACGGGAAGCGTCAGGTCTCCAACACTTTCAGCAAAAGCCTTCAGGGCATTTTCCCTCGGAGCGTTGAAGATATCTTTGGAAAGGACAGGCGGGATATGCAGGGCGGTGAGCGCCTTATAGGTTTCCTTTTCACCGGTATTAAACACTGCCTGCACCGCTTTTCTGGAAGCCATTTCCCGCAGGGCGGCGTCATCCGTTCTAAGTGCGAGAGTCTTTGTTTCTTCTGAAAAGACCGGTTCTTTTTCTTCCAGAAAGTCAGGGATCTCGACTTTCTGATCTATAAAGATGTCATCCGGAGTCTCATCACCGATACGCTGTATAAAAGCCGCTGCCTTTTGACGGTCCTGCGGATCATCGGAAAACAGCCCAAGTACTGTGCCTGCCGTCATAAACATGCTGAAGGAATCATCATTCTGAGTCCAGGGGCCCGTTGACAGAAGCCTCTGGATCATTTTTCCGTCAAGCTTTTCAAAGAATGACAAAACAGCTTCGTCGCCTTCATTTACTGCCCTGATCGAACCCCAGGCGATCATTTCCTCCGGGATCCTCAGGCGTTTGCGCTTGCAGGCCGCAACCAGACGGATCTGGGCCGAGTCGATCGTATCGCCATATTCATCAAAAGGTATGGTCTTGTCATCGCTCAGGATCCCGTTAAGGCGGAAACGCGCAGGCCCCGACAGATCCTGATATCCGCCCGGGAGATCCAGTGAGGCGTTTTGCGTCTGGATACGCACGCGGTCGTTTGTCGGAGAGATATAGACCTGTGCCCCCGGGAAGGCAAGATTCGGGCACAGGGTAAAGATGTCCTGCATATCCTGTCTTGCACTGCTCTGCCCGATATCCTCGATGTTAACTCCTTTAAGAGACGTATCCCCGGCAAGGAAATTTCGATAGGTCGATGGGCGGGCATCTTTTAAAAACGACAGGGATATTTCCTTTAGCTTCGGACAATAGGCAAACATGCCGGCGGCTCTGTCGAGATTATCCATTCGGATGCCTTCCGTCTGGATCGCTTCAAGCTCATCGCAGGCGGCAAAAGCGTATGACGCGTCCTTCACGTTTTCAAAGTTGTTGTTCCGAAGGTCGATCTCTTTCAGACTGTTGCATCCGAAGAACAGATGACTGATGTTTTCGGCGCTCCAGGTGTCGATGTTCCCGAGGTCAATATCTGTCAGGGACCGGCAGCCCTCAAACATGGACGCAAAGTTCGTGACAAATCCCGTGTCCATCCCCTCAAAGGAGACCTTCTTTAAGCTCACGCAGTCCTGGAACAACCCCTGCAAAGAAGCTGCGCTATAGATGTTTAAGTCCTGAAACCCTTTTATGTTTGTCAGAGACTGGCATCGTGCAAACAGGTTGTAAAAACTCTGAACTTCGCCGGTAGAAAGGCCGCTTACGTCGATCTCCTTGATGCCTTTACACCCAGCAAATGCTTCGTATACTTTTTCAAGCTGGGCCGTGTGTGTCTTGGAAAGGTCAAGCTCTTTGAGAGATTCGCACTCTTTAAACATTCCCTGCATAAAGGCGCAGCTTGACAGCGAAAGGCTCTTAGGGTCGATCTCCGGAAGCTCCCAGCATTTCTGATACATGTATGAGGTGTCTTCCGCACTCTTTGTGTCCGGAAACACGTCGATCTTCGAAAGCTTGATGCAGCCTGAAAACATGTAGGAAAGGTCGCTTGCTTCGGAAAAGTCTGTCTTTCCGAACTGTATCTCTTCTAGCGCCCGGCAGCGGTCAAACATGTGAGAAGAGTCCTTATGCGGGATAAACTCACCGTCATCACTGATAAATACAGCTTCAAATCCTTTCTCGCTCTCGAAGTACAGAAGCTCTGCGGAATCATCCTTTGACGCTCTTTCGCCTTGCAAGATCTCTCCCGCGCGGGAAAGATAGTCGTCCCGAGCGGCAAAGGTGACTTTGGTAACTTCGATCTCCGGGCCATCCGGACCCATGTGCGTTAAGAGATGGTTTAGCCTTTCTCCTGAATAAAGTATGCCTGCCATGTATTCTCCTTTGGCGGGATATTTCCTGCCGTTTCATAAAAACGAGGTGCCAAAGTGGCACCTCAAACCTGTTTTGATATATGTGTGTTTGTCTGCGTTTTGCCCGATATGGGCACGATGTTTTGATGTGTTTTGTTCTTCAGGGCTTCCGTTTGATCCTGATCCTCTGCTTGGCAAGATAAACAGGTAAGGGCAGGTAAAGACACATCTCCACCTGCCCTTACCTGTTTTCGCTCATCTGAGTTTGTTATCTTTGTTCTTTTTGGCTTCTCTGCCAGGAGCTGTGCTTCCGGCAGGCGTTTCTCCATTAGAAGTGTTTGTCTGCGCGTCGATATCGACCGGGTGATAATCACGCTCTTCCGGAGTTATATACTCAAAGTTACCCTGAAACTCCGCGCTCCTTTGAACGGTCAGCCCCTTCGCGCGGAACACCTCGTCGATCTCCCTCTGGGTCATCGTAGCGAGGTCATCCCAGTGAAGATCGGAATCATCCATCTGATTCGGATTGATCGACTGTTGTTGCCGTACGGCGGCATCCACTTGACCGCTCCGCTCCGTCAGTTCTTTAAGTTCTTCTTCGTACTCAAAAGGTGCGTCCACTATCGCTTTGGCTCCTTCAAGACGCTCTTTTGTTTCTTCCAGATCTGTTGCAAACCTTTGCAGCATTTCCGGAAGTGCCTGCATGGCCTGCTCGATGCGATAGACGGCAAACTTGCCGCTGGTAAGCTGTGCCATTGTCTCCTGTGCGCCGCGGATATATACGACCGTCTTCCAGCTTCCTTTGAGAAGGTCATATGTATTCAGACCGTACAGGGTAAAGCCCTTATACTTGCCGAGCGGCCGGCGGATATCAGACGGATTGTGGCAGCGTTCGATCGTGCGGTACAGCTCTTCTCCGGCCTTTACCTCATCTGTAAAGACCTTGCCGCGCACCTCCATACGGAAAGGTTCCTTCGGCTTTTCTTCCTTTTTCTTTTTGCCTTTCTCGGCATGTTCCGGATCTGTCTCTGCTGCGTCTCTCGCATCCGGGAAGGACTTAAGTCCGAAAGAGGCAAGCTCCATCTGTTCTCCTGTGTACCTTTCCGCAGGATTATCCGTTTTTTCTGCCGTTTCAACCTCTTCTACCGGCAGTGCGGCCATTTTTTCGGTTTCTTCCTCATAAAGAGTAATGTCACTCTTTATGGCTTCGATCTTTTTCTCCAGTGTTTCGATCTTATATGGCAGGACATGCTCGATCTCGTCCTGCAGGTTATAGCGGTTGTTCGTCCATGCGTTGCGGTAGATCTTGAGCTGTTCCAGGCGGGAGTCGATCTCCATTTTTTCCCGGAAGATGGGGTTGCCGGAACACAGTGCCTTGATCTCGGTATAATCGAGTACCCTGTCATCGACATCCTTACTGGATCTGGCTCCGATATCGCCGGACATGATCTGAGCAATGAAGCGCTGTTTGCGCTCTAAGGTCTGCCACATATAGGCATCAAAGGTGCCTTCCGTTACGTAGCGATAGATGTGGATCTGTGAATTCATATTGCCGGGACGGACACCCCTGGCTTCACGCTGTTCAAGGTCTGCCGGACGCCACGGCACATCCAGATGATGGATCGCGACCATACGGTCCTGAATGTTGGTGCCGACACCGAGCTTGGCGGTCGAGCCAAGCAGGAAACGGACCTCGCCATCGCGGACCTTCTGGAAGAGCTGTTCTTTCTGTTTTTCCGTCGAAGCGTCGTAGATAAACGCGATCTCTTCTTTCGGAACGCCCCTGTCGATCAGCTTCTGCTTGACATCATCGTAGACATTGAACCCCTTACAGGGCTTGGACATGTCCGAAAAGATGATCTGCGTGCCTTTGATATCCGCGCTCTCCCGATACCGCTCCATCGCATTGTTGACAAGGATAGTGGTCTTGCTATCCTCGGGATCTAAGAGATACGGATTGATGAGTCGCTGATCCAGTGCCGCTTTTCTGCCGTCGCCGGTAATTTTGAGCATGTTGTCGGCACGAAGAAGTTCGCTTGTACGCCGGTCATGGCGATATACATGCCGCTCCGAGACCGTTTTGGCTCTTTCCGCCAGCGACTGAACCAGTTCCTTCTGTACGGGTGATGGCTGGATCAGATCCTCATGATAGATTGCTTCCGGCACATCGAGGCTCAGTGCCGCACGCGGACGAAGGTCCGCGACTGCCTGAAAGATATTTAAAAGTTCCGGAAGATTATAGAACTTGGAAAAGCGGCTCTTGGCTCTCCAGGATGTCCCGTCCGGAGCCAGTTCATAGTTGGTCTCCTTGCTCCCAAAACTTCCGATCCAGGAATCAAATGTCGGGAAGTTATACTCACGAAGGCGTTCCGGCTGCAGGAACTTCTGCATGTTGTACATCTCGGAGATACTGTTGGTAACAGGCGTGCCAGTCGCAAAGATGATGCCGTTGTTGTGCGTGATCGAATTCATGTATTCGCACTTTTCAAGCATGGCGGCACTCTTCTTGGCGCCTTCTGTATTCAGACCGCTCATAAAGCCCATGTGGCTGTCGAGCGGTACGTTCTTATAATAGTGTGCTTCGTCGACAACAAGCAGATCAAACCCCAACGATTCAAACGGGAACGCGGTCATTTCTGTTTCACTGATGTTGTTGATCTGCCTCTGGAGATCTGCGGCCTGCCTCTCCATGTCCTTGATGTTTTTGTTAAAGATACGCTTTTCGGTCTCGGTGTATTCCTGATTTTCCTTTGGATGATCTCTTGTATCCTTTGTTTTTTCGATTGAAGCATTCAGCTCGCTCTTGCGCCTTTCCAGAAGCCCTTTTCTGGCTCCATTGGAAAGCGGGATGCGGTCGAGCTGACTATGTGAAACGATGACTGCGTCATACTCGCCTCTGGCGACCTTGGAAAGAAAAGCGTCGCGCCGCTGCGGCGAAAAGCTCTTTGCCGTAGCGACCAGAACGTTGGCCCCCGGATACAGGCGGTAAAAGTCACTTGCCCATTGCTCCGTCAGATGATTCGGCACCGCCAGTAAAGCTTTGTGAGTAAGCCCCAGACGCTTTCTTTCCATGATGCCTGTGATGCACTCATAGGTTTTTCCGGAGCCGACCGCGTGTGCTAAAAGAGTGTTTTCTCCGGAAAAGATCATACGGGCGGCGGCGTTTTTCTGGTGTTCCATCAGCTCGATGTTTTTGCTTTTCCCCGGAAAGTCCAGCATGCTGCCGTCAAAGTGGCGAAGCCGTATGCCATTATATTTTTCGTTATAGAGATTGACCAGCTCTTCTCTTCTTTGTGCGTTTTCAAAGATCCAACTGTCAAACTCTTCACTGATGCACTTTGCTTTGGCCTGAGCGAGCTGCGTTTTCTCCCGATCTACGAAGTAGGCGTCTGTGGTGGGGTCTTTCACCCGAACGATCGGATCTCGCAGAGATAAAAGACAAGCCAGGATCTCATACGCGTTCATATCATTGGTGCCATATTTCGAGACCACATTGAAGTTTGAGTTGTTTTTCCAGAAATTCGTGACTGTCCAGACACCGCCGTCTACCGGCGGGACCAGACGGATATCAGCTCTTCGACCGTCAGACGGAGCGAATTTTTCATGCATGAACTCATTGTAGTACTTCAGAGGAACCCATGGTGCGCCCAGATGCACTTCGATCTCAGCTGCCGTCAGCGGAGCGGGAAGTGCTTTTGTCAGAGCGTCGACATTCTCCTGATAGTCCGAGTCTTTTTGCAGTGCTTCTTTTGCCGCCGCAAGCTTCTTCTGAACATCCCCTGAAAGATATTCACTTGCCGTAACACACCTGCCCGTTTCAGGATCATCATAGATCGCACCGGTAAGATCTGCACGCAGCTCTTTCTTTGTTTTCCCCGTCAGATCCTCCATGTAGGCAAAGTCTACATAGCCGCGGTCAACGATGCTTTGTGTCAGAGCTTCATAAGAGGTATCGCTGTGCGTATGGGTCAGCGTTTCAGAAAGGACTCTTCCCTCAAACAGGCCGCCCTTAACATACGTCTTGCCGTCCGGACAGTTTTCCAGAGAAGCGATAAAACTGTATGATCCGTCTTCGGAAAACGCACGACTGTTACCAAATGAGTTAAGTGCTCCGTATTTTGCCGTAAAGACATCGTAGATGAGGTTCATGCGGTCTCTGAGAGGCGTCAGCACCTCATCGCTCTCGCCCTCCTTTTCCTTTTCGATCAGGGCTCTTGCAATGTCTCTGATCCGGACCATCCCTGCCACGCGCTCACTGGTTGCGTTCGGAAGGTCTACGAGCTTCATCGTCTCGTCCAGACGGTAGTAGATATTTTTTCCCCGGACCGTGTAGCCAAAGTACGGAGCCCCCTCCGCAGCCGGCAGCGTATCCGGGGAATCATAGGCTTCCTCATCCCATAAAAGGCTTTTTAACGGAGGTAATACACGGTTGACGGATACGCCGCTTCTTCGGCTGCGTTCAGGAGTTCCGGAGTCACCGTCTGTCCCGGATGCTTGTCGAGGTACGCCTTCGTGTATTCCTCTACCATCCTCTCCGTTTCGTTCTGCACCTTCGTCAGATACCCCGTCAGCTCCCCTCTCAGGCGCATGTCTTGAACCACCGAGGGCATCTTCTCCCTCATGTAGGTCAGACACATCTGAGCGTACTTCCCGTCCGGGATCTCCAGAGGCGGAAGCGGAGTGATCTTCGGATGCAGCATCCCGTCCTCCCTCTCCTCGTACTCGATCTCGTTCTCGTTCGTCAGATCCGTCATCTCGCTCATTGCTCTCTCTCCTTTCATTATTCGTTTCAGGTGCTTCTTCTATATCCTGAGCGTTTTCTTCTACGGCGTCAAGCTTTTCTCTGTCCGGCTCATAAACGATCGCATCAGTTTCTTCCCGGGTAAATATATCAGGCTCATCCGAAAAGACAGGCATTTCGAATTCCGGTGTTTCCACCGCCAGGCGCCTGCCCCTTGCGTAGCGCAGCTCTTCCATGACAGTGCGGTGTGCGTCGAGCGCCATGTCTCCTAATCTCTGAAACAGCATTGTATCGGAGAGAAGGCGGATATCGGAAAACAGGTCAGGTGACACCTTGATCGGTGAGGATGTCGCGTAAGCCGTCATGACCGCCGCCGACAGGACTGTCATCGTTCTTGCCAGTTTCCGAAGGTTTTCCTCGGGATAGGTTGACAGGAAACTGTATTCAACATAAGGATAAAGGTCATCGGGCAATTGGTCGCTGTAGCGATTGGCAAGCAGCAACAGTTGCTGAGATACCCTGGTTTCATTCCGCTCACCGCTTGTCTGTCCGAGATACATGACATCTTCAGCATTTAGTGGCTGTAAAACAGCACCTTTTTGCTCCGACTTCCCGTCACCTGTGGTGGAGCTGAAATCATAGTATCCTACCTCGCCTTCACTGCCCGGCAGATAGATCGCCTTGCTTCTTTTCTGGATCGCTCTTCCACCTTCTTTCCATTCATCTTTACTCCGCAGGTCTTTTACGGACGTGTTTTGAGCATAGACGATCAGCTGACTGGAAAAATCCAGAGTGTTTAAGTGTGCGCATTGCTGCAGAAACTGTATCCAGTCATCTCCGGACGCAGTGGCTTTCCGCATACCTTTTTGTTCTAGTGTGAGAAAATTTAGTTCTTTTGCCATGTGGACTCCTTGTCCCCGCTTTGGGCGTAAAAAATGGATGCAAATGCCTTGCATCCTGTAAACGCGGCCCCTGCCGCTTCATCTCTAGTGTAATTATACCACGGCTTTTAGTTTACTTTGTTCGCTCTTCAGGCTGTAATATGTGCTTCTGTTGCAACACAAAAAGCAGGCCAGACCTTTGATAAGCTGACCTGCCAAAAGTGACATTAACTGAAGTTTTGTTTGCCTATACAAAAAAAGTGGTCACCCGATTATGGTGACCACCTGTTTCTGCTGAGCTCTGTCTTTACGCGGCGTCTGTCTTCTTCAGCTCATCCATGTTGAATGATTGATAGACAACTCCTGCCATCTTTCGAATGTTTTCCGCGCTCTGTGTAGCGGACATCAGCATATCTATGACCTCATCGCCCCTGGGGATGATCTTTCGGATCTTCGCTTCCATGTCTACCACTTGCTTTTTGGCTTTTTCTTTAGCTTTTGTCCCGTCTTCTTTAGGCTTACTTTTATCTTCGTAGTAAACAGGATCCGGAAGGACCTCTATCGCAGGTTTCGGTTCAAAGTTGTCCGGATTGACCAGGCCGCTCGGATCATCTTTAAACCCGTTAGCCAGATCATCTTCATCCATCAGGAAGCCAAACGGGTCGTCATTGCCATCATAGTCATCGTCTGATGGAAAATAATCCGGGTCTTTATCGTACAGATCCGGATAGTCATCACGCGGCGGCACTTTATCAAACTCGTCAGGATCAAATTCCTTCGGACTTGGCTTAGATTCTTTTTCGACAGGTGGCTCACTTTCCTTGTCATTCTTGTGAGCCGGCGGGATGACCCGTTCTTTGATGGGCTTTGGAACATCATTATCCGCATCCGGCGTTTCTTCTTTTGTCTTTTCAGGTTCTGTCTTTATCTCAGGATGAAGCAGTTCCTCCGGGAGTTTAACGCTTTCCCGTTTTGTCTTCTTTCGGAACGCTTCCGCACTTTCCCGCGCTTTGGCGGTCATTTCTTCATCATTTTCAAAAAAGCGGATGATCTCGATAAGGCTTGGCGTTATTTGGTCTCCGGCTTTCAAATCAGAGCCTAAAATTTCATAGATAGCCTGTCCCCCGGCAACGACCAGATATTTTTCATCGCCTTCCTGTGTTTTTTCATAATCGTAGACTCGAAGACGGGCGTTTTTCTTGCCTTGAGCGCTTTTTAGACGCTTTTTTGCATCGCTCTCGGGGCTTACGACAAACAAACGAAAGATTCCACCGGAAAGATCCATGCCGTCGTAGCGGAGATAGGACAGAAGCTTTAAGATCATGATCTGATCAGCCAGACGCCCCTTTTTGATCAGTGCGTAGCCGTTTCCGATATAGACGATCTTGTTCATGCCTCTGTCCTCTCTGTCTTAGCCGCTGAAGGAGTAGGTATCCGACAGGCGGTTATATTCTCCGATCAGGCTGTCGCCGTTATCAAGTGTCAGTGTAAAGGTGGCGATCCGGGTCGTGGAGTCGATCTCGTAATCGTTCACCGTTGCGTTCGTTACATCGCTCCGCCCGCTTCTATACAGATAATCATAGAGACGGTACTGGAGCTGCAGTGCGTTCTGGAAGTAATTGTTCAGAGTTGCCGGAACCGCACGGATCGCAAGCTTTGAGTTGTCGTACGTGCTTTGCGTTGTACTCTGCGTTTGGGTTTGAGCCTGAATGCTCTGGCTTTGCGGCTGCTGGGTCTGGGCCTGTGGGTTCTGACCCTGCGCCGTCTGGTTGCTCTGGTTCTGCGTCTGGCTTCCCGTCTGCGTACTCTGAGCCTGAACGCTTTGTGTCTGAGTCTGTGCCTGTGTAGACGGCTGCACGGTCTGCGTCGTATATTGCTGTGCGATGACCTCGCCGTTCAGGAGGCTGAACAGATAGTGTCCCGGATAATCCCTGTAAAATGTCACCATCAGCCCCACGCCGCTGTAGCCATTCAGGTTCCCAAGCAGCTGATACGCGCCGTCCGTTGAGGTGTTGCCCGTGGTATAAAACGTGACTGAGCTTGTCTTCATCCCTTTGGAAGAGAGGAAAGACGAAAGCTGCTTGACAAACGTGCCTTCCTGGAAGCCGCTCTGCGTCAGGAACGTCTGCGACAGGCCGTAGACGTTAATCGACTGTGACAGGCCGCCGGTTTGGCTTTCTGTACCAAACATGTCTGACAGAATGTTCTCCTCAGCTTCCATGGCCGCTTCTTCCAGATCCACGGCGCTGTACGTCTCGCCGAGCAGATAGGTGTCAGATGATGTCACAGGCGTTGTTTCACTGACAGGTGCCTGTGTCTGCTCTGTGGTCGGCGCCTGTGTAGGAGCTTCCGTTGTAGCCTGAGTTGGTGCCACAGTCGTTTCGGCTTCTGCCTTAACCGTTGGTGCTTCCGTCTTTGCGGGCATCGTCTGTCGCGTGACCGGCTGTGCTGTAGTGCCGACCGTCTCTTTATTCAGGATATCTTCGTCAGCTTTAGTCAAAGATGAAGACCCGCCCGCCGCGACAACAAAACCACTGCCGGTATCTTCACTTGTCACCTCTTCCGTATTTTGCGCCGTCGATTCTGTCTGCGGAGTAGACACCTGCGGCTCAGCCATCTTTTTGGCGGTAAAGTACAGTGCTCCTACTGCCAGCGCCGTACAGGCACAGATAGCGGCAAGAAGGATCGCTCCGCCGTGACCTTTCTTTTCAGGCTCTTCATCCCACTCGTCCGGGGCGCTTTCCCTGTCATTGACGGGGTTTGGCTCCCGGTTTTCCGAAGCGTTTTCCTTAAGCGCATTTCCGTCAGATGTATCTTCCGAAGAAGACGCGCCCGGACTCATCTGCCTGTCTTCTTTCAGGCGTTCATCGTTAGAGACAGGCTTTTCCGGCTCCTCCGCAGGATCATCATCACCATTTTCAGGAGTATCTCCTTCCTCGGGAACATCGCCTGGCATCTCTTCTATCTCGCCTGCAGTGTCATTACCGGCTACCGGTTCTTCTTCGATCCCGTCGTCAGGATCATCGCCGCCTGCTTCTGTCGTATTTTCGCTTTCGTCGGCAGCGCCTTCTTCGTCTGCCTGATAATCAGGGTCCTCTGCCGGTTCCTCAGTGAAATCGCTCTCAGCAAGATCCCCCTGCTCGGCGGTCTCCGGCGCTGTCTCTGCAACTGGCTCTTCTGTCGGTGTTTCACTCATGCCATTTTCCGGAGACGGCTCTTCACCGCCCCCGGTCAGATTTTCGTTCTGTGCTCCTGTATTCAAGGTGTCAACGTTGACACCTGACGTTTCTGCGGGCGCCTCATTTACGGGGCGCCCCTTCCTTCTTTTTCTTCCCATAAGCACTCCTTCCTGAGTGACAGTTTGATCCTCACTCAAGTCCCGTGAAGGAGAACTCCTTCGTTTCCGTCAGATACACGCCCTTGATCGACTTGCCGTTCGTCAGATCGATGTTGATGACAGCCTTGCCCTTTTCTTCGTTGATCTTATAATCCTTCATCGTACCCTGGATCTGACCTGTCAGACCGCTCTTAAGGACATACTGGAATGCCGCGTCATAGAAGGCATCCTGACCCACATAGTCAAGGAACTTCTTGCTGACCTGAAGGATATCAAGCGAAGTCGTGACGATCTGCGTCTGCGGCTGTACATAGGTGGTGTTGCTCGTCGTGCCGCCGTTCGTGGTGGTACCGCCGTTAACGACCGTTCCGCCCGAAGACGTGGAAGAACCGTTCGAACCCTGGTTCGATGCGGTCGGGGCTTCAGTCTCATCCGGCACCTCAGTGAAGATGTACTCGCCGTTAGACATGTAGTAGATCGACAGAACTTCCCAGTTGGTGTTGTTGTTGAAGTAGATGTAATGATAGACCTTGCCGCTCTCGCGAACACCTGTATAGTTCTCGGAGGAGAAATACACATCCGTGACGGCCTGATACGGAGAACCGTTCACGCCGACCTTCAGCGTGTCACCGACAGCCTGCAGGAATTCCTTATCATCGAACTGACCGTTGTAAGAAGCGATGATCTCTGCGGTCAGGTTGTGCAGCGTCAGCCCATACGGGTTTGCATCCACGACCTCTGTAACGACCTCAGTTTCCTGTGAAGTTGGAACGATGACCTGGCTGTTCGTGTTTTCCTGTGTTTCCGGAGTCGGAGCTGTTGTATCGGTCTGCGGGCTCTCGGAAGTCGGGGTCTCCGTTACGTCTTCCGCATTCGGATCCACGGTTTCATCCGTCGGAGCATCGGCATCTTCCTGTACCGGCGTTTCGGTCGCCGTCTCGCTCACAGCCTCGCTCTGAGTCTCGGAAGCGGTCTCGCTTTCCGGTGCGAACGGATCCTGACTTGCCGGGAAGGTCACTTCCTCTGCACCGTTCGTTCCGTCGGCGTCGATCTCTTCGCCCGTATCGACGTTGATATACGTGAAGTTCATAACCAGCTCACTTGCCGGCATAACGAAGTTGATACGATAGCTGCCGTCGGTGTTCTTCAGCGTGACCTCGTTGACCGTATTCAGGTTGTGGTCGATGATCTGGATACCATTCAGGTCCCACCCTTCCGTTGGGGCGACCATGACCGTCATCATCTCATCCGCCGGTACCATCAGTGTGGCCGTTTCGTCGTTGTTGGTCTCCAGGAACTTCGATTCAAACATGATGTCGGCGGCTTCCGACTTATAGATCGTGACCTGATATTTCTGTTCTTCCGTTTCGGATTCGGAAACACTCTGGCTTTGCTGCTGGACGGTTCCGGTGTTGTTCCGGCTCTTCAGGATGCCGGGAAGCGTGTTGACAGCAGCAAGTCCTACCACGCCGGCAGCCACGATGCCGGCAATGCCAAGAACCATTTTGTTATTATTGTTTTTCTTCTGGTACATACTCTCCTCCTTAGTGGATGTATTTGATGTTTTTATTCAGAGAAGGGGAGAGTTTCCTCCCCCCTCCGGGGTTCATGTTTTATTGAAAATGTTTTTTGAGACCGGGCAGTCGCGTTTATGCCCTTTCAACGGATGGCAGCCTTACTCGTGGATGCTTGCCTGTGCGGACACCGTATAGCCATGCGTGATGCCGAAATGGCAGATGATATAATCGCCATGCGTCACCAGATCGCCGTTTTGGAGATAGATACGGCACTTGATATCGCTTTCGGATTCATTGACAAACAGATCCTCTGTAAAGACTACGCGGATCGGGATGTACATGTCTCCGTAAAGACCGTAGAAGAAGGACGCGAGAGACTCTAAAAAGATACTCATATCGCAGTCATCTTCTCCGAGGATACCTACCCGATATACCTCACCTGTTGTTCCGGATGGAAACACCAGATCCGGCGTGTTTTTCTTCAGATATTTATAGTAGACAAGTAATTCTTCATCCGTTGTTGTCCCGGTCTTATCGACCGAGCTTGTTTTTACTACAAGACTGTCATCGGCTTCAGTCTCTACTTCCGTCTCATCTCCGAGATGGACAAAGCCATTCTCGTCAGCGGACACTGTTGTGTCATCGACGCTGTCTGCGGTGCTGTCATCTGTCACCGCTGTTTTGTCCGAGAAATCATACGTATCAGCCTTGTTGCCGCTTGTATCGTTTGTTTCCGGAGCCGTGCTTTCGGTCTCTATGATAGCCACCTTTCTGGCGATGGCGTTTGACCCGGTGCGGATCAGCCACGGGCAGACGATACCCGCCAGGATACAAAGGATGAGAAGCATCAGATACTTCTTTTCGTTCTTCGTCGGCGGGCGGCGATAGTGGCTTCTGAACTGTTTCAGGTTGTTTTTCTTCATGTCCTCCCTCCCGCCGCCCTACTGCGGCTGTTTGTAAGGTTTTGTTCTGATATATGATGCAGGGGACAGGTTTGCCTGTCCCCGTGATTTTTACATGTTTTTGATAGCGAGGTTTTTCGCTGCGCGTTGAAAAGAGTTCTAACGCTTTCAACGCAGGATTCTAACGCGTTAAAACGCTTTGGATGTGCGTTAGAAATGTATTAAACGCGTTAAAACTGCGTTAGAATTTTCAAGGTTTACCCAAAGTACCAGTTGCCGCCGATCTGGACCGCGCTGGAACCGGTAACTTTTCCGCTTCGGCTTCGGAACGAAGTGTGCGTATGGTTTCGGACACCGAAGTGCAGGCAATCCTCTACCGCCTTTTTCACGTAATCCGGCACATTGCCGCCAAGCCGCTTGATCCAGTAGGTATCGAGCGAATAGCAGAACTGACCCGATGCGGTAAGCTGTGAAAGCGCGTTTCCGCCAAGGCCGCCCCAGGATGCGCTCTCCGTACGGTTCATCGCCGTGGAGATAACAGCCAGAGCACCGGCGTACGACCCGTTGTCTTCCTGCGCCACGATAGCCCAGATAAGTTCCATCTGGCTCTGCGTATACTGCGTATTGTCCGTCCGGTAGCCGCCGACCGAGATGTAATCGGTTGAGGTGAGCAAGTATCTTCGGATACTTGTGATCGGACGGTACGTCGCGTTCGAGATCGTCGGCCCGCGCCCCGG
>Ga0065709_1006294_pt1 | contig 18375 bp, 13 predicted proteins | sample Hoacrofraction14_2_FD_59096 | JGI IMG/M metagenome (GOLD analysis project Ga0065709, IMG submission 59096) | Hoatzin crop microbial communities from Cojedes, Venezuela, sample from fiber fraction 14 v1 | ecosystem: Host-associated > Birds > Digestive system > Esophagus > Crop | place: Venezuela...
CCTCACCACCGTCGCCATCCCCACCCGGCAAATCGGCGTCCGCGCGGCGATGTGCCTGCTGGAGCATATCCAGAATCCCAATGCCGTGCCGGGCCGGGAAATCCTGCCCTGCGAAATCATTGAGCGGGATTCCGCCGCCGCGCCCAAAGAAGTTTAATCACTTCCATCCATATTTTTAACAGGAGATGATCCGCCTTGGCCGTCCATTCCCGGGGCGTTCTGGACCCGTCCGAGCATTATTTTCTCCGCGCGTCCGCTTTCGCGCTGGACCATCTGTATTACGCGCTGTCCGCCGGGCGATTCACCGTCAACACGGATTATCAGGTGACGCGGCTCAATTACAGCAAATTTCTGCTCATGTACGTGGAAGAAGGCCGCCTTTCCTGCCAGAATGACAGCCGGGTCGGCACCGCGTCCGCGGGAGACCTGCTCCTTCTGGACTGCACGCGCCCACACCTGTATTTCGCGCTGACCGATGCCCGCTTCTCCTTCATTCACTTTGACGGCGGCGAGTCCGGCGCGCTCTGCAAATGGCTCCTTTCCCGGGAAACCCCGGTCATTCATCCCCGAAAGGCGCAGGAATATTCCTCCGCCTTTGATCGTCTTCTCGATCTTGCGCGCGAAAGGCATATGGACCGGGAAACCCGGATGTCCGCGGAAATCTATCATCTGCTGATGCTGCTGTGCAGCGACGCCTCTGCCCGGGGCACGGACGCGGACGCGCGGGATCTGGCCGACCGGGCCATTTCCTATATCGGCGCCCATCTGTCCGAAAACCTGTCCCTCGACTCTCTCGCGGAAATGTTCGGCTACTCCCCGGGATATTTCTCCCGTGCCTTCCGCCGGCAAACCGGGCTGTCCCCGTATCAGTTCATCACCCGCAGCCGGCTGGACTACGCCGGACACCTGCTTGACAGCACCACCCTTCCCGTGCAGGAGGTCGCGGAGCGCGCGGGTTTCCATGACGCCTCCGGCTTCTGCGCCGCGTTTAAAAAACATTTCGGACTCACTCCGACGCAATATAAAAAACGACCGCTGTAAAACGGCCGTTTTTCATTTACTCAGGTTTGACAATCAATACGAGATCCCCGTTCATCCGCGCAATCCGCAGACCTTCCGCAGGAATTTCTCCCGCCCACTCAAATCTTTCCCCGGGGCGCAGGGACGGAATCTCCGTCTTTTCATTCCCGGCCTCAACGTAATAGCCGCGCACCTCATACCTCGGCAAATCATTCCGGCAGGTCAGGCGCACGCCCTCCGCGGTCTTTTCCGCGATGAGCGGGCTGTGCTCCCGCCGCACGGTTTCATACGAAGGTTTCTTCGCGCCGCGCATGTCCACGGACCCGTGCACCCGCCGGCGCTCGCGTCCCGCACCTTCCTCGCCGCACTGCGTCCGGTAATCGTTCAGGCAAAAATACACCGTGCCGGCGATTTCCTCCCGTGGCCGGTAACACGCCGTTTTTTCAAGAAAGATTTTGTTCCGCCGCGGGTCTCCGCCGGGGTTGCGCGGCTCGCACAGCCCGTACTCGGAGGGAATCAGTGCCCTGGCGGGCCGCGCAGCCCGAATCTTGTCCCACTCTTCATTCTGGTCATAATCTTGGAACCATGTTCCGATATAGTCATTGACCATCAGCACATCGCCTTCGCCCGTGCCGTCCTTCGCCTGCCCGTCAAAAATCGTGTTGGTCACGTAATTGATGTGCCGGGACGGGTCCAGCTTCCGCGCGTACGCGACCGCGTCGCGGATATACTGATTCGTGTCGTCATCCTGCGCGTTCAGCTCATTCCCCACGCCCCAGGCGAGAATGGACGGATGGTTGCGGTGCGCGCCGATCATCTCCCGCAGCTGTTTTTTCGCGATTTCCAGCTGCGCTTTCCCGGCCTTTTCCGGATCCTTGCCCCAGAACGGCACTTCCTCCTGCACCATGAGCCCGTGCCGGTCACACCAGTCGTACAAATCATCATCCTGCTGCCAGTGGAACCGCGTAATCACGGTGTTCGCCTCCTTCAGCAACCGGAGCATAACTTCCTTCGCCGCCATCGGCTCTGCGTCCCCGTATTCCGGCATCGACCCCGGCATCCACTCCATCCCGGGCAGCCGCACCGCCTCGCCGTTCATGAACCACCGGTCCCCCTGCAGTTTCAAGGAGCGGAAGCCAACCGCGGTTTCCATCCGATCAACAACTTCGTCCCCGCGCGTCAGTTCCAGCCGCAGGGTGTACAGGTTCGGGCAGTCAAAATGCCAGTAAACCATTTCCGGCAAACTGACCGGCAGAAGCTTCGCTTCTTCCGCGGAAATCACTCCTTCCAGCACCGGCGCGTCTTTCAGGGCGTTCACCGCGCCCTTCGCGCCTTCCATCAGGGACCAGCGCACCTCGTCCGCCGCCCCTTCCACCTTGCAGGAAAATCCGAAGAATACCATGCCCCGGTCATGCCGCGTTCCGTCCGGCGGAATCACCGGCTCGCACACGGTCCGAAGGTCCGTCATTCGCGCCCCGCCGTCGAGCAGAAGCTCCACCGGCCGCGTCAGTCCGCCGTCCCCGGCCCAGTCATAACTGTTCATATACGGCAGCGCATTTTGGCTGAAGGAATTATCCACGCTGACCATCAGCTCATATTCCTCTCCGGGCACAAGCTCCCCGATGTTCACCTCAAAAGGCGTGTACCCCGAGGACAGATGCTCCGCGATCTCTTTCCCGTTCAGAAACACCCGGGCGTCATGATACGCGCCGTGAAAAAGAATCCGAACATTCATTCCGCGCAGGCTTTCCTCCGGCCGGATCACAGTCCGGTACCAGCCCGTGCCGCGGACATCCTCCAAACCGTCCTCAATGTTCCACGTGTGCGGCACCCGAACCTTTCTCGCGTCTTTCAGGCAGCCCGCGGAATTTCCCAAAGCAAATTCCCAGTCCGTCAGCTTGATCGTTTTCAGCGCCATTTGAATCCCTCCTTCAATATCCCGGCAGTGTATGCAAAATGCTCATCATCGTTTCCCCGTGAACGGTTGCCCCCTGATGCTCCGGTGCAAGTTCTTTCAGTTCCGCCAGCGTCCGCTCCGCCTCCGGAATCAAACCTGCCCCGATCTCGCCCAGCGTTTTCATCAACAGGCAGTGAATCCGGTTCCGCCGCGTCAGATCCTCGTCAAAGATCGCCAGATCCGGCAGGGACACCGCGAAATACTCCGTCCGGATTTCGTCGTCCATGTGTTCCTCCGCCCACGCGCGGAGCCCGGCAAAGATTACATCCGCGCGGGATTTGTCGCCCAGCGCCGCGCGCGCCAGGCCCTGATAGAAAATACTTTCCGGCGGCTGATCATTGTAATACAGTATGCCAGCCGGGGTCGTGTCCCCGAGGGACGCGCGCTCCCACGCTTCCCGGGCTTCCTCCGTCCGGCCGAGCTTCTCAAGGCACACCCCGATCCAGTAATTCGCGTCATTCTCCCGCGTCTGAATCAGCCGCCCCTCGCCGAGGTTTTCCGGGTACGGACCCGCCGCGCGTTCCAGCAGCGAAAGCGCCCCTTCAAAGTCCTCCTCAGCCATCTTTTCCCGCGCAAGCATGATCAGGGCAATCCGCCACTGCGCCGGCACCTTGCCTTCCCCGCCTTCCCACGGGTGAAAATGTCTTTCCTCAATAAATGCCAGCGCCTCCGCATAATGCCCCGAAATGTTCAAAAGCGTGGCATAAGACAGCCTCAGATCGTCCCGCCGGTCCACCAATTCCGGATATTTTTTCAGCTCCTTCAACCGGTCTTCCGCATGAACGCTCATCTTCCCGCGCAATTGATCCAGTTCCATCAGCACCCGCGCGTCGCTTTCATCCAGCCGGAAGGCTTCCTCCATTTCCCGCAGGGCATCCTCCGGGCGGCGGCACTTGTTGTAATACGCGATCGCGAGATTCCGGTGCACGGTCGGATATTCCGGCGCCAGCGCCTTTGCATTCTCCCATTCTTCGATGGCCCGGTCATACTGCCGCTTGTCGTACCAATAGCACCCGAGCATATGCCGCGCCATCGGGGTGTGCGCCTTCTGTGCCTTGCACCATTCCAGCGTCCGCGCGTCCTCCTGCCGGTGCGGGAAGCACCCGTCCGGGCACGCCGCCTCGCCCGTTTCGATTTCGCTCACGTCCCCGGTGATGTACGCCAGATGGAAACGCAAAAGCGGATACTCCGATTTTCCCAGCTGATGCCACAGCATCTCCGCGGCCTCCGCCCGGAATCCCGCACGCGCGTATTCCAGCGCCGCCTCAATCGCCGGATTATCCTCCAGCGGCAGGAAACCTTCCGCATCTCCCTCCAGCATCTTCATCTCATGGAACGCGATCGGCTCAATCGGGTCAATCTTCAGGGTACACGCGACGATTTCCCTTGCTTCCTCCGTCCGCCCCGCATGCCGCAGTGCCGCGGTCAGCGCGTTCCGAGCCATTGTGTCGTCCGGATTATGCCGCAGGGCTTCCCGGAGCATTTCCTCCGCCCGGGCATTTTCCCCGCGCCGCAAATCAATGCACCCCGCGCGGTAATACGCCGCGCCCTGCCACGCGCCGCTCCACGCGGCCTTGCGGAAGGCATCATACGCCTCGTTCTCCCGGCCGAGCATGTCCAGCGCCGCGCCGAGATCGTAATGGAAGGCCCCGTCCATCGGATTCGGGTTTTTCACCGTCACCGCCGCGACAGCCCGCTCCAGATACGGCAGGCCCTCCGCGATCAGACCACGCTTGTAAAACAGTTTCCCATACGCGTGATTCATCCGGGAGTCCGCCGGGTCCCGCCGGAGCCCTTCCCGCAAATAATCCGCGGCATCCCATGTCGCATGATGATACTGTTCCAAATGCACGGCATACAGATACAGCTTATCCATGGTCTCGACCTCCGCGGCCGGCGGAATCGCCTCCGCCGGGGACGGAAGCGGCTTCGCCTCACGGGTCTTTTCCCGGTACTTTGCCAGCGTCTTTCCGTCCGCGTCTTTGACCTCGCAAACCATGAGCCCTTCCGCCGGGACTTTCCTTTCCAGCCACCCTTCCGGAGACAGATTCACCCGCTCGTCGAGCGCGGTTTCCTTCCCGAACCGGGCCGTGATCCGCGCGTTCCGGAAAACCCCCGTGGCGTATACTCGNATCACGGCCTGCCCGTCCGCCCGGCNAATGCCGATCACCGCGTCCTTTGTCGCGACGTCCACCGCCCCCACGCCCTTGTAGGGCATGAAGTACTGCGTAAAATTCTTCTCTTCCTGAGGCATCATCCAGGTAAAGTCCGGCTGATTGTCCGTAAAACATCCGGTCATCAGCTCGATATACGGACCGTTCGCGTCGGTCAGATTCCGGTCCCATGCCTGCCCGAACTCCCCGCAGCCCCAAGTCCACTGCTTTTTCCCGGGAGAAATGTGGTGGTCCGCCACATGCAGCAGGCCCGCCTCCCGCGCGTCGTCATAATTGCCGAGGAAATCCTCCTCCGAAGACGCCGCCATATAGGACGTCGGCACCGGCACATTTTTGTAGCGGGAAATGTCCACCCCGGCAGAATAGTCCATCTTGTAATACACCCCGTGGGCAATCGGGAAATCGGACACATCGCGCTTCCCGTGGTCCATCACGGCATACACGTCCTGNCGGGAAAATGGAACGGGTGTGCTCATTCACGCTCACCGCCGGATTCGCCCACCAAAGGAAATTGGTCGTCTGCTCCGCGCGGTTAAACAGCCGCGTCGTGATTTCCAGATACGCCTTTCCCGGATACAGGGTCATGCGGCTTACGCCGCGCGTGCGGTACATGGTCTCCGTCTCGCCGACAATCACGCTCGCGCTGCCGTCCGGGTTTTCCGTGATTTTCCACTGCACCGGATCAAAGGTGGAAGGGCGGTGATGCTGCGGCCAGTTGAACTCAATGCCGCCGGAAATCCACGGCCCGGTCAGCCCAACCATCGCGGGCTTGATCACCTCGTTGTAATAAATGAAATCATATCCATTCGTCTTGTCCAGCGCGCGCTGCACCCGCCCGCCCAGTTCCGGCAGGACCATGATGTACAGATATTCGTTTTCCAGGCACAGCGCCGTATACGGCCGGTCCTCCTTTTCGTCGCTGACCGTATCGATCACTGTGTGCGGATATACGCGCCCGCTCGCGCCCTGATACACCCGATGTTCCAGAAACATCGGATTCTTCTCCGGCTTTCCCGCGGGATAGGTCGGAATCATCATAATCTGGGACCAAACGCGAACCTTGCTCATCCTGCTCCCTCTTTTCCGGGTTTCTTCTGTCCTCACTATATCAGAATCCGGAGGCGGATTATATCAAATTCCTGATCTTTTATATTGAAATCTGATTTTGATTTATTTTTTCAATCAGCATTCAAACCCTTTAATTCTAGGCTTTTATATATTCTCTTTTCATATTAGCACTGTACAAATATAGAAAAGTGCACACAAAAACCGGCCGCCTTTTCAGACAGCCGGTGCTGTGGTTGAAAATCAGATATCCTCATCCAGCAGGGCGAGATCGTCTTCCTCTTCCTCCTGCTGGCGGGCCATTGCCTCCGCTTCCTCAGGGGTCGGCTCTTCATTCTTGGCAAACAGCTCATCCCGCAGCTTCTTGTCGATCTCCGCGGTCATCTCCGGATGCTCTTTCAAATACATCCGCGCGTTGTCACGCCCCTGCGCGATGCGCATATCCCCGTAGGAGAAGAACGCGCCGCTCTTGTGGATGATGTCCCGCTCCACGGCCAGATCCAGAAGCGTCCCTTCCGTGCTGATCCCCTCGCCGTAGATGATGTCGAACTCCGCCACGCGGAAGGGCGGGGCCACCTTGTTCTTGACCACTTTGACCTTGGTACGGTTGCCGATGATCTGGCTGCCGTTCTTGAGCGGCTCACCCTTGCGCACATCCAGCCGCACGGAGGAATAGAACTTCAGGGCGCGGCCGCCGGGAGTCGTCTCCGGGTTGCCGTACATCACGCCGACCTTTTCACGCAGCTGGTTGATGAACACCGCCACACAGCCCGTCTTGTTGATCACGCCGGTCAGCTTGCGCAGCGCCTGACTCATCAGCCGGGCCTGCAGACCGACAAAGGAATCGCCCATTTCGCCGTCAATTTCGGCCTTCGGCACAAGGGCCGCGACCGAGTCAATCACGATCACATCCAGCGCGCCGCTGCGCACCAGGGCCTCGGTAATCTCGAGCGCCTGCTCACCGGTATCGGGCTGGCTGACGTACAGATCATCAATGTTCACGCCCAGCTTCTTCGCGTACAGCGGGTCCAGAGCGTGCTCCGCGTCCACAAACGCGGCGATGCCGCCGGCTTTCTGCGCCTCGGCGACGATATGCAGCGCCACCGTCGTCTTACCGGAGGACTCCGGCCCGTAAATCTCCACAATGCGGCCGCGCGGGATCCCGCCCACGCCGAGGGCCGCGTCCAGCGTCAGGCACCCGGTCGGGATGACCGGAATGTCCTTCACCACCGTGTCGGAGCCCAGCTTCATCACCGAGCCCTTGCCAAACTGCTTATCCAGATCCGCCAGAGCGTGCTCCAGCGCCTTAAGCTTTTCTTCCTGCACCTCACTGGTGACAATCGTCTTTTCGGGTTTCGCCGTCTTCTTCGCAGCCATGTTATCTCCTCGCTTTTCCCAATCAATCTCTGTATTCCGCCCATCGGCGGCCCGTTACTGACACCGTCAGTTTAACATCTTTCACACCAACATTCAAGGAAAACTTCCCCGTGGCGCGTTTCAGTACCGTTTTTCGGACAGGGTTTATTTTTCAATGAGTTCAATCGCCCGGATATCCTTCTCGTCCACGGTCATATACGCGGTCTTATTGTGCGTGTAAATCACCTTGCCCGGCGCCGCGCCGGAGGGCTTTTTTACATACTTCCGGGCGCAGTAATCCACCGGCACCTGCGAGGAGTGCTGACCCTTGCTGTACCACGCCGCGAGCTGCGCCGCCTGTTTGAGCGTCGTGAGCGGCACTTCCCCCTCCTGCCGGATGATCACATGGCTGCCCGGCATGTCCTTCGCGTGCAGCCAGGTTTCCTCCGGCTTCGCGCCGAGGGTCAGCCGGTCATTCTGGGCCGCGTTCTTCCCGACCAGAATCTCAATCCCGTCCGCGGAGCGGTAGCGGTACGGCTTACTCGGCGGCAGATTTCGCTGCTGCCGGCGGTTCGTACTCCGCTTCGCGTACCCTTTCTCCACCAGCTCCGCGCGGATCTCCTCCAGCTCGCTTTCACTCACGCACTTTCCGACATCCAGCAGCATTCCCTCCAGGAAATCCAGCTCCGCGAGCGTCTTTTCCTTCTGCTCCGCGGCTACCTGCCGGGCATTCCGCGCCTTCTGGTACTTTTTGAAATACTTCTGCGCGTTCTGGCTCGGCGTCAGGCGCGTATCCATCAGGATGGTGATGGTTCCGCCCTCCGGGTCATACCAGTTGGGCAATTTCACCTCGGGCTCACCCTTTTCCAACGCGTACAGATTCGCGTTGAGCACCTCGCCCATGATCCGGTACTCATCCATCCGCGCCGCTCCGGCGAGCTCCTCCTCCTGCAGGAAAAGCTTCTTTTCACACCGCTCAATCTGTGTTTTCAGCATGCGCACCATGCTCGCGCTTTTCTGCCGCAGGCGGTCCTGCTGATCCCGCGTGCCGAAGTACGCTTCCAGCGCCACGCTGACGGAGGAATACGCCTTCTGTGAATTCAGATCCCGGCTCAGATACGGAAAGGGAAACACATCCGCGCTCTCGCCGTCGGCGTTCACCAGCACCCGAGGATCCGTCATCTCCGGCATCCGGGCCAGAAAATCCGCGGCCCGCGCGCAAAACGCGTCCAAATCTTCCTCGCCCCGGCGGGAGCGCGCGCAAATCTCCTCCGCGCTCGCCGCGCTCAGCCCCCGGATGGCTCCGCCCACTGCCTTTTCGAGCGGCTGACCCGGCTTTGCCTGCAATCGTTCCAACAGCGCCTCCGCCGTCAATCCGTCCGGGCTCAGTTTATCCTGCGCGGGCGGCGGCGCGTACATCATACCGGGCTGAATCTGGCGCACCCGGCTCATTTCCGCGTTCACGTGATGCGCGGACTCGAGAATTTTCCCCTCTCCGTTGAGGAGCATCAGGTTGGAGTGCCGGCCCATGATTTCCAGCACCAGTCTTCGCTCTTCCCGGTCACCCATCTCGCCCGTGACTTCCATATCAACATACAGAATCCGGTCTCCGTCCACCTGCCGCACTCTCAGAATCCGCCCGCCGAGCAATTGCTTGCGCATCAGCATGCACAGCGCCGGCGGCTCCAGCGGGTTGGAAAATTTTTCGCGGGTCAGGTGGCACCGCGCGTTATTCGGCGACGCGCACAAAAGCAGATTATGGTTCGCGCCCCCGGCGCGGATGGTCATAATCACCGTGTCCCGCTCCGGCTGGGTAATCCGGTCAATCCGCCCGAGCGCGAGCGTTTTGTCCAGCTCCCGCGCCACAAACCCCGTCATCAGTCCGTCCATCGGCATCGGATTATCTGTCCTCCAGAATCAAATTCTTATTCTTTCCACCGGTACGCCCGCCGCGCGCCGGACGCGTCAGTCAGAAGCAGGTCCGGCACATGCCCCGGATCCACCGCCAGCGTTTCCTGCAGGGCGGGATACCGGTTCGTACGCAAATACCGCCGGTTCACGCGGAAGGTATCTCCCTCGATCCTGCCCGTCTCCCAGCTTTCGAGGCAATCCATCGGCGTCGCCTTTTCCGGGAACGGCACCCCGCTCACGCCGATGCCGCGCACGCGCAAATACCCCGCGTCATACTCCGCCAGTGCCTCCGCGGGGCTTTCATCCGTCGGGCACGCCATGGTCAGGTTTCGCGCGCTCAGGCGGCTCAGCGTGACCGACAGCGCCTCACTGCTCGTATCCATCCCCAGCAGATGGCATCCCATGCCCTCCGCCGCGGCCAGCGTCGTGCCGCTGCCGCAGCACAGATCCGCCACCCAGTCTCCCGGGCGCGTGACCGGCAAAAGCAGGCGTTCCAGCAGTTTCAGCGGCTTCTGCGTCGCGTACCCGGTGCGCTCCGGATCCCGCTGCTGCAGAAAGCCGATATCCGTCCACACATCCCCGGGGTACACCGGTTCATCATCATAATACCGGTATTCCTTGCCCCGCGTGTGGATGCTCGAATACGCGCGCCCGTTTTCATCCAGGCTGCGCGCCATATGGTTCTTCCGGTTCTCCGCCCTCGGCAGGGGCACGCGCGTGATATCAAAGTAATATTTTCCCGTCCGGGCGTACAAAAGAATCGTGTCATGCTTGCGGGAAAAAGTCTTCTTGCTTCGTCCCCCGCTTTCGTATCCCCAGATGATTTCGTTCAGAAAGCGCTTTTGTCCGAAAATCTCGTCACACATCAGGCGCGCCCGGGCGCTCATCCGCCAGTCCAGATGCAGGCAGAACACACCTTCCGGCCGCAGAAGCGACCACGCGCTTTCCACCATGCCGCGCAGCATTTTCAGGTACGCGTCCTCGCTGTCAAACTGATCCTCGTACGCCGGCAGGGTCAGGCTCATGGTGCCGCGTTTCCAGTCCGCCTCCCCGCAAGCGCGCTTGCGCTGAAATTTCTCCCCGGTCATAAAGGGCGGATCCAGATACACGCACTGCACCTGGCCGTAAAAGTCCGACAGCGCCAGCGGGTTGTCCTCCGCGCTGCCGAGAATCAGCCGGTCCTCCCCCGCGCCGTACACCGCGCGGTTTACCTTCACCTGCTCATACATCCGCCGCACCTCCCTCCGGGGTCATCCGTTCAGCTTTTTCCGAAGCTCCTTCCATTCCGCCTGCTCAGCTTTTTGCCGCTCCAGCATCCGTTTTCCCGCCGGGTCCGCGCACAGGATTTCGCCCGCCTCGCGCACAGCCTCCGCAAACGCGGGATCCATCCCGCGCTTTCCGTGCCTTGCGAGGGGGCAGATTCCTCTCGCCCGCTCGTCCGTGCGGACCTTCACGCCATCCTCTTCCGGAACCGGCAAAAGCGGAAAGATCCGGCACGAGAGCGGCCGGTCCGCCCGGTCACATTCCCCGGGACAGACAATGAGCAGATCCCGCCCGGCGGGCAGGATTTCCCAGCCGTCCATGTCTTCATAATAATCCTCTTCCCCGGGATACAGCAGCATGCCGGTTTTCTCGCCTTCCATGCTCCTGCAGCACCGCGCGCCGCACAGCCGCCCGCAGTCGCTTTTCAGCGGGGTCAGGCTTTCCAGTTTCTCCCGGGCTTCCTCCCATGCCGCCTTCATCTTTGCTCCTTACTTCACCGCCCGGATCAGGTTCTTGTAGAAATCCACCGCCCCGGGCAGGCAGTTCGTCTCAATATTCTCATTCAGCCCATGCATGCCCTTCATCTGCTCCGGCCCGTAAATCACCGGCGCGAAGCGCACCACGCTGTCGCAAATCCGCTGATAGTTCCGCGCGTCCGTCGCCCCGGTCATGACATACGGGCTGCCCGCGCATCCGGGGAAGGTCTGCGCGATCACATCCTCCACCAGGGTGAACGCCTCGCCGTGAATATCCGTGGGTTCGGTGTAATCCGCCGCGTGGAACACTTCCATTTCCAGGCCGTGCTTCTCCGCCAGTTTCTTTACGATGCCGAGGCTCTCGTCCATCCCCTGATGCGGGATGAACCGCATGTTCACGCCGATGCTCGCCTCCTGCGGCATCACATTGTACGCATCCGATCCCTTCATCATCGTGAAGGCCATCGTCGTTCGAATCATCGCGCCCGCCTGCGCGGAAATCTTCGGAAGCAGCAAAAGCAGCACCGGGCGGAACAGCCACAGATTGCCGAAAACCAGTTTCAGCGGGAAGGACGCGTAAGGCGCAAGCGTCTCAAACATCGCCGCGACCTCCTTTGGCATCTTCCGCCGGAAAATATGCCCGTGCTCCGCCTCGTGCACAAAGTCCGAAAGTCTCGCCACCGGGCTGTTCTTCGAGGGGGCGGACGCGTGCCCGCCATTGCTCTTCGCCGTCAGGCGGACATCCGCCTTGCCCTTCTCAAACACGCCGACCATCGCGAAATTCCCGTGAATCCCGCCCACCGGGTCGGTGATGATGCCGCCGCCCTCATCACACACGAGGAAGGGGCGCACCCCGCGCCTCTCCATCTCGTCCACCAGTTTCGGACATCCGTCGCCCGCCCATTCCTCCGTGCAGGAGGAGGACAGGTACACATCATTCTCCGGGACATATCCTTCTTTCAGCAGTTCCTCCACCGCCTGGAAAAACGCCATCACGGAGCATTTCGTATCCGACGCCCCGCGGCCCCAGACCTTGCCGTCCGCGATATCCCCGGAAAACGGCGCGTGCATCCACTCGCCCTCCGCGGGCACCACATCCTGATGGCTCATCAGGACCAGCGACTTGTCTGACTTCTTTCCCTTCCAGAAATACAGAAGGTTTCCGTCAATTTCCGTCTTTTCCAGTTTCTCATGCACCAGCGGAAACAGTTCCTCCAGCGTCTTGTGAAATCCCAGAAATTTCTCCCTCAGGTCCGTGTCCGGCTGACTCACGGTTTCCACCCGGATCATCCGCGCCAGCTTTTCCGCGTACTCCCCCTCCCGCTCCGGATCCGGAGAAGGCACATATTCCGACTTCTTCGACGGCATGAGCAATGTCCGGATCACCGCGATCAGGAGCAGAATCAGGATCACCGCGATCAAACCGAGCAGAATTTTCAGCACAATCACTGCAATCCCTCCTTCTGCCGCTTTTTGTATCCCATATACGCGAGGCCGATCGCCAGCGCGCCGCTGGGAATAATCATCATGCTCGTGGACGAGGTGAGGGACGGCACAAACATGAACAGCAGGGACATCACAATCAGCGGCACCGCCGCCAGACGAATGTTCTCCCGGTAATACTTGTATCCCATGGCCCCGAACAGCGCCGGCACCACATTCGCGAACGCCGGCGCGAGCCTTTCGCTCTCAAGCACCGGGCGAAGCGGCGTCAGCAGCAGCACGCCCGCGGCCAGCACGAGAATCGTCACCAGCGACGAGGTCGCGATGGACAGCGTGGAGATGATTTCATTCTCCCGTGTGCCGCTCTTCGCGCCGACCATGTCCTTCGCGTTCATCGCGCAGGGGATTTTCATGTTGATCAAATTGCCGGTGATAAACGCCAGATAACTGCCGCCCGCGCCGAGCATCGGGGTATACACGAGGAATTCCACCACGCTTGACACCGTCCACACAAGGCCGACCGACACAAACCCGCGCGCCGCGGCGCCGAGATCCGGCATTTCTCCCAGATAAGCGCCCATCACAAACGGCGCGCCGACAAGCAGAATCAGCGTCACCACGGACGCGAGGCGACCCAGGCGGTGAGTGTTTTTCATATACCGGTCCAGATATTCTTCACGGTTTTCCATTCACTCACCCCCTTACTGCCCGATCACGACAGCCGCCAGCATCCCCGCCAGCATGCTCGCCGCGATCGAAAAGCTTTCAATCCACTGCATTCCCTTGTTTCGGCTCAGGCGCGTAAGTCCAGCCATCACGAGGGCGGCCACCGCCGCCACCGCGAGCGGAGTCCAGCTGCCCCGGAAAGTGAACTTCCCTTCCCCGGACACGAAAGCGCCGATGTAACTGCCGATGTACGCGCTGACCATGCCGATGAACATCGCCGCCATCGCAAGGTCGCCGAAGCCGGCTTTCTTCTCCCCGGTCTTCTTTTCGCCGGCGCCGTGCAGTTTCTTCAGATATTTGCGGTTGAACAGCGTGGAGAGAATCATCCCCCACATGATGCACACGCTCATCAGCAGAGCGATGGTCGTGAACGCCCGTGCCGTCATCAGCTGCCCGGACAGTTCCGGAAGCCCGACCGCCTCCGCCGCCGCGGCGGCCACCTGCGTTTCATAGTGCAGGGCGCCGATTACGGACAGCCGCAGCCACGGCCACGGCACGCCCAGGGACCCGCTCAGCGCGATCACGCCCAGCAGAATCCCGACACTCGGCAGCACCGAAAAAGACGCGGACGCCGTCACCGCGCGCTTCATTTTCGCCCTGTCCATGCCGATGGCAATCCCGGCCCGCCACGCACGAACCATGAACACCACGCACACCAGCGCCACAAACAAAATGATGCCCCCGCAGATCAGATACATCGGTCCCGAGGATAATTGTTCCAGTACGCTCATTCTCTCCGCCCCGCTATGATTATTTGCCCTGTCCGTAATACGCGTTCGGGCCGTGCTTGCGCATGAAATGCTTTTCCTTCACATACTCCGGCAGGCTCTCCCGCGGCTGTTCAAAGGGAAGCGCCTCCGTGTGCCACGCCATCATCGCGACCTCTTCCAGCACGACCGCGTTATGCACCGCGTTCACCGCGTCCTTGCCCCAGGCAAACGCGCCATGGTGCCGCGCCAGCGCGCAGGGCACGTGCATCGGGTTCAGCCCCCGCTCCTCAAAGGTGGACGCGATGACCTTCCCGGTCTCCAGCTCATAGGCGCGCTCCACTTCCTCTTCCGTCAGGTCGCGGCAGCAGGGCACCGGTCCGTAGATGTAATCCGCGTGCGTCGTGCCATAGGCGGGAATGTCCCGTCCGGCCTGCGCCCAGATGGTCGCCCAGCGGGAGTGCGTGTGCACCACGCCGCCGATCTCGGCAAATCTCCGGTACAGTTCCGCGTGCGTCGGCGTGTCGGTGGACGGATTCAGGTCGCCCTCGACCTTATTGCCCTCCAGATCCATCACCACCATATCCTCCGGCTTCAGGGTCTCATACGGCACGCCGCTGGGTTTGATCACAAACAAGCCCTTTTCCCGGTCGACGCCGGACACATTACCCCAGGTAAAGGTGATCAGGTGATACGCCGGCAGCAGCATATTCGCTTCATAGACTTTCTGTTTCAGTTCCTCCAGCATGTTTTCTCCTCCTTTTTTGAAAGAAAACCCGCCTCATGACGGGGCGGGTCAGTGTTTCCCGGATGGATTATTGCTTCAGTTCGCTCGTGCAGTGCGGGCAGCGGGTCGCCGCGATGTCGATCTCGCTCAGGCAGAAGGGGCACTTCTTCGTAGTCGGGGCCGCTTCCGGCTCGTCCTTCTTCGCCACGGAACGAATCTTGTTCACCGACTTAACAATGATGAACAGCACCAGCATCGTCAGGATGAACTGCACCAGAATGCCGACAAAGGACAGGATGCTTCCGGCCCAGCCGGTCCCGCCGGTCTCGGTCGTGGGCAGCATTTCCAGAATGGGATTCAGGAACAGCTCGGTAATCCCGGTCACGACCTTGCCGAACGCTGCGCCGACAACCACGCCGATGGCCATGTCCAGCGCATTGCCCTTGATGGCAAACTCTTTGAATTCCTGCAGAAACTTCTTCATCGTCTTTGCCTCCGATTTCATTTTTTCATTGCGCACGAAACAAGCCCCCGCGGGGCTGGTTCCGCGCGAAGATTACTTCTTCTTGCCGCCGAACAGATCCGAAATGGCATTGGTGAGACCCTTGGTCAGGGCGGTGGTCACCTGCCGGGTCGCGGTGCTGATGGCCGTGTTCTTCACGCGGCCCGCCACGGAGTCATTCCGCCGGGCGCGCTCCGCGGCTTCTTCCCGCAGGGCGTCATTCCGGGCGCGGCGCTCCGCCGCTTCCTGCTCCTTGGCCGCCTTGGCCGCTTCCTTGGCCGCCTTTTCGGCTTCCTTCTGGGCCAGGGCCGCCGCCTTCTCGGCTTCCTTCTGCGCCGCCGCAGCCGCCTTCTGCTGTTCCGCCAGGGCGACCGGGTCGGTCGTCTGGGCCGCCTGCACGGTCTGGAGCGGAATCCAGTTGCCGGTGGCCGGATCCTGCTGCATGGTCATCATCTGCTGTACAAACTGACCGGTCGTCGGATCCTGCACCATGACGGCCATCTGCTGCACCACGGGCTGGGCCACGGTCTGGGCCTGCACCTGAATGGTGGGCACGGCCTGCTGCACGGCCTGCGCGGTCTGCTCCACCGCCTGCTGGGCCATCACGGGCACCTGCTGCGCAGCCTGCACCACAGGCTGGACCACGGTCTGCGCGGCGGTCTGCACCGTCTGCGCGGTCTGCTGGATGGAGGCCGCCGCGGTGTCCGCCACCTGGGTCATGCCTTCCAGTTCTTTTTCCACATACGTTCCGGTCGTGGGGTCGAATACCTTGAATGTCTGGCTCATTTCTTCCTGCACGGTGGTTTCCTGCACCGGCTCAGGGGTCGAGGGGGTCTGGGGAACAGCTTCCGCTTCCGGTTCGGCGACGGGAACCACGGGAATTTCCGTGACCGTCTCCGCGGGAGTTTCGCCTTCCGCCGGGGTGACATCCGGGTCTTCCAGGGGCAAGCCCTTCACGGCCCGGTCGCGCTCTTCATTGGTCAGGGCGCCCAAATGGCTCTGCGGGGGTAATATGGTGGCCCGCTCCACCACGCCCGGAGCGCCCGACTCATCCAGACAGGANATCAATGCCTGACCNGTCTTCAGAGTCGTAATCGCTTCCTCAGTNTCAAAGGACNCATTGGTCCGGAACGTCTGTGCCACCGTCTTGACCACTTTCTGGTCCTGCGGTGTATAGGCGCGCAGCGCGTGCTGCACGCGGTTGCCCAGCTGCCCGAGCACGGTCGCCGGAATATCCGTCGGGTCCTGGGTAACGAAGTACACGCCCACGCCCTTGGATCGGATCAGGCGGATCACCTGCTCAATCTTCTCCATCAAGGTATTGCTGCAGTTGTCAAACAGCAAGTGCGCTTCGTCGAAGAAAAATACCACGCGGGGCTTGTCGCTGTCGCCCTGCTCCGGCATTGCCTCATACAGGCGCGTCAGCAGCCACAGCAGGAATGTCGAATACATCCGGGGATGGTTGAACAGCTCGTCCGCCGAAAGAATGTTGATGAACCCGCGCTCATTCTCATCCAGATGAAGCCAGTCAAGAACATTCATCTCCGGTTCGCCGAAGAACAAGTCTCCGCCTTCTTCTTCCAGCATCGCCACGCTGCGCTGGATCGCGCCGACGGACGCCGCGGTGACATTCCCGTATTCAACGGTGAACACCTCGGTATTATTGCCCATGCGGATCAGCTGCTTTTTCAGATCGGCAATGGTCACCAGCCGGCCCACCTCATCCTGATGCTCCTTGACATAGCGGTACAAAATCGCCAGCACGCCGGTCTGCGTCTCATTCAGCCCGAGCATCCGCGCCATCAGCTGAGCGCCCATACTCTCCACGGTCGCCCTGATCTGCGTACCCATCTTGCCGTACACATCCCAGAATGCCGTGGGATATGACTTCATCTCGAATTCTTCCGCCGGCACGCCGCACTTTTCCAGACGCTTGTCAATGCTTTCTGTCCGGTCCCCGGGCTTAACCATGCCGCTCAGATCGCTCTTGATATCGCTCAGGAAGACCGGCACACCCATGTCCGAAAAGCTTTCGGCCAGCACCTTCAGCGTCACGGTTTTGCCCGTGCCCGTCGCGCCGGCAATCAGCCCGTGCCGGTTCGCCATGGAGGGAAGGAGATACACCGGCCCGTTTTCGCCGGTCCCAATCCAGATTCTGCCTTCATGCAGCATGGCCCATCCTCCGTTTCATGTGTTTTGCTTTCATCTGATTATTTTACACGTTCCCGCCTTGCCCGTCAAGGATTTGAGGCGTTTTTTTGTGTTTTCAAAGTTTTTTATACCACAAGGGATTGTGCCTCATATTTTGAGCATCCTGCCGCAAACCAACTTAATACAAGGAAAAATCTTGTCTTTTCCGCCCTTTCTTTGTACAATAGTCGAAACCGGTTTCCCGAAGGAGGTTTCACCATGTACCGTATTGTGCGCAGACGGGTGCTGAACCCCACAGTCACCCAGCTCGAGGTCGAGGCGCCCCTGGTGGCGCGCAAGGCCCGGCCCGGGCAATTCATTATTCTCCGGGTCGATGAGGACGGGGAACGCATTCCCCTGACCGTCGCGGGCACGAACCCGGACGAAGGCACCGTAAAGATCATCTTCCAGGTGGTCGGCGCGACGACCGAAAAACTGAATCACAAGCTGGAGGGCGACTCCCTGCAGGACTTCGTCGGTCCTCTGGGCACCCCCACCCATACCGAAGGCGTCCGCAAAGTATGCGTTCTGGGCGGCGGCGTGGGCTGCGCGATCGCCATGCCCGTGGCGGAAGCGTTCCACAATCAGGGCACCGAAGTCACGAGCATCATCGGCTTCCGGAACAAGGATCTCCTGATTCTGGAGGACGAATTCCGCGCCTGCTCGGATGAGCTGATCGTCATGACGGATGACGGTTCCTATGGCCGGCACGGCAATGTCACCGTCCCGCTGAAGGAAATGCTCGAGGCCGGAAAGCAGTTCGACCTGATCGTCACCATCGGCCCGCTGATCATGATGAAATTCGTGACCCTCGCGGCCAAGCCCTTCAATGTCCCCGTCATCGCCAGCATGAACCCG
>Ga0065709_1006531_pt1 | contig 18350 bp, 15 predicted proteins | sample Hoacrofraction14_2_FD_59096 | JGI IMG/M metagenome (GOLD analysis project Ga0065709, IMG submission 59096) | Hoatzin crop microbial communities from Cojedes, Venezuela, sample from fiber fraction 14 v1 | ecosystem: Host-associated > Birds > Digestive system > Esophagus > Crop | place: Venezuela...
AGGGAAGTGCGTGACGAATACGAAAAACGCTATGGAGTGCGCTACGAGGTCGCTTTTACCTATCAGGACCCCGCAACAAATACTATAGCAGTCACCCCCGACAACGAGCCTTTCCTCTGCGATGACGGGTCTAAACTCTTCCGTCCAGCAGGTCATGGCGCGCTGATTTACAACCTGAATGCAGTCCAGTACGAACTTGTTAGCATAAAGAATATCGACAATGTGGCCGTAGAGCGTCTACTGCCCACCACCGCGCTTTACAAGAAGGTGCTGATGGGCCGTGCACTCCAGTTGCGCGACACCATCTTCAACTTCCTGAACCGTCTGGACGAAGGTACGAGTTGGGAACTCTGTGATGAAATCGAAACCTTCCTCGACAAGGTTCTCTGCGTCAAGTTCCGCCAGATCCCCGCCGACCTCGAAGGCCGCACAGCGGTTCTTCGTGCCAAACTCGACCGTCCAATCCGCGTCTGCGGCATGGTGAAGAACGAAGGCGAGCCCGGTGGCGGACCTTACATCATCGAGGGACCTGATGGCGCAACATCTCTGCAAATCCTTGAAAGTGTGCAGATTAACAAGGACGATGCCGAGGCAATGGCCGCAATGCAGGGCGCAACCCACTTCAACCCCGTTGACCTGGTTTGCTGCCTGCGCAACTACAAGGGCGAAAAGTTCGATTTGCTCAAATATGTTGACCCGAATGCAGGATTTATCTCATCGAAGAGTTTCCAGGGCCGCGAACTCCGCGCCCTCGAACTCCCTGGACTCTGGAACGGATCGATGTCCGACTGGAACACCCTTTTCGTTGAGGTACCGATCGAAACTTTCAACCCCGTGAAGGTGGTTCTTGACCTACTTAAGCCCGCACATCAAGTTTAATATTGCAACATTCAGTAAATTTTTATACTTTTGCAGGCTAATTCGCAAGTAAAGACAAACAAATATGGCAAACAAAGTAAAGACAAAGGAAGAGGTTCGTGCAGAGAATGTTGAGCAGAGCCTTTCCAAGACCGAACAGTTCTATGAGAACCACAAGGGCCTGATTTGGGGTATCCTCGCAGCAGTTGTACTTATCTGGCTGCTTTCACTGGCCTACAACAAGTTTATCTACCAGCCCAAGTGCGCTGAGGCNATGGAGCAGGCATATCCTGCAGAGAACGCCTTCCAGCAGGGTGAATATGAGGTTGCCCTNAATGGTGACGGCAATATCCTCGGCTTCGCCCAGATTCTTGAGGACTATGGCACCAAGGCAGGCAAGGCAATGAACCTCTATGCAGGTCTTTGCGAACTCCAGCTTGGCAACTACGAGAGCGCTCTTGACTATCTCAAGAAGTACAAAGGCAAGGAGCCCATTCTTGCTGCCCGCGCAAAGTGCTGCGAAGGTGACGCCTATGTTGCCCTCGAGAACTACGATGCAGCCCTTGCAGCCTACAAGAAGGCCGTAGCAGTCAGCGACAACGCTTTCGCAGCTACATATCTTCTGAAGGAAGGTCTCGTTTACGAGAAGCTCGGCGACAAGGCAGCAGCCCTGGATTGCTACAAGACCATCAAGGACAAGTATCCCCAGAGCATTGAAGCTTACGATATTGACAAGAACATTGCAGAATTGGGGGAGTAAACTATGGGAAGAGCCTTTGAATTCCGCAAGGAGCGTAAAATGAAGAGGTGGGGTCACATGGCCCGTACCTTCACCAAACTTGGCAAGGAAATCACAATCGCAGTAAAGCAGGGTGGTCCCGATGTAACCGGCAACCCCCGTCTGCGTGCCCTTATGGCAGAAGCCCGCAGCGAGCAGATGCCTAAGGAGAACATCGAGCGCGCCATCAAGAAGGCCACCGAGAGCAAGCAGGGCGATTTCAAGGAAGTTGTATACGAGGGATACGGCCCCTTCGGCGTAGCATATCTCGTCGAGACAGCAACCGACAACAACACCCGCACCGTTGCCAATGTCCGCAGCTACTTCAACAAGTGCGGCGGCAGCCTCGGCACCAGTGGCAGCGTTTCCTTCATGTTCGAGCACAAGTGCGTGTTCCGCATCAAGGAGAAGGAAGGCATGGACCTGGAAGAGTTCGAGCTTGAGCTCATCGACTACGGCGTTGACGAAGTCTTCGAGGAAATCGAGGTCGACAAGGACGACAACGAGACCAAGGTGGTTGTCATCTACGGTGACTATGCTTCCTACGGAGCTATCCAGAAGTACATCGAGGACAATGGCTACGAACTCATCTCAGGTGGTTTCGAGCGCGTGCCTAATACCGAGCTCAAGGATGTGACTCCCGAGCAGAGGGCAACACTCGACAAACTCACCAACCTCCTTGAGGACGATGAGGATGTAACCAATGTATATACAACGATGAAGCCTGCCGAAGAAGAGTAGGCTTATATCTTAACGGACTTAAGGGCCTCTTCGCCAATCGGCAGGAGGCCTTTTTCCTGTTTATGGATGGCATCCAGCAGGGCATTGTTGACAGGGGTGTCCACATTTGCCTCCCAGCCATAGTTGGCCACGACGCCGCAGATGAACTGAATGCCTGTCTTGCGGCCCTGGAGCATATCCTGGGTGAGGGAGTGGACAGATGTCTTATGGTCCTTGTAGACCCTTGGAATGGCCAGCATCAGGTAAAGTTTCTTGAAGATGTTATTGTAGTGGTAGAAGCCAATCTTCTTTCCGTAAAGATGGGTGAACTGGGCATTGTTGGCCCAACCCACCTCGATGCACTCCTTCATGCTCTTGAGCATCAGCTCTTTGGCCTTGCGGTTCTTGAGCACATCGCCGTAGGACCCGCCAATCAGCACGCTCACCGCACCGATTGAGCAGTCGGACACCAGTCGCGACCAGCGGCGGCCCAGTAGGTTGGTCTCATAGTGGATGATGCACACGCTTTCCATTATCTTGCGCACGGTCATGGCCTTGCCGGAAGACACCTTTGGCATCTTGCCGATATAGGCGTGCATGGTTTTGCTATAGGTGTTGACCTTGGAGCAGCCTGGCTCAATGAAGCTGGCAGTCCAGTCCAAGGCGCAACCCATGATGCGGTGTCCACCCAGCTTTTCGGCCAGATAGGGCTCAGGGATGCCGTTCTGCATCGTGAGCAGGATGCCGTCCTTGGCGAGCAGGCTATCAATTAAAGGAATTAGGTCCTCGTTGTAAGCAGACTTTGTACTTAAAACTATAAGGTCATACCCTGGGGTAAGGTCCTCGGGAAGGTAGGCGTCAACGGGCACGGAGAAGATAACGCCACCGCGAACCCTTGCGCCCTTCTTTTGGAGTGCAGAGATAACCTCGGGGTCCTTGTCGCAGAGGTCGACATCGTATCCGCGGCGGGCAAGGGAACCGCCAATGACGGTACCCAATGAACCACAGCCTAAAACTAAAATTCTCATTACATCAATCTTTTGCAACACAAAGTTCGCAAATTAAACTCGCTAAATCAAATTTATTTTGCGACAATTTTTTGGCACACAGGCACTTCTAGCCCAGATTTTTTACTTTATAACAAAAATTTGTCCGAAAGTCCGCAATTTTTTCTATTTTTGTGGGTTAGAGATAACCAATAAACTAGAATATATGCAACTTGACGGAAGAAGAACCAGCTCCAATGTGGAAGACCGCAGGAGCATGAGCGGCGGCACAGTCGCCGGTATTGGATTGGGCGGTATGGCGCTCATCGCTATTATTTCACTGCTGCTCGGTGGCAACCCCAGCGACGTTCTCCAGAAGATGGAGCAGGCCGGCGTGACCACCACCCAGACAACCCAGACCAACCAGCAGTATTCCGAGGCTGACCAGGAACTCTACAATTTTGCTTGCCAGATTCTTGCCAGCACCGAGGATGTATGGTCAAGGGTATTTGCCCAGTACGGCAAGAAGTACACCCCGCCTACCATGGTAGTCTACAGCGGCAGCGTTCAGACCGCTTGCGGCGCAGCCAGTTCATCAGTTGGCCCGTTCTACTGCTCGGGCGACCAATGCCTATACATCGACCTTGACTTCTTCAAGACAATGAAGCAGAGCCTTGGCGCAGATGGCGACTTCGCATACGCGTATGTGATTGCCCACGAGGTAGGCCACCATGTTCAGAACCTGCTTGGTACCCTGAATTCAGCCCACCAGGCAATGAGCCGCATGAACACCGCCAACTCCAACGCAGTCAGCGTTCGTCTGGAACTCCAGGCCGACTTCTACGCAGGCATCTGGGGCCACTACGAGAGCAAGCTCTACGGTTCACTCGAGAAGGGTGACATCGAGGAAGCACTCGTAGCCGCATCCAAGATTGGCGACGACTATCTGCAGAAGAAGTCCTACGGCACCACCCGTCCCGAGTCCTATACACACGGAACCAGTGCCCAGCGAGAGAAGTGGCTTCGTCTCGGTCTGAGCACCGGTGATATGAGTAAGGGTGATACCTTTAGTGTTTCTGCATCTCAGCTGTAATCTCCTCAAGGCTAAGGCCTAGGAGTTTAGCTCTATCCACAAATTTAGGCAGTTCCTCATCCAGGAACTGCTTTTTTGCATTCTGGAGAATGGCGTCCTTGGCCCCTTCGGCGATGAAGTAGCCAATGCCGCGCTTGTTGTAGATGATGCCGGAGTCCGAGAGTTTCTCGTAGCTGCGGGCTACCGTGTTGGGATTTACCCCGATTTCAGCGCCGTACTCGCGTACCGACGGGATTCTGTCTTCGGCCTTCAATTCGCCCGAAAGCACCCTGTCGCAGAGAGCGTCGATAATCTGGAGGTATATCGCCTTATTGCTGTCAAATTCCATTTCTCTAGTGTTTTAGTGTCTTGATTCTCAGATAGATAAGTATATCCAAGGCTGCGAATATCACGATGTAGGTGATATAGGCAAATACATTGATGAAGTTGATCACCTGGTCCTCGGTAATTTCGCCAATCTCGCTCAGTTTGTCAATGTGAGTGGCTGCAAGAAGGCCACCCATACCAAGAGAAACGGCGATTTCAAGGATAAGCAGGGTGATAAAGGTCTTGCCAATCTTGGAGTTCTTGAAGAAGATGGCACCAAGGGTGAAGAAGAGAATCTGGGCGCAGAAGCCAATGTAGAGGGCGTAGGGGATGCTGACTGCAAGGCCACGGCCTTCGCCTGTGCGCAACTGGTCCCAAGCGGTCTGGAAAAAGTCGTAGATGCGGCTGTAGACTGAACTGCCGTAGGCTGGAACNAGGGTCANCACCTTGTCAACCACAAACTGCACTGCAAAAAAGGCNAGGGGGAGTACCANGCAGGATACAAGCAGTACTGACAGGAACTTCTCGAAGCGGGATGCAGGGAGCATCAGCCAGGAAGAACCGTAGCGCTTCTCGGTAAGGGGGCCGTAGTGCTTGGAAGGGAATACCCATGCGATTATGATAAAGGATAGCATAATCGCAGCGCCTTTCATGCCTATGCCCAAATCGTCAACCTGACCGCCGAAAACCAACTGGAAAAGTACGCCCAGAATGAAGACGATAAGGGGAGCGAATGCGCAGAGTATCAGCATGGTACCGCTGTCGCGCCATGCACTCTTGATATCGTTAAGCAGATAGTTGCCAAACCTCTTGGCATTGAAAACATTACTCATGGCTGAAAATTCCTTTAATTAAGTCCTTGTGCTTGTGAACGGTGTTGAACAGGGCCTCGATATTGAGTTTGCTGTCCTTGCCTTCAGTATTGGGGTAGACCTGGATGAAGCCACCGGGAACCTGCTCGCTGTAGAGGCTCTCGGTGTGGAGTTCGGTGCCGTAGTCGAAGTAGAGCTTGTCTGTAATCTGCTCTACGCTGGCATTCAGCAGCACATCCTGCTTGTCCAATATAATAATAGGGTCGATGATGTTCTCAAGGTCTTTCACCTGGTGGGTGGAGATGACGATGATGCTGTCTTCGGGGGTAAAACTCATGATGGCCTTGCGGAACTGGGCCTTGGAAGGGATGTCCAGACCGTTGGTAGGCTCATCCAGGAAGAGGTATTTTGGGGAGCAGGCGAGTGCAAAGGAGATGTAGGTCTTCTTGAGTTGGCCTGCGGACATCTGGTTCATCTTCTGGGCTGCATCCATCTCGAAAATGCCCATAATCTGGAGGAATTTCTCGTTGGAGTAGTTGGGCCAGAACTTGCCTGTATCCGTTGCCCAGTCGCTTGCAGCGGCATTTACGGGGGCTACCTCATCGGGGAGATAATACTGGTTGCCGAGGAAGTCGGGATTGCGCTTGTAGGGGTTGTCGCCATCTGTGTCGATGCTGCCCTGATTGGGCTTTTTTAGGCCACAGAGCAGCGTCAGAAGGGTTGTCTTGCCCACACCATTCTCGCCCAGCAGGCCGTAGATTCTGCCCTCTTTGAGTTCGAGGGAGATGTTCTGCAGGCAGGGGGTGCTTCCGTAGCTGAATGAAAGATTGTCTACCTTTATCATAGTGTATTAGTTAAATATTACACTGCAAAGGTACAACAATTTTTAATTAATGCAAATTTTTTTAGTGAATGGGACGGTGGGCGCTTCGGCGGCTGGCTCTTTCGTTTGCCTTGATTGTTTCATGTTCGCTTTCTGGAACCAAGGCCTGGAGGAATCTATCCCATATTATATCTACTGCGATTTTGCCGGGGTGAACTAAATCTTCTGCGTAGAAGCGGTAATCTCTTAACTCGTCAAGCAGGATTTCGTAGGCGGGGAAGTAATTCTTGTCGGCGGTTGATAGTTGCAATGTGGACTTGCTAAGGGTATTGAGATGGGCTCCTTCGCCTAGGTGGCGGATGGGGGAGACGGTGAAGATGAACTCCTTGTCAGGATGGGAATTTACGATGTCGTTCAGGGTGTTTGAGCACTCTTCTAGGCTCAACATTCGGTGGTCAAACTCGGATGCCGGGCGTTTTAGGCAGTTGGAAACAATTGTGTTCTTCTGACCATATTGGCTGTTGCTATTTAGTTGCCAAACCATCGCAGTACCAAGGGTTAAAACAACTTTGTTACAACTATGCCAATGGGCTGACGCAGTTGTTAAAGCCGCGTTTGCGCCCTGCAAAAACTCCTCTGCCGTAGCTTTTGCGAATGAAGTGTGGTGGTACCACGAGCAGATAAGCCCGGCGTTTGCGCCCATGGGGACGCAGTCCTCTTCCGTGAAGGGTTTGCCGCTATCTAATCTGTCGATTGCGTTCTTGATTGAGATGGGGTTGTATACCGTGCCAAAGGGGTTGACCATTACATCAAAACCTGCGGCTTTCATCTTGGTACCTATCTCGTCGGCAAAGCAGCTGCCTAGCACCATTACCTTGTCCTTAAGGCTAAGTTGCGCATCTGGTTGCGGAGTATCTACGGCTGTAAAAAGTTTCATCATATCGGCAAAAATAACTAACTTTGTACAAATTTGCTAGATTCAATGAAAAAGATATTCGCAATTTGTTTAATTCTCCTGGCTGTCGTTCCAGCGATGGGCCAGAATCCCAAGAACCTTCGCTTGGAATACGATGCCTATTTCGAATATTATTTCGAGAACCGCGAGTTCGACTACGACAATAGCGAATACCTCAATTCTGGAACCATAAATGCCGCCCTGCTGACCCCTAGCATCGGTTTTAGCTTTGCCCAGAACAAAAATATCCAGCACCGCCTTATGCTTGGCGTTGATTTGTTGCACGACATGGGCAAAGGTGTTCAGAACTACCAGATTTTCGATGAAGTTACATTCAACTACGATATACATGTCCGTACCAATAACGGAGCCCTATTTGAGGGGATTGTAGGAGTGTTTCCGCGCAGATATTGCGAAGGGGAGTATGGCGAATTCTTCGCATCTGACTCTCTCAAATGGGCTGATAGAAACCTTGAAGGTATCCTGCTTAAGTACAAGTCCAAGAACTTCTACGCCGAATTGGGCGAGGACTGGATGGGCAGGTTCGGGCAGACCCGCAAGGAGCGCTTCATGATATTTACCGCAGGAGCCTGGGATGCAAAACACTGGCTTAGACTGGGCTGGGATGCGTCTTTGTACCACTATGCATGCAGCGAAGAAGCGCCAGGTGTAGTGGATATGCATCAACTCCACCCCTATGCGAAATTCAATTTTGCCCATTGGACAGGCCTGCAGGAACTCTCGCTAAAGGCTGGTCCCATCCTCACTTACCAGTGGGACCGTGAACGCGAGGAAAGTGCAGAGTTTGCCGGCGGCGGGGAGTTCGTACTTACCGCCCGCAAGTGGAATGTGTACATCCAGAACACCCTTTTCGCCCAGGGTGACGACATGATGAGGCTTTACGACTCCTTTGATACAGGAGGCAATAAATATGGCAATAATCTCTACTTCGGTAATCCGATTTACCGTGATTTCTTCGACATGGTACACATTGGGTGGGAGCCGTATGTGGCTGATTATCTGCGTATTAAGCTTGGCGTTAGATTAAACTGGAATGCCGATGGCTTCATGGGGGCCCAGCAGTTCTTCGGCTGCTCCTTCAATCTTGACAAGGTCCGCCATCCCAGAGTGGGGTCGGGAAGAATTGGAAACCTTGGCCGTAAGCCTAAAGCCAAAAAGGAAGAAATTATTATAGTGTTATAATGAGAAATAAGATTTTAGCCCTTTTAACCGTCCTGGTGGCAGCATCCTGCGCCCCGAAGGACGGAATTCATCATCTGACCATCCTCACCACCGACGATGTGCACGGAGCGTGGTTCGATTCACTTTATGTTGGAGAAAAGACCCGCCCCAGCCTGTTCGCGGTCAACACTTATGTAGATAGTGTCCGCGCGGCTGACGGTGCCGAAAATGTGCTGCTGCTGGACGCAGGCGACTGCCTTCAGGGCGACAATGCACCTTATTATTATAATTATGTAGATACCACGAGCGAGCACCTTTTCGTGCGTCTGGTGGACTATATGGGCTATGACGCAATCGCAGTGGGCAACCACGATGTGGAGACTGCCCACCATGTCTACGATAGGGTAACGAAGCAACTGGCTAAGCACGGAATTCCGTACATGGCCGGTAACGCAATCCGTAACGATAACGGTAAACCCTATTGGGTGAACCACAAGGTGTTCAAGCGTGCAGGTCTTAAGATTCTGGTTCTTGGCTACACCAACCCCGATATGGCATCATGGCTTGCTCCCGAAATCTGGAGCGGAATGCATTTCGAGAACCTTATTCCGCTGGTGCAGCAGGATGTAGATAAATACAAGGCCCAGTACAAGCCCGATGTGACCATCGTAATGGCCCACTCCGCAACAGGCGAGGGTGACGGCAGCATTCTGGAGAGCCAGGGCAAGGACCTCTACAACAGCCTCCACGGGGTAGATTTCATCGTCTGCGCCCACGACCATCGCCAGACTGCCTTCTACAACGATACCACCGCATTCATCAACGCAGGCAATCGCAGCAAGTACATCGGCTACGGTTCCCTTGACCTTGAAATCAAGAACGGCAAGGTAGCAAGCAAGAAGATTTCTTCCGACATTATCACGGTAGATAAGACCAAGGTGGATACCGCAATGAGGGCCGCCTTCCGTAACGAGTACGAAACGGTTAAAGCATTCACAGTCAGGGAAGTAGGCCATCTTGCAATGGACATGTACACCCGCGATGCCTACAGGGGAATGAGCGATTACATTAACCTGGTTCATATCGTGCAGTTAAAGAGCACAGGTGCGCAAATCTCCTTCGCAGCACCTCTTACCTACAACGGAAAAATCCCCGCTGGAACCCTGCTCTATAACGACATGTTCACCATCTATCCGTATGAAAATCAAATCTACAAATTGAAGATGAGCGGCAAGCAGGTGAAGGACTTCATGGAGTTCAGCTATGGCCTTTGGCTGGCAGAACCTGGATCTGACCATGTCCTGAGGGTGATTAAGAGGGATGACCCCCGCAACAACCAGGCTTCCTGGTCTTTCGAAAAGAGGTCCTACAACTTCGATTCTGCCGCTGGCCTCAAGTACACCGTGGATGTCACCAAGCCGGAAGGGGAGAGGGTGAACATCATCTCCATGGCCGATGGAACTCCCTTCGATGAGAATGCAGAGTACACCGTTGCAATGACATCTTACCGCGCAAATGGCGGTGGCGACACTCTCAACAAGGGTGCAGGCATTGCCAAGGAAGATGTTGAAAGCCACATCATCCAGCGCTATCCCGAAATCCGCGAGTTCATCTACCAGTTTATTGAAGAGAACAAGGATATCACCCACGACCTCATCTCCAATGAGTCCGTGATAGGGGAATGGCATTTCATCCCCGAGTCTTCAAAGGCGGGGATAGAGAAGGATATGGCGCTGCTGTTCAGGAATTACTAGTGGCGCAGATGCTTTAATTTCTCCTTTAGAGACCCGTCCAGGGCCATCTTCATCATCTTGCGGGACCCTTCGAACTGCTTGAGCAGTTTGTTGACCTCTGCAATGGAAGTACCGCTGCCGTCGGCTATACGCTTGCGGCGGCTTCCGTTTATGGCCTCGGGATGCTCGCGCTCGTAGGGGGTCATGCTGTGGTAGATGGCTTCGGTGCTCTTGAAGGCCTTGTCGTTGTCGATGTCGATGTCCTTGAGCTGGTTGCCCACGCCGGGGAGCATGCCTGCAAGGTCCTTGATGTCGCCCATCTTGCGCACCTGCTGGATCTGGTTGTAGAAGTCGTTGAGGTTGAACTGGTTCTTGGCCAGTTTCTTGCGGGTTTCGCGGGCTTCCTTCTCGTCGAATGCCTCCTGGGCCTTCTCCACGAGGGAAACTACATCGCCCATTCCCAGGATTCTATCCGCCATTCTTTCGGGGTAGAAGATGTCGAGGGCGTCCATCTTTTCGCCTGTGGAGACGAACTTGATGGGCTTGCCCGTTACGGCCTTGATGGAAAGGGCTGCACCACCGCGGGTGTCACCGTCTAACTTGGTGAGTACCACGCCGTTATAGTCGATGGCTTCGTTGAATGCCTTGGCAGATTCTACCGCGTCCTGGCCCGTCATTGCGTCCACTACGAACAAGGATTCGGTGGGTTTGATGGCCTCGTTGAGGGCACGGATTTCGTCCATCAGTTCCTGGTCTACGCTCAGGCGGCCGGCGGTATCGACGATTACCACGCTATAGCCTCCCTGACCTGCCTGGGAGATGGCTGCCTTGGCCACCTTGATGGGGTCGCTCTCTCCTTCGATACTGAAGACGGGCAGGTTTATCTGTTCGCCAAGCGTCTTTAACTGGTCGATTGCGGCGGGCCTGAAGGTGTCGCATGCTGCGAGCATGGTCTTTACGCCCTTCTTTTTAAGGTAAAGTCCGAGTTTGCCTGTGAATGTAGTCTTACCGGAACCGTTCAGACCAGCCACCATAATCACTGCCGGGTGGCCCTTGATGTTGATTTCGCTGGCTTCGCTGCCCATGAACTCGGCGAGTTCGTCGTGGACAATCTTCACCATCATCTGCTGCGGCTTCACTGCGGTGAGCACATTTGCGCCCATTGCCTTGGTCTTTACTCGGTCGCAGAATTCCTTGGCTACCTTATAGCTGACATCAGCGTCAAGCAGCGCACGGCGGATTTCCTTGATGGTTTCCGCTACATTTACTTCGGTTATCTTGCCCTCGCCCTTGAGTATCTTGAAGGACTTTTCGAGCCTGTCGGATAGATTTTCAAACATAATGGCCACAAATTTACGAAAAATAGTAGAATCCTTGCTTTTTTTCAAAATTTTTACAATCTTTCGGCACTGAAACCTAAGATTAACCAACTCTTAACCAATAACTTATGAAGAAAATTATTATTGGAGTGCTGGACTTCGCAGCGCGCCTTGGCTCTCGCTCAAGGAGAGGGGACCTAAATTTTGCCTCCGATACAGAGAAGTTTCACGGATGGCTGCAAAGCAAGGGATATCTCATCCAGGAGCAGATGGCAGATGCCGCGGTTCGCATAGGCGTTTCCCAGAACGAGCTGGCACTTTACACCCAATATGTTTTTCATAAGCCCTTCCTCACTTTGCGCAAGGAATTGCGCATCAAAGACGCCCAGCAACTCCTAAAAGACCGCCCAGACTTGTCGTGCAGGCAGGTTGGAGAGATGGTGGGCATCCCCGATTCCACCAATTTTCGCCGCCAGTTTCAGGAGGTTACGGGGATGTCTATTAAAGATTATCAGGACAAAATGAGGGAAGAATTGCAGAAATGATATTTTTTTTGCGTAAGTTTGTAGGATAATTGATTTTTATGACGGATTCATCCTACATCTTCCCGTTGATTCTGGACGCCCTTCTGACGATAGGCATCTCATTTCTGTGCTCTATCCTGGAGGCCGTCCTGATGTCAACCCCTATCTCCTTTATCACGATGAAGGAGGAAGAAGGCTACAAGCCTGCCACTAAGTTTAAGCAGTTCAAGACCGACATTGACCGCCCGATTGCGGCCATTCTGGCAATGAACACCATCGCAAATACCTTCGGCGCATCCCTCGTGGGTGTGTTCGCAGCCCGTGCACTGGGCAGCCAGTGGGTTGGCTGGGTATCTGCCATAATGACCCTGCTGATTCTTATCTGCTCGGAAATCATCCCCAAGACCATCGGCACCAAGAACTACAAGAAACTGATGGGCTTTGCAGTTGCCGGCATCAGCATTCTGATGGTGGTGATGTACCCCATAGTGATGCTCATCCGCTTCATCAGCCAACTGTTTGCAGGTGATGATGACGAGGCCACCGTCAGCCGCGAAGAGGTGAGCGCCCTTGCCAATGTGGGCGAGGAAGAAGGTGTAATCGACCAGGATGAGAACAAGGTTATCCAGAACATCATGAAACTGGACAATGTGCCCGCCTACGATGCAATGACACCCCGCGTGGTCTGCTCTGTGGCACCTGAGTCCATGACCCTAAAGGAATACTTCGAGAATGATGACTTCGAGCACCATTCCCGCATCCCCGTCTACTCGGAATCTCCCGAATACATCACAGGCTATATTCTTCGCGATGATGCCCTGGAGGACCTTGCAGAGGACAAATTCAGCAAGAAACTGGGCAGCATCAAGCGCAATATCTCCTTCTTCAATGAGGAAACTTCCCTCGGCGTAATCTGGGAAAGCCTGCTGAAGAGCAAGGAGCAGATGGCCCTGATTATCGACGAATACGGCTGCTTCCAGGGCATTCTGACCCTCGAAGACATCATCGAGACCATCTTCGGACTGGAGATTATCGACGAGAGCGACGAGGTTTCCGATATGCAGAAGTTTGCAAAGGACCGCTGGGAGAAGCGCCAGAAGCGCTACAAGAAGGTGAAACTCCCTGTCGAGAAGCCCGTGGACCCCGAGGATACCGCCACAAATGAATAATATCGATAGAAGCAGCGATTATTCCTCGCTGATGAGCGTCCGCATCAGGAAGATTCTCCTGGTGTGCAGCAATTATGACAGCTACTCTCTCGAAGAGGATGGCCGCATCGAGGAACTGATCAGCAACGAGTACAGCGGACTGAATCTTAGCAACCCGCCTGCAATTACCCGCGCAGAGACCACAATGGACGCCCTTGCGCTGGTCGAGAACGGCGAAGAGTTCGACTTGGTGATTACCATGTACAATGTTGGCAGCGTGGATGTCTTCGATTTTTCTGCCCGAATGAAGGCCCTTTCGCCCACCACTCCAATCGTGCTTCTGACCTCTTATTCCAAGGTGATTTACAAGCAGATAGAGAGTCGCGATAGGTCTAACATCGACTATGTTTTCTGCTGGAATAACTCCACCGACCTCATTATAGCCATCATTAAGTTGCTGGAAGACAGGCTCAATGCCGACCGCGATATTCTGGAGTCTGGCGTGCAGGCAATCCTGCTTGTAGAGGACTCAGTGCGGTATTATTCCACCTATCTGCCTCTGCTTTACACTCTGGTGCTCCACCAGAATACCGAGTCAATTAAGGATGCGCTCAACGAGAACCAACAGATTATGCGCAAGCGTTCCCGTCCTAAGATTCTGATGGCCACCAACTACGATGAGGCCGTGATGCTTTACGAGCGATATAAGAAGAACATTCTGGGTGTAATTTCCGATGTGGGCTTCGTGCTGCATCGTGGCGACCGTTCCGAGGACGAAAAGTCCGATGCCGGTATCGACCTCTGCAAACTCATCCGCAGCGACAATCCCAAGATGCCCTTCCTGATGCAGTCTTCGCAGGAGAGCATGCGCGAAGTGGCTCATAGTCTGGGAGTTGGCTTTGTGGTGAAGAAGTCCAAGACCTTGACCCACGAGCTCTCCGAGTACATTGAGGCCAATTTCGGCTTTGGCGATTTCATTGTCAAGGACCCGTCGACGGGGGAGGAGATTGCCCGCGCTTCTGACCTTTACGGGGTCGAGAAGATTGTGGCAAGCATCCCCGAAGATGCGCTGTTCAATCTTTTCGGTAGCAACTACTTCTCCAAGTGGCTGCTCGCCAGGGGTATCTTCTCCGTGGGTAAGACCCTGCAGCCAATGGTGCTTAAGGACAATGAAAACGCCCGTGAGATAGTGCGTAGCGCCATTCACGATTACCGTATCGCCCAAGGACTTGGTGTTGTGGCCCGTTTCAATCCCGATACTTACAACGATGCCATCCGCTTCGCCCGCGTGGGGAATGGATCCCTTGGCGGTAAGGCTCGCGGCTTGGCCTTCCTGAACCATATCCTTCAGAAATACAACCTCTACGACAAGTGGGACGGGGTTCGTGTCCTGGTGCCCCGCACCTTCGTGGTGACGACCGAGTACTTCGACCGCTTCATCCTCGAGAACGGGCTTCAGTATGTGATTAACTCCGATATTTCCGATGAGGAGCTCCTTTCGGAGTTTGTCTCTGCCGCTCTGCCTACCGAGCTCAAGGAGGCCTTGAGAATCTTCATCCGTCACAGCCATAGGCCTCTGGCCATTAGGTCTTCGTCCAAGCTGGAAGACTCTTATTATCAGCCATTTGCGGGTGTTTATTCTACCTACATGATTCCCCGTACCGAGAACGAGGACCAGCAGTTGCGTCTGCTCGGCAAGGCCATCAAGAGCGTTTATGCTTCGGTGTATTTTTCTTCTTCTAGGTCTTATATTTTGGCTACTGGCAATGTGATTGCCGAGGAGAAGATGGCGATTATCGTGCAGGAGATTTGCGGAAGTCGCGATGGGGACTATTACTTCCCGACCCTTTCGGGTGTGGCCCGTTCGCTGAACTTCTACCCGATGGGTTACGAGAAGCCGGAAGAGGGGATTGTCAAGCTGGCCTTTGGACTTGGCAAGGCCGTGGTCGATGGGGAGCAGGTGCTTAGATTCTCGCCCGAGTATCCGCAGAAGGTCATCCAGACCTCCACTCCCGACCTCGCTATGCGCGATACGCAGAAGGCTATGTTTGCGCTTAACCTTCAGCCCGACAAGTTTAAGACCTCGGTCGACGATGCCGTGAACCTGGAGCGTCTACCTATAGATAAATGCGTGAATTTCAGGAACATACGCTATGTCGCGTCCACCTTTGACAGGCAGGATATGCGGCTTGTGGACAATGCCATTACCCCTGGCCCTAAGTTCATCACCTTTGCCCAGATTCTCCGCTTTGGCATCTTCCCGCTTGCGGATATCCTTAAGGAACTCCTGAAGATTGCCCGCGATGAGATGAAGTGCTGCGTGGAGATTGAGTTCGCGGCCAACCTGGATGTGAAAAAGGGGGAGAACCCTGTATTCAATGTACTCCAGATTCGTCCGATTTCCGAGGAAAGTACGAGCAACGAGGTCGACTGGGATAGCCTAAGTGATGATGGCGCGATCATCAAGTCGTCCATGGCCCTAGGTACAGGCAAGATTGACGATGTCTGCGATGTTATATATCTGAAACAGAGCGCATTCGACACTCTTAAGACCCGCGAAATCGCAGCAGAAATCACCGCATTAAATACCAAACTAAGGTCCCAGGGCAGGGGATATGTCCTAATCGGCTACGGCCGTTGGGGATCGTCCATCCCATCGCTCGGCGTTCCGGTAAAGTGGGGTGATATATCCGAAGCCAAGGCCATCGTGGAATGCTGCCTCGAGAACTTCCGCGTCGACCCCAGTCAAGGCACGCACTTCTTCCAGAACATGACCTCCTTCAATGTCGGCTACGTCAACGTCGACCCCTTCAGCCGCGACGATGCCTTCGACATCGAAACTCTGGACGCAATGCCATCGGAGTTCGAAGGTAATTATTGCCGTCTGGTCCACTTCTCTGACCCTCTCTCCATCTACATAGATGGCCGTGAAAACCGCGCCCTAATAAAACCCTAACGAATCTCAAGCCCAGCAATTCGGTTAAGGCCCCACATACTGCATTTCTGCAAAGGATTGCCATCCAAATCGGACTTCACCCAAAATTCCGTCAGGGATTGCCATCCAAATCGGCCACAGAAGCCACTCCAGCAGAACAAGACGGCGAATTACCCCCGCTTTGCCAAGCCAGAACCCCGTCAGAGCCACTTTTAGCTGCCAATCCCTTGCGGAAATCAGCCATGTAGGCAAAATTTCGCAACCCATCAGCAGTCAATCGGCCCTCACCTAAAATTCCGTCAGGGATTGCCATCCAAATCGGCCACAGAAGCCACTCCAGCAGAACAAAACGACGAATTACCCCCGCTTTGCCATGCCAAACCCCCGCCAGAGCCACTTTTCGCTGCCAATCCCTTGCGGACTCTAGAGGTACTTACGGAGTTCAGACTCGGGGAGATGAACCCGGCGGGACAGTTGGGATATCCCGACCGCATAGCGACGCCTGAGTTCTTGCGCTAGATAGATTCGCCCTTGGGCGGACAAGGTGCGCACATCCGACTTGCCAAAAAGTTCCTTGCAGACACTCGAGCAGATTTCCCGCATCTCCTCCTCTTCGTAATTCGTTCCCGCGACGCTAAGCATAGTCCTCTGCACGACATCGTTCCTGCTGGTGATGCTTGAAGTGAACACGCGATAGGCGTTGTGAGTCCTGAATATCTGCTCGAAACCTGGGACATCTACATAATTATTCGGGAGCACTATGTCATTGGCTACCAGCCAGTTATCTGGTATTGTATACCTACTGCCAAGAATTCGTCTGCGTTCTAGGGTTGGGATATCTCCAAATCTCACCGGAGGCGTGTATAGGCCATTTGAATCGATATTCCAGACAGGAATCACCTTGCCCGACCTAAAATACAGAGGCGCAGACGACCACTCGTAGTCGTAGAACATGACATTCTTGAAATCCTTAGTCGCCTGTACAGCAATGTATGCGGCAAGGTTACGGCGATATTCGTTGTCATCACCCACCTCATAAATGGTAAATTCCAATTTTGTCGAGAGTCCTCGCCTATGGTACTTCGTTAGTTTCTCGTAAAGGTTGACGAACCCTACGCAGTCCTCCTTCTCACCCCTTGCCATGATATGCAAATGGGTGTCCATAATCGTAAAGACTATGATGTGACAATCGGGGTAGCTTGCCGCACAAATCCCTACCCGGTTCATTGATAATCTGAAATCTTCGCGACAAGTATGAAGGTCTGCTGCAGACGCCCCATCGGAAAAAATATGAAAATCCTTTATCATTTGGCAAATATGAAGATTTACCCAATGCACAACATTAAAAAACGTAAAAATTTTTTCCTTAAAATTGTACTCCGCGTACATTTCTTCATTTACGCACAGTAAAATCCTCAATCCGTAAATATTTGCTTTTATTAAGAAAAATCACTTTATTTGTGCGCACTAACGAATTAAGAACCAATCAACTAGAACTTTCATTATGAAAAAAATTCTAACCATCATTGCGGTACTCGCCGCACTCGCAACAGCATCGCTCACACTCACTTCCTGCAAGGGGTCCTTCGAAGGCAGTGACGGGCCCGACTACATCGACGAGACAGGCTTCGAGTACGAGACCGGTACGCTCGACGGCTGGCCCATCTTCGTCGAGAGCAAGGACCTCCAGTCCAAGAGAATCTGCATGACACAGAGCGACAACTGGGAAGAAGTCGTTGCCCACTGGGGATACACCGCCTTCCCCAGCGAGTTCAACATCCCCCTCGTAATGAAGTTCACCCTGCTCTACGACAGGGGCGAAGACTTCAAGTTCAAGGGCATCTTCACCGACACCTTCGGCTACTTCGACACCGACTGGACACTTGACTCGTCCTATAGGTCGGGTGGCTTCGATGTGTACGACATCATCCTCACACTCACCCCCACCAGGCAGTTCGACGACTACGCCGACTACAACAAGCCCGTCCAGATAAGGATTGCCGCACAGACCGCCTACCACGACACCACCTACCTCTGCGGTGCAGGCAAGAACCACACGGGCACCTACCTCGGCTACGGGCGCTACGACTCGATGAGCCTCTTCGACAACGCCTATGTCAACATCTGGAAGGCAGGCACCTGGTGCGAAGACCTTGAAGGCAACATCGTTACGGAATA
>Ga0065709_1029518_pt1 | contig 18291 bp, 14 predicted proteins | sample Hoacrofraction14_2_FD_59096 | JGI IMG/M metagenome (GOLD analysis project Ga0065709, IMG submission 59096) | Hoatzin crop microbial communities from Cojedes, Venezuela, sample from fiber fraction 14 v1 | ecosystem: Host-associated > Birds > Digestive system > Esophagus > Crop | place: Venezuela...
CCCGCTGCGAAGCCACTCTGAGCGTGCATTCGCCCTCTTTCGCATAAGTTGCGATTGTAGGGTCAGTCTGTCCGTCAATAAGCGGCATAAGTGCCATTTCAAGGTCAGATTCGCCGATTCCTATCGTCCTTATAACGCGGTAGAACATTTTCTTTTCGCGGTACTGTTCGAGGTACTGTTTTGCTCCGTTTTCAAAGAGCCACTTCATCTCGCGCGGGGGTCCCGGGAAACAAATGGCAGTCTTGCCGTCCTTTTCAAGGGCAAATCCCGGTGCAGTACCTGTTGCATTATAGAAAGGTGTACATCCGACGGGGAGATATGCCTGTTTGAAGTTATTTTCTGACATATGGCCGCCGCGTTTATGGAAGAATTCGCGGAGATCATCGATGACACGCGTGTCCATATACATTTCGGCTCCCATATATTCCGCAACAGTTTCCTTGGTAAGGTCGTCCTGTGTAGGTCCGAGTCCGCCTGTCAGCAGAACTATATCGGTATCAGAGAAAGCATCAGCAAGCTTTTCTCTGAGTCTCCCCGGATTGTCTCCGACCACAAAATGATACATAACGTCAAAGCCCATCAGATTCAGGTTCTCAGACAGAAATGCGGCATTTGTATTGACGGTCTGGCCAAAAAGAAGCTCTGTTCCCACCGCGATAATTGAAACTCTCATAGTAAATCACCTTGTTTACAATAAATAGATATTTGACTACATCGAAAAAACATCTCTGTTTTTATAAACATACTCGCAACCGGAATAAACCGTCATGATAAGAGCTGCAAGATATACAGTATTTCCGGCTGTCATAATAGCTGGAACGTCAGCAACCGCAAGGCCAAGCAGCAGGAGACATACCGCAATCATCTGGAGTACGGTCTTTATCTTACCGCTCATCCCGGCCGCCAGAACCCTGCCTTCGGATGCAGCAACAGTGCGCATACCGCTTACTATAAATTCTCTTGCAAGGATAACTATCAGTGTCCATGCATCTATGACCTCAGCCTCTATAAAAAGGCACAAAGCCGAATAAACCAGTATCTTGTCAGCAAGCGGATCCATAATCTTTCCGAAATTCGTGACAAGGTTGTATTTTCTTGCGATGTTACCGTCAAAAAAATCCGTGACGGAAGCACCGATAAATACTATAAGAGCCGCTGCGTAATACCCGAGGATAAATAAAATAATGAACACGGGCACAAGAAAAACTCTGAGCATTGTAAGTTTGTTAGGCAGATTCATCAGATTTCCTCCCCTTCAAGATCATATTCGTAAGCATTGTTTATAAGGACATTTATTATATCTCCAGGCTTCTTTCCTGTTGAGCCGCTGAATGTAACTTCGCAGTCAATTTCAGGAGCATCATATCTTGTCCTTCCGGCATAGACGCCCGGCTCAATAATTTCATCAATCATTACCTCGTAAGTCCTGCCGATTTTCTTTTCGTTGAGTGCCTCACTGACTCTCATCTGGTGCTCCATCACGGCATCTCGTCTCGAAACCTTTGTCTCTTCGTCTAATTTCCCTTCAAAGCCGTATGCTCTCGTTCCCTCCTCATCCGAGTATGCGAAAGCTCCCGCTCTGTCGATTTTTTCCGTGTCTATGAAGTCCAGAAGCTCTTTCATGTCGTCTTCGGTCTCTCCCGGGAACCCGACAAGCAGCGTTGTGCGCACGTGAATATCGGGAATACGTTCTCTCAGCTTTTTTATCGTTGCTCTGATGGATTCTCCTGTTGATCTGCGGCCCATCAGTTTAAGAACATTGTCCGAGATATGTTGTATCGGAATGTCTATGTACTTGCAGATTTTATCCTCACGTGAAATCACATCAATAAGCTCATCGGTTATGCCGTTGTCGTAAACATACATGAGCCTGATCCATTCAATGCCGTCAATTTGGCACAGCTTTGTGAGAAGTTCCGGCAGAGCAAGTCTGCCGTATAAATCAATGCCGTACTGAGAAGTATCCTGGGCTATGACAATCAGTTCCTTTGTACCGGCTGCTGCCATATCTTCAGCTTCTCTTATGCAGTCTTCCATTTTCTTGGATCTGAACTTACCCCTTATCAGAGGGATTGCACAAAATGCACACATATTATTGCATCCTTCTGCAATTTTAAGAACGCCTGTATAAGGATTATCTCCGAAGCTTCGCTTTCTGTATGTAAGATTATCAACTGATGTGCCCACAAGGTCTGATCCATCAGATCCGGATTTCTCCTCTGTCAGAACATCTGCCATTTCATCGTAATCATTAACACCAAAGAACATATCAACTTCCGGCATTTCCGATACAAGCTCATCATGATACCGTTGAGAAAGACAACCTGTCACAATGAGCTTTTTATCTTCTCCCTTAATTGCAGCAAGATTAAAGATATGTTCTATTGATTCTCTCTTGGCATCATCGATAAATCCGCAGGTGTTGACAATCATTATGTCAGCATCAGCTGCGTCAGACATGACGATGCAGCCGCGGTCTGTAAGGGCGGCTGCAAGCATCTGTGAATCATATGTGTTTTTTTCACACCCGAGTGTGTCTATAAAAATTTTCTTCATGATTAAATCAGTATTCTGAATCTCCGTCTGTATTCATAACCATGCGGCGCACGCTCTCAGGAAGCGAATTAAACGCATCAACCCCGCTGTCGCCTGTAGAAACCTGTTCCGCTTCAACGTCAACTACAGGCTGCTCAGGTTCCGGTTCAGGCTCAGGAGAAGGTTCTTGCATAGGTTCATGTTCTGCTGCCTGCTCCGGTTCCCCCGACATGCTTCCGAAATATTCGTCCTCGGTCATCAGTACCTGTCTCGGTCTTGATCCGTCTGAAGGCCCTATGATACCGCGCTCTTCTATTTCGTCAATAATCCTCGCGGCCCTGTTGTATCCTATTCTGAATCTCCTCTGCAGCATAGAAACAGATGCCTGTTTCTGCTTGAGAATGAATTCAATAGCATCCTCTGTAAGATCGTCCTGTGGTTCTCCTCCGCCCGTCTTTTCGTCTCTTTCGATGGCGTTTTTCAGATCTTCATCATATACAGGGTCTCCACCCTCTTTCTTTACAAACTTAATGAGCTTTTCTGTCTCGCTGTCCGATATGAACGGTCCCTGAACTCTTATCGGTTTATTTGCACCTACAGGTGAGAACAGCATGTCTCCCTTTCCGAGGAGTTTCTCAGCTCCTGCCATATCAAGGATTGTTCTCGAGTCAAACTGAGATGAAACGCTGAAAGCGATTCTCGAAGGAATATTCGCCTTGATAAGACCGGTAACGACATCAACAGAAGGTCTCTGTGTTGCAACAATAAGGTGCATGCCTGCCGCCCTTGCTTTCTGAGCAAGCCTGCAGATTGAATTTTCAACCTCTGAAGAAGCTGCCATCATAAGATCCGCGAGCTCATCTATAATAATTACGACCTGCGGTTTGCACTTCTGTGGCTCACCGTGAATTCTCATATGTTCATTATAAGATTCGAGATCCCTGACGCCTTCCTTTGCAAAGAGTTCGTATCTGTCGTCCATTTCCTTGACCGCAATGCTGAGCGCTCTCGCAGCCTTCTTAGGGTCAGTAACAACAGGTGTAAGCATGTGAGGAATTCCATTGTAATGCGCCAGCTCAACAACCTTAGGGTCAACCATTATAAGCTTAAGCTCAGAAGGTTTGGCCTTGTAAAGGAAACTCGCGATTATCGTGTTGATGCAGACGGATTTTCCGGAGCCGGTCGCACCTGCAATCAGCATATGCGGCATATCCTTGAGGTCCGCAACAACATTGTTACCCGAAATATCCTTTCCGACAACAAATGTAATCTTTGATTTGCTGTCTCTGAATTCATCTGAATCAATGAGATCCCTGATGAATACAGGAGAAGGCTTTTCATTTTCAACCTCTATTCCGACGGCGGCTTTGCCCGGTATCGGAGCTTCTATACGGATTGTCTTGGCTCTGAGATTAAGAGCAATATCATCCGCAAGCCTTGTGATACTCGATACCTTAACGCCAGTCGCAGGCTGAACCTCGTATCGCGTTACTGAAGCACCCTGCGTAACATTCAGCACCTTCGCGTCAACTCCGAAGTCATTGAGTGTTTTCTCGAGCAAATCCGCCTTTTCCTCAAGTTGGTAGTCTGTCATTATCTGTTTGGAGACAGTGCTTTTCTTGAGAAGATCGATCGGTGGCAGAACATATCCTGAATCTTCCGTGTCTGCATTGAATCCGTCAGAAAGTTCCTTATCAACAGCAGCAAGTTCTTTTTCTGAAACTTCCGGTATCTGCTTTTTCTGTGTTGTATCAGCAGTCTGAGGCTGTTTTGAAACGCGGCTCTTTCTTTCACGTTTTCCTTCTGTATTGGTTGCTGCAAGTCCAGCGGAAAGAGCGGTGCCGCCCGGCATGCCCGGATCGAGACCGGTACCCGCAGAAGCCCGCGTGCTGCTCGTGCCGTTCAGTCCGTACGAGCCGGAATGTCCGACTTCATCGGGATCTCCAAGGCCATAACTCTTGCGCTTCGCCGGCTTTTCTTCCTCGTCCCAGAGACCGGTAGGGAGTGATCTTTTATCTGTATCTTCAGATGAAGCTGCTGCCGAAGATTTGGAATCTGCTGCAGAAGTTCTTCTGCCCGGGTATCCGTAATCCTCATCACCTGTGACATCTCCTGACTCCCATCCGTTTCCGCTGAATCTCTTGGCAATGCGGCCGAACAGTGTATCTCTTTTCACCATCTGAATGACGGAATCGCCTTTATCATCAACTGATTTGTTTTCAGAAACCGCATTCTGCGTACTTGAAACAGAGGCCGCAGAATCACCTGAGTCCTGCTTTGATGTCTTGTGAAGTTCATCGACCGACATAGGCGGCGCAATCTCTGTATTCACTCCGACTGCCTGGGAAACCGATTCGCTCACCTTTGTAATGCCGTTCTTCATCGATTTCCAGAACGACTGGTGTTCGGCAGGAGTCATCACATATGTATCCTGTACATCCACGGCTCTCGCAGAAGATGCCTGTGCAGCAGATGTCCTTGCTGAAGTTTCCGCTAAAGCCGCAGCATAATCTTCAGCTGTCGGTCTGGCAGCAGAAGCAACGGCCATCTGAACTTTGGCTGTTTCAGCCGCTTCAAATTCTCTGAGCAGTTTTTTCTGCTCACGTTTTCTCCCCCACTCTTCAAACATTTTTGAGATAGGAGTGTTTGCAACAAGAAATATGGAAATAAGCAATACTGCAACTGCAATTATGACGAGTCCCGGTTTTCCAAAGAATTTAACCAGCAGGTTTCCTATCAGCATTCCGATAGCACCGCCGGAAGACAGGAAGTCATCTATAGCATCGTGGTAGTAATTGCCTATATCCGTAAAGCTGTATGCAATCTTATCCGGTTCAATGAATCTGTAGGAATTGAGAATGCACAGATTAAGAAAAATAAGTGTTCCGCATATTGCCGTTCTGCCGCTTATATGCTGCAGCTTCTGCGCAATAAGAAGTATGCCGGCTATTATAAAGAAGAACGGCAAAACATATGCCATCAGTCCGAAAAGCCCGAGGCATACATCGTGGACCTTTTCCCCGAATGCTCCGGTCGTATCCATAACAACTGTGAACAGCAGGAAAACACCGACAGCACAAATCGTGATGCCCCATATAACATCCATCGTCTTGCGGTCTTTATCCATTTTAGCCTGCATTTCGGCTATGCGTTTACGCTTAAGGGATTCTGCGGAAGCCGCCGATGAGGATGCGGAAGAAGTACTGCTTTTGCTACTGCTCTTGCTTCCCGTATTCTTTTTTTTGTTCTTGCTCCCGGGCGGTCTGCCCGGACCTCTCTTAGTTTCCTGTGCCATCTATAAACACCTCTAATTCGTCTCTAACGTGTATACAATAAGCAGGATTCCAGCAATCCATACATAAGCTGAAAAATATTTCAGGCTGAGTTTTCTTACAACAGCAATCATAGCCTTGATAGCAAGTACGCCGGAGATTGCCGCAACAATTCCGCCGGCAATAACAGGCCCCATATTTGTTGAAAGAGCTGATGACATGGCATCGGATCCCATCTCAAGAATCAGCGAACCCAGAATTGTCGGAATTGAAATGAGAAATGCAAATTCCACCGCAAATTCTCTCTTTAGTCCTGTAACCAAACCTCCTGTCAGAGTCGATCCCGACCTTGAAATACCCGGGCAAATCGCAACTCCCTGCATCGTTCCGATTATTACGGCGTGCTTCCAGGTCATACGTTCAGGTCCCACCGAATTATTCTTGTGTGATTCTGCAATCCACAGGAGCACACCTGTAATAAGAAGTCCGACACCTGTCGGAAGCAGCGTCTCATAAAAAGATTCAAATAAATCCTCAAAGCATAAGCCTATTATCGCAGTCGGTATGCACGCTATGATAATCATCACTCCGAGCCTTCTAACCGGCCGTTCATCAAGCTTCAGTCCCTTTCCGGTGATAAGATCGGCAATAGTTATGAACAGTTCCTTAATGAGTGCCCACAGGTCCGTCCAGTAACAGAAAAATACGGATACCAGCGTACCGATGTGGAGCAGTATTGTAAATATCAGCACCGAATCACCCTCGATTCCGAAAAAATGCTGTACTATCAGCAGATGTCCGGAACTGCTTACCGGCAGGAACTCTGTAAGCCCCTGAACCAGCCCGAGGATTATCGCATTAAAATAGTTCAAGTCATATATCTCCTTATATTGTATTTAATCGATTTATTATACTACAACATGTTGTAATTTCAAAACTTTTCCGATACAAAAAGAGTGCAAGCTTTGCGCTTGCACGTCAGGCTTTTTATCTGAAAAGTTTACAGAGTAATTACTCAGCGTTTACAACGTCCTTACCGTCGTAGTAACCGCAGTTAGGACATACTCTGTGCGGAAGCTTTGGCTCATGGCACTGAGGACAAATCGAAAGTCCTGCTGCCTTCTTTTTCATGTTAGCAGCCTTTCTGCCGCTTGTCTTAGCCTGTGATGTTTTCCTCTTAGGTACTGCCACTGTCGACACCTCCTTGTATATAAAATCTGAATAGTTAACCAGTTATTAACTCGTCGCACCGATTCATTATATTCATCGGATTGCCTGATGTCAATGCATAATTCAAGTTTATTTTTTTTAAAAAATTTTGATTTTCCTATAGATATTTATAATAAATGGTGTTATATTAGTTGAGCACGATGAGACCGGGGTGTGGCTCAGCTTGGTAGAGCGCTTCGTTCGGGACGAAGAGGTCGCGTGTTCAAATCTCGTCACCCCGACCATTTAAGACCGCAGCAATGCGGTCTTTTGTTTTGAAGCCGTTTAATCCCCTTCTATTCTATGTAAGGCATCATCCTGTAATCGGAGTTTGACTCCATATTCCTGCCGGTTACGAGGTTGTATATGTCTGAAGTATGAATATCCAGGTCAAGGAGCCGTCTGCCGCCTTCATCAAGCTGCTGCGACTCTTTGTTTATATTCGTTATAACCGGAAGTGTGCATAAATCATTTTTCTTTATTTCAGATATAAGTTCTCTTCCCTTGCTGCTGAGAGCAAGTATTCTAAGGTATGACGGTCTGCAGGATGAATAAATTTCCCTGTCTATGCCCATTATGATCTGCATACACAGCCTTGAAAGTCTGGTGTATGTATATCTCCTTGTTTTGACGGAAAGGATAAATCCGTCCCAGGTTTCCGCTCCTGCGATTTTATCCTTAAGCCGGTTCCCGATACCTTCCCCGCCCGAAGGGCATCTGTCAATTTCCTCAGCCGATGCGGAAAGAACCGCATATTTAAGATAATCAAGCCACTCATCACTGAATGTAAGGATTCCGCCCGCAAGAGCTTCTGCCGTTTCTGACGGCACAAAAGAATTCACAGCGTCTCCTGCCATAAGTTTTTCCCTGACTCCCGCAGCACTTAAGAAAACACCGTCATCCGGATTCGTGTCGTTATATCCAGCCCCCTGCCTCTTAACAGGAAGAGGCTGCATATACTCACATGATCTGATATATTCAACGGCAAGTATATCATTCGGCTCATCAGGAAGCGGCGGCATTCCCCTGCAGATTTCCTTGTATGCAGCAGCGCGGGCTGCAGGATACGGCATTCCGGATTCGCGTAAGTCCTTTATTTTTTCATCTATTTCCGCATTGTGTTCGTCCAGATTGGACGCAGCAAGCTTGAGGGAAGCCGCATCTCCGGATTCGCTTCCGAAAGATAGATGCGTAACACAGCCGAGCGCCTCAAGAATGCATGTACCTGCGGCGGCATATCCTCCGGCGTCGGAGAGGCAATAAAAAGACGGGATTTCAATCACTACATCCGCACCGCACTGTACTGCAAGTCTTGATCTTTCCCACTTATCAAGAATTGCAGGCTCCCCGCGCTGAACGCAGTCGCCGCTCATGGCAACTGCGACAGCATCGCTGCCTGCAAGTCTCACTGCCTCTTCCATCTGGTAAACATGACCATTATGAAGAGGATTGTATTCCGCGATTATTCCGATCGCGTTCATTATTCCTCTGTTTCAGCCGGTACCTCTGTAATCTGAACTCTCTCTGCAAGGCTCTTCATTTCCTGACGGTTCTGATTAACCTTGACATTGATGTTGCTCAGCATTTCCGAGAAATAATCATTCATCGGCTGGATGTAGGATGTTCCGACACTGGAAATATCATTCTGCATGTCATAGAGAAGTTTATCAATATACTCATATGTACGCAGCTTCATATAGTTAGCGTGGTTTTCAGCCTCGCTGAGAAGTGCGTCGGCTCTCTTCTGCGCTTCCTTCTTGATGACATCGTTATTAACAAGATACTCAGCCTGATCCTTGGCCGACATAATTACCTTGTTGTACTCTCCCTTTGCGTCATTGAGGATGCGGTCCTTTTCACGGCTCACCCAATTAGCCTGCTGAATATCTCTCGGCAGGTTCATTCTGATATCCTCAATAATTTTCTGAGCCATCTCAACATCTATAATACCTTTCTCGGAAAAAGGCATCTTGCTCGAAGAATTGATGAGTTCCTCGAGTTCGTCGAGCAATGTCAGTACTCTGATGCTGTCATCGTTCATTGGTTGTTCCTCCCTTGTTCAAACTTTTCAATTATTTTCTTTTCGGTATATTCGGGTGTAAGTCCGCTGATGGCCCCTCCGAGAGAAGCTACTTCCTTAATAAGGCTTGAACTTATAAAAGAGTATTTCGGGTCAGTCATCAGGAACACAGTCTCAGTATTGAACTTATACAGACTGGCATTCATCTGAGCCATCTGCATCTCATTTTCAAAATCGGTCGTTGCCCTCAGGCCTCTGACTACTGCGTCAAATCTGTTCTCGTTAACATAATCCGCAAGAAGTCCGCTGAACTTATCAACATGCACATTAGATATATGTTTTGTAACCTCAGTAATAATCTCAGTCCTCTCATCGATAGAAAAGAGGCATTTCTTACCCGGATTAACGACAACAGCCACAGTAAGTGAATCATACATACCTGCGGCACGTTCGATTATATTAAGATGTCCGTTAGTAATGGGATCAAATGATCCCGCATAAAGAGCTTTTCTCTCCATATCCCGATCCTTTCCACCTATAAATTTTAGCAAATAACAAATGTTTATTCAACTTGAAACACATCAACTCCGATAGTTCCGTATTTCTTTTCCTTTATGCGTGTCAGATTTCCGTAAGTGTCGGATAATTTATTATCGTATAAATGCTCCGCAACGACAATCGCTCCTCCTGTAAGAAGATCTCTTTCCTGCAGAATTTCAAAGGTTTTTGTGTAATATTCCGTACGGTTATAAGGCGGATCGAGCAGTACTATGTCAAACTGCACGTCTGCCTTGCTGAGTGCGGCAATATAATCATAATTTGTTGCCTCTGATTTGTCCTCTGCCCTGCAGTTGGCTATGTTCGAAAGGAGAACTTTAAAATTTCTGCGGTTTCCTTCGTTAAACAGGCATTTACCAGCACCTCTCGATAACGCCTCAAGTCCGAGAGCTCCGCTTCCTGCAAACAAATCGAGGACCATCGCGTCCGGTATCCAGTCTCTGATCATGCTGAATATTGCTTCTCTGACCTTTTCCGTTGTCGGCCGGATTCCGTCCGGGATTTCAAGATTTCTGTATTTATAATCTCCTGAAGTAATTTTCATTATATATATCTCCTCAGTTTTATATAATATCCGAATTATCAGATTCGGTTAAGATTTGCATGTATTTTTCAGCATAGGATAAATCCGTGCCCTGAGGGTTTTCCGCAATCTCCGCGGCATCCGATACAGCAAGCTCAAGTATGCGTGTGTTTGCACAGAGCGAAAGTATTCCGGATTTAAGGCTTCCTGACTGCATTGTTCCCGCTATATCGCCCGGGCCTCTCAGGCGGTAGTCTTCCTCGCTGATTTCAAAACCGTCTGACATTTCTGTCATCGCTTTAATCCTTGCGGCCGCAGTTTCTGATTTACTGTACGAAATAAGGCAGCAATATGACTGCATATCGCTTCTGCCGACACGGCCTCTCAGCTGATGCAGCGTCGCAAGTCCGAATCTCTCGGCATTCTCAATGACTATAACCGTAGCCTCCGGCACATCGATGCCCACTTCTATGACGACAGTTGCGGCAAGTATATCAATTCTGCCCGATGCGAAGTCAGCCATAACGGCTTCCTTTTCATCTTTTCCGAGTCTGCCGTGCAGCAGCCCGACGCGATACCCTTTGAATCTCGCTCTCAGCTCATCTCTCAAGCCCTCTGCCGACTCAAGTTCATTATCATCGCTTTCAATGCTGGGCGCAATAACATATGCGCGGTTGCCCTTCTCGAGTTCTTTTCTGACGAGAGTATACGCTCTTTCTCTTCCCTCACGATTATAAGATCGCGTGATAATCTCTTTTCTTCCGGCAGGTTTATTCTTTATTATGCTGAAATCCATATCTCCGAAAACGGTCGCAGCAAGAGTCCTCGGGATAGGCGTAGCCGACATGACACATACGTTCACGCCCCTGCCTTTGCGTACAAGTTTCTTGCGCTGGTTAACACCGAATCTGTGCTGTTCGTCCGTAATTGCCAGAGCAAGATCGGAGAATTCAACATTATCTCCTATAACAGAATGCGTTCCTATCAGGACATCCGTCTCTCCGTTCCGAAGCGACTCAAGAGCTGCTTTTTTCTCTGATGCCTTCATTCCGTTTACGAGAAGTGAGCATTTAATGCCGAACTTCGAAAGATCGTTATCCAGTCTTGCCATATGCTGGCGCGCGAGGATTTCCGTCGGAGCCATCATAGCCGCCTGATGACCTGCCTTCACACATTTATATATAGCGGCCTCGGCGACAACTGTTTTACCGCATCCTACATCGCCCTGAACGAGGCGGTTCATAGGCTTATGTGAAACCATGTCTCTTTCTATGTCCGTGATGCACGCTTTCTGTCCTTCGGTCAGTTCAAACGGCAAAGCATCAATGAACGGTTTAACCGGAACATCCCCGACAGACGCATCATCTATTGCTTCTACGATACGTTTGCGGTTGCTTCTTACCGAAAGCTGATACATGAGAAGCTGCTCGTATGTCAGGCGGAATCGTGCAGCTTTGTAGTGATGCTCACTCGCAGGGAAGTGGATATTACGATATGCGTAGGCACGGTCACAAAGGTTGTTTCTTTCAACTACTTCGGGTGAAATCCATTCTTTTATATCAGAAGTTCTTGTAAGTGCATCCCTGGTCCACCGCCTGAGATCTTTATTAGTTATACCTGCAGTACAACGGTAAACCGGAATTATACCTCGCCGGTCTTTCTCGCTTCCGGCCTCTGCAATCTCGGGATTAGTCCATATCCTTGAGCCGTTTCTTATCCTCATCCTGCCGTACAGAACATAATCCTTTCCGACAGAAAGAGTTTGTTTAAGATAAGGCATATTAAAAAAGACCGCAGTAAATGCACATGTATTATCTCTGAGAACACATTCGGTGATACTGCGCCTGCCGGACAGCGGTCTGGTCTGACATTTAAGAAGACGCCCGGCAACCTGAGTATCGCTACCCTGGTCCGCATAGAGCGCAGGTGTTATTGTGCGCCTGTCTGAATATCTGAAAGGATAATGCTCAAGCAAATCACCGACAGTTTCTATCCCCATAACTGCAAGACGTTCTGCTTTCTTCTGCCCGACTCCTTTTATTTTGGATACCTTATCTGTAAGTTTCAGTTCTTCAGTCATTCCTGCGTATTACTTCTATGTCCCTTTTCATAAGCTGAGTGGCCATTATGCCCTTTATATTTATTGTGATTCTGCCCGGCTTTTCTATTTCTATTTCGGCAAGAGCGGTTTCAATCCTGTTAAAGAGTTCCTCCGCGATATCCGATATGCTCGAGCCGAATCTCGTGATTATATACACTTTGACGCGGATTACATGTTTCTTTTCATAGACTTCAACTGAATCATAATAATCAGGGTCTATAAAAGGTGTTGGCTTTTCCTTAATCGGTTTACCTTTTTTGTTGCAGGGAATAACAACATCGGACATCTCAAGCAGCTGTCCGATTATTATTTTGCTGAGCACACCCTTGTTGACGGCTATTGCACCATACTGATTTCTTTTGATTACAGCCATTTTAAGCCTCTGCTAAATTTATTTGTTTATGTTATTATATACTATTCAAAAGACAAGAAAAAAGCCTCAAGCATTTGCTTGAGACCCGTTCAGGCTATATACACAATTAAACGGCACGGTTTACCTTGCCCGATCTGAGGCAGCTTGTGCATACAGAAGCTCTTCTTACTCTGCCGTTATCGTTAATCCTTACAGTCTGGATATTAGCATTCCATTTTCTTCTTGTATGGATGTTGGAGTGAGAAACTGCATTGCCTGAAGTCTGACCCTTGCCGCATACTTCACATTTTCTGGACATTTGCCGCACCTCCTTTGTAGTTTGAATTTAGCGTCTTTTGTAAACACGCTCGATTATAATAGCATAATGCCCTATTCGAATGCAAGAACTTTTTCATGAATCCTGCGCATCCTTTAATTTAGCAAAAAAGCATTGTATAATATAATGTATTTTAATTCACTTGAGGATTGAATTTCATGAAGAAACCTTCCGGGAAAATGATAGCTGTTATCGTTCTGGTTGTTGTTGCCGCTGCAGCAATTGCCTCAGTTTTTGTGTACAGAAATGGCAAGCTCAATTTGCTTAACCGCCCGGAATACAAAAGGCTTGCATCCGGAATTGAACAGGCGGCAGCAGACGGAAGCTTCACAAGCCAGCAAAGTCTTCAGGACTTCCTGACAGCATGGGCACGCGGAAATGATCTGGAATATACCGTTGATGATTATGGTAACATAATATTCACCAAGCAGGCTGCTGACAGAAAAAAGAAAGTATCTCCTACTGTCATTTGTGTTAACTGTAATTTTGAAACGGCAGACTCAGATGCATGTGCTTTAGCTTCTGCTGCCATGATTGCGAAAACTGACATAGAATCCGGACGCAGAACTGTCATTTTCTTTAGTAATGAAAAAGACATGGGTGAAGGATATAAAAATATAAGCAGCAGCTATTTTACTGATAATACAAAGGTTATATATGTAGATAGCGGCAATGCATCCTACCTTTCCACTCATTCTTATGCACAGGAAACTTCTTATATAGATGTTCCTGTTTCCAGGGAGGATGCATCCTGCGATACCGCGGTTAAAATAAGCATCACCGGCCTTGATTCCGGTTTTGTAAGTTCTGGGATCGATAACCGCCCTGATGTAATCGGAGAGCTCGGATATATCCTAAACATGCTCAAGACGAAATCCGTAACCAGTCAGCTCTCGGATTTCAGCGTCGGTGGAAATGGTAACATGTATCCTGTTTCAATGCATGCCACGATTCTGATAAATTCATATTCCCTTTCATCTTTTACTTCCTACCTGGATAAACAGATAAAAGAATGGAACAACATGTACGGTGACAAATACAGTGCCCTCTCATTCACCTACGAAATCATCGAAGATGAAGAGGACATCCCTGACAGAGCATATTCAGACGATACATTTGATAAGCTTGCTAATCTGCTTTATACCGTAAAATCCGGTACATATCAGTTCGCATCAGGTGATTCAATACCGGATGGTTATGAAGAAGGCGATAATTACGGTCTTAACTGTATGGTGAACCTTACTGCAGGAGGAAAAGTCATAAGACTGAGGCTTCTCAGCAGAGCATGTGATAATGAGTATCTCAATCGTATTGTTATAGACAGCAGTGCTGCCGCAGAACTGTGTGATTGCACATTTTCAGAAGGAGACATTGAGAATGCTTTCGACGGAGAGTCTGAAGCACTTGCTGAAACAATCATAAAGACATACAAAAAAGTCAAGGATATCGGAGGAGATTCTCTCAGAATTTCCTCATCCGGAGACTCATACTTTACCCCGTGCTCATATCTTTCGCAAATCAATGAGAATATGAAAATAATCCACATAAGAGAAAACAACGAAAACGGAGCTGTGCTTACTAATACACTGCTCTGCTATATCCAGACAAAAGGGAATTTTCTTTCACTTTAACAGCTTAATTCGGGTGTTACGAAACAACGTTCATGGTATAATTTACAGATAATAAATTGTTAATCCATTCAGGAGGAGTTAATCATGAGATCTGACAGAGACAAAAGAACTGACAGCGAACGGGAAATAGACGAGTTCCTGTCGCGGTTTGAGACCCCTGTTGATGATTTATCTGCTGACATAGATGCTTACCTCGGAGATACTGATTCCGCAAAGGTAACAGCAGCTAAGACATTCTATAATTTTAATTACGATGAAACAAAGGCAACGCCTTCTGTTTCATCTTCTTCCGATGGAAAAGTTTCAGAAAATACAGTTTCTGCTGTGGAGAATGCGGCTGCCGCTGCATCTGCTGACGGCGCAAGTCAAACTGCTGCTCCAGGGTCGATTAACAAAAAAAATATAAAAATCAAAAAATCGGACATGAAGAAAAAGCGAAAAAAGAAAGACAAAGCCAAAACATCAGATAAAGAAAATGCGCTGAGTGCTGTTGCAGATAAGGTTGAAAGCAAGGTAGAAAACACAGAAGAAAAAATCAAGAGTGTCGACAAAAAAGCACTCGCTGAAAAGCTCTTCTGCAAAGACAACCCCGACTATGATCCTGCAAAGCCTGCTGAATACCTTGTCGGGAAAAAGCTTGTAAAGAATAAACGCTATGTTGTTAGTGTGAAAAAGATTATCAGAGACATTGTTGCTCTCGGTCTTGCCTGTGTTCTCCTCTTTGTTCTCTACGGACTCGGATGTATAACTCTGGCTGAAAAAATCGATCCGGATGACATTTATTCTGCTATCGCCACCTCTTCCGAAGTTTATGATGACGAAGGGACTCAGATTGACAGCATTTATTATACAGAAAACCGTAAGGTCGTAAGCTACGAGGAGATGCCGGAAAATCTCATCAATGCTTTTATTGCACTTGAGGACAAAACATTCTGGAAACACCACGGATTCAACTGGACAAGAATGTTCGGTGCCGTTCTCTCCTCCATCACAGGCGGTGGAGAAATCAGCGGAACAAGTACTATCACCCAGCAGCTCGCCCGTAATGTTTATCTTTCGGATATCAAGAGTCAGCGAAGTATAAGACGTAAAATACTCGAAATGTATTATGCAAGCAGGCTCGAGGCTCATTTATCCAAAGAAGAGATAATTGAAGCATATCTCAACACGATATATCTCGGATTCAACTGCTACGGTGTTGATGCCGCGGCACATACATACTTCTCCAAAGATGTGGAAGACTTATCGCTTGTAGAATGTGCGTCACTGGCCGCATTACCGCAGGCGCCGCATAACTATGCCCTGCTTCAGTATGCGGACAGTACAACCCAGGCAAGTTCGGATGCCAAGATAGTTGCGACGGATCCGGATACTGTAATAACAAACGATATTTCAGCCGACAGACGGGACCTTGCTCTTGAACTGATGCTTGAACAAGGACTCATAGACCAGAGTGAATACGACAGTGCGGTTGATACTCCTGTTACAGAATTTATCAATCCTACGATTCAATCCGGCAACGGCAATTATTCATACTTCTACGACTATCTCGTTGAGACCGTCATAGACGACCTGATGGAAGAGTACAACATGGAATATGATGATGCAGAAAGAGCTGTCTATACAAAGGGTCTCAAGATTTACTCAACTCTTGACAGCACGGCTCAGAACGTAATTGTTGAGGAATTCCAGGATAATTCCAACTTCCCTACTGTCTCTGCGATTTACAACCAGGATGCAGACGGAAACATTCTGAACAACGACGATGTAATTGCTCTTTATAATTATGACAATGACTTTGATGAGGACGGAAACTTCACTCTTTCGTCTGATGACGTCACTGTAAACAGCGACGGCTCCATCACAATAAAAGCCGGCCAGAAGCTTAATATTTACGAAACCACGGTGGATGATACCACTGATTACAGTATCGAATTCCGCACATATTACACAATCGATGATGATCAGCTCTATACTATGCAGGGCGGATACGTAAATATTCCGGCCGAATACAAGACCATGGACGACAACGGTAACGTTAACGTCTCCGCCGACTTCTTTACAGATTACGACGGCTATATGGAAATAAACGGAGATGAAGTCGTAATTAAGAAAACGGCATATTCGCTCGCAAGCAAGGTAATCCAACCTCAGGCCGCGATGACCATCGTAGGCGTCGGCACCGGAGAAATAAAGGCCATGGTCGGCGGTCGTACTTTTAACGGTCAGAAACTCCTAAACAGAGCAACGAATGCACGTCAGCCGGGTTCATCCATTAAACCTCTTGCAGTATACGGAGCTGCCCTGCAGAAAAGCTATGAGCTCCAGAAAGATGGTAAGAAATGGAACTACGTGGACTATGGTATAGACAAGCAGGGCGACGACGGATACGGCGACTATATAACAACAAGTTCGGTAGTCGTAGATGAAAAGACGCATATCGACGGAGAGGACTGGCCGAAGAACTCAAACAATTCTTTCACCGGGAAGCAGACATTCATGACCGCAATACAGCAGTCTATCAACACCTGCGCTGTCAAGATACAGCTTCAGGTCGGAAATGAATTCTCAATGAATCAGCTTAAAAAATTCGGCATCACAACCGCAGTTGATGATGATGACGAGGAAGTAAACGACATGAACCCTGCCGCTCTTGCGCTCGGTGCTATGACAAACGGTGTTCAACCTCTTGAAATGGCTCTTGCATATGCAGCATTCCCGGGTGAAGGCAAAGTCAACACGCCTGTTTGCTACACCAAGGTTCTCGACAGAAACGGAGAAGTTCTTCTCGAATCAGAATCTGAGCAGAGCGAAGCTCTCGACTCAGGTGTCGCCTGGGTTATGCAAGAAGTTCTCAAGAGTGTAGTATCCAAGGGTATCGGCTCCCCTGCTGCTATCTCGGGAACAAGCGTCGGCGGTAAGACGGGTACAACTAATGACCAGTACGATATTTGGTTTGACGGTTTCACACCGACTTACGCTGCATCACTTTGGATCGGAACGGATAACAATGTTGAAATGTCCACAATGTCAGGACCTGCTGCTGCCCTCTGGGGTAAGATTATGGGTCAGATTCCTAAGGCAAGCGAAGGATCATATCCTGAAAAGCCTTCAGATGTAGTAAAGAAAGGAAACTACTACTACACCAGCGGAACTGAAAAAGGACTTTCAAACTACAAATCAAAGTCAAAGTCATCAAAATCATCCACTGAAAGTTCCGAAGAAGCAGCAAAGAAACTTGCAGAGCAGGAAGAAGAACTTAAGAAGGCAAAAGAACTTGCCAAGAAAAAATCCTCATCCGCGAACAATTCATCAGGCAGCAGTGAATCCGGCGGCTCATCCGGCAGCAGTGAATCCGGCGGCTCATCCGGCGGCGGCTCATCCGGCGGCTCATCCGGCGGCAGTGAATCCGGTGGCTCATCAGGAGGTAGCGAATCCGGCGGCAGTGAATCCGGGAACGGCGAATCCTGATAACAATTTCAATCTGCATATCTGAAAAACAGCTCCCTTTCGTTTACAAGGGAGCTTTTTTTATCGTCTGCCTCATCCTGTGAATGATATATATTTAACGTTTAAAATGTGTCAATATTTCTGCAACACCTTATGTCGCCCTTTTAATTCAAGATTTACAGCGTTTTGTGAAGATTTTGTGAAGGTCCGTTCATGTTGACTTCACAAAGTTCATAGGAGTATACTTTAGGAGTAGTTAGGCGTACTGCGTCAAACAAATATATATGGAGGTATTTACTATGG
>Ga0065709_1000040_pt1 | contig 18250 bp, 7 predicted proteins | sample Hoacrofraction14_2_FD_59096 | JGI IMG/M metagenome (GOLD analysis project Ga0065709, IMG submission 59096) | Hoatzin crop microbial communities from Cojedes, Venezuela, sample from fiber fraction 14 v1 | ecosystem: Host-associated > Birds > Digestive system > Esophagus > Crop | place: Venezuela...
GAGGGGGCGGGCGGGAGGTCGGTTTCGGGAGTACATTTTTTTAAAAAAATAACATTGTGGTGTGGAAAATTGGTATTACCTTTGCAAGCACAAAAATAGGACATTTTCTTCAAAAATGCTTATTTTCAATGCTTTAGGGCATTGTGTAGCACCAAAATGGGGAAAGTCATCGCTAACTTTCAAACTATAAAAGCGAATGGCCCTGACATGAACCCACACGATGCAACTCTATGACGTATTTATTTTTATAGGTTTAATTTCATATTTAAGATTTATTCAGCAAAATGAGAAAGATCTTATTGCTTCTAAGTCTGTGCGTTTTGTCTGTTAGCGCATGGGCAGCGACCGAAGGAACCTTCACACTCGGTTCCGGTCAATTTGTAGTTGCAGGGAGCGACAACAATTACACCGCTACTTTCACCAAACTTGCTGCTGGAGACCTTGCTTCCCTCACTCCCGCATGGGATGGTGGCACTGCCCAGACACTCAATGGTGTAACAAAGTGGGTGTTCTCGACGGGGTGCTCGCTGAACTCCAGCGACATCGCGCAAATCCAAACGGGACGCAACAGTAACGTTTGGGCTCCTAACTACTTCGATTTCGCTAACGCTACCATCAGCGATGCCGATGTTGAGACACTCATCGGCAACGGTAGCGTCTACGGTATCATCCTGCCCAAGGGCTCGAGCGTTACCGACGAGCAACTCGAAACCAGCGGTAGCACCTACGCTGTAAGTAGCAACTGGGGTGCTCTCGGTTTCGTCGTTCGCCTGAGCGAAGATGGCACTGCTATGTATCTCAGCACCGCCAGCAGTGAAATCACCACCACGGCGATGGGTATGGCTGCGCAGTACCTGGGCAACGTCACCGACTTCACCATCAACACCAACTTCACTGGTAATAATACCACCGCTGCCTCGACGCTGAGCGCTTTCACCGGCACGAGCAGCGCCATCACCAAGATGACCGTGAAGAATGGCTGCATCGAAGGAGACGTCACCTTCTCGAGCAAGGCGGTTAAGAGTCTCACCATGAGCAACGTGGGCGTCCAGGGTGCCCTCACGCTCGACAACTGCGAGAATCTGACCACGGTTGACCTCACCAATGGCTCGTGGGCTACCACCCTCACCATCAACAACTGCGACTCGCTGGACCACGTGGACCTGAAAGCCTGCACCGTGGGCTCCGAAAACCGATACAACAAGAACAACAAGGGTATGATTACGCTGACCAACAACAAGGCCATGCGTTATGTCATCCTGCCCCACAACTACGAGAACTACAACGGTTGCGACGTTACCACCGGTAACACCAACCTCTACGCCGTCATCGCCACCGCTTACCTGAGCGACTACGTTTACGACTTGAACGGCAACAAGCTGCGCAACTGGAACAATACAGCCGACAGTACCGTCTACCGTAAGGACCCCGCAACCGGCAAGTACCTCCTCACCGCTACCTACAACATGTACAAAGGCGGTGTGCCCGACGACATGATGGACATCGCCCAGAGCATGGTCTATGACCACTGCACCATCTTCTGCCGCGAGCCGATTGCGGGCAGTGGCGAAACCACCGCTGTGGAACTCAAAGACGCTGACGGCAACTACGTGAAGACGCTCGACTTCGGCATCATCCTCCTCTCGACCGATGCTAAGAACGGCCAGCGCGAGAGCGATGTTGAGGGTATCAACAAGTTCAACGCCCGCACCATCGACATCAGCCGCACCGTTTACGACAAGCCTTGGAAGGTTGTCGCAAACAACGACTTTGTGCGCTACCTCATCCTCCCCGACAACATGGACGCCGTGCTCTCGCAGAGCGTTGCAAGTGGTGAGGAATACCAAACGTTGGAGAGCCGCATCCAGGGTTGCGACAACCTCATCGCTGCCGTTTCTTACTGCGGCGACCCCGACCAGGGCAACGGTAATAGCGACACCATCAAAACCATCAAGGGCATCATGATTGCCCAGAAAGAGCCCGGACACGTGGCGCAAATGCTCGATGTGAAGTACCACCTGTACGACGACATCGTTACCGAGCACGAGTTCTTTAACGCCAGCAACATCTACAACGTGGTCATGGTGGGCGAGTACAACGCTGCCGACATCATGCTCAACACTAGCTTGATGACCAAAGTCGACAAGAATGGTCACTATATCAACAATGGTGTCACCAGCGACAACCAAATGCCTTACACCACCCGTGGCTGGAATGACTACACCGAGTTCCAGCAAAACGAGCCGGGCTTGCGCGCCTGGAACAACTCCGCATCGCTCAAGCGTATCGACTTGACTCGCGCACGCTTCCCGCAACAGAACGATATGCGCATCGGTCAACTCATGTCTATCCAGACGACCCTCGAGGAAATCTACTTGCCCGTGGCTGCAGTGATGGACACCCTGTGCGACAGCTGCTTAATCAACAACCGTCTCACCGACCTCTGCATCCCCGCTAACTATAAGGTGATTGGCAACTGTGCCACCTATTGCGACGGCGCTACGCTCAACCACATCTTCACCACCGAGCTCGCCGACAACGGCAACGGTATGCCCTGGCGTAAACTCGACGCCAACTACAACGCCGAAAGCATCATCGATATGTGGCGCTATGCCGACAGCACTTTCGTTGTTAGCGAGAGCGATGCCAACAAGCAGAAGGGTGGTGCCATCACCATCAGCGAAAACGTTACCTACATCGGCGTCAATGCCTTCAACGGTATCTACGTCCGCGACGTCTATGCTATGGGCGCTAAGGCTCCCGAGTGCCGCTTCAACGCCTTCAGCTCGGTTAGCTACTGCGGTAACAACACCTATCCTTCGTTCTCCGACAACAGCGACCTCACCGTCGCTCAAGACGACTACTACATGAGCGGTAACGGCTGGATTGCCTTCCTCCACTTCCCCTACGAGGGCGACGAGAAGGCTTACACCGACGTAACACGCTGGTATCGCATCCCCGACACCTACGGAACCACCGATGGCGACGGCAACCTCATCTACTGGCCCGACCAGCGTAATGGCGAGCGCAGCGAGGCGCAAGCTTGCGCGGGTATCACCTGGCAATACTGGAAAGACGACCGCGATGGCGAAGAATTCAAGAGCGTTTGGGGCCAGCAAACTGGCTACTGCGGCGTGAGCGGCGGCTTCAGCGACTACATGGCTTGCAACTCGGTGGATTCCGCCTTCAGCTTGATGCAAGAGAAGTACGCCGGCGACTATGCCAAGTGGATTGACGAGACCCAAACCGCGACGGCTGTTTACGACAGCATCTACGTTGGTTGGCATCAATTCCTCCTCGCTTATCCCGCTAACTACACCACCGACGAACCTCAGTGGAACGTATCGCAATACAAGACCAACGACTGGTACACCATCTGCCTCCCCTTCGACATGACCAAGAGCCAGCTCCTCGCCGGCTTCGGTAAGATTGAAAACGGTGAGAACGTTTATCCCGAGCTCTACGCCCTCTACGGCGTTCAACGCAACGAGGGTAACGGCAACATCACCCTCAAGTACTCCAAGGACCTTGTAGCCAACAACCTGCAATGGAACTTCGAGGACACTGAGAAGCATTACTCAACGCAAGTTGGTGCCGACCACTATGTTGAGCAAACCGATGATGACCCCGTCATCCTCAAGAGCGGTTATCCCTACATGATCTACCTGCACATGAGCGATAGCATCATCAACGGCTTCAACAATGGTACCATCACCAAGCGTACTATGTCCTACACCACTGGCGAGTACACCTACGGTGACAAGCCTTACACCAACTACTTTGTAATTCCTACCAACTCCAAAGACGTTGAGATTGACGGTCAATATCTGTTCGTAGGTACTTACAACACTGGTGAAAACGACGACCTCTACGTTCCCCAGTACGCTTACTACATGGCTGCCGACGCTACCAACGGTAAGCACAAGTTCTTCTACAAGGACAACGAGGGCGACACCCTGTGGAGCGCTAACACCGCCATCATCGGCTACAACGCAGGCGCTGAAACTAAAACGATTGAAACCTCTATTCCTGGCGCAGGTAAAGTTACCACCATCGTTGTGAACTTCACTACCGCTCCCACCGACGATGAACTCACCGCTACGGGCAGCAGCGAAGGCACAGTTCACAGCGAGCCTAAGACCCTCGCCAGCATCATTGCTAACGGCGTTAAGGGTGACACCTACACCCTGAGCGACGACCTCGAAATCGTCTACAACGCTGGTGAATACTTCGTTGCTCGCGACCTCAAGGGCACCACCGTTGAGAACGAGACCGACGTTAAGGACTACGTCATGGAAATCGCCCAGCTCCAAAAGAGCGACTGGGTTCAGTACAACTGGGTTAAGATTTACTTTGACCACTCTGCCGGAGACAATAATAGCCTCCAAGTTGGTGACGTCCTCACTGGCATCACTGGTGTCTACACCGACGCTACCAACCCCGCAATCACCGTTACTGGTTCGCTCACCAAGGGCACCAGCGATGCTGGCAACTTCGCCGAGAACAACTACGTGACCACCAACTTCATGACCGAGGGTACCTCGGGTATCATCACCGGTGCCGAAGGTGATCAATTCTTCTTCGTAGCTCCCAAGCCCTGTGAGTTCGCAACGATTCACTGGCTCGTTTGGGACGGTGAGAAGTTCGTAGTTGCCGCTCACGCAGAAAAAGAAAAAGGTGGATATGACAACGAGTACAGCCTGCCCGGTAGCGTAACCACCGTTTGGGACCTGATGGAACAGCCCACTCTCACCAAGGACCAAGGTTACAAGCAGTTCACTGGTCTCATCACCATTGTTGACAATGAAGACAACTCATGCAAGCGTCAGTACTCCTACGAGACCGACAGCGAGAAGAGCGAGACTTACATCGTAATCGTGGTTAGCACTGGCAACGCCACCGGTCCCGCCCTGGCTCCTCGCCGCGTTGCAAGCACGGGTACAGCAAGCGCACACTACGCTTTCCACCCCACCAGCGCTCCCGAAGAGAACCCCACGGCCATCACCGAGATTGTCAACGGTGCCCAAGTTGTTAACGTCACCTACTACAACGTAGCAGGCCTCGCCAGCAACACCCCCTTCGACGGTGTCAACATCATCGTCACCACCTACGACAACGGTACCCAAGCCGTCTCCAAAGTCATCAAGTAACCCCCTCTTGATACAATAACCCAGCAGGCTCGCCCCCCCAGCGAGCCTGCTCTGTTATATATAAGAAAAAAGTCCGCGCTGGTCCGCGCTGGTCCGCGCGAGGAAAAAATAATAGTCTGCGCTGGTCTGCGCTGGTCTGCGTGCAAAAAAAATTAGGTGGATTGCGGGACTTTTTGTAACTTTGCAGGCTGTAACGATATGATGACGGTGATTAACATAATCATTGGATGCGCGGCTGTGGGCATTATCCTGTCGGCACCCATGGGGCCCGTGGGTATCCTCTGTGTGCAGCGCACCCTCAACAAGGGACGCGACGCAGGGTTCTATACCGGCGTCGGTGCCGCCGCGAGCGACCTGTTCTACTGCCTGCTCACCGGATTGGGTCTCTCGTTTGTCACCGACTGGATTGAGGCAAACGTCGAACTGCTCAAGGTCATCGGTAGCGCGGTGCTGATTGTTTACGCCATCTACCTGTTCCGTCACAACCCCACGAGCCAAATCAAGCCGCGCGACGATGAACACAACGACAGCACGCGCGACGATGAACACAACGACAGCACGCGCGATGACGAACACAACGACAGCACGTGCGATGACGAACACAACGACAGCACGCGCGACGATGAACACAACGACCGCACGCGCCACGCCCTCACTGGCTTCGGCCTCGCCCTGTCCAATCCACTCATCATCTTCCTCATCGTCCCACTGTTTGCCCGCTACAGCTTCCCCGTGCCCGATGTCCCCTTCTACCTCAACCTGTTAGGCTACGTGTGCATCGCTGGTGGTGCCCTGGCATGGTGGTACGGCGTGACCTTCCTTGTGACCAAACTCGCAGGCCAGTTCAACATCCGCAGCATGTGGATTGTCAACCGCATCCTGGGCGTCATCATCCTCATCATCTCCATCTTCGGCCTCATCACCGGCCTCCTCGCCTTCCTCCCAACTTTGTAATCAGAGTGAAGAGTGAAGAGTGAAGAGTGAAGAGATTTTTGCACGCAGACCAGCGCAGACCAGCGCGGACTTTAATATTTAATTTAACGGCAAAGCCGCTTCAACTCAACTCTCAACACCTTGTGCAAGGTGAGCGCAAACCGAGCTTGCTCGAGTTTGCCGAACCGCAGCCAAGGTTCAACAAAGTTACTCTCAACTCTCAACTCTCTTTATGTGGCAATATGTTACTGGCCCGCTGGTGGGCGCAATCATTGGATATATCACTAACGACGTGGCGATACGCATGCTGTTTCGTCCCCACGAGGCGAAGTATGTGCTGGGCGTGCGTGTGCCGTTCACTCCAGGCATCGTGCCCAAGGAGAAATCGCGCATCGCGACCGCTGTAGGTAAAGCCATCGCCGACAATCTGATGAACCACGAGGTGCTCGAGAAGTCGCTCCTCTCGCCCGAGATGATTGCGAAAATCGAGAACGCCATCGACGAGTTTGTCGCCACGCAACGCGACAACACGCAGTCGGTGAGCGAATTTGCCCTGCGCTTTGTGGGCGAGGACGACGTGGCAGCAGTGCGCAACACGGCGGTGAACTCCATCTCGCGAGCGGCGGCTGCTAAGCTGCAAGATGCCTCGTTGGGCGCCAACATCGCGCATCTGGCCACCGACCATGTGCTACAACGCACGCGCAACAGCATCGCTGGCCGCCTGGGCGCCGACTTGCTGCTCGAACGCCTCGCAGCACCCCTCGAGGAGCACCTGGCACGCCACATCAACGCCATCTTGCACGACAACGCGCCCGCGATGGTCAACCGCATCGTCAACGACGAGGCCGACCGCCTGCTGGCGCAGCCCATGAGCGCCGTCATCGATGGCCGCGACGAACAAGTGACCCAGGCCCGCAGCGCCATCGTCAGCGCCTATCGTGCCGTCATCAACGACCACCTGCCTCGCATCCTCGCCGACATCGACATCAGCTCCATCATCGAGCAACGCATCAACGACATGGACATGGACGAGGCCGAGCGCGTCATCCTCGACGTCATGAAAAAAGAGCTCCGCGCCATCGTCTGGTTCGGAGCCATGCTCGGTGCCCTCATGGGAGCCCTCGGCACAATACTATAAATTCGCGCAGACTAACGCAGACCTATATACAGAGTGAAGAGTGGAGAGTGAAGAGTGAAGAGTGAAGAGAAATCACTTATCAACTCTCCACTCTCCACTCTTCACTCTCCACTCTGTATATAGGTCTGCGTGAGGCCCTCACCATCAATGTCTTCGGTGGAGCAGGTGTAGTCTCGGGTGCGGGACGTGGCCGCGGGTGATGACGAGCAGCACGCCCATGAGGATGAGCACGATGCCCACAGCAAAGCGCAGCGTGAACGCTTCACCAAACAGGCACACGCCAATCGCTACCGCCGTCACAGGCTCCAGCGCGCCCATGATGGCTGCCGGCGTCGAGCCGATGTATTTTATCGATACCGTCATCAGCAGCAGCGACAGCACCGTGGGCAACACCGCAAGCTGCACGGCGCACGCCCATTGACGGGTGCNATGNAGCAGTTGGATGGGTTGACCCATCACCAGCCCGTAAGCCACCACCGTAATCCAGCCAAANAGAATCACCCAAAAAGTGAATTTNAGCGACGAAAGCCGTGATTTCCACTGATTTACCGCTACAATGTAGATGGCATANAGCAGCGACGACAGCATCACCAGCGCAAAGCCCAGCGTGCTCACCCGTGCCCCAGCNCCACCNTGATAGAGCAGCCCGATGCCGCCCATGGCGAGCGCAATCGCCAGCAGGGTCGACAGCGTCAGCCGTTCGTGGAACATNAGCATCATAATCACCGCCGTCATGATGGGGTAGCAAAACAGCAACGTGCTCGCCAGCCCNGCATCCATGTGCAGGAANCTCTCGAACAGCGTCAGCGACGACAGCGCAAACACGCCNCCCAGCGCGCCCAGATGCAACGCCTCGCGACGNGTGATGCCCAGCCGCTCGCCCTTGAGCGTCAGCACCAGCGCAAACAGCGCCNTCGCCAGTCCGTAGCGATAAAACAGCACCGTGCCGCAGTTTATCCCGTCGGCATAGAGCGGCAGCGCCCCCAGCGGGTTCGTCCCATAGAACACCGCCGCCAGAATCCCTGCCACAAAGCCTTTAACCTGTTTATTCATCGATTCTTTCCTTAAAACGCCCGCAAAAGTACAAATTTNCCTCGATTCTGCAAGGGCCTCACGCAGACAACGCTGACTCCGCAGACTTTTTTTTATCTCTCCACGCTGATATAAGGTCCGCGAAAAAGATACCAGCGAGGGAGTGTTCGTCGTAGACGAGCACGTGAACTAACCCCAGGTTACGAGAGTTGAGAGACGAGTTTCCCCTCGCAGGAAGACCTCACGCAGACCAGCGCAGACCCTCTGTCGGAGTGATATGTTTCTGCGAGGGAGTGTTCGTCGTAGACGAGCACGTGAACTAACCCCAGGTTAGAAGCGAACGCAGTGAGCGCACAACCTGGGGCAGGGTGGAGTAGCGCAGCGTACCTCGGGAGAGGTGCACGACTGCAACCCTGCAATCTACTATGTTTCCCCGCCCTTGCAGTCGTGAGGGTGTGTCAAAAGTCAAAAATAAGCATCGAGCGAGGTGGACAACCCCACAGGGGTTGACTTAACCTACCCCCAGGCTGAGCCACGAGCGTTAGCGAATGGCGAATCCTGGGGCAGGGACTACTAACTAACTCGTTCCCCGAAGGGGCACACCTTCACCCTCAAACACCTAATTTACAGGAAAGTGGACCTCTTCGAGGGCCCATCATAGAGGAGGGCCGGGCCCCAGGACTCGTTCCTCGCTGCGCTCGTCACTCGGCCTGGGGGTAGGTTAAGTCAACCCCTGCGGGGTTGTCACGCCTACAATATCTTTTGCGTCACCGAGTTTTGACACACCCTCCGCCTGATTATTAGACTTTTCCCCAGGTTTTCCACTCGCTTCGCTCGTTCCATAACCTGAGGTTAATTCACGTGCTCGTCTCCGACGAACACCCGCCTGCCCATCTTCACTCTGATACGCTGGTCCACGTGAGGNCTTCACACACGCAAAAAAGAAGGGAGGCCCGGGGTGGGCTTCCCTTCTAATATAATGTGTGAGTGGGTTTAGCGGACGAGGACGGTCTGAGCCTTGTCGCCAGCACGAACCACGTAAACGCCGGGGTTCAGGGCGATGGCTTCGGTGCCGTTAATCATGCCGTCGTAGTGCTGTACACCGGTCGTGCCGAAGATGGCTACATGGGTGTTGCCCTCGGTGGTCACGGTGATTTGGTTAACGCCGCCCACGATGCTCAGGCCACCATTGTAGAGCTCGTTAACGCCCGAACCCTTGACAAAGCGTACCTGGATTTCGGTCGAACGGGTGATGGTGTACTTGCCGCCAGTAACGCTCTCGCCGTTAGCCTTCACGTAGTCAACGATGTAACCCTCGGCGGGCGTTGCCTCGATGGTAATCTCGGTGTTCTTAGCAACCTGGTCACCGCTCTCAACCTCGATGTCGGTGGGCTTGGTGACGGTTACGGTACCGTTCTCGTAGGGGAGGATGGTGACGTAGGCCATGTCGCAGCCCGTGCCGTCGCCACTGACGTTCATAACCCAGCCCTTACCCTCGGCGATGATGCCTTCGGCGGTCTCGGCGCCCGGGTTGATTACCCACAGACGCGTGGGCAGGTCGTAGCCACTTTGCAGGCCACCCTCGGGCTCCTTGTACTCGGGAAGCAGGTAGTAGAAGTCGTTGAGCTGGCAAGCATCCCAGTTGTTGTTGGTCACTTGAATCATGTTCAAGTTGGTGTTGTTGCTCAGNTCGAGCTCCTCGAGTTGGTTGTCGGTGATGTAGAGGGTCGTCATCAAGGTGTTTTGACTCAGGTCTACCTTGGTCAAGCGGTTACTCGACAGGTTCAGGTCGACGAGCTTGGTGTTCTTGGTCAGGTCGATGCTGGTGAGGGCGCAGCCCTGTGCAGCGAGCTTGTAGAGGTTAGCCAGGTTAGTCACGTCGAGTTCCTCGAGTTCGTCGTTGTTCTGGACTTGGAGCTCCTCNATNAGCGGGTTGGTGCTGACGTCAATCGACTCGAGCCAGTTGCCGTGAGCAATCACGCGCTTCAGGCCGGGAGCCTTGGTCAGGTCGAGGCTGGTGAGGTAGTTGCCATGAACGTCGAGGTCCACGAGTTTCGGGTTCTGCGAGATGTTAATCGAGTCGAGGTCGCTATACGAGCAGTCGAGCACGGTCAACTCGGGCTGGCCGCTCACGTCGAGGGTGCCGAGTTCGTTCATCCACGTGCAGAGCTCGCGCAGGATGGTGGTACCGCTCAGGTCGATGGCGGTAATCTTGTTGTCGGTGCCGAAGCCACCCACATAGCTCGAGAAGTCGGCGCCAGTGACGTCACCCTTGATGGTGACCTTGGTGCCCAGCGTGCCGCTCTCGTTGTAAACAGCCGTGCTGCTACTGCTATTGATGGTGTACTCAACGTCCTCGCCGTCACCCCAGTCAACGGTGATGGTGGTGCCAGCGTTGTCGGCCTTGAGGAAGTACTGCTGCTCGGCGCCACTGGGCACGGTCAGCACGATGGTGGGCACGTCGCCGGGTTGAGTGAAGATGGGCTCAACCGTAGCGTTTACCGATACCACAAAGATGGTGTCCTCATAGAACTTGCCATTCACGCGCACNCCCTTATAGACGTAGCCCTCGAGCGGGCTGGGTGTCACGCAGATGGGACGGCCGGGGATGGCCTTGTCGGTGATGGGTTGCAGTGCAAAGTACTCCCACGTCTCGGGGTCCTTCTGCGTCTCGTCGCCCACCATGTCGAGCTTAATGGTGCCGCCCTCAACGGGAACCACGGTGATGGTAATCGAGTCCATCGACGCNGTGCCNTCGCCCTCTACGTCGGGCTTGTAGTAGTTGTCGNAGTCATACTCGAGCAGGTCGGTGTTACTCGTCTTGTAGTCGGTGCCGTCGATAAACACGTTGGTGCTATAGGAGCTGCCTTCGTGGGGAGGCATGGCGAGGAACGTGAAGTTGAGCGATTGAGCCGAGAAGCCCTTGCAGTCGCGGATGTCGAGCCTTTTCAGGCGGTTGTAGCCGATGCCCAGGTGCATGTCGAGGAACTCGATGTTGGTCGCGCGTGCGTTCACATATTGTACAAAGCGCATGTTCGACAGGTCGAGCAGCGAAATGCTGGTGCTATCGATGTTGATGCTCTTCAGCCCGGTGTGGTTGGTCACGTTGAGCTTCTTCACGTTGGTGTTAGCAATGTTGATGGTAGCAAGCGCCTTGTTGTTAGTGATGTTGAGCTTGCTGATACCCGTGTGGTGAGCCATGATGCTATTGAGCTCGGGGCAGTTGGTCAGGTTGATGTCGGTGATGGCGGTGTTGCTCACGTCGAGGCTATAGAGCTCGGTGCAGCCGGTCACGTCAACCTCGCCCAGGTGGGTGTTGCCAGCCAGCGACAGACCCGACAGGGCGGGATAGTAGTCCTCGAGGGTGATGTCCATGAGCGAACCGTTGCGGATGTTCAGGTAGTGCAGATTGGGCATCTTCACGGGATAGAAGTGAACAATGTCGCAATCGTTCATCGAGATGCTCGACAGTGACGACTGGGTCTCACCAGGATTGGCAAACACGGCGGTGTTGAACTCGGGGTTGTAGTCAATCGTGAAGGTTTCCAAGTTCGTGAACTCCTTCAGGTTCAGGTACATCATGTTGTTGTTCGACAAGCTCAGAATCTTCAGCGAACTCAGGCCCGACAGGTCGAGGCCCTCGTTGGTCAGTTGGTTCTTGCTTGCATAGAGATGCGTCAGGCTTGTTTGACCCTCAAACGAGAGCGAGAAGACCGAGTCCTCTTCCACATTGAGGCGAGCCAGGTTGCAATAGATGATGATGGTATCACCGAGCAGCTTGCCCGAAACCTTGGTTACATCGCCCCAGCTGTTGGGGTTGCAGAAGTGTGCCTTGCGCACGCCATCGCCCCAGTCGACATATACCGAGTCGCTGGTGTTGACCTGCGTGGGCCTAAAAGTGAACATACTGCCGTAGGGCATGGAGGTTCCCAGAACCACCTTGCTTTCGGCGTTGGCCTGTGCGATACCTGTGACAAGCAGCGCAATGACCATCGTCAAAGTGAGCAGAATTTTCTTCATAAAATGTTAGATTAGAGTTAGTTAATAAAGGTTTGTTTTACTGTTCTCGTTTGGGTCATGTCGATTGGTTCTTTCATGGGGGGTGTGAGTGTTGTGTCTGAAAGAAACAATAACAGGCTGTTAGGTTTAGCCATTAATGACGTTGCAAATTTAGGCCTTTTTTTCATTCCACCAAACTTTTCCCCTCAAAAATCGCATTTTTGAATAAATTTTTAACATCTCTGCAACTTTTTCCACTGCTGGAATTCGCAGGAGGGCCTCACGCAGACTCCGCAGACTCCGCAGACTAATATTTTTTTCTCTCCACACTTCACTATAAAAAGGTCTGCGTAGTCTGCGTAGTCTGCGTGAGGCCATACTGACACATTGCTGGTCGCTGGTAATTCTTGCATGACAGAATGGCAGTGCCTGGAAATGGGGAATTTTGTAACGAGCTGTGGGTGAGTGTATTGCGCGGCGGGGTGGGGGAGTGGGAATGAGTGTTGCAAGNNTGGGAAGCGTAACAACAACGCAATTAATAACACATAAAATATTACAACAATGAACTTCAACAACTTTACTATCAAAGGTCAAGAGATTGTCCAGAAGGCAATCGAGTTGACGCGCAATGGTGGCCAGCAAGCACTCGAACCAGTGCATCTGCTCAAGGCACTCACCACTGCNGGCGACCAAGTGGTGCAGTTCATTTTCCAGAAACTTGACATTGCACCCAGCATGATTTCCAAGCCGCTCGACGAGCAGCTTGCGCGACTGCCACACGTGAGCGGTGGCGAGCCCTACCTGAGTCAGGAAGCCAACGCCGCACTCGAAAAAGCAGTNGACTTCTCGAGCCGAAACGGCGACCAGTATGTCACCGTCGAGGCCATCCTCATGGGCCTGCTCACCACGCCCTCGCCCGCCGCAACCATCCTCAAGGATGCCGGCATGACCGAACACGACCTCAAGGCCGCTATCGACGAGCTCCGCAAGGGCAAGAAGGCAACCGACCAGTCCAGCGAGGAGCAATATAACGCTCTGGCGAAGTACGCCATCAACCTCAACGAGCGCGCCCGTCAAGGCAAACTCGACCCCGTCATCGGCCGTGACGACGAAATCCGTCGCGTCCTGCAAATCCTGAGTCGACGCACCAAGAACAACCCCATCCTCATTGGCGAACCGGGTACCGGTAAAACCGCCATCGTCGAGGGACTGGCACAGCGTATCGTGCGCGGCGATGTCCCCGAGAACCTGCGTCACAAGCAAGTCTACTCGCTCGACATGGGCGCNCTNATTGCCGGTGCAAAGTACCAGGGCGAGTTNGAGGAACGACTCAAGGCGGTCATCAACGAGATTACCAGCGCCCAGGGCGAAATCATCCTCTTCATCGACGAGATTCACACCCTGGTGGGCGCCGGCAAGAGCAGCGGTGCCATGGATGCCGCNAACATCCTGAANCCCGCGCTCGCACGTGGTGACCTGCGCAGCATCGGCGCCACCACACTCGACGAGTACCAAAAATACTTCGAGAAAGACAAGGCGCTCGAGCGTCGTTTCCAGAAGGTNATGGTCGACGAGCCCGACGAGGAAAGCTCCATCGCCATCTTGCGTGGCNTGAAGGAGAAATATGAGAACCACCACAAGGTGCGTATCAAGGACGACGCCATCATCGCCGCCGTGCAGCTCAGTCAGCGTTACATCACCGACCGTTTCCTGCCCGACAAGGCCATCGACTTGGTCGATGAAGCCGCTGCCAAGCTCCGTATCGAGATGGATAGCGTCCCCGAGGAACTCGACGAGGTGACCCGTAAAATCTCGCAACTCGAGATTGAACGCGCNGCCATCAAGCGCGAGGGCGACAAGCANCGTATCGCCGCNCTCGACAAGCAAATCGCCGANCTCAAGGACCGCGAGCACGACTATCAAGCCAAGTGGACCAGCGAGAAGGAACTCATCAACCGCATTCAGCAAAACAAAATCGACATCGAGCAACTCAACTTCGAGGCCGAGAAAGCCGAACGCAATGGTGACTACGCCCGCGTAGCCGAAATCCGNTACTCGCTCATCCGCCAGAAGCAGGACGACAACGCNGCCTGTCAAGAAAAACTCCGCCAGATGCAGGGCGACAAGCCGCTCATCAAGGAGGAAGTCGACAGCGACGACATCGCCGAAATCGTCTCGCGGTGGACCGGCATCCCCGTCAGCAAGATGCTCCAAACCGAAAAGGACAAACTCCTCCACCTCGAGGAGGAACTCCACAAGCGTGTCATCGGTCAGGACGAGGCCATCAAGGCCATCAGCGACGCCGTGCGCCGCAGCCGTGCCGGCCTGAACGACCCGCGTCGACCCATCGGTTCGTTCATCTTCCTCGGCACCACCGGCGTCGGTAAAACCGANCTCGCCAAGGCGCTTGCCGACTACATGTTCAACGACGAAAACATGATGACGCGTATCGACATGAGCGAGTACCAAGAGAAGTTCGCCGCCACNCGACTCATCGGCGCCCCTCCGGGCTACGTCGGCTACGACGAGGGCGGTCAGCTCACCGAGGCNGTAAGGCGGAAACCCTACTCGGTCATCCTGTTCGACGAAATCGAGAAAGCGCACCCCGACGTGTTCAACGTCCTGCTGCAAGTCCTCGACGACGGCCGACTCACCGACAACAAGGGCCGAACCGTCAACTTCAAGAACACGATTATCATCATGACCTCGAACCTCGGTTCGCAACTCATCCGCGAACGCATGGAGAAACTCAACGACAGCAACCGCGAGCAAGTGCTCAACAGCACCCGTAACGACGTGCTCAACCTGCTCAAGCAGACCATCCGTCCCGAGTTCCTCAACCGTATCGACGAGGTCATCATGTTCACCCCGCTCGACCAGACGCAAATCCGTCAAATCGTCGAGCTGCAAATCAACGCTGTGGCGCGCATGCTTGCCCACAACGGCATCACCCTCAAAGCCACGCCCGCAGCCATCAACCTGCTGGCACAGGCGGGTTACGACCCCGAGTTCGGTGCTCGACCCGTCAAGCGAGCCATCCAGAACCTCGTCCTCAACCCCCTGAGTCGTGAAATCATCGCCCAGCACGTCGACCGCGACCATCCCATCACCCTCGACGCCCGCGACGGCAACATCACCTTCACCCAGCAGTAACCCTGCCCATCTACACCAAAGGACCCGGACATCCCCGCCCGGGCCCTTTTTCTATATATGTGTAAAACCTCCCCCCCTCTCTCTCCCTTACCTTCTCCCTCCCACTCCCGACTTCGTCAATGCGTCACCCTAGTATAAGGTGGAGTATTTCTGTTTCTGTCCTCCATTAATTTGGGGTGTGCAGTGACGAAAACCGGAATGTGGGGTTAAGGCTCGGAGAGCCGTCTTTGACCTACCCCCAGGCCGAGCGGAGCGATAGCGAAACGCGAGACCTAGCGCTAGGTCCACCATTCCGATAGAGCCTCGGAGAGGGTCGTTTGAGGGCATCAGCACGACAGCAATGCAGCGACACAGCTGTTCGTCGGAGACGAGCACGCTTTTCTCACTGAAAAACAGCCGATTACTATCCGTGTTAACAACTGTTAACGCTTACGTCTGGAGGGACAATGAAATTTAATTATATCTTGATATTCAATGGATTGTATGGTGAAAAATTAAAAAAAGTCTGCGTAGTCTGCGTAGTCTGCGTGAGGCCCTCCTGCAAATGAAGATTATTCTGAGACACTCAGCGAGGTGGGGAGGACCAGGGTGCCAGTGGGAGCGAGGCCGGTGACGCTCAATCGCAGGGTGCGNANNGNCTGCGAGAGCAGGGTNACGGGGAATGGAGCGTTCACGTTGCCGCTCACCTTCAGCGCGTTGACGATGAAGCCGTGGCAGTCGACGCCGCGGTGCGCCATNACGCTCAGTTGCAGCGTCAGCGCGTCGCCACTCACGTTCCACACCACGCGACTTGCCCGCAGCGGCGTGAGCCCATCGCCCGCGGCAAACGGGTGACTGCGCCAGGTGATGCTCATCGTCGACGACTCCTCGTCGCACAGGTCAAGCACCTCGCCATCGCTCGTCACCACGCGGGCGCGCAGCGTGTCGCCCCACAATTGCCGCGCGTTCACCGTGCGCTGGCTCATCCGCCCCGACTCCATCACCACGGTGGGGAGCCCCGTCGACGGCAGCAGCCACAGTTCGCGATACGCCGGGCACCACACCATCTGCGTCACGTCGGCATCGGTCATCACCGTCTGCACCCGCGCCCCATGCAGCCTGCACAGCCGCCGCCAGCGGTCCAGGAAAAACACGTCGCCAGCCGCCTCGGTGGGCGTGACGCCGCCCTGCGCCACCGTCCGGTCGACCAGCCGCGGCTCGCCACACACGCCTGTGGAACTTTGCGGCACAGCGTAGATGCCCTGCGTCGTGAACAGATACACCGCATAGCGCCCGAAACTACTCGCATAGAGCGGCCCCGTCACCGCCGCAATCGCGATGGGCGTCGCCCCCGTCACCGTCACCGCCGCCGTGGTCACCAGCGGGTTGCCCGGCTCCGTGATGCGCAGCACACCGTCGTCGTCGAGGCTGTAGAGGCGGCCGTTGTTCATAATCGTCTGTACATGCGTGTGGTTGGCGAGGCTGTCGCCCGCCGCGTCGCACTCGTCGTTGGTGAGCCCAGCGCCGCTACGCGCCAGCGGTTGCTGCAGCAGTCCCGTGACGTGGCCGCTACTGTCGGTGCTCCCGTCGGTCACGTTGTCGGCCACAAAACGGCCCTCCGACAGCGCTGCCAGGTCGGTCGTCGACGCTGCTACCCACCAGCGACTGCTGTCGAGCAACGCCCCCACAGCCGACTCGGTGCGCGCCTTGCCGCCGTAGCGCAGCCAGTAGGTGCGCGTCCCTGTGGTCGACGTCTCGCAGCGGTAACTCGTGAGCGTGTCGGTCACCACATCGGCCTCGTCGGTCACCAGAATGTCGACGCACTTCACGATGCTGTGCCAACTCTCGTCGATGCCGCTTACCGGCGTGATTCCCAGCCTGTAAGCCAGCACGCCCAGCGGATGCTCGGCCACATGGACGAACTCGTCGTCCTCGGCGGTGACTTGCGCCACCACGCGCTCGGCGTTATCCCACGTCGCCTCGCCAATCTCCACCGCCTCGCCCAGCCACAGGTAGCTGTCGTCCTTGAGCCGCACGCCCACACGCGCCCGCAACGGTGCCGTGTAGCGCCCATCGGCAGTGGCATCGCTGCGCAGACTGCGTCGTGCCGTGCGCCACCGCGTCATCAGCGTGTTCACGTCGGCACTCGCCAGCGGCGACGCCCACGTCTTCACCGGACTCGTCAAGTCGTAGCTGGGCAACGTCTCGCTCAACGTCGTCGACGCCTCCGCCGACAGCGTGATGCTGGGCACCGCATCGTCAGGACTCACCACCGCTGGCGTTTCCCCGCCCTGCTCGTTGAGCCACCACGTGCCCTCGGTCGTCGTAATCACAATCCACGCCCCAATCGCGTGCACCCCCGTCAACGTCCCCGTGATGGTCACCAAGTCGGTCCCATCGCAGCGCACCACGCCCTCGGCACTCAACGTAAACGTGTGATTGTCAGTCACAACGAGCAGATGCTCATCACTATCAATCGTCCCGCACGAGGCCGGCATCCCCACCACAGTCATGGCACCCGATACCTCGCGCACATTCATCGCTTCGCAGGCCACGCCCACAGCCGCCGCCTCGCCCGTCACCACAGGCGCAGCGCCCATCGGCACCACCCGCATCCTAAATTCCTTCCTTTTCATCTTTTCAAAATTTAAAATGTTAATAATAAACCCTAAAACCCAAGGCCTAAAGCCTAAAGCCTAATGCCTAACGCCTAAACCCCAGCCCCATCAGCGCATCCTTCTCCTCAGCCGTCGGTGCAGGCCGTAGCGGCGCGATTTCCTGAATCACCCACAGCCCGATGGCGCGCGTCATCAGGATGTCGTCGTGCTTGCCCGGCATAGCGCCGAAGCGCCCAGCAGCATCGAGT
>Ga0065709_1006075_pt1 | contig 18229 bp, 18 predicted proteins | sample Hoacrofraction14_2_FD_59096 | JGI IMG/M metagenome (GOLD analysis project Ga0065709, IMG submission 59096) | Hoatzin crop microbial communities from Cojedes, Venezuela, sample from fiber fraction 14 v1 | ecosystem: Host-associated > Birds > Digestive system > Esophagus > Crop | place: Venezuela...
TCACTGTTAAAAAAGTTAAATGATATGAGATAGAAAATTATCTCACGTGAGATAGAATTTTATCTCACGTGAAATAATTTTGTAAACAGCGCTTCCGAAATCGCAAAAAACAAGCAAAAATTTCGCAAAAAAGCCACTTTTTGCACAAAAACGCGAGAAATGTGCAAAAATTTCAACGAGAAAATTTCATATTTCTTGTATAATCATCCAAAATCTCATTTTTTCGCAAAAATTTTTTCATTAGACCACCGACAAAATTTTGGTAAAAAAAGTTTACATCGCGAAATGTTAAAATTTTGTTGAGTTTTCATCCGAGTTTTCTAAAAATGAGATGAAAAATCTTTACAAATGAACGAAAAAAATCTCCCACTTTTTTGGCGGGAGATTTTACTGAAAATTGAACTCGATTTTGCAGGTTTACAATTTCGTGAATGATAGTTTCTGATTTTCTGACGCAAGGATGAGTTTGTTACTCGTGAGTTTTTCGACTTGAAACGTTTGCTGCAGACTTTCAATTCCGTAGGGTGCGAGCAGCGAAGCGTCGGTTAGTTCTGGATCTCCGTTATCGCGGTCGTTGTAGTGCACGTCGTAGATCGACACCGTTTGCCCTTCGTAAGAGAAATGCATAATGAATTCGTTGGCTGTTCCATCTATTTCCGAGAGATATAGCAGGTGGTTTTGGAACGCCCAGAAGCGTTTCATTTGCGACAAATCTGTGGTATCGGTTGACGAAACGCTCGAAATTTTTTCCAAATGCCAGTAACCGTCGAGTTTTCCGTTGTCGGACATTTCCAGTTCACACGAACTGAAAAGACAAACCGCAAGGAATAAGAAAATGCTGTATAGCGATAGATTTTTTTTCATCATATTTTTTAGTCTTTTTTACCGAAGATTCCCGATTTAGTGATTGTGAGTTGACCTCCTGCATTGCTGCCTCGCACATGTCCGAAGTCCATTGCGTAGGCGCCTTTGATTTCCCAGTTATGGCGGAGATGGTAAGCCATTTCCACAAGGAAGCTGATGTTGTGATGCTTTTCAGTGTAAGGCAACGCGTAAGTGCCGAAATTCTCTTGGTAAGTGCCGAGAATGCGGTAGTTAAAGTGCTCTTTGATGTCGCCACTGAGTCCGAGATGGAACGCCATAAAGCGGTTATCCTCCACCTGAATGGTGCCGTCAGTGTTGTAGATTGGTGAACGGTAGAGCGGATTGCCCATGACCTGNCCCCAATGCTGCCATCCAGTGTAGATATAGTGGTTGTAGAAATTGTCACGCCCGCCGATGTGATCGGAAATCGTTGGAGTATGATCGTGGTAGATAGGTCCGCTNTGGTATTTCGTGTAGAGATATTCGAAAACAACGTTGCGCAGCAAACGATTATACTTGAATTTCAATTCGAAACCCAACATCATATCTTTGATATCGTACACAAAAAATTTGCGTTTCTCTTGAACCTGCCAGTTTTCGCCTGTTCCNTAACCGTCGCGATCGACGAATAGCATGCCAGAGTGGTCTTCGAAGAATTTTTCTCCGTAAATGCTGGCGATCCAAGTGTCGGATTCATAATTCATTCGGAACAACCACGATCCTAATTGGTTACCCGAAACATTCTGATAGGTTGTTTCGCCAGCGTCGGCACCGCCTGGGATGAACGCGTGCCACATGCCTTTCAATCCTCCTTCGCCTTCATAGGTTTGCATTGNGCCTGTTGCGTCGGGAACNTANGCTGTTCCNCCAAACGTNGANGCCATCTCCANACCTAATTCTAACGAGAACGGGAAAAATCTGTCTTCGTTTCCGATTTTCAGATAACCTGCTTTGCTGTGGTAAAGCACTCCGTCAGCATATTTTGTCTGTTTGTTAGTAAAATCGTGCTGCCAGTTATCNTCGGTAAGCTTACCGTAAGCAACGTGTCCCTTTATTCTGAGCCAGCCTTTCGTGAAAGGGAGAACCCAATAGTCGCCAAGTGCNAGACGAACTTGTGGAACTGGTCGCGCATTGATGCCAAGTGTTTGCGCACCGCTACTCAATGCGTTGTTTTTTAGTTCCATTGGNTATTCCTTGCTACCAACTGAAAGTACGCCATGCAGCCATCTGACTTCAGCGAACGCTTGTTGCACGATGAAATTGCTNGTATAGCCCAGCGCGCCAACGAGATCTACTCCGTAACCAATGCCCCAGCGACGTGCGCTATCGGTTTGCAACGGACGGATGACTGAAGCGCGAACGTAACCATTGGTTTCGTCGAGCGAACTCAGTCCGTATTTGTTGGCATTCANCCACAATGGCGTCTGATCTTTCGAGAAAGANCCTTGCATNTGNACTTGATAGTGAACGTCTTTGGTCAAATCAAGTTTTTCTGGATGGTTNTTGCCCACCCAATCTTGCGCGTTGGCTGTCGTGAATAGAAGGAGACACGACAGAAACATGCCTATTTTTTTCATTTTCAAACGTTTGATATATTTCTATAACGCAANAAATCCCCTTTTATTATATAATAAGGTGAAAGTTCGTTTATATGAACGAAAAAAATAAGTCAATGTGATGTTTAGGGATTTTCCCCCTTAAGATTAGGGAAAATCCTTTTGGAGGGCGTAATTTTATGCTTTTCTTTGCATCAGATAAATTAAACAACAATTAAAACGCAATATTATGAAAAGATTCATCATCGCCTTTACCGCACTGTTTTGTATGACAGTATCAGCCAACGCCATGAGCTACGAACAGGCACGTCAGCAAGCACTTTTCCTTACGGACAAGATGGCGTACGAACTCAACCTCACAGAGGAACAGTACGAGGCTGCTTATGAAATAAATCTCGATTACCTGATGAGCATCAACACTTACGACGATCTTTACGGAGTGTATTGGCGTCAGCGTAATCTCGACTTAGGCTACGTTTTGCTTGATTGGCAATTCAGAGCATACTGCGCTGCAAGTTACTTCTATCGTCCTCTTTACTGGGATGCAGGTTTCTGGCACTTCGGTATCTACGCACGCTATCCGCATAGAGACTACTTCTTCTTCGGACGTCCTCACTTCTGGGATCACTATCGCGGTGGACACAGTTGGAGAATGAACGGCGGTCACAGCTGGTATCATGGACGCGCTTTCGCTGACGCAAGAGGAAGAGATCGTCACATGGGCATGCGCAACGGATTTGACCGCGGCGATTTCGGAAGAGGTCAACGTATGCAACTGGGTGGCTTAAATAACAACAGAAACACTGGTCGCACAGGTGGCATGCAACAAGGTAACATCAACGGACGCCAACCTATGAACAACAGAAACGGCATCGGCAACCGCAATGGCATGAACAACCGTAGCACTACATTCGGAAACCGTTCGAATCGCACGACAGGCAGCATGAGTCCACGCACAAGTAGCAGCACTCGCACGACTGTTCGCAACGGACAAATGGGCAACTCACAACGCCAGTCGATTGGAACTCGCTCGAATAGCAGTCGCTCTTCAATCGGAAGTCGTAGCCAGAGCACTCCAAGTCGCTCATTCACTCCTTCAAGTTCAAGCAGTAGCCGTTCGTCAATGGGTTCTCGCTCAATGGGAAGCAGCCACTCAAGCAGCTCATTCGGTGGAAGTTCACGCGGCGGAAGCTCACATAGCGGAGGATTCAGCGGTGGTTCACACAGCGGAGGCTCACGCGGCGGAAGCTTTGGAGGTCACAGATAATAATGAATTAAAGATATACTCAATAGGGTTAGTTAAAATAGTTACAAGTAAAATCTTTCAGGTGTAACAAATTAGAGTGTTATTAATATCCAGCGAGGAGGGAAAATCTTAGAGAAGATGATTCCTCCTCTTTTTTTGTGTGTTTTANNGAACAAAAAAAACAAAGCATTACTATGGTGTGTAATGCTTGTTAGGATNGAGAACGTATTGTCGGATTTCACCATTCATCATCTTCTGAATCTGATTCATTGGCAGANNNTAGTAAACGCTGTGAATGGCTTTGTTGATGATGCCATGTCCGACTGCCAAAACGGTTTTCCCTGCATATTTTTCACAGATTTCGTTCAGCAAATCGGCTGCACGCTGACGCAGATGATCGAGCGTTTCGACGTCGTCTGGCCATACGGCATTCTGAATGGATGGAATAAATTTTCCAGTGAAGCTGCCCCAATCGCGCTCGCGCAACAACGGNAACGGCGTCACAGCGAGATGGTGAGGTTCGGCGATGATTTGGCACGTGTCGATGGCGCGTTGAAGATCGCTGGCGATGAAGATNTCGATGTGTTCTGCACGCAATTTTTCGCGCGCTTGCTCTGCCTGAGCGATGCCTTGTTCATTGAGTTTTCCATCTTGCCAACCCTGCAAGATTTGTTCGACGTTTCCGAACGTTTCGCCATGTCGAAGAAGATAGAGAATCGTGTCGTTCTGTTGCATTTTTACGTNTTTTCTGGTCGCAAAAATACACAAAACGATTGAAAGCGAAGCAGTTGAAAACGTGCGTTTTTTTGTTTTATATTAAAAATGTCGTATCTTTGCGGCAGATTTTAATGTACTGACTATGAAATTTTTACAGTCGAGTTTTTTGCGTGCACTCTGCGCAGTCATCGTTGGTGCACTTCTCATTCAATATCGCAGTGAAACAATGAAATGGCTCACGATAGCCATCGGCGTTTTGTTCTTCATTTCGGGCATCATCTCGTGCGTTTCTTATTTTGGTACGCGAAAATCTGAAGATCTGAAGGTGTTCGACGAAAATGGTAANCCAGTCGAGGTGATGAAACAAGCGTTTCCGATTGTCGGAATCGGCAGTCTGCTGCTCGGAATCATTCTCGCGACAATGCCAAGCGTGTTTGTTGGTTGGCTGATGTACATCCTTGCCGCCATCGTTGTATTGGGTGCGATTACGCAATTCATGAATCTCGCTCGCGCAGCGCGTTTCGGCAGAATTGGTTTATTCTATTGGCTGATGAGTTCCATTGTTTTGCTCATCGCTCTCGTTATCCTGATTTATCCAAACCTTATCGCCAGCGCGCCACAGCGCATCATTGGTTTGCTGATGATGGTTTATGGACTCATAGAATGCATCGAAGCGCTCAAAATCTTCCACGTTCGCCGCAAATATGCAAAGGAACATCCTGTTCAGACCGACCAACCAGCGCTGGAACAAAAAGAACCAGCATCAGAACCCGAAGAAAAACCAGCCGAAATCGCTGAAGCGGAAGAAGTGAAAGACGAGGAATAAAACGAAAATTCACATAAAGAAAAAGCAGGAACCACACGAGATTCCTGCTTTTTTTGTTAATTTTTATTGTTATCAGAGGGATTTTTTATTCTAATTTTACATCAGGAACGAGTGCTTCAATGTACTTGCAAAGGATGGAAATGCCTTTCACGTTTTCGCCACCTTGTGGGATGATGATGTCAGCGTAGCGTTTGGTAGGCTCAATGAATTGTTCGTGCATCGGTTTCAGCACTTCGAGATAGCGATCTACGACCATTGAAACGGTACGACCACGATCGATGGTGTCGCGCTGTATGTTTCGGATCAGNCGTTCGTCAGAATCACAATCGACAAAGATTTTCAGATCCATGATATCGCGCAATTTCTTGTTGATAAGCGTCATAATTCCTTCGATAATGATGACAGGTTTTGGNTCAACGTGTATGGTTTCGGGCAGTCGATTGCAGAGAATGTATGAATACGTGGGCTGTTCGATTGCTAATCCATTGCGAAGATCATTGATTTGCTTTGTCAGAAGTTTCCAGTCGAATGCATCAGGATGGTCGAAGTTGATGGCGTGNCGCTCTTCTTCGGTCATGTGAGAAGTATCGTTGTAGTAGGAATCGAGAGGCACTACGGCAACGTAGTGGGGAGGCAGTTTCTCTACGATTTTCTTAACTACTGTGGTCTTGCCAGAGCCAGTTCCGCCAGCAATTCCAATAATTGTAACTTTGTCGTCTTTCTTTACCATGGAGTTTTATGATTTTTGGATGATTTTGAACATGTTTTTNTAGGCTGCAGCCTTCTTTTCGATAGCCAAAGGATAGGCTCTCGAACTGCTGGGCATGCGAAAGAAACGAATCTCGCGCGTGTTATAATAAAAGGTGACGTACTCTCCCACTTTTGGTTGCTGTGAGATTTGAAAATAATTGCACAAAACATCGGTCGCTTTTTGNCCAGTTGTGACGATGTTTTCACACGNTGGCGCGCTATCTAAAAGCGCTGCGAGATTAGTTGGTTGAACTACTTCCAAATCTTTATCAGATGCCGTATTTTTCAGGCGTCTTACAGCCGTAGCTGTATCAAATAGACCTATCTTTTGCTGAGTTAGAAACGCNACGATNTCATCTAAGCGAAAAGTCTTTGATTTTAGGTCAACAAAGTGGTCTTTGTCGTTNAAAAAGATAAGTCCCATGATGCGCCACATGTCGTTTGTNAAATTAGGATAATAAAACGGCATGCACCATCGCTTTTCTGCTGGCGGAAAACTGCCAAGCATAATCGTCTTGCACTGGTTTGGCAAGAACGGACGGAAAGGATGATTTTCTATGGGAATGGTTGTCATGTGTTTACATGAAAAGACATCGGATGAAAAAGAGGAGGTTGTGTTGCTGATTAACCTTTTTTCTTTTTCATCCGATGCCTTTTGTTTGAACGAAACGATGATTTATTGAACTTCTTTTACGAGATAAACGAGGACGGGCAAGTGGTCTGAGAATCCGTCTTGCCAAACACCACTCGAAGTTGTACGTTTCGGACCACCTTTGTATTTGCCTTCGGTCTGCATCATATAGTCACGACGGAAGATTTCTGGGCGGAAATATTTCAAAGTGCTGAAATCTTTTGCGTCTTTCTTATTGAGCATATTCGATGTCATTACAATCTGATCGAAAAGATTCCATCCACCATTGTAAGTCAGTGTTCCAACACCTTTCTTTACAAGAATATTATACCAAGGATTGTAAAGTCCGCCAACCTCAACATCTTCTATATTTGCATGCGCGCCAAGAGCGGTAGTCATACTCTTGTTTACAGGATCGTCGTTCATGTCGCCCATAATCATAATCTTNAGATTTGGATTTTCAGCGAGCAGATTGTCTTTGATAACGCGTACTTGCTTACCTGCAAGTTCACGATAGTAAGATCCAGCGCCACGACTTGGCCAGTGGCAAACAATCACTGCGANNTCCTCGCCAGCNAGTTTNCCTTTCACAGTAAGGAATCCGCGCGTTGCATGTGCAGAATCTTCTGGCAATTCGTAAACATAAGGATAGAGATGAGCNTCGGTNACNTCGAAGAGTTGTGGATTGTAAATCAAAGCGCAATCGATACCACGTTGGTCTGGTCCTTCGATGTGAACGTATTGATAATTGCGCGCTTTCAGTGGTTCTTGACTGCAAAGATCGCGCATTACGTTATCGTTTTCAACCTCACTCAAACCAATAATTGCGCAGCCGATATTAGGAAGCTGATCAGTTCCCATATCAGCGAGAACACGTGCCATGTTTTTGAGTTTGTGGGTATATTTCATGCCATTCCAATGGTATGATCCATTTGGCAAATACTCATAATCGTTTTTGCCTTCGTCATGACAAGTGTCGAATAAGTTTTCTTGATTGTAGAATCCNACGGCGTAAACCGCGAATTTCTTCTGTGCGCTGGCAGTAGATATAATAGCGCAGAAAAGGATTAATAAAAAGATGTAGCGTTTCATACGATTTAGAATTTTTGCAAATATCGTAATTTAATTTGAATAAAACGCATGAAAGTCTAAAAAAATAAGAAAAAACCTTTTAATTATTAAATTAAAAAAATTATCTTTGCACCAAACTATATTATTTATTAAACACCAACTAATATTATGCAACAAAAGCTGAAACTAGCCCTTTTGCTTCTCTGTTTCGCCTCGTTTGCTTATGCACAGACAGACGACACTGAGGGGCAGAAAGCAAAGCAGATGGACGCGTCGGCGTTTACATTCTCAGAAGCGCAGCTCGGTGAAGACGATGACATGTCGCAGAATGTGACTATTCTGAACTCAACGAGCAATGTTTATGCCTCTGAAGTGGGATTCCTTTTCTCGCCCGTCAGATTCCGTTATCGTGCTTTCAATCAGAAGTACAATGACATTTACATCAATGGCACACAGATGAATGACATGGAATCAGGTCAATTCCGTTATTCACTTGTCGGNGGTTTGAATCAACAGACAAAGAATGCTGAATTTGCTTTGCCATTCGAGAGTAACAATTTCTCTATGCCAGCGATGGCAGGTAGTAACAACTACAACTTCCGCGCAGGAAGTATGGCTGCAGGTCACCGCATTACGCTCAGCGCTGCTAATCGTAACTACACGCTGCGTGGCATGTACACCTACGCTTCAGGTTTCAACGATAAAGGATGGGCAGTCGCTGCCAACGTCACTTATCGATGGGCACATCGCGGATACGTAGAAGGAACTTTCTACAACGCTTTGTCGTATTTCTTGGGCGTACAAAAGAAATGGGAAAACGGTCACTCACTTTCTCTTTCTACATGGGGAAACCCAACAGAACGCGCATCGCAAGGCGCAGCAACCGATGAAGTTTATTGGCTTGCAAACGACTATTATTATAACCCTTATTGGGGATATCAGAATGGTCACATGCGAAACTCACGCGTCATCAACGATTTCCAACCTTCTGCTATCTTGACTTGGGACTGGGATATCGATGACAGAACCAAACTGACCACTTCTTTGTTTGGTAAATATAGTATGTATAAGAGTACTCGTTTGAATTATAACGGTACCGACAATCCACAACCAGATTATTGGAAGAATCTTCCGAGCAGTTACTACGATGTTTCTGACCCAACAAACACCTACTACCGCAACCAAGACGCAGTAGATGCTTGGCAAATGTCGTACGACTATTGGACTGCACGAAAAGAAAATCGCCAAATCAATTGGGATCGTCTTTATTACTCAAACAAACAAGCTTCAATCGCAGGCGTTGACGCTCCTTATTATGTTGAAGCAAAACACAACAACCACCTTACCTTGAATCTTTCTACAACAATGAGCAAGAAAATTGGTAAGACTGGTACTTGGAACCTCGGTGCATCATTCGCTCAGAACAAGGGTATGCACTACAAAACCATGCAAGACTTGCTTGGCGCAACAATCTTCCACAATCTTAATACTTACGCACTCGGAACTTATCCAATGGGTAGCGACTACGTTCAGTATGACCTGAACACCGCTGGCACAAATAATAAAGGTGCGCTTGTTTACGAAGGCGACAAATTCGGTTACGACTACGACATTCGTCTGCGTAAAGGAATGGCTTGGACAAACTATTCAGCTTCATTAGGCGCATGGCACTATATGATTGCTGGTCGATTTGGCGTTCAAGGCATTCGTCGTTACGGTCACATGCGTAACGGTATGTTTGCCGATAACTCATTCGGTGCAAGCAGAACAGCACACTTCGGTGACGGTGGCGCAAAAGGTAGCATCACTTACACCGCTGGACACGGACATACATTCTCTATTGGAATGGGTTACGAGTGGAATGCTCCTAAAGCAACAACCGTTTTTGCAGCTCCTGAATTGAACAACGACTTCGTTGAGCACCTGCAAAACGAGCATGTCTTTAGCAGCGATTTCTCTTATCAATACAATGGCGCTTGGATGCGCGCAAACTTGAGCGCATACTATAGCTATCTCGACCACGTAACTGAATGGCAAAACTTCTACTACGACGATGTTAACTCATTCACTTACGTTTCTATGACTGGTATTCAGAAGAAATATTATGGTGTAGAACTTGGTTTGACTTTCAAACTCACCTCTGCACTCGACCTGAATGCTGTCGGAACTATCGCAGAAGCAAAGAATGTAAACAACGCACACGTTCGTTATCTTAACTCAACACAAGCAGAATACACCGACGACATCGTTATGAATAAAGGTATGCGCGAATCAGGCACACCACTCACCGTCGGAAGTCTTGGATTGAGTTATCACCAAGGTGGTTGGTACATCGATCTCAACGGAAACTACTACGATCGCATCTACCTCTCATACTCACCGAGCTACCGTTATCAAGGAACGCTCACAACAATGAACGCAGCAACACAAGACCTCTACATCGATCCTAACACAGGCGAATTCCGCAACGTTCCAGCACAAGCAAAAGGACACGGCGGTTTCATGCTCGACGGTTCAATCGGACGCAGCATCCGTCTGCACAGAGGTTCTCTCTCAATCAATCTCATGGTTACCAACATTCTCAACAACCGTAAGATTGTCACAGGTGGTTACGAGCAAAGCCGAAGCGATTATACTGTACGCGCAGATGGTACACTCAACAACACACGTGTTTACAAGTTCACTCAGAACCCGAAAAAATACTACGCATTCGGTACCAACGGAATGCTTAACATAGCATACAAATTCTAACCACATACCGATATGAAACATCTAAATTATTTATTTATAACCCTCATCTGCATCCTTTTCGCTTCATGTATGGGTGAAGATTATGCAGATCCAGCCAATATTGACAATCCTTACGGCAATAACGAAATCCACGACACAAACGTCGTAACCATCGCTAANCTGAAAGAGATGTACAAAACCGTGCTGAACACTGACTATCGCGACGGACAAAGTTACACTCAAGTAACCGACGACGTGAAAATCAAAGCATACGTCACAGGTAACGACGTACAAGGAAACCTCTACAACGAAATCGCTGTTCAAGACAGCACTGGCGCCATCATCATCGCCATCGCACAAGGAGGTATCTTCGGTTATCTGCCTGTTGGAACCGAAATCCTCGTCGATCTGAAAGACCTCTACATCGGAAACTACGCGATGCAACCCGAAATCGGAACACCTTACACCAATTCAAGCGGCAATACATACGTCAGCCGTATGAGCCGTTTCCTCTGGCAAGACCACTTCCGCATCACTGGCAAAACAGGCAACCATCGAACCTGAAGTATTCACTACTGGATCTAAGAAAACTACATGGAGTCTCGATGACGATGCAGCCAAACTCGGAATCATCAAGAACGTTTCTTTCAAAGGCATCACGCCTATCTCAATGTATGCCGATCCTGCAGGAAAGACATCTGTTAGCTGGTACTTCAACGAGCAAGGTACAGACGTCATGGTTTACACCAGTCCTTACTGCGACTTCGCAAGCAACAAGTTGCCACAAGGAAAATGTAACATCACAGGTATCGTAAAACGCTATAACAAAAAATGGGAATTCATCATTCGTTCGATTGATGACGTAGAAGAATTATAAAAAACAAAGTACGATAAAAACAATGAAAAAGTTAATACTATTCTATAGCTGGCAATGGTAATGGCTGCATTCACCCTGACCAGCTGCGAGGATGTCCCCGCACCTTATGACAAGCCGAGCTATAACGACGGCATCTACATCAACGAGACTCTCGTTTCTGATTTTGGACCTTTCACAGCCTATACTACTAACGAAGGAAAAGTAGAATGGACTGCTACTACTTACGGAGCTACAGCAAAAGGNANNGGNTANGANGAAAACAACAAGNNNGTTTACTACGACGGAACCGCATGGCTCGTTTCTCCNACGCTCGACCTCAGCGAAGAAGACAGCGTACAGGTTTCTTGGGATCAAGCTATCGCTTNCGCAAAACCTGCTGACCTTATGTACGAACACCATGANNTGTATATCAGCACCGACTACGTACAAGGCAATGACCCAAGCACCGCTACATGGACGAAACTCAGCTTCCCAATCTCAAGCGACGACCACACAGGAAAGAACTACGACTTCTCACGTACAGGTATCACGCTTTCTNCACCTTATATGACAGAAAACGTAACGCTCGCNCTTAAATANACNTCAACATCTACATCGTCCAGCACATGGGAAGTAAAGAACTTCCTCGTAATGCGCGGTGGTTACACTGCAAGTTCNACTGGTGACGACGAAGGTTCTACATGGAAGAAAACTACGAAGATTGCTGANGGCGTTTACGCTATCGCAGCTAACACCTCTGGTTCTTCTTACGCTGTTGCTCAAGCATTGACTGGCAACTATGGTTATCTGCAATACAGCGAAGGTACAGTAAGCGACAACCTGCTTTCACCTGTAAAAGACAACAANAAGTTCACCTTCAAGTCTGTATCTGGTGGTTACACNATCCAAGACGCTGATGGTTACTACGTTTACATGACTGGAACTTACAATAGTTTCAACCGTTCATCATCACTGCCTGAATCAGGACACATNTGGACTGTTACATTCAACGCAGACGGAACAGCAAATATCAANAACAACGCTACAAGCAAGACTATCCAATTCTCAAGTCAGTACAGCAGCTACGGAGCATACAGCTCAGTAACTAANACATTGCCATGTCTCTTCAGCGAAGAAGGTGGCGAAGGTGGTAGCACTGACGTTGGAACTGGTGATGGNACAAAAGACAATCCTTACACTGTAGCNCAAGCACTTGCACTTATCAATGCACTTGATGCAGATGTTAAGAGCGATGAGTTCTATGTAAAGGGTATCATTTCATCTATCAAAGAAGTTTCTACTTCNTACGGAAATGCAAACTACTACATTTCAGACGATGGCACTACAAGCAACCANCTGTATGTATTCCGCGGACTCTATCTCGACAACGTTAAATTTACATCAACTGATCAGATTCAGACAGGTGACCAAGTTGTNATCCTCGCTCAAGGCGTTAACTACAAAGGCAACACTCCTGAACTTGCACAAGGTAACTACATCGTTTCATTGACAAGAGGTGGAAGTGGCAGTGGTTCAACAACTGGNGANGGAAAGACTGCTGCAACTGCTCTTACAGCAACACAGGCTGCTGAAATCGCTGCTGGTCTTAGCAGTGGTTCAAACTCTGACCAACAATACTATATTAAGGGAACCATTTCCAACATCAAATANGAATATAGNGCACAATACGGAACAGCTACATTCTATATTTCTGAAGACGGAACAAGCAAAACATTCTGCTGCTACTCTCTCTTATACTTCAACAACAAGAGTTGGGTAGATGGTGACACACAAATTAAAGTTGGCGATGAAGTAGTTGTTTATGGTTACATTACAAACTACAACGGAACTTACGAAACCGCTTCAAAGAAGGCTTACCTGTATTCACTCAATGGGGCAACGTCATCAAGCGGCAGNAGCACTGGAGGCAGCACTGGTTCATCGAGNTCATTCACACGNAGCGTTAGCGGCACAACCCTTACNTTNACAGGTTCAGGTAGTGGAAGCAANAGCGTAACTATCGATCTCAACGCACAAGGTTGGTCAAACACACAAGCTGTTACAAGCGCAACNGCTGACGGAGTAACCTATACGTTCGACAAAGGNGANGGTTCTAACGANCCAAAATATTACACCGCAACGAAGGGTGTACGTATGTATGCAAAGAACACACTCGCCATCTCAGGCGTTAGCGGAACTATCGCTAAAGTTGTTATGACTTGCGACTCATACAACGGCACTGACTACGTAGGTAATGAAACCGCAACAGGAACTGGTAGCGGTGGATCATTCACTTTCACAAATGAACATTCAGCAGCAACTGGTGGAACTCAACTGCGTGTTCAGAAAATCACAGTTTACTACGATTAATTTTCTAATTCGTAATAANTAACATCATTTGGAACGCTCGCGCANACGCGCGGGCGTTCCTTTTTTTATTATTATATATGCGCGCGTAACGAGAAAAATCACGACAAATATTTTGCGCGTTGCAAAAAAATGCATAACTTTGCACCCCAAAGCGAATAAATAAACACAAAATAGAAAAATGAAAAAAGGAATTCATCCCGAAAACTATCGTCCTGTTGTCTTCAAAGACATGTCTAACGGCGATATGTTCCTCACTAAATCTACTTGCAAGTCAAACGAGACTGTAGAATTCGAAGGAGAAACTTATCCAGTCGTTAAAGTAGAAATCTCAAACACCTCTCACCCATTCTATACAGGTAAGAGCACACTCGTCGACACCGCAGGACGCGTCGACAGATTCATGAATCGCTACGGTAAAATCAAAAAATAAAACCGTACGACNTTGCGCCAGAACAGTAACTCAGCGAAATACCATCGCAGACTGTCGTGGCGCAAAATTCTTTTTCATACACCCAAAAAGTGAGAGGTGCGAACGATTCACAACAATGTGAGCGGACGCACCCTTATTTTTTTTATAAATACCAACGACAACTATCATGAAAAAACTGCAATTCTTACCACTGCTCATCTCCGTCGCGCTTTTCNTTGCTGCATGTAGCAGCGATGACGATCCAACGCCTTACACGCCGACGAACAAAACAACAACTACTACCAACAACAACCGAAACATCGTCAGCGGAGATTATCCTAGCGAAATAACTCGCCTCGAATTCCCTCACGTAACCAACAACGGCCACAGCCTCGTCGTCGTTCACTACGCTGCCGAAGATACTAAAGGCAACAGCGCAGTAAACTACAGCATTGAATGGGACTACCAAATCCACGCGCAACGCTGGTCGTGTTTCCAAATGTATAAAAACAACGCCATCAACAACGGCGTTGGACGAACGGTCAACACGCAACAAGAAGGCTACCCTAACGACGAAGATCTCCCTTCACAGTACCAGTTCACCAAAGACCCATACTGGAACACTGGATACGATCATGGTCACATCATCGCATCGTACGACCGACAGAACACAGCAGAAGCCAATCGCCAAACATTCTTCCTGACGAATATGCAACCGCAAAATAATACTTTCAATGCTGGTGTTTGGGCAAATATGGAGGCAAAAGTGCGTGCTTGGAACACAGACAATTTCCGCGATACGTTGTATGTTTGTCGTGGAGGCACCATCGACGACGAGAATTTAATCATCACCTATCTTGGTTCAGGCGACAACAAAATTCCTGTGCCCAAATACTTCTTCATGGCAGTGCTTTGCAAGAACTCAAACGGCTATAAAGCGCTCGGATTCTGGATTGAGCACAAAGGAAACACGGCAACCGATCTCACACCTTACATCGTCAACATCGCAACGCTTGAGCAGAACACTGGACTTGACTTCTTCTGCAACTTGCCAGACGACATCGAAAAAACTGTCGAGAACGCATCCGTTGACAACATCAAGAAATCTTTCGGATTTAAATAAACAATCCTACCCTATTTCGTGTAGAATTTTTCTACATTACACACAACAAAAACGGCAACCGCCATTTGGCGATTGCCGTTTATTATTTTCACGAATCGATTAGTCGTTCGTTTCGTTTTTCTTATTCGGTTGCTTTTGCAGCATAGCCTGTACGAGTGAGATAGAAGTAGTCGATTTCAGCATCGTTCTGCATATCGCCTTCAAATTTCCAAGCGTAACCCTGATTGTCGATTTCGCTCAACAAGAAGTTCTCGTAGTAGCAAATCATCGTNCGATTAGGATAATAGATGTAGATGTCGCCAGTCGAACGATTTACATCCCACGTAAAAGCAGTTGTTTCTTGTGTTCCGTCAGTGTAGTAGTCGGTCTCTGAACCNGTACCACCATAACTGTAGTCGTTAGTTTGTGCAAATACCATGTCAACTTCCATCGTTTCATTTACAAGTGTACCATTGTCATCGGTATATTGCGCATTCAGAGTGCCGCTCCATGCACCATCCACAGCCTGAGCAATCGCNANAGGAATGTCTTCATCATAATAACCAGGTTCNTCCCATGGATCGTGATCATCACAACTGGTCAACATGGTGCTCGCAAATAGAGCAATCGCGATAAAAGATAAAAACTTTTTCATAATGTTATGTCTGTTTGGTGAATAATTTCTTGCTGCAAAGATAAGTTAAAACTTGTGATTCGCAATAGAAAAAAACATATTTCGTCGTAGGAAAAANCCTATTCCTTTAAGGATTTTCCCTAAATAAACCAAAAATTCTTTGCACCATAAGTTTTTTCGTTTATCTTTACACTCACAAAACATTGACTTACAAGCAACAAACAACATGAAAACCATTTACGACTTTACAGTTAAAGACAGAAAAGGCAAAGANGTNTCTCTCAAAGAGTACCAAAACGAAGTGCTNCTCATTGTGAATACNGCAACAAAGTGTGGCTTTACGCCTCAGTATGAAGAACTCGAAAAATTATACGAGCGCTATCATAAAGAGGGATTCGAAATACTCGATTTTCCTTGCAATCAATTCGGACAGCAAGCACCTGGACCAGACGAACAAATCCANGAATTCTGCAAACTAAACTACGGAACAGAATTCCCACGCTTTAAGAAAATCAAAGTAAATGGCGAAGACGCTGACCCATTGTTCGTCTTTCTAAAACAGCAAAAAGGCTTTGCAGGATGGGATATGGAGCATCCAATAGCACATATCCTCGACGATATGCTCGCAAAGCAAGACCCTGACTATCAGCAGAAACCTGATATCAAATGGAACTTCACAAAATTCTTAATCGATAAACGTGGAATCGTTGTCGCACGCTTCGAACCAACAACAAAAATCGAAGTAATCGAACAACAAATCCAGCAACTTCTACACGCATAACACACAAAACTTCATGGCAAACCAACACGTTAAATGCCTCATCATTGGCTCTGGACCTGCAGGATACACTGCCGCCATCTACGCAAGCCGCGCTAATCTTTCGCCTGTGCTGTTCTGCGGACTGCAAACAGGTGGACAACTGACGCAGACCACTGTAGTAGAAAATTTTCCTGGCTATCCGCAAGGCGTCGATGGCTTCCAGATGATGGCAGACCTGCGTCAACAAGCCGAAAGATTCGGCGCCGACATTCGCGAAGGACTCATAACNAAAGTCGATTTCAGCCAACCGCCCTATCAACTCACAACAGATAGCAACGAAACGCTGCTTGCCGACACCGTCATCATCGCNACTGGCGCCAGCGCAAAGTATCTCGGGCTNCCCGACGAGCAGAAATACAACGGTCAAGGCGTAAGNGCCTGCGCTACTTGTGATGGTTTCTTCTATCGAAAGAAGACCGTTGCNGTCGTAGGCGGTGGCGATACAGCTTGCGAAGAAGCGCTCTACCTCGCTGGTCTATGCAAAAAAGTTTAATCTCATCGTGCGCAAACCATTCCTCCGCGCATCAGATGTGATGCAGCGTCGCGTGAAAGAAAACGACAAAATAGAGATTCTCTTCGANCATAACACGCTCGGGCTCTACGGCGATAACGGNGTTGAAGGCGCACACCTCGTAAAACGCAAAGGCGAAGCCGACGAACAGCGCTACGATTTGCCCATCGACGGATTCTTTCTCGCCATTGGGCATAAGCCAAACACCGATATCTTCAAACAATGGTTAGAACTTGACGAAACAGGTTACATCAAAACCATCGACGGAACACCTAAAACAACAGTCAAAGGCGTCTTTGCAGCAGGCGATTGCGCCGATCCAGTCTATCGACAAGCCATCGTCGCAGCTGGAAGCGGATGCAAGGCAGCTCTCGAAGCAGAGCGCTATCTTCAAAACATGCAATAAAAACCATTCAAATCCTTACAAATCATGAAAAAAACATTGATGTTTTTCATTGCCATCTGCATGGCAACAACATTTGCCACAGCGCAAACCGACAATCAGAAAGACGACCTCGCACAAGAACTCTCAGCCGTTCTGCTGGCANGNGAATACGTTGCAGAAATCAATGAAGTAGATGTACGAGGACAACGCTATCGCGGACGTCACGATCGCGATAAAGTAATCATCCACGGCGACCAAATACAAGTGGATATCCCTACAACCGCAATGCAAACAAACAACAACGGCGGATACGGTGCAGGTATAAACCTCAACTATATCGGCACAATCAAAAAATACAACGTTAAAGAGCGCAAAAACGGCACGAAAACCGTAACCTTCACCGTTAAATCCGACGAAGGAACGCACTACTTTACGATGAACGTATTCAAGAACGGCACCTACGATCTCAGCGTTCGCGGATTGATGAACACAACCATTCTCGGCGTCATCCGCTACGAACTCAAACCTGGATCACTCAGTCCGCTCCCGCAAAAATTCTAAACCGAACATTGCTCCACACACAAAACGCTTGCATCACACTGCAAGCGTTTTTTTATTGCATAAGAAATAGAGTTTTAAGAAAACTTTACAAAATTTAACTACGCTTTTTCGCCGTTTTTTAACATTTGATTTAACATTCGTTTGCACTTGAGCGGCTCATTTCTAATGCACAAATTTTTGCCGTTTTTCA
>Ga0065709_1029520_pt1 | contig 18211 bp, 15 predicted proteins | sample Hoacrofraction14_2_FD_59096 | JGI IMG/M metagenome (GOLD analysis project Ga0065709, IMG submission 59096) | Hoatzin crop microbial communities from Cojedes, Venezuela, sample from fiber fraction 14 v1 | ecosystem: Host-associated > Birds > Digestive system > Esophagus > Crop | place: Venezuela...
GGAATGGTGGAGAGAGGTGGATTCGAACCACCGAACCCAAAGGAGCTGAGTTACAGTCAGCCGCGTTTAGCCACTTCGCTATCTCTCCATCATACAAAAGAAATGGTGCCGGCTATAGGAATCGAACCCACAACCTACTGATTACAAGTCAGTTGCTCTACCAATTGAGCTAAGCCGGCATTGAACAGTCACTTTGACAAAGTATGGTGGGAGCTGAGGGGCTCGAACCCCCGACCCTCTGCTTGTAAGGCAGACGCTCTCCCAACTGAGCTAAGCTCCCCTGTCAAGTGCTCATTTATATTACCATCTTGATGTGTGGAAGTCAACCACATATTTCGGGAATTTATCACCCGGGGAAATGAAAAGATACATGGATTTTGATTCTGTCATCTTCTTCCATACACGTATTTGACTTTTTCCCGTTCTTTAGGATCGCTTTTGCAAGTTTTACGACCTGCGGCACTTCGCGCACCGCCGATACCAGTGACTTGCAACGGAGGATTCAGGTGGCCGGGACTTCTTCATTATGATGACGTTTTGACCATGTATCTTTTCTTTTATTGCGGGATTTTTACATCCCTTGTTTTTCTAACTTCATACTAGCACAGTTACGCTGCTTATGCAAGCGCTTTCAGTCCAAAGCGACCACATGTTTGCGTAAATCCGATGTCATGTAAGAGAGACGCTCCGCATCGGGCTTCATCGCGTCGAGCAGCGGCATCGTGGCTTTCATGCGCATGTCCTGATGGGAGACATCCAGATTCAGGTTCTCCCTGTACGCCTGAGGGCCGAGCGACACAATGAGCGGGACAACCTGTCTTGTCTTCTGGGAAAGAATTACCAGGCTGACCGCCAGCGAGAGCGCATCGAGGTCCTTGATCCCGCGCATCCTTGCGACATGGGGCGCCATGATGTAAATCCGTTTATCATCCTGCATAAACAAAACGCCCCTCAATATCACCCGTAACATTTTCTCCCCCATCGGCAGTTTCCCTTTCCCCTTGAACAGACTCTCCCGGTCAAACGGAGAAAGCCCCTGTGGATCCACCCTTTCCTTGAGCGCATACGAAAACGCATCCGCAAATATGTCCGGCCGTGCCAGATAGGTCAGTAACTCCTGATCACTCACAGCCTTCACCTCCTTTCCCTTTTACTTTAAAGGGATTGGATTGTTTTGCGGAAAAAGTGACACGAACGGGCAAAGAAAAAACCGCCGGAGCGGTTTTAATCATCCGAGCCACTGTCGGAACATTTCTTCATGTAAAGGTTGTTGCCTTCGAAAGAGAAGACACAGTAGTCATCATACTCCGTCACATACGCTTCATAGTCGAAGTGGCTCGTGGCCAGATCGTCGGCCATGGAGTCGATGCGGACATCGATTTCCTTGCCGTTGTCCATCAAAAGACGCACCCGGTTCGGATCGGCGTCCGAGCCGTCATACAGGATATCGGAAACCGCGTTCTTAATAATATCCGGTAGCTTGACATACTGCCTGGCCAGCTTCTTGATCATCTTCAGTGACTTGAAGCGCGAGATTTTCGGATAATGACGCAGCGTCGCAATCATGTCTTTGTTGGTGATGGCAATCACATCGCCGTCCGAATCCACCACATATGTCTTTTTCTTGAACACCGCATAAGCAACCGGACTGTCTTCCTCGACCGTGACCTTGATGCCGCCATAAATCGTGCGGGACACTTTGGCCTTTTTGATCATGCCGAGGGCTTCAACGTTTTCCTGCGCTTTCCTGGTGCTCACGAAGAGGAACTTGTCCTTTGTCGTGATGCCCAGTGCATCCTTGATATCATCCGTGTCAACGACTTCGTTGCCCTTGACCGAGATGTACTGCACCTGTGAGTAGTCGCTCACATAGTACGCCGCGCAGAGACCAATCGCGAGAATCAAAGCGATGAGCCTGAGCCGACGCATTCTTTTTTTCTTTTTGACCTGCTTCAGCTTGGCCCGGCGGGGATCTTCATCGTATTCGTTGAAGCGCACCGCCTGCTTCTTCTTCCCGCGTTTGAACATATCTCACTACTCCCAGTTCACCAGAATGACTTCTTTATGAAGGGATACCCCGAACTTCTCATACACCGTGTTCTGGACATGAGTGATGAGCTGAAGGATGTCCTTCGCCGAGGCATATCCGTTATTGACAATAAAATTCGAGTGTTTCGGAGACACCTGTGCGCCGCCGATTTCATAGCCGCGAAGGCCCGCATCATCGACGTATTTCCACGCCGGCTGATTGTCCGGATTGCGGAACACCGAGCCCGCGCACGCAAAGTTCCACGGCTGGGAGCTCATCCGGCGCTCTTTCCGCTTGTCCAGGACCGCCCGGATAGCCTTCGGGTCCTTGATGTTCATTTCAAACTCTGCCTCGATCAGCGTCCAGTCCCTGTGCTTCTGAAGCACCGACGAACGGTAGCCAAATTCCATGTCCTCTTTGGAAAGCGTGCGGATGCCTTCCGTGGTGACCACCGTAGCCTGTTTGAACACATCGGCCATACAGTACTTGTACGCACCGGCGTTCATATACACGCCCCCGCCCATCGAGCCCGGGATACCGCCCATGAATTCAAAGCCGGAGAGGCCGATTTTCGCGCACTGGTAAGCCAGCTGGATCATTCCCACACCGGCCTGGGCTTTCACGATATTGCCGTTGAATTCCGTTTTATTCAGGTTGGCAAGGCTGATGATCACGCCTTCGTATTCCCGGTCGGAAAACAGAAGGTCACTGCCGCGGCCAATAACCATGTGACGTACGTCATGTTCATGCAAATAGGTGATCAGCTGTGTCAGCGCCTCCACGTCATTCACCGTGACGAACAGACGGGCCGGCCCGCCAACCTTGTACGTCGTGTGTTTGTACATCGGTTCGTTCTCGATGATTTTTCCCACATTCATATCGATCAGGTCTTTGTAAATCTGATTGAAATCCATAGACTATTTCTCCTCCAGTAAAGCTTTGAGGTCGCGGTACATATCCTCACACGCATTTGGCTTGCCGAGTTCGAGCGCCTTGGCACCGATGCTTTCCCGCATCGCGTCATCACTCATCATCTTGTGCAGATGTTCGAGCAGGCCTTCACTCGTGAGGTCTTTTTCCAGGATCATATCGCAGGCGCCTTTGTCATAAAGCTCACGGGCGTTGTATTCCTGGTGGTTCGCCGTGACATACGGCGACGGGATGATAATGCTTGGCGTGCCCAGCGATGTGATTTCCGCGAGCGTTGTGGCACCCGCGCGGGACACCGCGACGTCCACCGAGCTCAGCACACTCGGCATATCATCGATATAAGGCAGAAGGTGAATATTGTCCGCGAGGTCCTGCAGGTCCGCCTTCATCTCATCATAGTTGTTTTTCCCCGTGACATACAAAACGTCAAAGTCTGCGCCGGCCAGTGAATGCAGCGCCCCTTCGAGCACCTTATTGACACTCGCCGAGCCGAGCGACCCCATCACGAACAGGACGATTTTCCGGTCTTTCGGGATATTGTAGATGTCATGGACATCTTTCAAATCCCCGCCGTGAACGGCCGATGCCCGCGGGTTGCCGAGGAGTTTGGTTTTTTCTTTCGGGAATTCGTTGTACGCTTTGTCGTAACAGCATACGATTTCATCCACGCGTTTGACGAGGATTTTGTTTGTCAGGCCGATGACCGAATTTTGTTCGTGGATCATCGTCGGGATGTTCTGGCCCGAAGCCGCCATAACCACGGAAGCACTTGGGTAGCCTCCGAAGCCGACCACCGCGTCAGGTTTGAAGCGTTTGAGAATCTTTTTCGACGTTCCCAAAGACTTCACGAAGATCAATGCGTTCTTCGCCTTCTGTAAAGGATTACCGACCATGCCCTTGACATGCAGGCCTTCATAAGTATAGCCGAGTTCAGGCACGACCTTGGACTCCAAACGGTCCGTCGTCCCCACAAACAGGAACTCACTGTCCGGTTCCTGCGTTTTGATATAGTCCACCAGGGCGAGCGCCGGATACAAATGTCCGCCGGTGCCGCCGGCACTTACAATCAGTCTCATGCGCCTTCACCTCAGTCCTTCAGATGATGAACCATCTCTTTGAACACGTCGCCGCGCTGTTCATAGTTTTTGAATTCGTCAAACGAGCTTGTGGACGGTGACAGAAGCACCACGTCCCCCGGCTGAGCGATTTTATAAGCCCGCTCGAGGGCGTCCTGCATGCGCTCTTCCACATACGTGTTCGGGTGATGCATGTCATTCGCAAACCGGTGACGGGCTGCGCCGTACACAATCAGGGCCTTGATGCGGTCGTTTTCCGCCGCCATATCACTGAGGTCAAGGTTTTTCTCAAACCCGCCCATCAGGAGGATGACCGGATGGTCAAAGGCTTTGAGGGCGATGATTGCCGCATCCGTGTTCGTGCCCTTGGAGTCGTTGTAGTAACGCACACCGCGCACTTCACGCACGTATTCGATCCGGTGTTCCACGCCCTTGAAGGCTGCCAGAGCGTCCCCGATGAGTTTGAGGTCCACGCCGGCGCGTGCACAGGCCATGATGGCCGCCATCATATTGGACACGTTGTGCAGACCGACAATTTTGATGTCCTTGCGGCTGATGACCGGGGTGTCATGATAATAAATCACACCGTCCTTTAACATACAATCCGCATCTTCAGAAACGGAGAATGTCTCACTGCCGCACGGCAGCGGATAGCGCCCGAGGTATTCTTTCAGGTTGGCATCGTCTTGATTGATGATATACAAATCGTCTTTGTCCGTGTTTTTGTAAATGCGCATCTTCGACGCATAGTAGTCATCAAGCGAGTCCATGTAGTCGAGATGGTCCGGGGTGAGATTGAGCACCGAAGAGATCTGCGGATGGAAATCGATGATATCGATGAGCTGGAAGTTGGACATTTCCACGACGATGTCATGGCCTTCTTCTTCATACAGCTTGTCTTCAAGCACGACCTGGCAGTACGGGATGCCATAGTTGCCGCAAATGTGCACATTGCGCCCCGCCTGTTTCAGAATGTCATAAATCAGACTGACCGTCGTCGTCTTCCCGTTCGTCCCTGTGATGGCAATGTAATTCTGCTTTTTCGCCACCCGGTAGCCGAGTTCAATTTCGGTTAAAACAGGAATGCCGCGCTCTTTGAGCCGTAACACAAAAGGGGCATGATAATTGATGCCCGGATTCTTGATGACGTAGTCAAAATCGCGTTCGAAAAGCTCGGCCGGCTGACCGCCGGTGACCATTTCCATCCCGCGGGTGATGTAGTTGTCATACCCGCCAATCTGATCGGGTGTTTTGGATTCGTTGATGGTAATATCGGCGCCCAGAAAGTCCAGGAGCTCCACCGCGGCCTTGCCGCTGCGGGCGAGCCCGAGCACCAGCACTTTTTTATCTTTGAATTCGTTCATATCAGAGCACCCCCATCAAAATGCCGATCAGGCCGGCAATGAAACCCGCAAAGTAGAATGCCGTGACGACCTGGGTTTCGCTCCAGCCGCACATTTCGAAATGGTGATGAACAGGCGCCATCTTGAACACACGCTTCTTGCGGAGCTTGAAGCTGGTCACCTGGATAATAACGGAGAGTGTTTCGCATAAAGGCACAATGCCGACGACGATGAGCAGGAGTTCTTGCTTGGTGAACACGGCCAAAGCCGCGAGAAGCGCGCCCAGGGCGAGTGAACCGCAGTCCCCCATGAAGATTTTGGCCGGATGATAGTTGAAGAACAGGAAGCCGATGAGAGCGCCAATAACGCACACCGCAAACACGGCCACCGGAACGACCTTTTCCATCAGGGCAAAGATGATAAACGGAGCGAGCGCAATCATCGTCACCCCGGCCGCCAGTCCGTCAAGCCCGTCGGTCAGGTTCACGGCGTTGGATTCAGCCGTAAACATAAAATACACAAGCACCGGATACAGGAAACCGAGGTTCACCTGTGTGCGGGCCAGCGGGATGGTAATCGTCGTCGAGAAGTTCGGCAGAAACTTCCATGCGAGAACGTAGAAAATCACGGCCGCCAGAGACTGCAGGCCGTATTTCTGGATCGGGCTGAGACCGTCATTGGTATGACGGACCACGATGAGAAAGTCATCGAGAAAGCCAATCGCCCCGAACATCAGGAACGTCAGCGCCCCGATATTCACATACGCATTGGCAAAATACTGCGGATGGGTCACATACACGGCGATAATGGCCGCGAGGATAAACACCACGCCGCCCATCGTCGGTGTGCCGCCTTTGGCCTTATGGGACGCGAGCCCTTCCTCACGCTCCACCTGGCCGAATTTTAATTTATGCAGAACGGGAATCACCCTTGGCATGGCCACGACCACGAGGATCATCGCCACCAGGCATCCCATCATCAAATGTACAAATGTCATTCCGTTTCCTCCCCTTATTCAGGCTGTATCACGGCCCGTGGGACGGATGCGCCGCCTTCAGGCCGTTAACAGTTATAGCACAAATTTATGCCCCTTTCAACACGCCTTTTTACTCAAGTGTGAGGGTCACTTTCGTGCCGCTCTTGATTGTGGCGCCCTTGTCGACCGACTGCCTGGCCACGGTGCCCGTGCCCTTGATTGTGAGCTTGATGCCGGACAGGTCGGCGAACGCCTCGGCGTCCTTGCGCGACCACCCGATCATCGATGGCATACTCATGTCGTCACCGTCTGTCTTTAACATCACGCGGGAGCTGTTCGTCACTTCACTGCCCGCATCCGGATACTGCGCGATGACCGTGTTGCCATCACCGATGACGACCGGTGTCACGGAGTGGCTTTCCAGAATCTTCTGCACATAGGACGTGCTCTGATTGATGTAGGAGTCGAGTTCATACGTCGTGCTTTCGACTTCCTTGGCCGATGAGTTGATTTTATTGAGGGCGGATTTCATAATCTGCTGGACCAGTTCACCCGCATACTTCACGCCGCCCGTGGAGTTCTGGTACCACAGCACGATTTCCACCTGCGGGTCATCGTACGGTGCCAGACCTGCGAAGGAGTGCGTGTACATTGTTTCAGAATACTTCCCGTTCACAACCATCTGACCGGTCCCGGTCTTACCGATGATTTCAATTTCATCACTGGCATACCGGCGGCCTGTCCCGCCCGGGGAGTTGACAACCTTATATAAGAGGGCCCGCATTTGTTTCATGGCCGACGAAGAGAAGATCTTCTTGGACTTCACCGTCTGGCCTTCGTAAACGACTTCGCCGGTTTCGCAGTTGACGACCTTGTCCACAAAGTACGGATCGACCATTTTCCCGTCGTTGGCGAACACCGTGTAGGCGCGCATGAGCTGATAAGCCGTGAACGTCGAGCCTTGGCCGAAGCCTGTCGTCAGGTATTCGAGTGACACATCGTCATCGTCCATATCAAACCCGCACACACCCGCGGCACTCGTCAGACCGTCGACCTCAAACGTCTGGAAGAAGCCAAGGTCTTTGTAGTCCTGGACGAGGGATTTCTTATTCGTCTTTTCGGAAAGGATATGACAGATAGCCGTATTGGAAGAATGCACAAGGCCTGAGGAATAGGTGATTGTGCCCCAGCCGACATCGTTGTGGTCGTGGATGGTGGCGATAATCTTCCCGGCGACCTTGTAGTTGTAGTAACCGGATTTGTATTTATCTTCGAGGTCCAGCACCCCGTCGGTCAAAGCATTGGAGTAGACGAAGGATTTGAAGACAGACCCCGGTTCGACCGCGACGTCCATAAAGTTATCCTGGTACGATTCGATCTCACGCGTGTTGAGGTCGAAGGACGGATAATTCGAGACGGCGAGGATACGCCCGGTTTTGACTTCCACCACGCCCACCGTGGCGAGCGTCGGGTCGGTCATTTCAACCATTGTCTCCAGGGCCGTGTCGAGTTCGTTCTGAAGGTCGGCGTCAATCGTGAGGTACACATCGTTGCCGGCGACGGCCGATGTTTCACTGATGACCCCGTTCGGCAGTTCATTGCCATTGTTGTCTTCGAGGTATATTTTCTTCCCGTTCGTACCGGAAAGATATTCATTATAAGATTTTTCAATGCCCATCTGCCCGCTGATCGTGTACGGGTCAGTTTCATCCACCACAGCCGCATACCCGATGACGTACGGGGCGAAGTCCCCAAGCGGGTAGTTGCGCGAGATGCTTTCAGTGAATTCCAGTCCCGGCAGATCCAAATCTTCGATTTCCTTTTTCGTCACCGAAGACAGGTTGCGCCCCGCCGAGCCGAATTCGACCTGATAGGCGTCTTTATTTAATTTCTTTAAGATATAGGACTTGCTGGTGCCGAGGATCTTGGCGAGCTTTTCCGCCGTATCTTCTTTGTCCACGACATACATCTTTTCCCCTGAAGAGGACACCCTTGATGTTGAAAGAATGGCGTAGAGGGTGTATTTCTTGACGTCCTGTGCCACCACCGTGCCGTCAGAGGTGTAAATCGTCCCCCGCGTCGCCTGGATGACTTCGGTTGTCTGTCCGCCCCCGCGCTGCTTGGCATAGTCGCGGATATTCGCCCCGGACACCAGGGTTTTCCCTGTCGTGCACAAGTACACGACGTTAAAAGCCAACATGAAAATCATGGCACCAAAAAGCACCATCATCAGTTTGATATACAGATTTTTTCCGCCCCGGCGCTTTTTACTCACAGTACCACCCTTTCCTTTTATTGACCTCCATTATACAACAGTCCGCACAGAGCGTCAAAGGAAGTCGGAAAAATGAAAAAACAGCCTTTTCAGGCTTATTTTTTCAAATATACGTCTTATTCCGAAACGCCCACCACGGCGCTGGCCACGGAGCTCTGGGCGTAGGTATAGCCTTTGGCCGACGCGACGGACGACACGCGCGAGAAACTGACGAGTTCCTGTTTCTGGAGCGTCAGGCCGTCGATGTCGGATTCGAGCTCGGTAATTTCATTTTTGACCGTGCGGGTCTGGGAGTTGATCGTCATTTCGTACGAGTTCAATGCCACACTGCCAACGACGAAAATAAACAGAGTCACGGCAAAAACACGGTAAGCCAGTGTCAGGATTTTAGGGTTGTGTTTTTTATTGTGGGTTCTTTTCATTGTCGGCAATCCTCTCTATCACTCTGAGTTTGGCGCTGTGGGCGCGGTTGTTGGCCTGAAGTTCATCTTCACCCGCCGTGATCGGCTTGCGGGTCACCCGCTTGAAGCGCGGCATGGCGCTTTCCGGAATGACGGCGATGTTCTTCGGAAGATCCGGCACTTTGGATGCTTCCACGAATGTCCGTTTACAAATTCTGTCTTCCAGCGAGTGGAAGGTAATGACACACACCCGTCCCCCGGCACTCAGGAGATCCATCGCGTCGTCAAGGGCGATGTCAAACGCCCCGAGTTCGTCATTCACTTCGATGCGAATGGCCTGGAACGTACGCTTGGCGGGATGACCACCAGTGCGTCTGGCTCTGGCCGGAATGGCCGATTTGACAATCTCCGCAAGCTGAAGCGTGGTTTCAATCGGCGCTTCTTTGCGGGATTCTTCGATTCTGCGGGCAATACTTTTCGCGAACTTTTCTTCCCCGTACCGGTAAAGAATTCTCACCAGATCCTCATACTTGTATTCATTGACCACTTCGTAAGCCGACAGGCTTTGCGTTTGGTCCATGCGCATGTCGAGTCTGGCGTCTTTCTGATACGAGAAGCCGCGCGAAGCGTCATCGAACTGCGGTGAGGAGACCCCGAGGTCAAACACACAACCGTCAATCGTCATGACCCCTCTTTGTTCAAGCTCCTGCCGGATGCGGCGGAAGTCGGAATGGATCAGGGTAAAGTTGGGGGAGATGGCCGAGAGTCGGTCATTGGCCGCCGTGATGGCCGCCATGTCGCGGTCGAAACCGTACAGGTGGCCGGAAGTCAGTCTGGATAAAATCGCTGCGGAATGACCGCCGCCCCCCAGAGTGCAGTCCACATATGTTCCGTCCGGTCTGATATTCAGTTCGTTTATTGTTTCTTCCAACAAGACCGTGACGTGATTGAACATGTGTGCTTTACTCCTCTTCTTCTCCCAGCTCTTCGGACAGCTCGTCGAAGCTGTCATCATTATCACTGTAGTAGTTGTCCCAAAGCTCTTCATCCCATATTTCCATATGGTCGCCGACCCCGACAACGACACAGCTTTTGGTCAGATTCGCGTGTTCCCTCAGGACCAGAGGAATATTGATGCGGCCCATTTTGTCAAACTCGCACTCTCTGACTCTTGAAGTGACCATACGCATGAAGGCACGGTGTTTCTTTTTGGTCTGGGACAGCTTCGCAATTTTATTATAGTAAGCGTTCCAGCCGTCCTCGTTATACACGTTCAGACAGCCATCATTGCCCCGGGTCACGTAAACGGACGCACCACACTGGTTGCGCATCTTCGCCGGGACACTGAGTCTTCCCTTGGCGTCCATGTTGTGTCTGAATTCACCGAGAAACACCCTGATTCACCACTCTTTGCCTTTATTTGCCGTCTTTATGCCACTTCTTGACACTAATTATATCAACTCCCCCACCCAATGTACATACGAAAACGAAAAAAAGATTTTTTTAGAATCAAAACATTTCCCAAAAAGCCCCGTGATTCCCCCATATTCCCCCTGCACCCCGTATTTACAATCAAATCTGCGGATAGTATAATTCTATTGAAGTTGGAGGAAGAACAATGAAACTCAACGAACTCTTATCAAATATCGACGTAGTGTCCCTTGCCGGCGACACCACGCAGGAGATCACGGGCCTCGCGACAGACAGCCGCAGCGCTGAGGCAGGCAACCTGTTTATTTGTCATGAGGGTGTCAAATTCGACTCCCACAGTGATGCGTGTATCGCTGACCTGATGGCCAAAGGTGTCACAGCCTTCGTGGTGCAGAAAGACATCACAACCACCGGGGATGCCTGTGTGATCTATGTGGACAATACTGAAATTGCCACGGCGGATTTCTACGCCGCCTGGTACCACCATCCGGCCGACAAGCTCACGGTGATCGGCATCACGGGCTCGAAAGGCAAAACAACCGCCGCCCATATGATGACCGCCTGCCTGCGCAAGGCCGGCCATAAAACCGGTCTGATTGGGACAAACGGATTTGACCTCGGGAATGACGACGTGCGCGAACTCGCCAACACCACCCCGGCCGCCGACGACATCCAGAAATATCTCGCCGAACTCGTGGAGAAAGGCTTTGACAGTGTCGTACTGGAAGTGTCCTCCCAGGGCATGAAAATGCATCGCGTGGACTGCATCACCTTCGATGCCGCCATCTGGCTCAACCTCCAGCGCGGGGACCATATTGGTGGTTTCGAGCATCCGACGTTTGAAGACTACATGTTCTGTAAAGCCCAGCTGCTCAACCATGCCAAGCTCGGCTATGTGCACGGTGATGATGAATATGCCAAAGACTTTACCGCTTTGGTCCATACGCCGTATCTCACCTTCGGCGCGGACGCAGCCTTTGATTACACCGCCACAGACATCCGTGATGACTTTGATGAAGTCAAGGAAGAACCGGGCATCGTCTTCCATGTGACGCATAAGGATGAAGACCTCGGGGACTTCCGGGTGAATATGCCGGGCGCATTCAACGCCTGGAACGCTTTGCCGGTGATTGCGGTCAGCCATCATCTCGGCCTGCCCATGGACGCCGTGAAGAACGCCTTGAACCACACCCGTATCCGCGGGCGTGACGACATCGTCTACCGCGGGAAATTCCGTGTCTGCGTGGACTTCGCCCACAACGGGGAAAGCACCGCCGCCCACCTGCAGGCGCTGCGTCAGTATCGCCCGAAACGGATTGTGTGCATCTTCGGCGCCGACGGGAACCGCACGAAAGACCGCCGCTACGGCATGGGGGAAGCCGCCGGCAAGTACGCCGACTTCTCCATTGTGACCTCGGGTCACAACCGTGATGAAGAGTTCAAAGATATCGCCGCCGACACCGAAGTCGGTTTGGCCCGGGCCGGTGATCCGGACTACATCGTCATGGAGGACAGAAAAAAAGCCATCCGGTACGCGATGGAACACGCACAGGATGGTGATATGATCACGATCCTCGGTCTCGGCCATGAACACTGGCAGGAGATCAAAGGGATCAAGTATGAGTACAGTGATATTGATTACGTCCGCTCACTCGTTGAAAAGATGGGTCTGGACGAAGAAGAGACGCCCGAGTAGGCGTCTCTTTTTTTGGTTACAGGATTGTCCGCGGGGCAATGCGCACAAATACAATTTTCTGACGCGGGTTGTCACAGTGCGTCAGCTCCGCCCCGAGCCAGTACTTTCTGGCGATGGCCTGATGGGTGAGCTTACCGAGCTCTTCCATGCTCACCGGCGCAAATGGGTCCATCTTGAAACAGATGACCCCCGGCTTGCCGTAAAGACGCTTGTCGAGCCAGGTTTTGAGTTCGTCTTCGTTTTGCACGAAGTTACCGGTGTTGCGGAAGTATTCGAGGTGGTCGTTCACATCGCATGTCGGCGCCCGGCCGGTGATGCGGTGGTCGATGGTGATTTCTTTATCCGAAAGGCAGAAGTAATCACTGCGCACACTCAGACATGCCCGCGACATCACAAGATCCCACGTCACATCGACATGGGCGCATATGCCGCGCACCCGCACGATGTTCCAGGCATGGGGTCCGATACCATAGTCATCCCAGAGCGACTCCCCGGGAACGCTCATGACATCGATGTCACACTTCTGACACAAAAGCTGGAACGCTTTGGCAAGCCCGCTGCACACCGCCCGGCGTTTGAAAAACACCCCGGCGATACTGAAGGCCTCGAGGTTGTCCTCCGGCGCTTCGGCGGCTTTTTTGTCATAGATGATATGAGAGACGAGGTAGTTGTGGATGGCCGCCACGGTTTTCAGTCCGGTGCTGACATCGGCTTTGCGGATCTCCGCCAGCGCTTCCCCGACTTTCTGATTCATCAGTTCAACGGCCGCCTGACGCTCATCCCCGCGCATGAGATACGGGATAAAGTATTCAAAGCCCACAAGCCCGCTCGCAAACTTCAGACGGTTGAAGTTGATGTAGAAAAATTCCGGGTGGTCGTATTCCACCGCCCGCACGACCCGGGCCAGGGATTCCTTGGATTTGATGGATGTGCCGTAAGCCATCGCGCGGCCGCTTTCAATCGCACTCACGATGTTGGAGTAAAATTTTTGTTCGCTGGGATTCAGGCCCGTATAGTAATACCAGTTTTCAAGCATTGCGGTTCACCTCCACAGTCTCCATTTTAAGCCCTGACAGAGCCTGCTTCAAGCTTTACCCCGGACAAACAAAAAACCTGACCGACAGGCCAGGTGATTTGTCAATGGTCGAGATGACAGGATTTGAACCTGCGACCCCTTACTCCCGAAGCAAGTGCACTACCAAGCTGTGCTACATCTCGATTGCTCAACTATAATAGCACAACTCTTCCCGCTTGGAAAGTCATTTTTTCAAGAAATTATTGTTCAGAGGCCTGATTGAGGGCTTCAATCTGTTCCCGGGCGATGATCACATCGCTCTTGACCGGGATATACTTACGGCCGATATGCTGGGTGGACTCTTCCCCGCGCCCCAGAAACAAGATTACGGTTGGTTTGTCCGAATCACTGACAGCCTGTTTCAAGGCCACCTCACGGTCTTCGATAATCACGGATTCCCCGCCGGCAAGGGAGACATATTTGGCGATTTCCTGCGCAATGTGGTCAAACGGCTCGTCCCCGGAGTCATCCTGACAAATATACGTCTTCAGGCAACGTCCGCCCGAGAGCGTGCCCATATCACGGCGGCGTGTCAAAGCCTTCCCGCCGACACAGCCATACACCGCGCGAATGTCATGATCCGGGTAAGTGTCCTTAACCATTTCAAGCTGTTTTTCAAAGCTGATGCGGTTGTGGGCAAAGTCGACCAGAATCGTGATCCGGCCGTCTTTCGTCTGGAATACTTCCCCACGTCCCGGCACTCTCGTCCGGGAAATGCCGGAGACAATACTTGCGGCCGGCATGCCGAGCACATCTGCCGCGGCGGCCGCCGCCAAAGCGTTGTCCACATTGACCGCGCCCGGAATATGCATTTCCATTTCCAGAGTCTCAGTCGGCGTGTGGAGCACAAAGCGTGCGCCCTGACTGTTCAGAGTGAGATCAGTGGCATAGTAATCCGCCCGGTCGTCATCGAAGCCGAATGTTTTCACATTCCCCGCGTCCCTGGCATAGTCCATGATCTTATCAAAGTAAGCCGAACGTCTGTTCACGAGGGCGGTATCGCACATCGCAAACATTTTCATTTTGGACATGAAATAATCCTCGAAATCCGCATGCTCTTTCGGGCTGATGTGGTCTTCGGAAATATTCGTGAAAATGCCCATGCGTGCCCGCAGGTCGCTGACACGGTTATACTTGAGGCCCTGGGACGATACTTCCATGACCATATGCGTCACGTCTTCATTCACGGCCCGGCGCATCAAAGCGAGAAGTTCGAACGCTTCCGGGGTGGTGAGTCGTGATTCGGTGCGGGTGATGCCGTCGTAGTTTTCGATGCTCGAGGTGATGGCACACGGCTTTTGGCCGCGGGCTTTCACATGGTCATCGATGATGGCCTTTAGAAAGTAAGCCGTCGTGGTTTTGCCTTTCGTCCCGGTGATCATCGTCAGTGCCAAATCCTGCCACGGCTTTTCGTAAAACTTATTGGCCAAATGCGGCATGGCTTCGCGGATGTCAGAGACAATCAGACGCGGCGCGTCGAGGCCGTAATCCTGTCCGGCCACGTAGCACGTTGCGCCCCGGCTCAGGGCTTCTTCCAAATAAACGCGTTTAAAGGCGGCGCCTTTACAAACAAACAGCGTCCCCTCTCCTGCTTTCCGTGAATCAAATGTGAGTGATGTGATCTCTGTCCGATCGTGATTCATCATGTGACTCTCAAGAAGGAACCCACAGTCCTTCAAAAGAGATTCATAGTCTTTCAATGTGTAAATCATACCAAGATATGTCCCGTCAAAAAGTCAGGGAAGCAGGTGCCACTCTTCCTTTGGTCATGACCAAAGCATCCAGACCTGCCCCCTGATTGTGTTTATGTTAAGTGTGTGTTCTTCTCGTATTTTAATCAGATGGATTGGTGTAGCCGTACTTTTCAAAGTATGCGGACATCGCATAGCGGGCCGTGGACGGGCCGGCGTTGTTTGTGAGCTGTCTCTGGACGAAGACAACGACACAAATCTGCGGGTCTTCATAGTCGGCGTACCCGATAAAGATATGGTTCGGGTAACTCGTGCCACCGGCATATTTATCGGCGGTCCCGGTCTTGCCGGCAACGCGGTAGGGATAGCCGGAGAACCCTTTGTGGACGGTCCCGAACGTGACCACGGCGCGCATGCCCTTGCGGATCTGCTTGAAGGCCGTTTCCTCATCCGAGACATCGTCGAGAAGTTGTTTCTTGAACTGATGGACGGTGACGTGATTGCCTTCACTGTCGTCAACGTAAGTATCTTTCATCAAATGAATGCGCACACGCTTGCCCATGTTGGCAAGGCACACGACGTAGCTGGCGAGCTGGGCCGTGGAGTACGTGTCGTACTGCCCGATTGCAAAGTCGAGGAGGTTACCCGGCTGGGCATTGGAGCCGCGGTAGCCGAGCGTTTCACTCGGGACATCGATCTGCGTCTTGACGCCGAGGCCGAGTTCCCCCGCCCCGTTACGTAACAGCGCAAACCCGTCTTTCGTGAAGTTCAGCGTGCCGCCTTTGACATACTTGCCGCCGGCGAGCTTGATGATGATTTTCATCATGTAAATATTGGAAGAATAGGCCATGGCCGTGACTTCGTTGATGGAGCCCCACCCGACCATATTCCAGGAGTGCTTTGTCTTCGTGTCTTTGAGCTGGATCCCGCTGGCATCGTCGACTTCGTAATGGTTGGCTTCGATGACGTTGTTTTTGAAGCACGTGTAGAGCACGGCGGCTTTCATCGTCGAGCCGATTTCATACGCATCGCGGTAACAGCCCGCATCATCGTCGTAAATCTTCCCGTCACTGCCGCGGCGCTTGCCAACCATGACGACGATTTCGCCCGTGTCCGGTTTCACCAGCATGACATTCAGGTGTTTCATGTACGGTTCGAAGGAGTTTTCCTTGAGTTGTTTCTCTGCGTATTTGCCAATTTTTTCCTGAAGTTCAAGGTCGATGGCCAGGCGCAGGTTCTCCCCGCTTTCGCCCGAGGCGACCTTGGAGACAGACGGATTCCCGTCGGAGTCGTACTCGACTTCATACGTTGAGCCCGTCCCTTTCAGAGTGTTTTCATAATACGCTTCGAGCCCCGAGGTCCCGACGCGGGAGTCATTGGAGTAGTCCAGGGCGAGCAGCTGGTCGGAATACGTGGCCGGCAGCCCCTGCTTCTTCGTCGTGACCGAACCGACGACGTTGGAGAGTGTGTCGGTGGCCGTGGTGCGCTTCCAGTCACTTGTGACCGAGACGCCGCGAAGAAGGTCTTTGTTTTCGCCGATGAGCGAGGCTTCTTTGACCGAAATGTCTTCGAGCAGCACGGTGTAACCTGAGGTCGTGGTGCTGATGGCGTAGTACAGCTTCCAGTAACGCACATCGTCATCGCTGAGCTTTTCTTCAAGAATATCATCGGTGATGCGCTTGAGCTCGAGGTTGTAGTACAACGTATCGTAGTCGTCCTTGTCCTTCATGGCCTCGTTTTCTTCATCCGTGATCAATGACTTGACATACTTCGGGTCTTTCATGATCAGATAGTCTTTCTTCTCACGCTTGGTGACGTCGGAGATGTCGATGTCGCAGTTTTCCACGAGGAAGTTGACCATGGCGTCGATTTCCTCGTCTTTGATATTTTTGACGGCGTAGTAGGTCGCACAGACGACGTTTTCGTTATACACGATTTTATTGTATTCACAGTCCACAATTTCCCCGCGCAGGGCGTCAATCGTGAACGTGCCGGTGGCATAGTTGTCCAGTTTGGCGGTGTAATAGTCCTGGTTGGAAATCTGCAGGGTAAAAAGCCGCAGGGCGTAAATGAGCGCTACGGCAACCACAACGCCCATGACAATATAAAACCGCCGGGAGATCACATTCTCGGTGCGGCCGCGTTCCTGGGCTTTGATTTCCTTTTGTCCGACAAAACGGATGCGTTTGTTAAACATCAATCCCTCACCCTTTCGTGTGCATTATACAGTGAATTACCTCATCGAGTCAATGACTCTCCGAGGCTTCTAAAAGTACAGTCGCCTGTACTTTGGCATTACACTTTACCTCTATCCGTTGATCTTACAACCTCGGGACTACATGTGAATTCTTAATAACCTGTATGTCTTTGAAGTGGACGTCAAAGTCCATATCCGGAAATGCCTTCCTGAGGATATTTGCGGAGGCGTTCAGATCCGCATTTATGGTGTCAGACGAATTTTTATCTTTGTACAAACCCCTGTTGACACGATACCTGGAATCTGTTGGCTTCTTTGCCGTAGACAGGGATGTCATCTTTGCTGAGAAACGATGCTTGGCTTGTATAGCTTTCTTCCTGTTCAATGTAGTTGATGCCCGCTTCTTCGCATCTGTATCTCAGGGATTCACACAACTTGTCAAATGGCATCTGGACAAAGTTCTGGTTCGCGGTCTTACTCATGTTGGATGCCTGCTTCCAGCCCTTGTTGACGCCGACAACGATTGTATCAATATCATGATCAATACACCAGTCAACGGTATGTTTGGCGCTCTTGTGGAAGGCATCTCTCATACGGTTTACTCTTTTGACGCAGAGTTTCTGATACTCCGGCGTAGTCTTGAACTTGTTTGCGGACCCTTTGGTCTGCTCACTCATTATTCTGGAAACCTGTTTGTTATACCATTGATTGACTGATTTCAGAAATCCACCCTTGAACAACAGGCATGGAAGGCCGCAGTTGTTCGTTATGGCTGTGAAATTGCTGACACCCCGGTCAATCGCAATGATGCGTTTGGGTTTTCCGCATGATTTATGTTCTTCTTTGGTCTGTGTGATCACATGGATATAATACACATCGTGGTATGGCACGATTTTGACTTATTTCAGTCTGCCGGTCATACCGCTTCTTAACCTGAGTCTCTCTTTTGTCAGAGGAAGCTTCAGATCCTCTTCGTATATGACACAATCCTGATTGGTCATGATGGCCGTGTCTGTCTTTCGCACAGTTACCGCAAGATACAAAGCCGTACAAGAACAGATGCGTCAGAATCCGTACAAATACAAAGATGA
>Ga0065709_1006298_pt1 | contig 18199 bp, 6 predicted proteins | sample Hoacrofraction14_2_FD_59096 | JGI IMG/M metagenome (GOLD analysis project Ga0065709, IMG submission 59096) | Hoatzin crop microbial communities from Cojedes, Venezuela, sample from fiber fraction 14 v1 | ecosystem: Host-associated > Birds > Digestive system > Esophagus > Crop | place: Venezuela...
ATCATAATACGTTTCCATAATCTTAATTTTTGAAGTTTTTTTATTTCCCTTTCATTGAAACCAACTACTTGGGCTAATCTTGAAAATTTGTTGCCTCGAAAGTTGTTCTGGACTTAGAAAGCAAGGTTTTACCTGAAAATACTACCCAGCGGTGTGGAGATTTCCAGAGCAAACACCTGTGCATGACCTTGCTGTAAAGAACTGAACAGATAACTTTGCAACAGATTTACAGATGCAGCCGAGAAGTAGGTGAAAAACATATATGGTTCTATTTACTTTACAAAGTCAAACGACAAATTTTTGGGATAGAAATTAATTGTGTGCGTCAACAATGTAAATAAAATAAAATTTCGTATTTTATTTGCGTGATATTTTGTGATTTTAGCTATTTAATTCAAAAAAGATTTGTATATTTGCGCATGAAACGTCAATTTTTTGACAAAAAAAGTTTTTTATGGAGAAAACCAATTTAAACCGGATTAAAGCCGTCCTGGCCGAACAGAATCGGACAGGCGTATGGTTGTCGCAGCAAATGGGCAAGAATGTAGCTACTGTTTCGCGCTGGACTTCAAACAAAGTTCAACCTTCTGTAGAGCAGTTATATGAGATTGCGAACCATTTAAAAGTGGATGTCAAAGATTTATTAGTGTCTAACGAACACAGATGATTTAAGATGTATGGGAAGTAAGCAGTTTGCCGCTGGTCAGCGCATAACGGTGCGTGGTGAGGAGTTTCGCATTACCCGTGTTGAAAAGAACACGGATCGTTCGCATATTTTGTATGTAGTTGGATTAAGCGAGCTTGTCAGCAACAAGCACTATATATTTGACACGGCGATTGACAATGACATTGCAATGGTATCGCCCAACAATACGGTACTTGTTGCTGATGAAAGTCCGCAATGTCGTTCAACAAGACTCTTGATAGAGTCAAATATTCGTAACAATGATTACAGTTCGCCAAAGATTTGTATCGCTCAAAAGGGAGCGTTCAATGTAGCGGACTATCAGTTGGAACCTACCTTGAAGGCTTTTGATCTTCCACGTCCAAGACTGTTGATTGCTGATGGTGTCGGTCTCGGAAAAACGATTGAAGTGGGTATCTTTCTGAGCGAAATGATTCGACGTGGTCGTGGCCGTCGTATTCTTGTTTGTGCATTAAAGAGCATCTTGGCACAGTTCCAAGAAGAAATCTGGAACAGATTTGCTATTCCTTTGGTTCGTTTAGATAGTGTGGGAGTTGATCGCATACGTTCTGAAATCCCAATGAACAAAAATCCGTTCGACTACTACGACAAGACGATAATCTCCATTGACACATTGAAGAACAATGGTAAGTTCCGCGCATGGTTGGAAAAGACACGATGGGACATTATTGTCATCGACGAATGCCATACGGTGGCTAATGACGGCAGTCTCCGTGGAGAACTTGCCCAGTTCCTAAGTCGCCAGTGTGACAGTCTGATTCTGACGAGTGCGACCCCCCATAACGGACGGGCTGAATCTTTTGCCAATTTGATGCGGATGTTGGAACCTACGTCCATTCCCCGAAATGGCGAATACACCAAAGAAGATGTGCAGAAGTATTATGTGCGTCGCTTTAAGAATGATATACAAGATGCAACTATCCGAAGCAATTTCCAAGAGCGGACGGTTGAACCTGTTAATGTTCATCTTTCTGAATCTGAAGAACAGCTCCTTGCTCTTCAGCAGGGAATAAAGTTCCGCAGTATCAAGGAACAGAATGAAAAAGAGCATCAAGATCTGCTCTTTGCATTTTCTCTCTTCAAAACTTTTTTGTCGAGTCCTGCCGCTGCATTAAAGTCGGTGAATAACCGCATGGCTAAATCGGATGCTAATCAAGAAGAATTGCAAAATCTTGCCAAGTTACTTCAGAAAATGCTTGACAACAAGATAGACAGTCGTTATGATGCTTTTTGCGAAAAGCTTCGTTCGTTAGGGTGGCAAGGCAGAAGGAGGGATGAGCGTATCGTGGTTTTCACTGAGCGTATTGAGACCATGAACTATCTCAAGCGCCGCCTGATGGAAGATTTTGGCATGAATGACGAACAGGTCGTGCTTTTCAATGGCAGTCTGACCGATACCGAGCAGGAGGAAATGGTAGCAGCATTTGGAAAGGAAGACTGTCCGATTCGTGTCTTCATTTCCAGCGATTCCGGTTCTCAGGGTGTCAACCTCCATTATTTCTGTCATCGGATGTTCAATTACGATATACCTTGGAGTCTCATCACATTGGAACAGCGCAATGGCCGTATTGACCGTTATGGACAGCAGCAAACACCCTATATTTATTATTTGGTGGCTCGCAGTACGCAGGATGATGTCCGTAGCGATATTTCAGTTATTGAGAAATTGATAAAAAAAGAGGAAGAGGTACATAAGACTTTAGGTGATGCCCAAAGCGTGATGAATCTTTACAGTGCTGAAAAAGAGGAAAACGTCATTACGGCCGCTATTAAATCTGGAACTGATCCTTTTGAAGAGCAGGAGCAACCAGAACAAAAGACACGTCGTCGCAGGGGAGGTTTCTTCACCATGGGAAAGAATACAACACCTGCCGTAGAACACAAAGAACTGATAGAACCGCAACTTTCTCTCTACCGAGATGATATGCAGTTTTATCGTGACTTGTTTGCGGAATTGGAATCTAAGGGAAGTTTGAAGCATGGTGAGGTGCAAATACAGGATGCAGAAACACCATACGTTGAAGTCGTGTCAAACGCAGAACTCAAAGATGTGCTTTATGACATTCCTAAAGAAGCATGGCCAAGTGATAGGACTTTCCGCCTTTGCAATAACAAACAGGTGGTCATGCAGTCGATAGCGGATTCTCGTAAATCTCAACAATCGGAATGGACACGCATGCAACTGCTTTACGACCTCCATCCCATTATCCAGTATCTGCTGACAAAACTTTCAGCTTCAGTACCCAAAGAGCAGGCGTTTGTTGTACGTCATGATATGTTCCCAAAGAATCAAGCGTATTATTTGATGTATGGCAGCCTTTCTAATGGTCTTGGACAGAATCTTGTAAGTAAATTTTTCCTTGTTCCTATGGATATTGAGCGAGGTACGCTTAATGGCGAACCTCTGTCGCTTGCAGACTTTATTAAGAAATATCCTGACTTGCTTAATCCTCTATATCAATCCGCTGTAAGCACCGAGGATTTAGCCCGTTTGCAGGACTTGTTGTCTGATGCCATTGACAACGGAGAAGCAAACTATATGTATAGTCGTCAGAATGATGTTAGCCAGAAGATGGCCAAGCAATTGGAAGACTATAAACAAAAACTCAATAAGTGGGCAGAAGATGCCAAGCAACCATCATTGGGATTGGAAACTGATGTCGTGCTTACCACTCGTAACTATAAAGGTGAAGAAGAGGAAATCAAGAAAATCTGCGATGAATCCAGCCAGTTCTATCAGGACTTGTTCAATTTGGACAACACAGATCCTTACCTTCGTGTTTTTGCAGTATTCTACAACAGATAATAAGAAATCAAAATAAATGGCAGATAATATAAAATACAGGTTCATACAGAACGTTGGTGATTACTTCCCATCGGGCTATTTCAATGAGGACTTTATTGATAAAGTTCAAAGGGCAGCAGGAGTTAGTAGCGATGAAATGAGTGATCTATGCACGCCATACGTGGCTTTGCGTCGTGAGTATGAATCGTATAAGAACTACATTGTCAACACCAATCCACGAGTCAAGGATTCTATAAAGCATACCCACGAGTTCAACGACCGCTTGCTAAAGATTCTGGGTTATGCCGTTGATACTCCATACACTTATCTCAAAGTCAGTGAAGACTCCGACGCCGTAGTTCCTGTTCGCCTTGTGCTGCATCGAGGCAGCAATGTCTCGATGTTGGTCATGGAGATGCAGCATCTGATTAAGGTGGGTGATAAAGAACCTGGTGGTCTCTTTGAACAACGATATAATGTAGATGGAAATAGTGAGACAGTTCGACACCAGCAGTATTATGCTGGCCAGTGGAGCGATGTCTTTACGATTCCTGAAGATACTCGCATTTCTCCATCGGTCATCAACAAGGCAATCGATGCGTTATTCTTGTTGCCTCAAGAGCGTCGGCCTCACTATATCCTGATGATGGCAGGCAACACGGTATTCCTGCTTGACGCAGAGAAATGGAATCGTGGTGCCTACTTGCAATTTTCCCTCGATGAGCTTTTCTCACAAGCCAGCATTCCTACTTTCCGCAAATATTATGCACTGTTCCATTTGCTTGCTTGTAAAGAAACATTGGCCGCTGATAGCGAAACGGCACTGATGGACAGACTTGTCGAAGAGAGCTACAAGAATGCATACGAGGTGACGAAAGACCTCAAAAATGGTGTCGTTGATTCTGTGGAGACATTGGCAAACGAGGCATTGTATTGGTGGACACAAAATGATTGTCTGCCTGTAGAAGACTATACTGACGATACGTTTGAAGCTAAGGTTAAGGACGATTGTTTGACCATTGTCTATCGTCTGCTCTTCATCTTTTATGCCGAAAGTCGTGATGAATTAAACATTCTTCCTACCAACGATGAAGTTTATGACGAAGGCTATTCGTTGGAGATGCTTCGCGATTTGGAAAAGGTGCCGCTGATTAGCGAAGGAACACGCAACGGTTTCTTTATTCACGAAAGTCTAAGTCATCTTTTTGCACTTCTGTCATCAGGTTATCAGGATGGAGGACAAAAGTCGTTCTCAGTCCGGCATATCGATTCACCGCTATTCGATGACAACCGATTGAACTATTTTAAGGGAGTCAAGTTCCGTAATGTAGCTTGGCAGCAGATTATCCGTAGTCTTTCGCTTAGCAACAGCAATCGGCAGGTGGGGCGTATATCATACGCTAACCTTGGCATCAACCAGTTGGGTAGCGTCTATGAGAGCCTGTTGGCCTATCGTGGCTTTTATGCCGAGGAAGATTATATCGAAGTTCACAAGGCTGGTCATCCGGAAGAAGGTACTTTCCTTATTCCTTACAGCAGGATGGATGATTTCGCGCCCAATGAAATACTCTGTGATGACCAGGAGCAACCTGTTATCCTAAAGCGAGGCACGTTTGTCTATCGCCTTAATGGACGTGACCGCCAGAAATCTGCTAGTTACTATACACCCGAAGTGCTTACTCGTTCTACGGTAAAATACACCTTGAAGACGATTCTTGACGAGATTCGTGAAGGGCAGCGTAGTGCACTCGATTTGCTCGACTTGAAGATACTCGAACCAGCTATGGGTGCTGCCGCATTCCAGAACGAGGTTGTCAATCAGTTGGCTGAAGCATATCTTCAATATCGCCAAGAGGAGAAAAAACGTGCCGGAAGCCCTAACTGGCATATTGCGCCTGACCATTACCGTGACGAATTGCAAAAGGTGAAAGCCTATATTGCCACGCACAATGTTTATGGCGTTGACTTGAACCCAACAGCAATCGAACTTGGAAAACTTTCCTTGTGGCTCAATGTGATACACAAGGATATGGAAACGCCATTTTTTTCCAATCGTCTCGCACTGGGAAATGCTGTGGTAGGCGCATGGTTGAAGTGCTATTCAAAAGAAGAGGTCTTGGCGAAAGTAGTGCGCAATCGCACACAACCGACCAGATGGTGGGAAAAGGCTCCACACAAGATTTCTTTTGGTAAGAATAGCGTTAAGCGCAGTGTAAACGAAATATATCACTTTCTCCTGCCTGACGAAGGAATGCTAGCAGTTAGGAATATTAGAGAATATAGAGACCTCGCTCGACAAGAAAATAGTGATACCGAGAATAGGGACAAACCTACTTATCGTGCATTGCAACGGATGAGGAATCGCATCTCTGATTGGACTGCTGCTATCAATAGCAATGACTTCGCATTTTTGCAGAAATTGAGCCGCAAGATTGACATTCTACTGAAAGAATATTTCCAATTCCAGCAGAGTGTGGAGAACCTGACGCAAAACAAAGTGAACTTATGGGGCGTTCCAGGTTCGCCAATTATTAATCTTGATTCGTATGCTGAAAAAGAACGATTGAACGATGTGCGCTATCGTCACGACAATGCTTATTTCCGCTTGAAAATGGTGATGGACTACTGGTGTTCCCTGTGGTTCTGGCCATTGGAAAAAGCAGAAGAACTGCCTTCGCGCCAAGACTTCTGGCTTGACATTGATGCCATGCTCGATGTGAGTGATGAGCAACTGAATGCTAACACATCTCGTTCTCTACGTCAACATGTTTCTGTAGATAGCAATGGCCAACTGGGTATGTTCCCACAATATGTACAGAGTGACATTTTCAAGGCAGCAGAGCTGGATGGGATGGTGCATGAAGATGAAGCACAATATATGACGGCTGAGCAAGAGTCTGAAATTATCCGTATGAGTAAGGAGGAAATCTTGACTGAGGTGCATGGCGTAAGAACAACATTCTTTGACAATTCCCTCCGATTCAAAGTAGTGAAGGAACTTTCCGACCGCTACCATTTCTTCCATCCTATGTTGGAATTCCTCGAAGTATTCTGGCTGCGCGACGGCTTTGACATCATCTGTGGTAATCCGCCATGGATTAAATATGAGTTTGATGAAATAAGTATCATGAGTGAGAAGTTCCCAGAGGTGGCAATCCGTAGAGTGATTGCGCCTAAGGTAAGGGAGGCTCACGACAAGTTCTTGCAAGACCCCAGAATGAACGAACTTTATTGGGGCGAGAACGTGGAGAATGCAGGCTCTGTGGCATTTATGAATGCTTACTGTAATTATCCTTTGCTTATAGGACAGCAGACTAACTTGTATAAATGCGTTTTGGAAAACTGTTTCTCTTTGTTGTCTTCAGTTGGTTATATTGGTCTTTTGCACCCAGAGACCGTTTACGATGACCCTAAGGGCCAACCTTTAAGAAGAGAGATGTATCATCGCTTGCTTTTCCATTTCCAATATCATAACGAGTTGAGGCTCTTTGCGGAAGTACACCATGAGACAAAATATGGTTGTCAGGTCTATGGTGGACATAAAGACGATGTATCTTTCCTTTCCATCAGCAACCTTTTCCATCCTTCTTCAGTGGATGCTTGCTTCATCCATGATGGTTCTGGCACATGTGGTGGGTTGAAAGATGACGAAGGCAACTGGAACACTGCTGGGCACAAAGACAGAATCATCCACTTTACGCCCAAAGAACTCATTGTGTTGGCAAAGGCATTTGAAGGAGATAGTACTATCTGGGAGACAACAAAGTTGGTTTCTATTCATGCTAAAGAAATAATTGATGTTTTAAATGCATTATCTTCGTTCCCGAAACATGTAAGGGATTACAATACAATCATATCAGAATGCTTGCATGAAACTACTGCAATAGATACAAGTATAATTCGTCGCGAAACGTTTTATCCAAATTTAGAACAGTATGAAATGGTGTATAATGGCCCACAAATATATGTGGGCAATCCATCATATAAAACGCCACGTTCCAAATGTAGGTTAAACTCAGATTACGATACTATTGATTTGGTATCAATGTCAGAAAATTATGTAGCACGATCTAACTATCGACCTCTATTGTCTCTTGTAGAATATAAAAAACACATACGAGGGTTTAGAATTGGGCAAGACGAGTATGGCAATGACGTATATGACAATTGGATTGATCATTATAAAGTGGGTTTCCGAAAAATGATGGGTACAACGAGCGAACGCTCGTTGATATGCGCTGTCCTGCCACGCAGGACAGCGCATATCCACGGTGTCATATCCTCTTCCTTTGTCAGAGGATATGACACCGTGGATATGGCTGCGCTTTGCGCAGCCGTACCAATGGACTTTTTTATCAGGACCGTAGCAGCGCAGAACTTGACCTCTATTAGGATGCAAGCATTACCGATGGGTGTGGATGAAAAGTACAACGACGCATTAAGAGTTCGCACCTTGCTGTTAAACTGCCTTACTCGTCCATATGCTGACCTTTGGCAGGAGTGTTGGAATGATGCCTACAAACAAGAGCAGTGGAGCATCGCAGACAACCGCCTAAAGCCTTTCACTAGTTTATCTGAGCAATGGGATTGGACCACACCACTGCGCAACTATTTTGAGCGTCGGCAGGCGTTGGTGGAGATTGATGTGATTGTAGCAATGGCACTTGGTTTGTCGCTGAAAGATTTGGAAATGATTTACACTATTCAGTTCTCTGTGCTCCAACAGAACGAAAACGATACATGGTATGATGCCAAAGGTCAAATCGTCTTCACTTGCAGCACAGGTCTTAAAGGTGTCGGACTTGACCGTAGAGGCAATCGCAACTCCGCTGGTTGGGAAGATATCAGAGGCGAAGAAATCCTTGATGCCGAAGGTCGAATCATCGGTTACAAGGGTATCACGTCCACTCACACCCACACCATCGACCCCGCCAAGAGCGAACTCTACGGCGGCCAACAACAGACATTCTATGCGCCATACAAGCGTTGCGACCGCATCGCCGACTACCGCCGCGCATGGGCATTCTTTGAGCAAAAATTTGGTAAATAAAAATATTCGCTATGAAACTAATAAAATTTAAAGTAGAGAACTTTAGGTCAGTGAAAGATTCTGGCTGGATTACCTGTGATGATGTCACGACGCTCGTAGGCATCAATGAAGCAGGAAAATCAAACCTTCTTCTTGCTTTGTGGAAGATGAATCCGGCAAGTGGCGGTGAAATAGACCCATTGCATGATATGCCTGTGTCTTCTTTAAGTTTAATGAGGAAAGATGAAGATTCGACAATTTTCATAACCGCAGAATTTGAACTTCAAGATACAGCTCAAATTCTTATTGACGCAGGTTATGCTGTTAATGAAAACACAACTGTTCAAATTAGCAGATATTATGATGGAAATTATTCTGTGGAATTTCCAAACGGAGAACCAAATGTAAACCTGTCTGCTGATGAGAACGAGGGGAATGATAAAAATGAATTAGAAGATTTGATATTAGAAAACTTGCCAATTTTTGTTTACTATTCTCATTATGGCAATTTGGCTACGAGAATATATTTGCCACACGCAATAAAATGGCTTAATGGTGAAAATGTGCCTGGCATTGATATAAGGGAAGATCAAGTTCGTACCATACAAGTATTGTTTAGGTATGTTGGTCTAGAACCTAAAGAAATCCTTGAACTTGGAGAGGATCCAGTAGATAAAATCAATAATCGACCAGCTCAAATTTCAAAGACTCAAATCGAGAAGGTTGCAGACAATAAAGAGAAAAGAAGTATATTGTTGCAGTCTGCATCAAGCAAATTGACAAAAGAGTTTAAACAATGGTGGCAGCAAGGTGAGTACAAATTTAGATTTGAAGCAGACGGTGATTATTTCAGCATCTTGGTGTCTGATGATAAACGTCCTGACGAAGTATCATTAGAACTAAGAAGTACAGGTCTGCAATGGTTCTTGAGTTTCTTTTTGATTTTCCTTGTTGAAAGTCAAAATAAGCACAAGAATGCGATATTATTATTGGATGAAGCAGGATTGACCTTACATCCATTGGCACAAAAGGATTTGTCTCGATTCTTTATAGAATTGTCAAAGACAAATCAAATCGTCAACACAACGCATTCACCGTTTATTGTTGATACCAATAATATTGACAGATGCAAAGTGGTGTATCTCGATAAAGACGGATATACTGTTGCATCTGATGATTTACGACAAGGACGGGATAAGTTAAATGAAAAGTCTATATATGCAGTTCACGCAGCATTAGGTTTAAGTGTGTCTGATGTTCTCCTCCAAGGGTGTAAACCGATTATTGTAGAGGGACCATCTGATCAGATATACTTAAACATGATGAAACAAATTCTTATAGGTCAAGGGAAGATTAACCCCAAAGAGGAATTGGTTTTTGTTCCTGCTGGTGGTGTTAAAGGAATTTCTGGTGTTGTTAGCATTTTATCTGGCAAAAATGGAGAATTACCTGTAGTTCTTGTTGATTCAGATAAAAGTGGAGAAGATACAAAAAAGAAATTGACAAGCAATAATGGATTATACGCAAGCGAACAATCAAAAATTTTGGAGGTTGGGACTTATGTGAACATTCCAAATGCCGAAATTGAAGATCTTGTCTCCTATAAAATGCTTCAAAGAAGTATAGACAAACGTTTTAATATGGTTGATGACCCGTTCAAATTTTCAAAGAAAGCATCTCTTGTTCCGCAGATAGAGGAATTTGCTAATAAATACGAGGTCGATTTGGAACAAGGATGGAAGGTGGAACTTGCAAAGAAGGCCAAAAACATAATACTTCAAGAAGATAAGATTGACAACAATACCATCGATAGTTGGACAAAATTGTTTAATGATTTTCTAGAGATTTCAGAAGAGTAATACCCAAGAATACCTTTGGTAGTATGACCGACAGATATTATAAACTGCTATACGATGTGCTTCAAGCGTATAACCGATGCACACCAAAAAAGATTTCTCAGTTGAGGAATCGGCAAATCTTCGTGTTCGGAACAGACGTTCATGGTAGCCAAAGAAATGGTGCGGCAGGATTAGCAGCAAGAAAATTTGGAGCCCAAGCAGGAATATCTGAAGGTATAACAGGGAATTCATACGCTATACCCACTATGGGGGCAACAATAGACCAAACTATTGAAGCTATCAATAGATTTGAAACCTATGTCCGCAACAATATGAGTAATCAGTACTTGGTTACGGCAATAGGCTGTGGTCATGCTGGTTTCAAGGTTGAAGATATTGCTCCTTATTTCAGCGGTTGTATCGGATTGACAAATGTGATGCTGCCAACTGAATTTATCAGATATTATCGACAAGATTGCATTTCCAAACTTGGCGTGAACGAACAAAAAAGCGGAGGCGATGACGGCGAGGGGGTATTGATGTATTATGATGAAAGTGTTCATGATGTGATACGCTACCTCCAGGAGAATAATATCTCCTTTAATCAAGAGGGAGGATATGCTTTGCTAGGTGATGATGGTTCTGTTATTGCCGAAGCAGAACTTGGCATTGATAGTGAGAAGGTCGTCTTTATGCCGTTTAATAGTCAGAGCGAGACCGCCTTTATAAATGCTGGATATACGATTATGGACGCAAAAACTTATTTGGATAGGAAGAAGATATGAGCAATAATACTGCGATAATACGCGATATATGGCAGCGTTTTATAGACATCCAAGAAAAACTAATAAGACAACGCTGTTTACCCATATCCATAGACACTGAATCTATTGAGATAGAGGATGACAAGTTCTATGTGACAGTAGATGAAAGTCGTAATAGCCAGCAAATAGAATCCATCCTCAAAGGCCAACTCGGAGCAGACGACTATGATTTGGATTCTGGCTTTATTATGGTGGATGAAAATAACTGGAGTCGGTTGTCAGAAAATGATTTGTCAAGAATACGAAAGAGTCTATCATCTAATTATATTGAACTGAATACAACTCCTTCTATCAATGTATCTGTTGACTATAGCAATGGCTTAGGAAAGTCAGACAATATGACGTTGGAGGAACTTCAGCAGATGGATTCTATTCTAAAGAACGGAAATCTTGTCGAAGGTTCAATCGATGACATGGCGGCCTTTATTTCTACAGTGTCGGTGCAAAGAGAGGACTTGATGCGACATCTGTTTGGCGATCATTTCCAGATACGTGAAAAGAAAAAGAAAAAAAAGGGTGAAGAAATCGTCAAGGTACAAGAAACCATTGAATATCACAATGAATATATACCTTGGGATGTCTATATGCACTATCAAAACATAATAGGATTGAAGTGCAAAAGCTATAAGATTATCTTCACCATTAACAATGAGGATGCTCGCCATAAGTTGTGGTTCTCCTTTGAGAATCTGGAACCTTCATCGAAAGCCAATTCCTACGAATATACAAAGAAATACACCAATAATTCACCTATGGAGCAGGATTTCCTTAAAGAGGTGAATGCGACTATCGCTCAATTCATGAATGAAGCATCTATGTATTGCTCGTCGAGCGATTTAGACGTAGAGGTTGTATTTTCTTATTCAGTGAAGAAACGCGATTTGGTGAAGATGCAGTTTCGTGAACTGGCATTAGAACTTGCAGGACGTGAAAATTGTAGTTTTAACGATGAGACAGGTGCTATAGGAATCGATTTCAACTGGAGAGAAGACGACATCAATGCTATTCTGGCGGAATTGGAAGAACGATTCCCGTTCATTAAGATAAATGTTCACGAGGATCATAGATACAAATGCCGAGTGAATACAACTATCGTTGGCTACGAAGAAATCAAAAATACACTGGAAGAAAAGTATCAAGATATAGATGTTACAAATGACAGCGTTAATCATAAGATTCTGATAAGTCTTCCGTATGTAGAGAAGGCATACTATGATATTTTGAGTTCTGACTTACGGGAGACTCTCCTACAAATAAGTGTAACAGGAATTAAGGTGGACTTTGCTCCCAAAGTAGAAGGAAAGGTTCGTCTCAGCATCAAGTATAATGCCGAATCAAGGTTGGAAGACTTGGAAGATGCCATTTCTGATATGCGAAGGGCAGATTTCGGCTTTATGCTTGGAGAAAAGGAAGTAAAATTCGGAAAGCTCCTAAAAGTAAACTACCCGAAGCTTATTTTCGACATTGACGTTGAAGAGAACCAAAAAGAACCAGTTATAGCTGCGTTAGAGTCCAAGGCAGTAAATACAATTATTCCGATTCTGACAGGAGATTTAGAAAAAATCTCTCGTCTTAAAAATACGTTCACCATGGCCACTACAGGTCGTGAACTGGTTAACCCTCGTCTTCAAAATTTCATGTTTGATTCATCGCAGGCACAGAAAATTGATGACGTAGAACTGCTATTGAGAAAGGATGGAACCGTATATCATGAATTGTGTGACCATTTACTTAATCCTAATGTAAATGAATCACAAAAACAAGCGATTATAAAAGCCATGTATGCCGATGACCTTGCTGTTGTTCAAGGTCCTCCAGGAACAGGAAAATCAACGGCCATTGCAGAATTGATATGGCAGCTTGTGAGGAATGGTTTTAAACAAGGGAATAAACGTGAGCGCATTCTCTTAACATCCGAGACGAATCTTGCCGTTGATAATGCGATTTCCCGTATTGTCAACGAAAGGACAAACTTGGTGAAACCGATAAGATTTGGAGGTGAAGAAAAGCTGGAAGCAGAAGGATTGCAATTTTCTATAGACCTGATGAAACGATGGGTTGAAGAAGGTGACTCCTGTTTGAATATCGATGAATCTGATGAAGAAACTGACGCAAAGGGTGAAGTAAATCTAATTCTAAAGAATTGGTTATCAAATATATCACGCCGCGCATTTTATGGTTCTGAAGATGACAGCGAGATAATGACTAAATGGAGATCATTCTTAAATCATCCAAACAAAGAATTGCGCAAGATTATTTATGACCGTTATATGGAATCCGTTAACGTCATAGGTGCGACTTGCAGTTCTATTGGTGATAAAAAGGCCAGTGATGGTAGTTTCGTGAAATATACTTCTTTCTTTCACAACTTTTGTGAAGTATTCAAGCAGAACAAGAGGAGAAGTAAGATTGAGTTTACGACTGTCATACAAGATGAGTCATCCAAAGCGACACCAGCAGAACTTGTCTTGCCTTTTGTCTATGGACAAAGAGCAGTTGTGATAGGAGACCATCGGCAGCTTCCTCCAATGCTGGATAAGGAAGAATTTGAAGATACACTTGACTATGCACAAGAATTTACAAAAAGCAAAGAGGATAAAGACGAAATAGCACAATTAAGGGCATTTGTAGAACAGCATTTTGATGAGATGGAGATTTCTCATTTTCAAAGGCTGTATGAAAACATTGACATATCCCTGAAGGGTACGTTCAATCTTCAATATCGTATGCACCCGGATATTAACGAAGTTATTGAACAATTCTATCAAGAAGATGGAGGTCTTTATTGTGGTTTGACACATCCGATAGACCTAGGTGTGAATGACACAGACATGAGTAATCCTGTGTCCCGTTATCATGGGATAAAGGTGGATGGGTTGATTGACCCCAGTACACATGTTCTTTTCATTAACACAACATCTCCGGAAATGCTTGATGGAAAATCCAGGGTAAACTATGGTGAAGTAGAAACCATCAACCGCCTTTTAGATAAATTGGGTGAATCAGAAACGTTCCAGGAGTATCTTTCAAGATTCTCGAAAGAGGAAGANAAGCAGATAGGAATTATTAGTTTCTATGGTAAGCAGATAAAGCAACTAAGAAGTGTCGCTTTTGCCCATCGCAATATACCTACACGTGTAAGCACTGTTGATAGGTTTCAGGGAATGGAACGTAACATTGTAATTGTATCAATGGTAAGGAGCAATATAGCGCAAGGTTCCAAAGGTCAAAAACCAGACAGNAAAAGATACCCCAAGTATGGTTATCCAGAACAGAGGTCGTTAGGTTTTGCCCAGTCGCCAAATCGATTAAACGTGGCCTTGTCTCGTGCAAAAAGGNTGCTAATAATTGTTGGAAACGAAGAGCACTTCTCGAAATTGGACATTTATAGACGGCTGTTCTCAACAATTCGGTCTAACCAGAATAATAAAATTGTAAATCAAGAAGAGGTATGAGCATNATAGATAAAATAAATTCCGCAGAATACATATATTCAACAACCACTAAATGGGGGTTGAAGAAGTATACATGTGAGATACAGTATTTCACAGAGGAACCTCTGGAGGATGTTTACGATGCCATCTGTTCGATATTGTCTTCTTTTGATGGACGTTATGGCAAGCGAGATTTAGGTGTCCTGCTTGGTTTTAGTCTCATGAATTCGGATGATGAAAATCTCCCGATGTATTATGATACGGCAGAGTACCATGTCTTTGAAGATGTCTTAAAGATGGTTGAGAAAGAACATCTTATTGTTGTAGAAGACGAAGAGGTATTTCTTACAAAACTCGGTAGGATTTCTGTCGAAGAGAAGAAACACTATAGATTCTTTTCAGGCCATAAAGCTCTCTATGAACATCTAAAATTGAAATCAGAGATGCAAATGGCTTTGGCGATGTTCCCGTTTTATAAAGATATGGGAATATACAGTTCGATTGTTGAAGGTCGTCAGATATGGCCTGATGATGATACGATAGATGAAACTATACATTATCCCAACAGTCCTTTGCTTAAGAGATTGGAGCATCAATCGAAAGAGAAAGCAAATATTTATCAAGCTAATCTGCAAGAATACTTTGATATTGAAACCAGAGATGTTGAAATAAAGTTATACCAGGACTCTGAAGGATACATCCCTGTTGTGATGAATGGGGAATCTATAGCAGAACAAGCGACAAAATTGGTACATAAGCCAGAAAATGCTCTCTATCACGAGAACCTTGTATTGGAATGCTTATTCCAAAAGTTGTGGGATGATAAAGATGCAGTCTTGAACTATGATGCACTTGAACCTTATTTTGAGTTAGTAGATTTCGAGGAACTCACTAAGGACAGTCGAATGGTGTGGGCAGATGAAGATTTGATGAATGTCGTTTTTGAACATTCTAATCCCTCATGCTGGAAAAACATATCAAAATTCTGCCCTATTGATGTACTTTATAATTATATTCCCTCATATCATGAATACTTTGACTGGGTTATATTGACAGACCGAGTAGAAGACAATTTCCTGCTTGAAGGCGATAATTTTATCCAATACCCTTGGGATTTGGAAGTACTTTCTTCAGATCCTAAACGGAAAGCGCAAACTATAGAACAACTAATCATACGTCAAAAAGAAACAAGCGATGATTGGGATTGGGAACAATTAGAAGAAAGAAAGATATTGTCTTCAGACTTTGTGATGTCTCATTTGGACATTGTCAAAGTAGATTTGAAAAATTACACTGAAGACACTAATGAGGTCAAACGTGCTATAGTTGAAAATCCAGATAAGTTCTGGGATTGGGCTAAAATTGAAACTGAGTTCCCAATAGACTTCTTATATCATAACTTAGATAAGATAGGAAACTATCTGTTGGATGAGAAGTTCTTTGATAGAATTTTTTCAGATGATAGGTGGGGAGCAACTTTTGCGGCTAGTGATGTGTTCCGTTTGATTTTGCAATATGCAAGCAAAGAAGACGGGAAACTGTCATCATGTATCCTTAATGGGAAAAAGTATATTTGGGATACTTGTGTTGTTGATACTCTTGCAGAAGTTGGATTGATAAATTGGGCTTCGACTCCATATATGATAGGCTTCGAATGTAATCCATATTTATCATGGGACTCGCATTTCTTCGATAGATACGCTCAGTTCGTAAGTACGCAAAATGGTTTCACTTGCGTTTCAGCCTCTGTCGATGATCTCGATATNCTATTAGAGCANGANGATTTTCCATGGGATTGGGATGCAATNTCNGGAAATANAAAGTTNTTGCAGGATGAAAATCTTTACAGCAATTTTGGTGATGAGCTTAACTGGCATATAGTTCTTGACCATCAGACNGACAAGGATTTCATCCAGGCAATAGANNANGTTGGTGATTATATCGGAGATGATGAGGNGGCTTGGACAAAATTTTCTTCGATAGCATCCCTGGATTTTGTTGTAAGGAAATACAAAGAATCTCATTTTCCGTGGAATTGGAATGTTTTGACAGAAAGAATGTTCTCCAAACTGAGATTGGAGAACATTGGTAATCCTTTGTTTGTTGACAAATGGAATTGGAGTTATCTATCAGAGAATGTTCAACTTGATTTCTTAAAGCAGAATCTCGCAAAATTCAAAAGTTATTGGGATTGGCAAATCGTTTTCAGTCGTTTAATAACACCTGAAAATAAATTTGATTATACCTACCTTGATGGAATGGCAGGTATAATAACCAATATAACAGNTAGCAAATGTACTGTTGCATGGACTGCTCTTACTTCTCAATATTCGTTTGAAGAATTAAAACGCGTATTAAAGGAAACAGCATCGAAACGTGCATATCTGTGGGATGCGACCCTTTTTTGCTTAGATGATAAGTTTAATGTGTTTACCGATTTAGAAGATTGTAGGAGCTTTGTCGATTGGAATACATTGTCATCATCACCCATTCTGGATGAAAAATTCAAGTTTAATTCCAGAATGGGTATAAAGCAAGGCGCTTGGACGCATAAGGTAAAGGGGGTACTTATAAATTCTCAAAACAGATGGAATTTCAAATCACTCTCGAAATTTGAAAGTTTAAGAGATGAGAGATGGTTTCTCACTAACTTTAAGAATAGACTTGACTGGGGCGTTATATCGCAGACAAGTAAAGTCTTCTGCACGCAAGATAAACAGGAATTAAATGAAATAATTGAAGAGTATAAGAACTGGTTGGATTTCGGTATCCTATCTGAACGAAATGATGTTGACATCAATCAGATAATAAGGATATATCCACAGGGTAACTATAATTACAACTCACTTGTTCAAAAGGGCAATATTCATTTTAGTGAACGACTTCTAGGAAGTGTTCAATATAATTGGGATTGGTTTGTAGTTACGTCTGATGCAGAGTTCAAGCCTAGTGCTAGATTTTTATTGGGTAAAATAGATGAAAATCTAAATTGGCCATACTTGTCAGACAGAAACGATTTAGATGTATGGTCAGATAGAGATTTGATACTCTCATTAGCAATTAGATATCAAACTTCAGAAGCAATTAACTGGCAACATATATCTTCACAAGAACAGTTCCCATTAGATGGTGATATCATAGAACAGTTACCACTTGAAAAATTAAATTGGAAAGTTCTGAGTAAACGAAAAGAAATTATACCGCTCATAGACGATCTTATTAATTATGTAGATTGGAGAGTCATATCTCAAAATGAAGGACTACGGATTGCCGAAATCGAAACATTAGAGGAATACAAAGAACATTTGGATTGGCAGGTTATCTGCAATAGGGATGATTTTAAATTCTCGAATCAGATGCTAGAACAATTCTCCGATTATATAGATTGGACAGCGGCGTCTGATTCAGCGGACTTGGTTTTTACAAAAGAGTTCGTTATGAAATATAAAGATAATTGGAATTGGCGTGTGTTAGTTAAGAATGCAGCCTTCTTCAATAGATTAAGTATTTCAGATTTCCCTATTGGACGACAAACAAATATTGCGGAATTTATACGTAAATTCCCAGTGAAACCAATGGCTTA
>Ga0065709_1029521_pt1 | contig 18198 bp, 13 predicted proteins | sample Hoacrofraction14_2_FD_59096 | JGI IMG/M metagenome (GOLD analysis project Ga0065709, IMG submission 59096) | Hoatzin crop microbial communities from Cojedes, Venezuela, sample from fiber fraction 14 v1 | ecosystem: Host-associated > Birds > Digestive system > Esophagus > Crop | place: Venezuela...
GCGTTCTGCGGCCCGTGCTTCGGCGCCGGCGACACGCCTGCCAACAATGCGTTCAGTATCCGTCACACGACCCGTAACTTTCCGAACCGCGAGGGTTCCAAGCCCGGCAAGGGGCAGATGTCGGCCGTGGCGCTCATGGATGCTCGTTCCATTGCGGCGACGGCAGCAAACGGCGGCATCCTGACATCGGCCGAGGCCTTCGACGGCTGGGGCGATATTCCGGAGTATCTTTACGATGACAAGGCCTACCGTGCCCGTGTGTACTGGGGCTTTGAAAAGGGCGACACCTCCAGAGAACTGAAGCTTGGCCCGAACATCAAGGACTGGCCGGAAATGGAGCCTCTGGCGGAGAACGTACTGCTAATGGTTTCCTCGAAGATTCTGGACGAGGTCACGACGACGGATGAGCTGATTCCGTCCGGCGAAACTTCCTCCTTCCGTTCCAACCCGATCGGGCTGGCAGAGTTTGCTCTGTCCCGCCGCGATCCGGAGTATGTGGGTCGCGCCAAAGAGGTACAGGCTACGGAGAACAAGCGCCTTAGCGGCGAGGCCGTGCCGGAGCTTGACGAGGTGTTGTCCGTGATTCGCACGCTGCCGGGTCAGGAAAACGTGACCCTGTCCGAGGTGGAGCTCGGTTCCACGATTTACGCGAACAAGCCGGGTGACGGTTCGGCCCGTGAGCAGGCGGCCTCCTGCCAGCGCGTGCTGGGCGGTCTGGCCAACCTGACCAAGGAATACGCCACGAAGCGCTATCGCTCGAACTGCATCAACTGGGGAATGATTCCCTTCCACCTGCAGGAGGATCCGTCGGTCCTCGATGTGAACGATTACGTTTATGTTCCCGGCGCCCGCACGGCACTGGACGGCGACTTAAGCAGCATCCCGGCTTATGTCATCCATGGCACCGAACTTCGGCCGATTCACCTTCGAATCATGGACATGACTCCGGAGGAAATCGAAATCCTTAAGGCCGGCAGCTTAATCAACTACAACCGCGCCCGAAAGGCAGGAAAATAAGACGGTCGGGCGAGACCGATCTGATGATAACGGAAGACGACAGGACCGTTTCAAAAATTTGGGCTTTTGGACATGAGATTACCCCTCTCATTCAAATAGCAAAAAAGGCATCGCGCTGGTGGAGCAGTGCGATGCCTTTTTATGTACCAGCTGATTCTGTTAGTTCACGGCCGTGCCGTTCACGTAGAGCGTGTAACCGTTGAAGTTGATGTTGCTGTTGGTGGAGTCCTCGTTGGTGAAGGAGGTCACGTAGCAGTCACCGGTCAGGGTCAGCGTGGAGTCGGCGGAAAGGGTAAGGGTCACGGACTCGGCTGTGTTGTCACCGTTCAGGGTGCCGGTGTAGGAAGAACCGTTCTCGAGGGTCATATCCAGGGTGGAGCAATCGTCCACGTAGATGTCACCTTCGACTTCCTGACCGTCCAGCACGAGCGTTACCAGACCGCCGTTGGATCCTTCGGTACCCCAGGAATCACCCTGCGCACGAAGGAAGTAACCGTCCTCATCGTTGTTCACGAAGGTGTTGCCGGAAAGGTAGATGTAAGCCTCGGTGTTGGTGATGTAGAACGTGTCACCATTGTTCGTGGTGATGGTGCAGTCGGTCGCGCTGAAAGAGGACACGCCGTCGGCCGCATCGCCGCTCTGGGACTGATACAGGAAGATGTTCTTGTAGGTCGTGGACTGACCGTTCAGCTGGGTGTTGGAGTCTTCCACCACGCAGTTTTCAAGGGTGATGGAGTTCAGTCCTTCGACGATCAGGCCTTCGGAAGCGGTGGCCACGAGGGTCGCATTCTTAACCGTGATGTCAGCCGTGGAATATACCGCCGGGGAGCCTGCGCCGTTGGTGGTGTAGGTGCCGCCGTCGACCACTACGGTGCCGCCGCCTCTGTCGGAGCGGATGGCCGCACTGGAGATTCCTTCGGTCGTGACGGTGCAATCGTAAGCATAGGTCGTGCCGCCGCCGGTGGTCATGATGCCGCCGGAGTTGTCACCGGAAGTGGTGATGGTGGAATTCGAGATGGTCAGCGTAGTGCCATCGGAAGAAGTGTTGTTCGTGGTTGCGCTGCCGCCGTAGCTGAAGGTGCCGTTAGCACCGGTCGCGCTGGTTGTGATGGTCGCATTCGTGATGGTCACGTTCGCGCCGTCTTTTGCGATGACCGCTGAGTTGATTCCATAGAAGCTGGTGTTGTCGCCGCCGTCGGAGTCACCGGTCTTGGTCACGGTAATCCCGTCCAGAGTGACCGTCACATCACCGGAAACGCTCAGAGCGTTCTCATCAGCCGTTTCGGAAGAATAGCTCTCGCCGGAAACCTCGGCATCCTCGGTGATTTCGGAAGCTGCCGAGTATTCAACGGAAGAGGAACTGCTGCCGCCAGCGCCGTTAGGCGCTTGTTGGCCGCCGCCTTCGCCACCAGGCTGGCCGTCACCACTCGGAGCTTCGCCGCTCGGGGCCTCGCCGCCGGGCTGTCCGTCTCCGCCAGCGCCGTCAGCGCTGCCTTCGCCTTCGGCCTGCTCAGCGTCAGAAGCCTCGGTCTCGGCAGACGCCTCGGCCGCATCAGCCGTCTCGCTGGCTTCGGAAGTCTCATCTTCAGCAGTCGCTTCGGATGCTTCCTCGGACGTGGTGTCCGCGACGGCTTCTTCCACGGACGAAGCCTCGGAAGAGGAATTCGACTCATCGGATGAAGCACATCCGGAAAGTGATCCTGCACATAACATCAGGCTCAGCATCAGAGCCATGAAAGTCTTACTTGTCTTGTTCATAACATTGCCTCCCTAAACTTTTTCGGACCCGACTGATGATCTTCACATCGTTACTGCCTGCGTGGCCTCATTCTCCGGCCGCCGCCTCCCCGGATCCGCACCTCTTTTTGAAGTATGGCTGGAGTATATACCCAAAGCCTTAAAGAAAACTGAAATCTCAAAATATTTTTTAAGGGAAATGAAGCTGCACGCCCTTGCGCAAACTGCGCTTGCGCATAGTGTGTGTTTTTCGGAAAATCCATCTTGCGTATTGTGTGAGTTTTTGAGAAAATCCATCTTGCGCGTTGTGTAAGAATGCTGTAAAATAAAGGCATACAGCGGATTGGCAAAAGGCGAAGAGCACAGAGGAGCGAAAAGTCATGATTAAACGAGAGATCTACCATCGATTACTGGAGTGGAAGGCCGGAGGAGGAACAAGTTCATTACTCATTGAGGGAGCCCGGCGTGTCGGCAAATCGACCATTGCAGAGGAATTCGCAAAGAACGAATATAAATCTTATATCTTAATTGACTTTAACACCGCATCGAAAGAGGTGAAGGACAGCTTTGATTATTTGAATCAGTTGGATGTCTTTTTCCAAAAGCTCTCGATTGAATACCAAACCAGACTGTATCCGAGGGAATCGCTTATTATTTTTGATGAGATTCAGAAATTTCCAAGAGCCAGAGAGGCGACTAAATACCTTGTGGCGGATGGCCGGTACGACTATATTGAGACGGGTTCTCTGATTTCTATTCGCGAAAATGTGAAGGATATCACGATTCCTTCCGAAGAAAAGAAACTGAAGATGCATCCGGTCACATTTGAGGAGTTTTTGGTTTACATGGAAGAGGAGGTGTTGCTCGAGCATATTCAGGAGTGTTATTCAGCAAGAACGGCATTGGATCAGGCACTTCATGCCAGAGCCATGAGACTTTTCCGTGAATACTTGCTGGTGGGGGGCATGCCGCAAAGCTTGACAGCTTTTAAAGAGAACGGGCGGGATTTTTTCGCAGCAGATGAGAAAAAACGTCAGATTTTGGAGCTTTACCGGGATGACATCAAGAAGGCATCAAAGAAGTATAGTTCGCGGGTGTCCGCGCTCTTTGAAAATATTCCCGGATACTTATCCACACATGAAAAGAAGGTCGTCCTCAATGAAATAGAAGAAGGGGCCAGATTTTCTCAGTATGATGACCCGCTGTTCTGGCTTGGTGACTCCATGATGTGCTCGTTGTGCTATAAATGCAATGATCCTAATGTTGGATTTGCACTGAACAAGAATACTTCGGCTGTAAAATGTTATATGGCGGACACCGGACTGTTGGTCAGTCTGGCCTTCAATGAAAATGAAATCAGTGACAACCGGCTTTATCAGGCAATCATGAATGGAAAGCTTTCTTTGAATGAAGGCATGCTCTATGAAAATGCCATTGCCCAGATGATTACTGCGAGCGGTAAAAAACTGTATTTCTATACGCGTTACAATGAAAAGCTCCACCGCAATGATATTGAAGTGGACTTTCTTCTGTCGAATGAGAGCAAAACAAAATTGAGGGTCTATCCGGTGGAAGTCAAATCAGGCGCCAACTATTCCACAGATTCCCTGACTGAATTTACAAGAATCTTCGGTAAGCGGGTGGGCGGCTCACTGATTGTACATCCTAAGAATGCAACCTTTGATGAAGTGAAGATGAAGCTGCCACCCTACATGCTTCCGTGCTGGCTGAAGGAAGGGCAAAAATAAAGATACCGGGCGCGCCGTAGATGGCGTGCCCGGTGTTTACTTTGCGCTGTCTTGCTTTTACTTCGTTACCGCCGTGCCGTTCACGTACAGGGTGTAACCGTTGAAGTTGATGTTGCTGTTGGTGGCATCCGCGTTGCTCAGGGAGGTGACATAGCAGTCGCCGGTCAGCGTGAGCGAGGAATCCGCGGACAGGGTCAGGGAGATGGACTCGGCAGTGTTGTCACCGTTGATGGTGCCGCTGTAGGCGGAGCCGTTCTCAAGGGTCATGTCCAGCGTGGAGCAATCATCAATGTAGATGTCGCCTTCGACCTCCTGATCATCCAGCACCAGCGTGACCTGGCCGCCGTTGGATCCGGAACTTCCCCAGGAATCACTCTGCGCCCGCAGGAAGTAACCGTCCGCGTCGTTGTTCACGAAGGTGTTGCCGGACAGATACACGTAAGCCGTGGTGTTGGTCACGTAAATCGTGTCACCCTTGTTGGTCGTGATCTTGGAGTTCGTCGCGCTGAAGGACGCCTGGCCATCGGCCGCGTCGCCCGACATGGACTGATACAGGAAAATGTTCTTGTAGGTCGTGGACTGGCCGTTCAGGGAGGTGTTAGAATCCTCGACCTCGCAGTTCTCGATGGTGATGGAGTTCTTACCTTCGATGATCAGGCCTTCGGACGCGGTCGCGACGAGCTTTGCGTTCTTGACCGTGATGTCTGCCGTGGAATATACCGCCGGGGAGCCTTTGCCGTTGGTGGTGTAGGTGCCGCCGTCCACAACCACGGTGCCGCCGCCTCTGTCAGAGCGGATGGCCGCGCTGGACGTGCCGGCCGTGGTGATGGTCAGGTTGTTCGCATAGGTCGTGCCGCCGCCGGTGGTCATGATGCCGCCGGAGTTATCGGCCGAAGTGGTAATCGTGGAATCGCTGATGGTAATCGTGGTGCCGTCAGACGAGGAGTTGTTGGTCGTGGCGCTGCCGCCGTAGCTGAACACACCGTTCGCGCCGGTCGCATCGGTCGTAATGGTCGCGCCGGTAATGGTCAGGTTTGCGCCGTCCTTGGCGATGATAGCCGAGTTGGTGCCATAGAAGCTGGTGTTGTCGCCGCCGTCGGAGTCGCCGGACTTGGTCACGGTCACGCCGTCGAGAGTGACATCTACATCACCGGAAACGCTGATGGCGTTTTCGTCCGCTGTTTCAGAGGCGTAGCTGCCGCCGGAAACGGTGGTGCTTTCGGTAATTTCTTCGACTGCAGAATAGTCAGCAGAGCCGGAGCTCATGCCGCCGCCCATGCCGCCAGCGCCGCCAGCGCCGTTAGGCGCTTGCGCTTGTTGTCCACCGGGGCCGCCTTGACCTTCAGAGCCGGAGCCGCCTTCGCCGCCCTGACCAGGGCCGCCTTCAGAACCGGAGCCGCCTTCGCTGCTTTCACCATCGGGCTTGTCGGGCGGAGTCATATCGCTTCCTTCGGAACCAGAGCCGCTGTTGTCACCTGGCTGACCGCCTTCTTCACCGGAACCGCTGCCTTCGCTGCCGCTGTCATCGCTTTCGCTGCCGGGCATGGTGCCTTCAATCTGCTCGCTATTGGGGTTCTCCGGAATGCCGGCATCCGGGGGCAGAGAAACCTCGCCGGGCTCAAAACTCGGTTCGCCGGATTCACCTTCGGAAGCGGAACTTTCGTCGCCGGAAGCAGCCTCCTCGGAATGGTCGGAACCTTCAGAAGCCTCAGAACTTTCAGAAACTTCAGAACTTTCGGAAACCTCGGAAACCTCCGAAGATTCCTCTTTGGAACTTTCCTCACTGACGGAGGAGTTGTCGGCTACCTGGACTGAGTCGCAGCCGCTGAGCAAGCCGACACAAAGAATAGTGGAAAGAATCATGGCCAAAATGGCCTTCTTTGAATGCTTCATCGTAGCACCTCCTTGTATTTTTTCGGTCGTTGTTTTTGGATGTTTGAAGGCAAATGAGCCTTCGTTTCCTTCGAAGTATGGCCTCATTATAGGAACGATAGCTTAAAGAAACCTTAAAGCAACTTAAAATTTTAAAATCCTCGGCTTCCGCCTACCAGTTGATGCCTTCGCCGCCTACCCGTGCCGCCGTCTTGCGAATGCTGCAGAAAGTCTGACTTTTGTTGACACATTTTAAGAAACCATGGTATCATCAAAAAACAGAAAGGCAAGAAAGATGAAAATGAACGTAATTAACGAACACATTAAAAAACGAAAAACGTTTTTTATATTTGTGTGCCTCCTCATCATAGGGTCGACGGTGGCAACCTCCTGCATCACGATGTTCGAGCAGCAGGTGGTCGATACAATCGTGGACGGTGAACTTTCCGGTATCGGCCGCAAAATCCTGACCATGTTCGGATTTACCGTGGCATCGGCGGCGGTGCTGATTCTCGCTGAAATCCTCAAGGCGCGGTTCATTTCCAAAATCATGGCGGATATCCGTGATTCGATGTTCCGCGGCCTGATGGCGCAGTCGCTGAAAACAATCGGCAAAGAGGGTACGACAACTGCGATTTCCGCTTTCACCAACGATTTGCAAATGCTCAAGCACCAGTACTGGAGCTTTTACTTCATGCGCTTCACGGCGGCGAGCGGCCTTGCAGCCAGCCTGGTGATTATGTTCATCTATCAGCCGGTCGTGGGGCTGATCGCGGCGCTCTCCGGCGCGTTGGTCACGTTCTTCCCGATGCTTCTCGGAAAGCAGCTGGCCAAGCGCCAGAAGGCTTATACCACCGAGCTGTCCTCTTTTCTGGACCAGTTGAAGGATATTCTGGGTGGCTTGGAAGTGATCACCAGCTTCGGCGTGGGCAGCGTGTTCCGCAAGCGCTTTGAGGCGGAGAACGAAAAGCTGAACCAGTGCGAAACCGAGGCCGATCAGTATAAGGCCTTCACCACCGGCATGGCGCAGGTGTTCAGCGCCCTCTCGGGGGCAGTGATTCTGGCGGTTTCGGTGTACATGGTGCAGGCGGGGCGGATGACGATAGGTGCGCTGATTGTGTTTAATACCTTGCGGACAACCTTCAGCTCGTGCCTCCAGTATCTCCTGCAGATTCTCCCGGTCCTTAAGGGGCTGGAGCCGATTACGCAGAAAATCGGCCGGATGTGCGACGCGGCCGACTCGGCCGATGTGTCCGACGCAGAGGGCGGCTCTCATGCCGCCGGCAAGGTCACCTTCCATGACAGCATCGAAATTTCTGATCTAGCCTTTTCCTACGGCGACAAGAAGGTGCTTGACGGCGTCAACTGGAAGTTGGTGCCCGGGCGCAAATATGCCATGACCGGCGAAAACGGCAGCGGCAAAACGACGTTTTTAAGACTCCTGACCGGCTTTGACTCTGAATACGAAGGGCGAATCTGCTACGACGGCTGTGAATTAAAGGAAGCTGATATCGATAGCATAAGCCGGGTGGTTTCGGTGATTCAGCAGGATGTGTACATGTTCCACGATACGGTGGAGTTCAACATGACGCTGGGCGAGGAGTTTTCGGAAGAGGAGATGAGCCGGGCGGCGGCCATGAGCGGTGTGGCGCAGATGACCTCAAAATGGGACGATGGCCTGAAGCATGATGTCGGCGAGAGCGGAAAGCTCCTGTCTGGCGGGGAGAGGCAGCGAATCGCCATCGCCAGAGCGATCCTCAGGCATACGCCGCTGATTATTCTGGACGAAGGGACGAGCGCCATCGACAAAGACACGAAGAAGGAAATTCTCGACACGCTTTGGCAGGTGCCGGGGCTGACCATCCTTTCCGTTACGCATGAAGCCGGGGCGGATGACCTCGCTCGGTATGACGAGGTGGTAACGCTGAAGGACAGCGTGCTGAAGGACAGCGTGCTGAAGGACGGCATGCTGAGCTGATTTAAAACTAAAAAATCCAATTGAAAACTGCTGTGCGATGGATGCCATCCCACAGCAGTTTGTTTTTGCGTAGAGCGCTGAAGCGGCCGGCCCGGCTTTATTCGGCACATGCCGGCTGCAGCCGCTTGGTCCGGCCAAACAGTGCCGGCTTATTCGCCTCTCGCCTCGCGGATCACCTTACCCATGTTCCACAGGTGGATCACCTTGCGCTCGGCTTCCTGCTTTTCTTCCTCCGTGTCGTAGGCACAGGGCGCAGACTGCGAGCCGCAGATCGGGCAAACCACGTAAGCGAAGGAGTTTCCTTCGTGATCGAGATACGCGGCGTCCTCGTGGCAAACCACGCAGGGCAGGATTTCTTCTAATTCAAATTCAATCTCCATGGAGTTTCTCCCATCATTCGTTGGCAGCGTAGCGGAAAATAAAAGTAACGCTCATCCCCCGGGTACATTCCCCCAAAGGATCAAACCGGTTTTGGCCGGCTTTGCCGGTGGTGATACCTTGCTCGACAGCCCAGAGAACTGCGTCATAGTAGTAGGGCTTGGTTCCCTTCTTCGTCAGGTTGATATCCGAGAACTCGCACTCCTCGGATGAGGGGGCGGGCTCTCCGGCGTAGCGCCAGAGGAAGGTCACAATTTCGCGGCGGGAACAGGTGGCACCGGGATCGAAGAGCATGGATCCGTCGGAAGTCTTTTGCCTGCGGCCGGTGGTGATGCCCTGCTCGTAGGCCCACTGCACGGATTTTTCAAAGTAAGAACCGACAGGAACATCGGCAAAAATATTCACCGAAGACTCGGGATCCGGGCAGCCGGCCAGACGCCAGAGGAAGGTCACAATCTCGGCACGCGTGCAGGTGGCACCGGGGTCGAACACCTCACCGCCCGAGCGGCCGGTCGTGATGCCGTTTGCTGCCGCCCAGTAGACGGGATCGTAGTAGTATTTATCGGCACTTTTCACGTCCTTGAAGAGCACCTTCACATTACAGGCGACGCTGAATGCCCCGTCATAAACCGAGGCCCGCACAACCGTGGTGCCCACGTGCTTTGCGGTGATCACACCGTTTTCCACCGTGGCCACGGTCGGGTCATCCGAGGTCCAGGTGAGGCTCTGCTCCTTTGTGGTAAACGCCGTCAGGGTCTTGGTTTCTTTGACGGTCAGAACCACGTCGGTTTCGCTGACCTTGAGCGGCTCCTCCTCACGGAAGGTGTACTGATAGCTGAAATCAAAGCTCTCATAGCAGCACGCACCATAGTCGTAAATCCCGCCGTTTTCCAGATGATAGGCGTGGGTGGTGGTGCGGCACACGCTGCCGAAGTTGCCGTCGCATGTGTACAAAACGTCGTCCTGCCGGTCCAGAATCACGAACCAGTGGCCGCTGTTGTTGCTCACATGGACGATATCGCCCACCTTGAGGCTGTCGAGGTCGTAGTTTACGGTGAAGTCGTCCGAATACTCAGGCGAAGTGTAGACGCCGTAAACATAAGCCACAAAGTCCATGGCGTAGGCCATGCAGCCGTAGCTCGTCCAGTTGGAGATAAGCGGCGTGTTCCAGCTCGTCCACGAGGCGCCGTCTGCGTACTCCGGCTTGGCGATGAATTCCTGATAGCGCGTCACGAACTCGTCGTACGTGATGTGGTCTCCTTCCCAGGCATAGGGCCCTTCGCCTAGGTCGTCTTCGGAACTTTCGCCCGACTCGTCCGATTCTTCGGCCGATGCGTCCGTTTCGCCTTCGTCGGTCGTTTCGTCTTCGGCAGAGGATTCATCAACTGTTTCGCCCGATTCGCTCGATTCAGCCGACTCTTCTGTCTCTTCGGCTTCGCTCACCGTTTCCTCGTCCGCCAGCGCGATAACCGGCAAATTCATGGCAGAAAACAGAAGCGCAAGGCACAGGAAAAGGGCCTGAGCTTTTGACAGCAGGCCCTTTATTGGAAAGAAATGTTTAGGCATATCTTCGGTTCCTCATGCAAAATTCTCGGGAAACATTATACCATTTCCGGAGGAAAATGGGAAGTCTCTGCAGAGAAATCGTGGAGAGAATTCCGGCCGTCGGCGCCGGCATGGGCGGCGGGATTTTTACGGTTGATGAGAACGAGCCGCGCCACTAAAATCACGAGCAAAATCGCGGCAAAGACGGGGTACATCACGATATAGTCCGTGGTGGTCCCGTAGATCTCGACCACGCCCTGCGTAGCGCTGCCGAGGGCGAGCGTCAGCACGAGCGCCGACCAAAGAAGGCGGGCGGTGGGGTCGACGTAGACCTTGCGGCTAAGCGCGAGCAGGAAGCTCGGCACCGCGCCGCAAAGGAGCGGAATCAAGAACAGATGGGTCATAAAAATACTGTAAACGCCGTGGCTGAAGGACTCGTAGATGTACGAGAACACGCCGGCGCCGGCCGCCGCCAGCGCGTAATGAAGCGCCATGGACAGCAGGATATTCTGGTTGCGCCGCTTGATGTGCCGGGCCTCGCGGGCCTGTGCGGAAACGCCGTTATTCATCGGTTGACTGTATGTAGACAATATCGCTTACCTTCCTTTCTTTGACAGAGTTGCCCGAGGTCGTCGGGGTATTGATCACCTCCCCGGCAAATACCATCGTGGACGAGCCGCCGCCGTCGAGGTTGTAGGCCGTAACTGCGCCGAGCGACTTCAGATACGAAGCGAGTTCGTACAGACTTAGGCCCTCGGATTCGTCGGTCCGGCCGTCGGCGACGACGAAGACGTAATGTTCCTCGTCAATCTGTGCGATGGCGGTGCGCGGGTTGGAGGTCATGGCCTGATCGACTTCATCATCCGTCGTCACGGCAATCTCGCCGTCGATAATCAGGCCCGGCCCGAAGCTGAACACCTGCCACGCCGTGCCGTGCACGCCCTCTTCGAGCAGCGCCTCGGCGCTGGTCTGGCCCTCGGTGATGATCTCGAACGTGCCGTCGGACCAGATCACGAGGTCCTCCTGGTCACTCGAGGCCGACCGCGAACGGTACAGCACACCGTTGCGGATGACATAGCCCGAGTTGCGCGCGCCGTAGTAGTCACCGTTAATCGCGAGAATTGCGTTATTTTCCTCGGCCATGTCGGAGGTCGTCTCCTTGATGTTGCGGCCGTACGTGTTCTCGGCCAGCGCCGTCAGAATCTGGGTGATATCGCTCGTGTAAATGTGCGCGACGTAGATAGTCGTGTCGTTCACGCGGTCCGTTTCCAGAGTGATGCTGACCGCGTTTTCTTCGGCGGAATCGCCAGTGGAGCTGGAATCGGCAGAGTCATCAGAGATCGCCTCGGCTTCGACTGAGTTGGCTTCGGATGTTGAGGAATCAGCACTTTCAGCAGATGATTCTTCCGAGGCCTCCGCGTGCGGGATGACAAAGGTATCCAGCAGGACAAAGGCCGTAAATAAAACAATAAAAATATGGTAAAGAACAGTGAGGCGGTAGGAGGTTTTCTTCTTGCCGCGCTTTCTGTCATAGGAATCGTTCATGGGAATCACCTCTTTTAAAATCAATGGCCCAAATGTGGAGCCGAATTAGCGTTCAGTCAGGCGGGGCTTCCGAAAGACGAAGAGCTTCTGCACCGAAAAGCTGACCAGAAAGAGCGTTACTTCGACCAACAGTTTAGAGAGAAGGGCGTTCCAGTGGAGCACGCCGGTCAAGAAGCTGAGCAGGAACGTGTTCACTGCGAGAATTCCGAGCGCCAGTAAAACGTAGCGAAGGGCCTGAGACAGCACGGATTGCCCGGCGTCACTCTTAAAAACAAAGTTTCGGTTCAGCAGAAAGTTCACCGTCCCACTGATCAACCGGGCGCCGATGTTGGCGGCAGTAATCCCCGCCTGACCGAGCGACGAAAGCATAAGCGAAAAAAACGTGAACAAGCCGTAGTCGAGCAGGAAGGACACGAAGGATGAGCCGCCGAATTTGAAGATGTCGCGGTAAATCAGGAACGAATCCTGAATCGTGCGGAAGTGCGAGCTTTTGTTGCCGTCCTCGTAGATCGTTTCGATGGGCACTTCCACGAAGGGGATGCGGCCCGCAAAGGACAGAAGCATGTTCATTTCGTATTCGTAGCGCTCGCCGGACACGGCCAGAAGCTCGGGCGCAAGGCGCAGACTAAAGGCGCGAAGACCGGTCTGGGTATCGGAGAGGGCGGCGCCGCTCGCCAGGCGGAAAACGAAGCGGGTGATTGTGTTGCCGATTCGTGATCTGAGCGGGACTTTGCCCTGAAAACGGCGGCAGCCCAGCACAAGGGCATCCGGACGATCCTCGGCTTCGGAAATGCAGCGAAGCGCATCCTTCACCGCATGCTGGCCGTCGGCATCGACCACGACGACGGTGCTGTCCGCAGGATAGTTTTCGGTAAGATAGGTCAGGGCGGTTTTGATGGCGGCGCCCTTGCCGCGGTTCTGCGCATGGGTCAGAATTGTTGCGCCGGCGTGCTGCCGGCGTATCCTATCAAAAATCGGGGCAAAATCAGCCCCGCTGCCATCATCTACAATCACGGCCGAAAGGCCGGCTTCGGTGAGCGAATCGACGAGATGAGGCAGCTTTTCGTCCGGCTCGTAGGCCGGAATCAGTGCAATACGTGGGGTCATGTTGGCCACCTCCTTTACTGTTGTTGAGTGGATTGTAAAGGATGAGGCTTAAAGAAAGCTGAAGAAAAATAAAGGGAATTTAGCTTGAAGACGTTTACTTTCTCGCTACATTTTAGTATAATTGTAGCGAGAAGGAGAAATGAAGAGATGGAAAAAAGCAAAGACTACATGACGCTCATGAAGGAAAGAGGCTACTTTCAGGTCCGGCAGGCCAGAGAGGCGGGGATGACCAAGGAAGAAGCGCTCCAATACGCCAACAATAACAATCTTGAAAAAGTGGCGCATGGGGTATATATGTTGGAGGATGCCTGGCCGGACCCGCTTTATGTGCTGCAGCTTCGCAACAAGAAAATTGTGTTTTCACATGAGACGGCTCTTTTTTTGCATGGCCTTTCCGACAGAGAGGCCGCTCATCCTGTGGTCACTGTCGAGAGAGGATATAACGCCAAACACCTGACGGCGGAGGGTGTGATTGTTCACACGGTCATGGAGAAATGGTTTAATATCGGCATTTGTGAGACAGAAACGAATGTGGGAAACCCGGTAAAAGTGTATGACAAGGAACGATGCATCTGCGATATCGTCCGAGGGAGGAAAAAGATGGATCCACAGGTATTTCAAACAGCGATGCGTTCGTATTTCTCGGGAAGGGATAAAGATATCCCGAAACTGATGAAATTTGCAGAAGAATTGGGGCAGGAAGAGGCCGTAAGGCAGTATGCGGAGGTGCTTTTGTGATTCGTACGGCAACACAAATCAAAGCGTTGATTAAGAACAGAACTGATGGCGATAGTGATAAAGCTCAGGTGTTGCTTCGAGTGTACATGATGGAGCGGCTGTTGGAACGAATTTCGATTTCACGATATAAAGATTGTTTTATTCTGAAAGGCGGAATGTTGGTGGCTTCACTGGTAGGAATTGACACCAGAGCAACGGTTGATATTGATACGACGGTCAGGTCGCTGCCGCTTTCCTTGGAGACTGCCGAAAGATTCTTGAATGAGATTATGGCTATCGAACTGGATGATGGCGTTACATTCCGCATTACGAAGAAGTCGGAAATCATGGAAGGCAGCGCATACGAAGGCATCAGATTCTTTATCTTGGGGACAGTTGAAAAACTACGACAAACAATTAAGATAGACATTTCGACCGGAGATGAAATTACACCGGCTGCTGTTCGATATGAATTTCCGTTGATTCTTGAAGACAGAAAGATTCCTTTGTGGTCTTATAATTTGGAAACAATTCTGGCCGAAAAGCTGGAGACCGTTATGTCACGAGGCATTGCCAACACAAGGATGAGAGATTTTTATGATATCCATGTGCTTTTGGATTTATACAGGCGAACCATTGATGAAGAGACCATGAAAAAAGCCTTCGCTGCAACATGTCAGCGAAGGCTGTCTGAGAACAATGTTGAGAATTTAGACGAAATTCTTCTTTCTGTAAAAGAATCAATGGCTATGAAGGATAACTGGCGGCGTTACTGTGAAGATAGCCTTTATACAGGCAATCTTTCGTGGGAGACCGTTATGGATAGTGTTTACTTGCTTAAGGGAATTGCCACAAACAAAGATTAACCAAACGGATTCCGAAGCTTTACGCCATCGGTAACTTCGACACCGGCCAAACGAGCAAACTCGAGTCCGGCGGCGATGTGTGCCGGATTGGCAACCTGATCGACCTGATGAGCATCACAGCCCAGCACTACCGTGTTACCTGTCTCACGAACGAGCTCCCAAAAGAGCGGATTCGGATAATTGCGACCGGTGTTCAGCCCCAGAAGGTTGATTTCCAACGGGATTTCGTGCGCTTTGGCATAGCGGCAGATCTCGAGCATGTGCTTTTCGTAGATGGCATCCGGGCCCTGATAGTTGACGATGTCGGGATGCGCCACGTACGTGAACCGGCCGGTTTCCAGGCCTTTCAGCACGCTTTCTACATAATCAGCAAGGACGTGCTCGTCGCCGGTCAAGCCGCCGGAGTAAGCTCGAATGTCGTACTCGTTGTGGGTAAAGTGCTGGCCCATGATGATGTATTGGGCGCGCACGACCTGCCCGGAAGGCAGAGTGACAGCGCTTTGATACAGGTGGTCCAGCAAACTGTCGAAAAGTTCGGGATAGTATTCCACCTCGAAACCAATCGGGATTTCGAGTTTGCCTTCATATTCCTCGCGAAGCTCGCCCAAGGTACGGTAGTAGCCCTCGGTTTTGTCCGGTTCCATGCGGAAGCCCGAGACGTAGCCGTTCGGGAAAGAATAGGGGCAGTGATCGGAAAAGCCCAGCGTCTCCAGACTGCGTTCAATTGCTTTTTCGATGTATTCCCGCTCGGTGCCGCCGGCATGGTGGCAGCGGAAGGTGTGGGTGTGGTAATTATGCTTCATTTTTGAACTCCTCGAGGGCGTCATCCAACTTTGTCTTTCCCCAATCCGCCGGAACCAAAAATTCCAGTCCGGCATGGACCGTGTCAGTCGTGATTTCTTTATAAATGCCGCCGTACTCGCCGTCGAGGGTCCACGGGACGGGATCTTCGAAGGTGAAGGTGGCCTTTTTCACTTTCCGATAGACAATTCCATCCACGCCGTCCAGCTTTTGGGCGGAGAGGGCGGTCAGAAGCGGCACGAGGTCAGACGCGGTTTCAACCGCGCGCAGCAGCACCAGCTCCGACAGGCCGTCGTTGAGATTAATGTCCTTCTGCGGCACGGCAAAACCGCCGACGGAGGTGGTGTTCATGACCGCGCCCAGCAGAAAGCTGCCTTCAATCACCTCATGCACCGCCTGGCCATTTTCAAAGGCTTCGATTTCAACCTTGAGCGGATAAGGCTTGTAGGAGCTAAGGCGTCTGGCACCCTCCAGAATGTACGCAAAGTGCCCGAGGCGGTTTTTCTGGTCCTGCGGCGTATCGTAGCTCACATCCGTGAAAACTCCGAATGCAGCAATGTAAGAAAAATAACCGTCTCCGAATTTGCCTATGTCAAACGGAACCGGAATGCCGCTGAGCGCCAGATGAGCGGCCTCATCTACTGCCTTCGGAATCGTGTGACTGACGGCAAAATCGTTCGTGCTGCCGGCCGGCAGGTAAGCGATGGGCGCCTTCTTTTCAGCGGGGAGGGTCATCGAGGCCGCGACCACGTCGTGCAGCGTGCCGTCCCCGCCGGCCGCCACCAGCAGGTCATAGCGCGGCGCATCCTCGGCCGCAAGATTGCAGACATAGCGGTAAGCAGCGCCGGGCGCCTGCGTCGGATACACCGTCACGCGGCAGCCCGCCATCGTAAAGGCCGAAATCACATCGTGCAGGCTTTCCCGAATCTGCCCGCGCCCGGCGTTGGGATTATAAATAAATAGGATGGAATTCCAGTTCGGCATGTCCAGGCTCCTTTAAAAATCTAATCAATGGCTTATGCTTGTGCGGCGCCGTGTGAGGGCGTCCCTAAGCATTAAGCTTACCCAAAAGTATAACACGGCCGCCGCAGGCGTTCAAGGCGGGCGGCGGCAGGGAACGTACTTCAAAACAAGAAAAATGCCGAAAGAGCAGGGCCTTCGCGGCGACCCGTGTGCTGCGTTTTTGCAGCACACTTCTGTTCTTTCGGCAGTGCCTTTAGGGTCCAATGACTTTATAAGGCCAGGGGGAGAGATTTATCAAAAAGGGATGATAATGTCGGTTATTAAAGGGTTGTCAGGTCAGTAGTCGAGCTTGTGGAGGCGTTCTCCGCGGTCGATCCGCTCGTGATGGTCGGGTTATACTCACCGGCCGTCACGGTGACGGTAATCTGGCGGGAGTTACGCAGCACCACGAAGGTTACTTCGTCGCCTACGGACAGGTCCTCGAGGACTTTCTTCACCTCGGTGGAGGTAGAAACCTCGGTGCCGTTCACGCTGACAATCAAATCTCCGGACTGCAGGCCGGCTTCATCGGCCGCGGTGCCTTCGGTCACAGAGTAAATGTAGCATCCGGTATAGTTCACACGGTACATCCAGGCCATCTCTTCACTGGTGATATCCAACATGGAAATACCAATCAACGCTCTGCCGCGGACATAGCCGTATTCCTTCAGGTCATCGATAATCGAAAGCGCGTCATCAATCGGGATAGCAAAGCCTATGCCTTCCACGTCATCACCGGTGGATTTGGCGTTGACGATACCGATCAGGTTGCCTTGCGCATCGAACAGGCCGCCGCCGGAGTTACCGGGGTTAATCGAAGCATCAATCTGCATCAGGTTCATGGTCACACCGTCAATCGTGATGCTTCTGTCCAGAGCGGAGATGATGCCCTGCGTCACGGTGCCGCCGAGCTGTCCCAGCGGGTTGCCGATGGCGACAACCGTCTGTCCGACCACAAGGTCAGACGACGAGCCGATGGTCGCCGGCGTCAAATCGGTCGCCTCAATCTTCAGCAGCGCGATGTCGAGCTGATCATCCGTACCGACCAGCGTGGCGTCATAGCTATCACCGTTGTGGAGTGTGACGGTAATCGTCTCAGCTCCGTCAATGACGTGATTGTTCGTCAGAATATAGCCATCAGAGGTGATGATCACACCGCTGCCGGCACCGGAGGAGATGTACTGCTGCATCATGGAACCGGTCACAACCTCTTCGGTCACGATTTCCACCACGCTGTCCTGCGCCTTCGCAACAATCTCAGGGGTGGTCAGGGCATCTTCCTCGGCCTCGGCAACGGTCAGCGAGAAGTCGGTGCCAGTCGAGTTTTCGGACTCTGCGGTTTCAGCAGAATTGTTGCTGCTTGAATGGTTGGAACTGTCGGAGCTGTTGGACGCTTCCTGACTGGTCGTCGTCTGGTTCGCGGCAATCGTCTTGCCCAGAACAACGGCGCTGCCGAAGCCTATGCAGCTGAAGACCAACGCACAGCTCAGAATAATCGCCACAATACCCTTTGCACCGATGCCGCTTTTCTCAGAGCTTTTCTTGCTCTTCTTGTTCTTGTCGCTGCCGGTCGTGTCGGTCCTGTTAATGGTCCGGGAGTCGGTCGAGTACTGCGTGGAGTACTGGTTGTTCTGGCCATATTGGCTGGCTTGACCGTACTGGCTCGACTGTCCGTTCTGACTGCCCTGACCGTACTGGTAATTGTAGTTACCATACTGATTGTAACGGCCGTACTGGCTGTTCTGGGTCTGGCCGTACTGACCGGCTTGATTGGACTGACCGTACTGATTGCTGCCGGTCTGGGCGTTCTGATTATAATTAGTAGAGAATCCTTTTTCGTACTGGTACCGGCCGCCGTACTGGCTATGGAACTGACCGCTGCCGG
>Ga0065709_1029522_pt1 | contig 18181 bp, 17 predicted proteins | sample Hoacrofraction14_2_FD_59096 | JGI IMG/M metagenome (GOLD analysis project Ga0065709, IMG submission 59096) | Hoatzin crop microbial communities from Cojedes, Venezuela, sample from fiber fraction 14 v1 | ecosystem: Host-associated > Birds > Digestive system > Esophagus > Crop | place: Venezuela...
GGGAGATGGCTTTGCCATGCCCGCGCGGGGATATCGTGATTTTGCGGCCTCGGGGAACGCCGCCTGCGGGAGATGGCTTTGCCGTGACCGCGCGGGGATATCACGATTTTATCGGGTTCGGGCTTTTCGTGATACGCGCTTGCCGGATCGCTGCGGATGCGTTGACCGCGGGACGCGCGGCGGGGATAATGCGCATCGAAGGACTTCAAGAGCCGCAGCGGCAGCGCGATGCCGCGGGCATGTAAAAAGGAGACGGCGCTTTTTGAAGCAAAGGCCCGCAGGCTGCGGGTGCAAAGAAAGCGCATCACATCAAGCCGCTTTAGGTCAAAGGAACTCTCACAGAATGAAGCGGGAGAACGAGGGGGAGCCCTGGAAAGGAGGAGCCAAAAAAATTTCAACGCTGCAGGCGCGGCGTATCCGATGCGCCTGATTTGCGGGACGGAAAAGGGAACCGTCCAGAAAGCCAATAACTGGTTCATTTTGCTGAAAATAAGAGGGAGTCCCCGAGTGCACGGCCACGGCGTCCAAGCAGCGCACGGCCGGGGGACGCCCTCAGTTTGCGTTAGCCTTGCGGAATGCGCGCGGCGTGTTGTAGACTCTTGAACTGATACAAGCGGCGAAGCTGCTGACGCTTCATGGGCCTGCAGCGGCACTGCCTGTCGGCGGCACGCGTTAAGCGCCGACCGAAGCGAAACGGAGACGGCGGAATGCAAGTGTCCGCTTTTGAAACGACGAAAGAAGCCGGCCGCGCGGCCGCTGGAATGGAGAAGGAAGATGAGACTCAGGAAGATGCCCAACGCCGAGGCCGTGCTTGAAAGCAGTCCCTACGTCATAAAGGAGCCGGAGAAGCTCAAAGGCCGCTGGCAGGAGGCGACGGGAGGCCGCCCCTTGAGGCTTGAGCTCGGAACGGGCAAGGGGATGTTCTTGATGGAGCTTGCCAAGAGGCAGCGGGACGTATTCTTCGTGGGGATCGAGCTCTACGACAGCGTCCTCTTCCGCGCGGCCGAAAAGATGGAAGGAAAGGGCGCGGACGAGGGCTTTGCGGCTCCCGACAACCTCCTTTTCATATGCATGGACGTCAGGCGCCTGCCCGAGGTGTTCGAGCCGGGGGAAGTCGAATACCTCTACCTCAATTTCTCGGATCCCTGGCCGAAGGCCCGCCACGCCAAGCGCCGCCTGACGTCGGAGAACTTCCTCGGAATCTACGACAAGGTGCTCAAAAAAGGCGGAGGCCTGCAGTTCAAGACCGACAACAAGGATCTCTTCGAGTTCTCGGTCGAATCGATCGGCGGAGCCGAGGGCTGGAGGCTGACCGATATAACGCGCGACCTGCACGGCGACGCGGAGCTTTCCGAGGGCAACGTGATGACCGAGTACGAGCGCAAGTTCACGGCCCTTGGAAGCAAGATCTGCATGCTCAGGGCGGTATACGAGTGAAGTTGTTATTTTCAAAAATTACTTCTTGTGCGGCCGTGGAAAGTGCGCTATAATCCTTTCTGCGTTGAACGAACGCGTAATTGGGCTATCGCCAAATGGTAAGGCAACGGACTCTGACTCCGTCATTTCAAGGTTCGAATCCTTGTAGCCCAGGAAGACCCTCCGGATGGTTCCGGGGGGTCTAGTTGTATATTGCGGAGGACTACATGTTTTCATTCGATTCAAGGGTGCGCTTTTCTGAGTGCGGCACGGACGGCCGCATGACGCCCGAGGCCATAGTCAACTATTTCCAGGACTGCGCGGTGTTCCACGCGGTTTCGTTCGGCAGCGGGCCGGACAAGTGGCGCAAGGAGCAGCGCGGGTGGGTGATTGCGAGCTGGCGCATCCGCATTTTCGAATATCCGAAGCTTGGGACGCAGGTGACGACTTCGACGTGGAGCTACGGCTTCCGCGGCATCGAGGGGAAGCGCAACCACACGATGACGGACGGCGCGGGATATGTGTTCGCGGACGCCGATTCGAGGTGGGCGTTTTTCGACTTCGCGGCGGGGCGGCCTATTGCGGTGCCCGATTCGGAAATAGAAGGCTACGGCGTTGAAAAAAGGCGCGAGATGGGAGAGGCCCCGCTCCACATAAGGATCCCGCGGGAGGGGGCGGCGGTGAAAGAGCCCGTCAAGGTGCGGCCCACGAACCTCGACACCAACGGCCATATGAACAACGAGCAGTACATCGCGCTGGCGCTGACGCTCTTGCCCGCCGGGATACGCGTGAAGGAGATGTCTGTCGAGTACCACAGGCAGGCGCTTTTGGGCGACGAGCTCGTGCCGCACGTGGCCCGCGACGAAGAGGGGTATACGGTTTGGTTCATGCTCGGCCAAAGCAAATGCAGCGCGCTTCGCTTTGTGTTATAGTTGAAAAGAATAGTGCCGCGGATGGCTGCGGCGCGGATTAATGCGATGCGGGAGGCCGCGGGGAGGAAGGCTCCGGCGGGCTAAGCGGAAGGACGGCGGACTTATGTATGAACTTTTGAGGACTCAGCTGCTTAAAGTAGTGAAGATAGAGCCGCACGGCGCGTACCTTGCCGACGGCGACGGGGAAAAGAGCGAGGAGCGCGTGCTCCTGCCGGCGAAGGAAGTGCCGGCGGGGACGGGCGCGGGCGACCTGCTCTCGGTATTCATTTACCTCGATTCCGAGGACAGGCCGATCGCGACCACGGCGGCGCCGAAGGTCGCCTACCACAAGGCCGCGCGGCTTAAGGTGAAGGACGTGACGAGGATCGGCGCCTTCCTCGACTGGGGGCTCTCGAAGGACCTGCTGCTCCCGTTCGCGGAGCAGACGCGGCGCGTGGCAAAGGGCGAGGAAGTCCTCGCCGCGCTCTATCTCGACAAGAGCTCGCGGCCCGCGGCGACGATGAAGCTCTACCCCTACCTCTCGAAGAACGCGCCCTACCGGGCGGGCGACGAGGTCGAGGGGACGGTCTACCAGGACGCCCCGAACTTCGGGGTGTTCGTGGCGGTGGACGACAAATATTCGGGCAGGATCTCCCGCGCCGAGGCTCCGAAGGCGTACCCGATCGGAAGCAAGGTGAAGCTCACGGTCTCGGAGGTGCTCGAGGACGGAAAGCTCGCCCTCACCGCGAGGAAGAAAGCCTGGGAAATGATAGACGCCGACGCGGAAAGCGTATTTTCCATAATCTGCGAGGACTACGGCGGCGAGCTGCCCTTCGACGACAAGGCGGCGCCTGAGAAGATACGCGAGGAATTCGGCCTTTCGAAGGCCGCGTTCAAGAGGGCCGTGGGGCACCTCTACAAAGAGCGGATGGTCGAAATCGCCGACGGCCGGATAAAGGCCGTCCGGGCGGATAAGTGATAAAGGCGCCGCGGCAGGGAGGCTGACGCCTGAAGCCGCGGGCACGGCAGCGGGAGCGCAAGGGACAGGACCGTGATTCTCCGATTTATCGGAGGAAGCGGGCCTTGAAGCGCTTCAAGCGCACGCGGGAGCGCAAGGAAGGGGAAGAAAATGAACATCGAAAGCATCATCCAGGCCGTGAAGGGCGGGACGTTGGACGGCATCGGGCAGCTCGGAATCGGAGGCGTCTTGATCGGCCTCGTGGTTTCGCTCTTGTTCTGCTTCTGCGGACGCAAGCTCGAAAAGTTCTTCTGCGTGCTCTTCGGCCTGCTCATCGGCGCCGCGCTGGGAGTGCTCTGCACCAACGTCATGAAGCCCGCCGACAATATGTGGTACGTCGTCGGGGGCGTCGCGGGAGCGCTCGTCGGAGCCTTCCTCGCCTTCCTGATCTACAAGGTCGGCCTAGCGTTCATGATCATTTCCTCGGTCTATCCGCTGGCGGCCAGGGCCTGCAAGGACCACTTGAAAGATCCCCTGAACTGGCTTATCCCGATCGCCATCGCGGCAGTCATCGCGATACTCGTGTTCAAGGCCACGAAAATCGTCGTCATTGCGACCTCGGCCATAACGGGCGGCATGGCGGCCTCCGACATCCTGATCCGCCAGCTGATCCCGAAGGTCAGCGCGGAGCTGGCGGCCGGCATCCCCGGCACCTCGGTCATAGTGCTCGTGGTCGGAGCGCTGCTTGCGGCTTTCGGCGCCTTCGTGCAGCTGCGCGGGAAGCGCTGAACTCCTGCCCTGGCGGAACGGCTTTTTTGGGGTCGCCCGGGAAGCCCTTAGCGGTCCGCACGGCCGCTTGGTTTCGGAACGCGCGGGCAGGCGGAAGCCATGTCAAAGGGGCGCCGCAGAAGCTTCTGCGGCAATAGGGCGGAACGGCTGCGCGTTTTATTCTGCGGCAGAGCGCGGGTTTTGCGGGCTCGCTGCAAGGCGCGCTTTGGCGGCCTGTATTGAACGGCGCGCAGGCAAGCTTTGACTGGCGCATCGCGGCAAATAAAGCGCGCGTGCGCTTGTTGAAAGGCGTGCTTTGGCACGGCGTCCGCGGATTTCATTTTTCGTAATCGGCGCTGAAGGTTCCAGCATTTTGCGAGGCGGTAAATGTTCACGCACCTGCATGTCCATACGGAGTATTCTCTACTCGACGGCTCCAACAAGATAAAGGAGTACGTGGCCCGGGTGAAAGAGCTCGGGATGGAGGCCTGTGCCATAACGGACCACGGGGCGATGTACGGCTGCATCGATTTTTACAAGGAGTGCAGGAAGCAGGGGATCAAGCCGATCCTCGGCTGCGAGGTCTACGTCGCGCCGGGAAGCCGCTTCGAGAGGGAGCGGCGCGGCGGCGAAGAGCGGTACTACCACCTGATCCTCCTGGCGGAGAACGAGGAGGGCTTTGCGAACCTCGGGAAGATCGTCTCGGCGGGGTTCACGGAGGGCTTCTACTACAAGCCGCGCGTCGACAAGGAAATCCTGCGCGAGTACCACGAGGGGCTTATCTGCACCTCGGCCTGCCTCGCGGGCGAAGTCGCCCACGCGATAAATAAAGGCGATACCGCGTGGGCGAGGAAGGCGGCGCTTGAGTACCGCGACATCTTCGGGGCGGACAATTACTTTTTGGAGATGCAGGACCATGGGATGCCGGAGCAGAAGCGCGTGAACCGCGAGCTGCTGCGCATTTCACGGGAAGAAGGCATTCCCCTAATCTGCACGAACGACTGCCATTACACCTTCAAAGAGGACGCCGACGCGCACGACATACTGCTCTGCATCCAGACGGGCAAGCGGGTGACGGACGAGAACCGCATGCGCTACGAGGGCGGCCAGTACTACGTAAAGAGCGAGGAAGAAATGGCCGCGCTCTTCCCCGAGTGCCCGCAGGCTCTTGAAAATACGAATGCCATCGCTAAGCGCTGCAACGTCGAGATCCGCTTCGGCGAAAGGAAGCTCCCTCACTTCGACGTCCCGGCAGGCTACACCCCGGAAGGCTACTTAAGGAAGCTCTGCGAGGACGGCCTTTATGAGCGGTACGGCGATCCGGGGCCGGAAGAGCGCGAAAGGCTCGACTACGAGCTTTCGACCATACAGTCGATGGGGTTCACCGACTACTTCCTCATTGTCTGGGACTACGTCCGCTTTGCCCGCGACAACGGGATAGCGGTAGGCCCCGGGCGAGGCTCGGCGGCGGGCTCGGTCGTGTCCTACACCCTCGGCATAACCGACCTCGACCCCTTAAAGTACGGGCTCATCTTCGAGCGGTTCCTGAACCCCGAGCGCGTGACTATGCCCGATATCGATATGGACTTCTGCTTCGAGAGGAGGCAGGAGGTCATCGACTACGTCGTCAGGAAGTACGGCCGCGAGTGCGTCTGCCAGATAATCACCTTCGGCACGATGCAGGCGCGCGGCGCGATCCGCGACGTCGCCCGCGCCCTCGACTTCCCCTACGCCAAGTCGGACGCGCTCGCGAAAATGGTCCCGCGAGAGCTGGGAATCACGCTCGACGGCGCGCTTTCGATGAACCCCGAGCTCAAAAAAGAATATGACGGAGATGAAGAAATTCATTTTCTGATCGATATGGCACGGCGTCTTGAGGGGCTGCCGCGCAATTCGTCGACGCACGCGGCGGGAGTCGTTATCTGCGGGCGGCCGGTCGTCGACTACGTGCCGGTCGCAAGGAGCGCGGACGAGACGATCGTCACGCAGTACACGATGACGACCCTCGAAGAGCTCGGCCTTTTGAAAATGGATTTCCTGGGGCTGCGCACCCTGACGGTCATCCAGGACGCGGTCTTTCAGGTGAACGCGGCGAAGGCGCCGGGCGAAGAGCCGCTCGACTTGAGGAATATCGACTACAACGACCCCGCCGTCATGGAAATGATCGGCAAGGGCAAGTGCGAGGGCGTCTTCCAGCTTGAATCGGCGGGGATGAAGGCCTTCATGAAGCAGCTTAAGCCCAGGACGCTCGAGGACATAATCGCGGGCATTTCGCTCTACCGGCCGGGCCCCATGGACTTCATACCCAAGTACCTCGCGGGCAAGGAAGACCCCGCGAGCATCACCTACGACTGCCCGGAGATGGAGCCGATCCTTAAGAATACCTACGGCTGCATCGTCTACCAGGAGCAGGTCATGCAGATCGTCCGCGACCTCGGCGGCTACAGCTTCGGCCGCTCGGACATGGTCCGCCGCGCGATGTCGAAGAAGAAGGCCGACGTCATGGAGAAGGAGCGGCAGAACTTCGTGTACGGCAATGAGGCGGAGGGCATACCGGGCTGTGTGTCAAAAGGCATAGACGCGGGCGTCGCGGACCACATTTTCAATGAAATGACCGACTTCGCGAACTACGCCTTCAACAAGTCGCACGCCGCGGCATACGCGGTCGTCTCCTTCAGGACGGCGTACCTGAAGCACTACTATCCGGTGGAGTTCATGGCGGCCCTTCTGACGAGCGTCATCGACTCGCCGGACAAGTGCGCGGAGTACCTTAGGCACTGCCGCGACATGGGAATCGAGATCCTGCAGCCCTCGGTCAACGACGGCTTCGGAAAGTTCACCGTCGAGGACGGGAAGATCCGCTTCGGCATGAACGCGGTCAGGGGCGTAGGCAAGGCCGTGGCGGACAATGTCGTCAAAGAGAGGCAGGCGGGCGGGCCTTTCCGCTCGATGGCCGATTTCGCCGACAGGATGTACGAGCGCGACGGCAACAAGCGCGTGCTCGAAAACCTCATAAAGGCGGGCGCTCTCGACTGCCTGCCCGGCAACCGCCAGCAGAAGCTCCTCGGCAGCGCGCAGGCCTTGAACGAAGCCCAGGCATCGCACAAGAAGACGTTCGCGGGGCAGTACTCGCTCTTCGACTTCGCGGGCGAGGCGGAGAAGGCGAAGCTCGTAACGCCGCTCCCTGACAAGGATGAATTCCCGAAGGAGCAGATCCTCGCCTTCGAGTTCGAGGTGCTCGGCGTCTACCTTTCGGGGCATCCGCTCGACATGTACAGGAAGGTCATCGAGGGCGTAGCCGACGCCGACGCGGCGGACTTCGCGCCCGACGAGGAGACGGGCCTGCCGCGAATCGCGGACGGAAAGCGGGTGCGGCTCGCCGGCATGGTGACGTCGAGCGTGCTGAAGTTCACGAAGAACAACTCGGCCATGTCCTTCGTCACGCTTGAGGACATGACGGGCAGCGCGGAAATCATTTTCTTCCCGAAGACCCACGAAAAGTACCGCGACCTCGCCCGCGAAGGCGAAAAAATCTTCGTGGAAGGGCGGGTTTCGGCGGAAGAAGACCGCCCCTCGAAGCTGGTCGCCGACAGGGTCGAGCCCTTCTCGCAGCTCCCCCAGCAGCTCTGGATCGCTTTTGAAAATGAAGCTGCTTTCGCGGAGCAAAAACCCCTGCTCGACGAGCTCATAGAAAGCGCTGGGCAAGGGCGCGGCAGCGTGTTCGCCTTCCTCAAGGACACGAAGAAGTACAAGCGCGTCTCAAAGCGCAGGATCGCCGTGGAAGAGGGAATCCTCGACATGCTCCGCGACGCCTGCGGCAACGCGAACGTCGCGCTCAGGGCCGACAAGTGGTAGGGCGGCGCGCTTTACATCGAACCGAGTTTGTTTTACAATTACCTGCGTCCGAACGGCTCTTAAAAAAAGCCCGCGGGCGCACGGAAAGAGATATGAATCGCAAGGAGGCCCAAGATGGCGGAAAATACTAAGCTTCACACGATCGGAGTTTTGACCAGCGGCGGCGACGCGCCGGGAATGAATGCCGCCATCAGGGCGGTCGTCCGAAGGGCGATCGGCTACGGCCTTAAGGTCAAGGGCATCCGCCGCGGGTATTCGGGCCTCATCGAAGAGGACATAATCGACATGAACGCCCGCTCGGTCGCGGACACGATCCAGAAGGGCGGCACGATCCTCTACACGGCGCGCTGCATGGAAATGCGCACCCCCGAGGGCGTGGCGCAGGCGGCGGCGACCTGCCGAAAGCACGGCATCGAAGGCCTCGTCGTAATCGGCGGCGACGGCTCCTACCGCGGTGCCGAGAAGCTCGCGAACGAAGGCATCAACGTAATCGGCATCCCGGGCACAATCGACCTCGACATCGCCTGCACCGAGTACACCATCGGCTTCGACACGGCGGTCAACACCGCCATGGAGGCCATCGACAAGGTCCGCGACACCTCGACCTCGCACGAGCGCTGCTCGATCATCGAGGTCATGGGCAGGAGCGCGGGATACATCGCCCTCTGGTGCGGCATCGCCAACGGCGCCGAGGACATCCTCCTTCCCGAGAAGTACGACTACGACGAGCAGAAGATAATCGACAACATCATCGCCAACAGGCGCCGCGGCAAGAAGCACCACATCATCATCAACGCCGAAGGCGTCGGACATTCGACATCTATGGCGCGCCGAATCGAGGCCGCGACGGGCGTCGAGACGAGGGCGACCATCCTCGGCCACATGCAGCGCGGCGGAAGCCCGACCTGTAAGGACCGCGTGTACGCCTCCACGATGGGCTGCCTCGCGGTAGACCTCCTCATGGAAGGCAAGACGAAGAGGGTCGTCGGATACAACAACGGCGAGTACAGCGACTACGACATCAACGAGGCGCTCCAGATGTCGAAGGCGATCTCGGAGTACCAGGTCGAGATAGCCCGCGCCCTCTCGAGCAACGGCCGCCAGCAGCTAGAGGCCGCCCCGCAGATGCCGGTAAAGTGAGAAAGGCGGAACGTGGCAATCTCGTTCAAAGAAATCAAGGAACTGACAAAAAGCAGAAAGGCCCGCGAAGAGCAGGGCCTTTTTGTCACGGAAGGGACGAAGGGCTTCGAGGAGACTCCGCCGGAGCTCATACGCGCGGTTTTTACGACCGGGGAATGGGCACGGGCCAATGCGGCGCTGCTCAAAAAAGCGCCGCCTTCCGCCGAGATAACAGCGGACGTCAGGAAGGACCGGTTCGCGGGCCTGTGCGGCACCAAGACCCCGCAGGGCGTGCTCTGCGTGGCCGAGATGCCGAAGTTCGACATGCAATCGGCATTTGCGGCGGAGAATCCCTTGATAGCGGTGCTTGAGGACGTCCAGGATCCCGGCAACGTCGGCACGATCATAAGGACCTGCGAGGCGGCGGGCGCGGACGCGGTGTTCCTGACCCGCGGCTCGGCGGACCCCTACTCCCCGAAGACAGTCCGCGCGACCATGGGCTCAGTCTTTCGGACTCCTCATTTTCTGATAGACGACATGGAAAGCTTTATGGCGCTTCTCGATGAAAATGGAATCGCGAAGGCAGCCGCGCTCCCGCGCGCGGAGGCGCCCTACTTCGGGCAGGACCTCACGCGGCCGCTCGCGCTTTTCATCGGGAACGAGGGGAACGGCCTTCGGGCGGAGACGGCGGCGGCGGCGGACGTCGCGCTGACGATCCCGATGGCGGGAAAGGTAGAATCGCTGAATGCCGCGATGGCGGCGTCCGTGCTGCTCTTCGAGGCGGCAAGGCAGCGGAGCGTGAAGTGAAGGAGGCGTTTTATGGATCTTAAGGGAAGGCATTTTCTGAAGCTGCTCGATTACACGCCGGAGGAGATCATTTACCTGATCGACCTCGCCGAGAAGCTCAAAGAGGACAAGAAGGCGGGCCGCGCGCACAGGCTGTGCGAGGGCAAGAACGTCGCGCTCATCTTCGAGAAGACGAGCACGCGCACGCGCTGTTCCTTCGAGGTCGCGGCGCACGACCTCGGCATGGGGACGACCTACCTCGACCCGTCGGGCTCGCAGATAGGCAAGAAGGAGAGCATAGCCGACACGGCGAAGGTGCTCGGGCGCATGTACGACGGAATCGAGTACCGCGGCTTCGGCCAGGACCTCGTCGAGGAGCTCGCGGCGAACGCGGGCGTGCCGGTCTGGAACGGCCTGACGAACGAGTTCCACCCGACGCAGATGCTCGCCGACATGCTCACGATCCGCGAGAACTTCGGCCGCCTAAAGGGCATCCGCCTCGCGTACATGGGCGACGCCCGCTACAACATGGGCAATTCGCTGATGGTCTGCTGCGCCAAGCTCGGCATGCACTTTACGGCAGTGACGAGCGCTAAGTATTTCCCGGAAAATGATCTGGTCGAAGCCTGCCGCGCGATCTGCGAGGAGACCGGCGGCTCCGTGACGCTGACCGAGGACGCGATGGCGGGAACCGCCGGCGCGGACGTCGTCTACACGGACGTATGGGTTTCGATGGGCGAGAGCGCCGACGTCTGGCAGGAGAGGATCGAGGCCCTGTCGCCGTACAAGGTGACCGAGAAGATTATGGCGAACGCGGGCGAAGGCGCGATATTCATGCACTGCCTGCCCGCCTTCCACGACCTGAAGACGACCATCGGCCGCGAGGTCGGCGAGAAGTTCGGCCTTACGGAAATGGAAGTCGAGGACGCGGTGTTCTCCGCGCCTTACTCGAAGGTGTTCGACGAGGCCGAGAACCGCATGCACACGATAAAGGCGGTCATGGCCGCGACGCTCGTCGGGGCGTGAGGAGCTAGGCCGCATTGATCCTACTAGGGTGGCGAAGCATGAACAGACGGAAGATGGATATGATCTACAGCATTATGGTCCTCGCCCTGAGCGTCCTTTTGGTCTCGGGGCTCATCGCCGCGTTCTTCGTGCCGCGCCTTCGGTGGATCATTGCCTGCGAGGCGGCGGCCGCGGGCGCGTCGCTGAACTTCCTTCTGGCGGCCCGCTTCCAGTATGAAAAGAAGTACCTGAGCTTCGCGTTCTTCGCGGTTGCGGGGGTCTTCGTGCTGGCCTTCGTGTTTTTCATCAGGAGGCTTTGGTAAGGAATTCAAACGCCGGGAGAAGAAAATTTATCGGTGGAAATCATGGCAGGTGCATTCTATACGGACGTCCGCGCCTTAGGCGAGGTCGATTCGACAAATGAATACGTCAAGAGGCTCGCGCGAAGCGGCGCGCCGTCGGGGCTTTTTGTCTGGGCGGACTCCCAGACCGCGGGCAAGGGCCGCCTCGGGCGCAAATGGGTGAGCCCGCCGGGAGAGAACGTGTATTATTCTCTCCTTCTCAGGCCCGGATATCCCGCGGAAAAGGCTTCTGCCGTGACGCTCGTCGCGGGGATGGCAGTGGCGGCCGCGCTCAAAGAACTCTGCGGGAAAATGCAGCCCGAAGGGCAGGCCGGCGCGGCTTCCGGAGACATCATGATAAAATGGCCGAACGACGTCGTAATCGGAACGCGCAAGGTCAGCGGCACGCTGACGGAGCTTGAGATGGCGGCCGACGGGAGCTACTTTTTAGTGATCGGCACCGGCATAAACATAGCGCAGACGCATTTCGCGGATGAAATCGCGGACAAGGCGACTTCGGTGCTCCGAGAGTTCGGGCAGGCGCCGGAGCGGCAGGCGATAATCGGTGCCGTAATGAATCATTTTCAGAAGAGGTACGAAAAGTTCGAGGCGGCCGAGGGCATGGAGCCGTTGATCGAAGAGTACGATTCGATGCTCGCGAACGCCGGGAGGCGCGTGAAGGTGCTCGACCCGCACGGCGAATACGAGGCCGAAGCGGCGGGAATAGACGGCCGCGGGCGGCTCATAGTGACGCGCGGGGGCGGCGCGGAAGAAAGGATCGATTCGGGCGAGGTGTCGGTGCGGGGCATCGACGGATACGTGTGAGGTGAGTATGACGAAGACTCTATGCGGGGCGAACTCGTACAACAAGAAGTATTATCTGGATCCGGCTTTCGCCAGGCTGCCGCAGGAGGTCAAGGACGAGCTGCAGATCATGTGCGTGACGTTCACCGAGGAGGTGGGCGGGATCATCCTGGTCGAGTTCGACGACGATCGGCTGCCGCGCTTCTGCGTGGAGCACAGCGAGACCGACGCCCGCTTCGACGAAATCGGGGCGGGGCTTAAGACCAAGCAGCTCGCGGAGCAGAAGGCGAAGCTCATGCAGCAGATAACCTTCTTCTACCGCGTGTTCGTGTGCGGTGAAAAGCCCGAGGAGGCCGCCCGCGGGCTCGACATGGAAGAAGTGCTGGACGAGTTCAAGGCCGGCGGGACTGAGGACGAAGAGGCCTGAGAAAAGCTAGGCGTGGCAGCGGTCAGTGGCCGACGGAAGGCCGCGCGGACTTGGCATGGAAGAGGACAGAGCGAATCCACGGCCGGCGGGACTGAGGACGAAGAGGCCTGAGAAAAGATAGGCGTGGCAGCGGCGAGGAGCCAGCGGCGGCTGGCCGCGTGCCGCATACAGGCCAAGGATACGGATTGTGCCAACGGAAGAAGGAGTTTCTTGATGGATGCCTTGCAGCATGACGAAGGCGCGGCCTGCATCGGCGGCGTCCGGCTCGACGGACGGGCGGTCTTAGGCCCGATGGCGGGCGTGACGGACAGGCCCTTCAGGGTCATCTGCCGCGAGATGGGCGCGGCGATGACGGCGACCGAGATGGTCAGCGCGAACGCCGTGAAGCACGGCAGCTTAAAGACGCGCGAATTCATAAAGATAGACGAGAGCGAGCATCCCGTGAGCATGCAGCTCTTCGGCCCGGACGCCGACACGATAGCCTTCGCGATCGACGCGCTCCGCCGCCTCCCTTACGATATCCTCGACATCAACATGGGCTGCCCCATGCCCAAGATCGTCAACAACGGCGAGGGCTGCGCCCTGATGAAGAAAATCGATACGGCGGCGGCGATCGTCCGCATGGCGGTGCGCGTGTCGGACCGCCCCGTGACCGTGAAGATGCGCGCCGGCTTTGACGCGGATTCGATAAATGCAGTCGAGGTCGCGCTCGCGGCCGAGGACGCCGGGGCGGCGGCCGTGGCCGTGCACGGAAGGACGCGCGAGCAGTACTACAGCGGCAGCGCGGACTGGGAAATAATCCGCCGAGTCAAGGAGGCCGTCAAGATCCCTGTGATCGGCAACGGCGACGTCACGGATCCGTTGAAATACGCCGCGATGCGCGAGCAGACGGGCTGCGACTTCGTGATGATCGCGCGCGCCGCGCGGGGGAATCCCTGGATATTCAGGGCGTGCAGGCAGTACGAGGAGACGGGCACCGTGCCCGAGCGGCCCTCGGTCATGGAAGTCCGGGAAATGATGCTCCGCCACGCATCGGCCGAGCTCCTTGAAAAGCCCGAGCGCGTGGCCATCCCCGAGATGCGCAAGCACGCCGCCTGGTACGCGGCTGGATACCGCGGCTCGGCTCGGCTCAGAAGCCGCGTGAACGAGACCAAGTCCTACGCGGAGCTGGAAAAAATCCTCGACGAATGGGTAGAGGAAGCCGGCGGCGAAGGGGCGTGAAGCCTCGGCGCGATTGACTTAAAATGGGAGCTTCGGCTAGGTTCTGCAGCCTCGTGTAAGAGACGACGTCATTCGCAAAGCTCGAAAGGATGCTCGGCGAATGGGCAGAGGAGCCTATGGGCGAAGGGGCGCGAACCCTTAGCCTACTTGACTTTCAGAGGGCGTTTTCGTATAGTTAGCAGAGGTTTTTAAAGGCAGAAGAAGCGGCTTTTACTTTCCGCTTTTTGTGGCGGCGCGGCCGCCGATAGGAGGAACACCATGGGCGAAGGTCAGGAGAAGAAGCAGATCCTTACATATGCGGGCCTTAAGAAGCTGCAGGACGAGCTGCAGGACCTTAAGGGCAACCGCCGCAAAGAGATAGCCGAAAAGCTCAAAGAGGCGCGCGCGCAGGGCGACCTTTCTGAAAACGCCGAGTACGACGCAGCCAAGGACGAGCAGCGCGACATAGAGGCCCGCATCGAAGAGATCGAGGGCATCCTCAAGAACGCCGAGGTCGTCGTGGAGGGCGAGACCCGCACGGACACCGTCAACGTCGGAACGCGCGTCACGCTCTTTGACATGACCGAGAACACCGAGGTCATCTACGACATCGTAGGTTCGCAGGAGGTCAACATTTTTGCGGGCAAGATTTCGAACGAAAGCCCGGTCGGAAGGGCGCTCATCGGCGGCAAGGTCAACGACGTCGTCAAGGTCGAGCTCGCCGACGGCAGCTTCGACAGCTACAAGATCCTCCTCATCGAGCGCAGCCAGCACATTTAACGGCGGCGCGGGAGGTTCCCCGGATCAAGGCAGGCGGCGCCGGAACGCGTTCATTTTCTGAAAATGAAGCGGCGGACGCGCCGGACGATGAAGCATGAAAGCGGTAAAAGCGGGCTTAGGGTCCGCTTTATCTTTTAAAAGGAGGCAGCAATGGGCAATCAGGGACAGCAGCCGGCACGCGACGAAAACCAGCTCCGCAAGGTGCGCCGCGAGAAGCTCGACGCGCTCATCGAGGCGGGCAAGAACCCGTTCGAGATAGTGACTTACGACCAGACGCACCACGCCGAGGAGATAAAGGGCAATTTCGAGGAGCTTGAGGGCAAGGACGTCTCGATCGCGGGCAGGCTCATGCTAAAGCGCGTGATGGGCAAGGCCTCCTTCGGAAACCTGCAGGACCGCAGCGGAAACGTGCAGATCTACGCGACCCGCGACGACCTCGGCGAGGAGGCATACAAGGATTTCAAGAAGCTCGACATCGGCGACATAATCGGCGTGAAGGGGTTCGTGTTCAGGACGCAGAAGGGCGAGATTTCCGTCCACGCGAAGGAAGTGACGCTCCTTTCGAAGTCGCTGCAGGTGCTCCCCGAGAAGTTCCACGGCCTCACGGACGTCGACCTGCGCTACCGCCAGAGGTACATCGACCTCATCATGAACCCCGACTCGCGTGACGTATTCGTCAAGCGCTCGAAGATCATTTCCGCGATCAGGAACTACCTGAACGCGCGCGATTTCCTCGAGGTCGAAACGCCGATGCTCGTCGACAACGCGGGCGGCGCGGCGGCGCGTCCCTTCGTCACGCATTTCAACGCGCTCGACGAGGACAAGAAGCTCCGCATCTCGCTTGAGCTCTACTTAAAGCGCCTCATCGTCGGCGGGCTTGAGCGCGTCTACGAGATCGGCCGCGTGTTCCGCAACGAAGGCCTCGACATCAAGCACAACCCCGAGTTCACGCTCATGGAGCTCTATCAGGCCTACACCGACTACGAGGGCATGATGCGCCTCACGGAGGACATGTACCGCACGGTCGCGCGTGAGGTGCTCGGCTCCGCCGTCCTCACCTACAAGGGCGTCGAGATCGACCTCGAAAAGCCCTTCGAGCGCATGACGATGACCGAAGCCGTCAAGAAGTACACGGGCGTAGACTTCGATTCGGTAAATGATATCGAAGAGGCCCGCGCCCTGTGCGACGAGCGCGGCCTCCACTACGAGGACCGCTTCGCCGTCGGCGACATCCTGAACCTCTTCTTCGACGAGTACGTCGAGGACAAGCTCATCCAGCCCACCTTCCTCACCGGCCATCCTATCGAGATAAGCCCGCTCACGAAGAAGGACCCGCAGAACCCCGGCAAGGTGCTCCGCTTCGAGCTCTTCGTCAACGGTTGGGAGATGTGCAACGCCTACTCCGAGCTCAACGACCCGATCGACCAGCGCGAGCGTTTCAAGGCTCAGGAGGAGCAGTTCGCCGCGGGCAACGAAGAGGCCAACCACACCGACGAGGACTTCCTCAACGCCCTCGAAATCGGCATGCCGCCGACGGGCGGAATCGGCTATGGCATCGACCGCCTGGTCATGCTCTTCACCGGCGCCGAGGCGATAAGGGACGTGCTTCTCTTCCCGACGCTTAAGTCCGTCAAGGATTGAAATTAAGCGGGCAGCCGCCAGAAACCAGGCTCAAAGGTTTTTCCTAATGGCTTTGGCGGAAACCGCATAAGATTACACGCAGCAGAGCGCCTGCCACATGCCCCAAAACGGGATAGTGGTAGGCGTTTTTATGTAAAGCGACAAGGGCAGTAATAAAACTCGAATCAAGACATAAACCGACTAATAATGCCTATTTGCGATTAACGCCCGTGGCCTGTTCGTGTTCCTGGTTTTTTGTGGGTTCTTTCAGATAGGTGTCTATATTCTCTTTGGCAAATTCAATTTGTTTTTCAGATGACATTTCTTATATCGCTTTCGATAATGTTGAACCGTTTGAATTCCGGAATCGCCGCTTCTTCAGCACGTCTTAATTGATCATCATTTTTAGAAGCCGCCGACATTGCGAGGACGCTTGAGGGGTATATTGTGTTTTTCAGCTTGCACCTGCGGATGTCGTCATATTCATCGCAAAGGGGAATGTTGTTTTCTCCGCTGATATAATCAAGCATGGCAAGAAGATACAGACTTTCCGGATACCATTTCCGTTCAAAATATATGCGGATATACTGACTGTCCAGGGTGTCGATAATGAAATCAATATCGCCCAGTTCCTTCACGCGATGACATATCGTGCTCTTGAAGTTTTCAAAGCTGCTTCGTTTGACAAAACACGGAGCGAGGAGTGATTCCACAGAGACATTCAGCGCCTGTGCGATTTTATACACGGTTTCCGCGCTGCACTTTTCCAGACGGGCTTTGCCGTTTACAATGTCATTGCAGGTTGCGTAGGGAACCGTGCTTGCCCTTGACAGCCTGTAAACGGACATCTTGTTTTCTTTCAGCAGCTCTTGTATCGTCATGGCAATCCACCTTCTCTCACCATTGTTATAACGGCCAACCGTTATATTGTCAATGGCTGACTCCATTTAGCGAAAGAATCAACCGCTATGCAGGTTAACTGGAAGTTGTGTAAGGGAGACGATTTTATTCCTTAATACGGGTGCGAAAATCGGGATGAATGCTGCGGTGGTGGAAAAAGATTTCTGGGTGTGTCTGACTCTGGCATATCTTTTTGAAAAGAGCAGATGGGCCGATCAAATTGCCTTCAAGGGCGGAACCAGTCTCCCAAAGGTATATCGTTTGATAGAGGTTGCCTGCAAGACGAACTTGAACAAGCAACCCCAATGCAGTCTCCGCTGGACGGGCCATTATTATTTTTTGCCGCTGAGCTCGCACAGAACGCCTTTTGGAAGGACGTACAGCACGCTCCCGACTGCTATGTCGCCGATTTTGTCGTAGATTCGTCCTGCGCTCCAGCTTTCCCCCAAGACGGTATACGGGCTGTTGGCGACATAGCCGACCTGACCGAGACCGGCCATCTCGACTTTGATGGCCTCTGCGTCTACCTCATTGTCCGGCTCTTTTACAAGCTTCACGGTCATTCCAGGCTCGAAGAATTTCTGCCCATAGCGGTAATTCGTGCCGGTAATCGTAAAATAGATCTTCATAATCGGGCTCCTTTCCTGAATTTGCCTCTTTGTCTTGTGTAGATTGTATTAAAAGATATGTACGGATTTCGGTACTTCGAAGCCGAGGCTCCGCAAACCCGCGGGGTGTCCTGAAATTAGTACAGATCTCTTCCTAAATGCCTGATTTCCATGATAGAATGGGAGCGTATATTACCGGAGAGGAGATCGGCAATGGAAAAAACGTCTAAAAAGCTCAAGATGCTCTATCTGGCAAAGATATTCATGGAGAAAACGGATGATGAACACGCGCTGACGCTTCCCCAGATCCAGGCGGAGCTGGAGAAATACGGCATCGGCGCGGATCGGAAGATCCTCTATGACGATTTTGAGCTGCTTCGGGATTTCGGGATCGATATTGTCCGCTACCAGAAGGCGAACCAGTTCTTTTATCACGTCGGGAACCGCAGGTTCGAACTGCCGGAGCTGAAGCTGCTGGTCGATTCCGTGCAGGCGGCGAAGTTCATAACGGAGCGGAAGTCCCGCGAGCTTATCAAGAAGCTGGAGTCCCTTGTCAGCACATACGAGGCGCAACAGCTGCATCGGCAGGTCATGATCAATGGCCGCGTGAAGTCGATGAACGAGAGCGTCTACTATAACGTGGATAAGATCCATGCCGCGATCGGCGCGGACAGGCAGATCCG
>Ga0065709_1029523_pt1 | contig 18161 bp, 19 predicted proteins | sample Hoacrofraction14_2_FD_59096 | JGI IMG/M metagenome (GOLD analysis project Ga0065709, IMG submission 59096) | Hoatzin crop microbial communities from Cojedes, Venezuela, sample from fiber fraction 14 v1 | ecosystem: Host-associated > Birds > Digestive system > Esophagus > Crop | place: Venezuela...
GCTAGTTTCTTCCACTTTACATGGGGGCTGCTCGCCCCCAAACCCCTAGGTGTTTTCAGGTATAGATTATTATACCTTTCCGACACCCAATAATTGCAGTTCTATTGTGAACTTACGCAGGTCTGTTACCGTGAGCGTGGTGCCTTCGACACGGAACTTCACGTCGTAGTCTCCGAAGGGCATGCCGTAGATTCTCTCCGCATCGTCGTGGTAATGCGGTCGCGGATCGAGAGAAAGAGCCTCACGGAGGGCCGCAAGTCCGTCGGTATCGAATTTCTCCGCTATATCGTCGGGAATGACGACAGAGAGTCTCTCCCACCCTTCCTCGTCGGTGAATCCGGCACGCACCCCTTCATGACTGTCGAAGGCCGGCAGATAGGGTTTGATGTCGTATATCGGAGTACCGTCCATAAGGTCGGCCCCTAGGACGTGGATGACGGGGCCTTCCGCAGTATCCATATCTATCTTTTCGATCTTTACCGAAGAGAGACCGAGATTGTTGGGACGGAACGGCGACCTCGTGGCCCACACTCCCATCTGCCGGTTGCCTCCCAGACGAGGAGGACGGACGGTGGGATGCTTCTCCGCTCCGGTATTGCAGGAAAAGCCCCATATCAGCCACAGATAGTCAAAACCGTCGATGCCACGGAGAGCGTCCTTGTTGCGGTATTCGGGCTCGAATACGATGCAGCCCTTCAGCGTCGCGGCAATACCGCTCTGCCGGGGTATTCCGAACTTCGAGGTGAAGGGGGAATGAAAGATCGCTATCGGATGTATTTCCATCGCTTTTTTTTACTATTTGTGTATATTATGGATGAATCCTCCGTATTTCTGATATTCATCAGCGAAATTGGGGGTGAAGATATCTCCGTCGAGGACGGCAAGGATCTCTTCACGGCTCCAGAAACGGCCGCCATCGAGTTCGTCGCTGGGACTGACCTTACCGTCGTAGACAGTGGTATAGACGTATACGAGTTCTTTTTCCCGCTTGCCTTCAAAGATATACTTGTCGACGAACCTGGCTTTGAAGTCCCTGATGCCGAGTTCTTCGGATACTTCCCGATGCAGGGCATGCTCCACATCCTCGCCGTAGTCGACATGTCCTCCTACGGCGGTATCCCACTTTCCGGGCTGTATGTCTTTCCATTCGGGCCGTTTCTGAAGATACAGGCCTCCGTCGGAATTGAAGACATGAAGGTGGACGACGGGATGCAATATCTTGCTGCCGTCGTGGGCTTCGCCTCTGCTGATCTTCCCTATCACCTTGCCGTCGGGATCGACGACGGGAAAGAGTTCTTGCTGGTTATCTCTCATAATTGTTGTTCTTTTCTGTTATCAGTCTCTGGAAGATTTCGTGGACTGTGTACTTGGATCCACGCCCCCACCGGAAGTGGGAACGATGTGCTCGATTCCAAGCACACCAATCCCTACTACCGCTAAAGTCGAGCCGATTGCTCTATGCCATCACTTAGTATTCAGTTTCAGCTTCGCCGTCTTGAACTTATCCGACTTCACAGTCAGGGTGATAGTCTTCTGCGGTTGTCTGCCGGCACGAAGGATCACGAGGGCAGTACCGCGGAAGAGACTGCGGCTGTTGCCGTTATGCATTTCATCGCTTGTGATATCACCGTTGTCGACAGCCACGATCTTAGCATCGCCATCAACCGTGAAAGCCAGCTTGTCGCCGGCATCCCACACGCGGCGTCCTTTCTTGTCGACAGCCGTGATACGGATATGCTGCAGATCCATGCCATCGGCCTTCCATGCGGCGTTGTCGGCCTCGAGCTTCAGAGCCACGGCATCACCGACAGTCTCGATGCGGTGGCGAGCCACCACCTTACCGGCATTGCGGGCCACTGCCTCGACATTACCCTTGTGATATTCCACACCGTCCCAACGGATCTTGTTGCGATGCTTCGGATCCCTGGTGTTCTTCTTAACACCGACACTCTTGCCGTTGACAAAGAGTTCCACCTCGTCGGCATTGGTATAGGTAAAGAGCGACACCTTTCCGCCTTCCTTCCTGTTCCAGGATTCAGACATGTGAGCAGTACCGACATTGATACCGTTCCACTGCACATTCTTGGCATCATCCTCGATGACTCCGATATGCACTACCGGCTCGTCGCTGAACATACTCTTGATCATATATGCTATCGGTTTGGGTTGCAGCGAGATATCGAATTCGCCCTGCGCCCATCCCTTGGCAGGCCATCCGCCGCTCTCACCGAGATAGTCGATAGCTCCCCAGTAAGCCAGTCCGATCACCTTGTCGAGATCCATCTCGAAGAAGTTGGGACCCAAACCTGAGGTGTTGGCCTCACTCTGATAGAACATCATATTCGGGAAACGACGGGAGTCGCCCGGGAAATACATATATCTGTAGTTGTATGATGCCACGTCGGTGGTCAGCGCCAGCGGTGCGGGGATTGAGTCGGTATCGAGCGAACGATAACGGGGATGCATCGCCACGGTGGTAAGACGGGTGGAGTCGTAACGGTGAACCAACTCTCGCTGCAGTTTGTATATCGTCACTCCCCAGTCGTTGAACGGCATATTGGAATACTGCTGAAGTTCGTTTCCGAGACTCCACAACACCACCGACGGGTGGTTTCTGTCGCGTTTGACGAACTCCGGGATATCATGCTGCCAGAGAGTAGTAAACTCTGCACGGCCGCCGGCATACTGTTTGTTCCACTTGTCGTAGAGTTCGTCGACGACGAGCAGTCCGTATTTGTCACACAACTTAAGGAAACTCTCGCTGTAGGGATTATGAGAAGTACGGACATGATTGAAACCGAATTCCTTCATCATCTGTATTCTCTTCTCCATGGCACGGGGATAAGCCGCCGCACCGAGAGCACCGAGAGTATGATGGTTGGCCCAACCTTTGAGAAGCACTTTCTTACCGTTCAATTTGAGTCCGAATTCGGGTGAAAATTCAAGTGTTCTTATTCCGAAATTGTCTGACACTTTATCCACCACATTACCATCCTTGTCGTATACCGTCACCTCGGCAGTATAGAGATACGGATCCTCACAGCTCCAGAGGTTGGCATTGGCAACAGTAAGCGTCGGCAACTGATATTCGCGATCTCTCCAAGTGCGGTTGAATTTCAGCTTTGTCTCATTGGAAGCCACCACTTTACCATCTTTATCGAGGATTCTCACTCCGACGGGGATCTCCGGATCTTTTCCCTGATAAACGATCTCCGCCTTGATGCTCACCTCGCGATTATCTTTCGTAGTGATATACAGCGGATGACGGGCGAAATAAAGATTGTTATCAGTGACAATAATATTTACATCACGGAAGATACCGCCACCCGTATACCAACGCGAGTTGAGCGGTTGCTGCGTACTGGCTTTCACGAGAATCTCGTTAGGCTGTCCCCAGTTAAGGTTCTTAGTGATATCGATCTCGAAACCGAGGTATCCGTAGTCAGTGCCCCCTACCCTGTCACCGTTGAGATAAACATCACCGACGAGCATTATTCCCTGGAAGTCAAGCAGTATTCTGCGTCCTTTCCAGGCATCTTCGGGAGTAAGCATATACTTATACCATCCATCTCCCATCTCCTTGAATCCTCGGGAGGAAAGACGGCTCTTCACGTTGGCTCCGGCATCGCTGTTATCGGCTCTCTCGTCTTTCGACGGAGCCACCCAGGGCTGCACGATCTGGAAGTCGTGAGGCAGGTCGACAGTCTCGCTGATCGACGTTTTGTCTCGTCCGAACTGCCAGCCGAAGTTAATGTTAACTGTGTCTCTGTCTGCAGCTTGTATCGAGAACATGGATAGTAGTGCCGTGGTCAGTAAAATAGTCCTTTTCATTTCAGAATATTATTTTATCGTAAGGTTTGATATCAATGTTAAAATCTTCGCTGAACACACTCTTGATGTTCTTTCCGAGTTGTTCCGTGGAACTGGCACCCACGAGCACCGAGGTGACTCCTTTGAGATGCAATATCCACGAGAGTGCCATCTCCGCTAGCGTCTCCCCCCTCTCCGTCGCCATAGCGTTCAGCGACTTGAGATATTCGAGCAGTTCGGGAGTGAGGATCGAGTGCTTGAGGAAATGTTCGCGCGTCATACGGCTTCCTTCGGGGATGCCGTTGAGATAACGGTCGGTGAGCAGTCCTTGTGCCAGGGGCGAGAAGGAGATGAATCCGACGCCCTCCTGCTGGCAGTAGTCGAGAATTCCCTCGTCTATCGGTTTGCGGTCGAGGAGGTTGATCCTCCCCTGATAGATGAGCAGCGGCACATCCCTCTCGCGCAGATACTGCGTGGCGAATTTAAGTGCTTCGAGGGGCCATCGGGAGATGCCGACGTATAGAGCCTTGCCGCTTTTCACGATGTCGACGAGGGCCTGGAGCGTTTCCTCGAGGGGTGTCTCCGGATCGTAACGGTGACTGTAGAAGAGGTCTACATAGTCGAGCCGCATTCTCTTGAGACTCTGGTCGAGACTGGCGAAGAGATACTTCCTCGATCCCCAGTTGCCGTAGGGGCCGTCCCACATGTCATAACCGGCCTTCGTGGAGATGAAGAGTTCGTCGCGGTAAGGCCGGAAGTCCTCGTCCATGAGTTTTCCGACGGTCTCCTCCGCCGATCCGTAGGGAGGACCGTAGTTGTTTGCGAGGTCGAAGTGAGTGATACCGTGATCGAAAGCATAACGTGTGATTTCCTCCGACCGTCCGAAGTCGTCGACTCCTCCGAAATTGTGCCAGAAACCAAGGCTTACCTTCGGCAGCAGCACTCCGCTCCTTCCGCAGCGCGCATATTTCATCACGCTGTCGTAATACCTTGTTTCGGATGCTTGATACTGTTCCATTAGTTATTAGTTTTTAATTATTAGTAGTGATGTTAATAAAAGAATTTCAATATTTCCGGGAGAATAGTCCGTAGAGGTTGGCATCGATCTGGTCGCACACCTTCTGCAGGTCGGTCGGATTTTCGAGGAAGTCGGTGCTGTCGCCGTCGATGATGATGAGATTCCCCTTGTAACCTCCGATCCATTCCTCATATCTCTTGTTGAGTCCTTCGAGATAGTCGAGGCGCATTGTCTGTTCGTAGTCGCGCCCGCGTTTCTGTATCTGGGCCACGAGATGTGATATCGACGAACGGATGAAAATGAGCAGGTCGGGCTCTTTGACGAGCGACATCATCAGGTCGAAGAGGTCGCGGTAGTTGTCGAAGTCTCTGTCGCTCATCATGCCCTGGTCGTGGAGGTTGGGGGCGAAGATGCAGGCGTCTTCATAGATGGTTCGGTCCTGAATGATGGTATCCTCCGACTTGGAGATCTCCACCACTTCCTTGAACCGTTTGTTGAGGAAGAAGATCTGTAGGTTGAAGGCCCACCGCGCCATGTCGGCGTAGAAGTCTGCCAGATAGGGATTGTTGTCTACCGGCTCGAAGCGCGGAGTCCACCCGTAGCGGTGGGAGAGCAACTTGGTAAGCGTCGTCTTTCCGCTTCCTATATTTCCTGCTACTGCTATATGCATGATCGTATATATTTTGGTTTTTACTGTTTATATCTTGAAAAGTCCGAAGAGCGTGCTGTCCACCTTGTCGAGCACCTGTGCGAAGTCGGCCTGCCGGTGCTCGAAGTCGAGGTTGTCGACATCGATGACGAGCCTCCGCCCCTGGTATTTGTTCATCACGAAGTCCTCGTATCTGTTGTTGAGGTTGGTGAGATAGTCGATGGGCATCGTCTGTTCGTACGACCGTCCCCTCCTGCTGATATTCTCCACCAGATGAGGCACCGACGAACGGAGATAGATCATCAGGTCGGGCATCTTTACGATCTGCATCATCTGTTCGAAGAGCTCCATGTAGGTGTCGAAATCCCTGTCGCTCATATTCCCCATGTCGTGGTTGTTGGCCGTAAACACGTACACGCCCTCGTATATCGACCTGTCTTGTATGATGGTCTTCTCCGACTTGTTTATCTCTATTATATCCTTGAAACGGGTTTTGAGAAAGAATACTTCGAGGGCGAACGACCATCGCTTGATATCTTTGTAATAATCATCGAGGTAGGGATTGTCGACCACCGGCTCCATCCTCCTCTCCCATCCGTAGTATTTGGAGAGAAGATTGGTGAGTGTCGACTTCCCGCTGCCAATATTTCCTGCTACGACGATATGCATGCTTAAGGTCTTTGCTTATTCGTAATCATCGATGACGGAATTGGTGAAATCCAGCATCGGTTTCGCCACCTTGAAATAGCGTTCTATCCCGTCGAGCCAACCGTCGCCCCGGAAGAAGTCGTCGCACACGCGATGCCAGCAGCAGTAGTCCTTCATACGCAGATAACGGATATACTCGTAGTCGCGGGGGAATCCTGCCGGTGCCGTCTTCAGCCGTTCCAGTCCGAAACCTTTCTCATCCTCCCATTTGCAGGCCGACCCATCGCCGTACATCTCGATAAAGTCCTTGCTGCCGACTGCCTTAAGCCATTCGCCGGTATTTCCCATTATCTCGTTGCGGCACGACGTGAGGATATTCGTCGGAAGATAATAATTGCCGCATGCTATGAGGCACTGTCCGGGCTCCACATGGATATAGTATCCGCCGTGGAGGGCCTTCTTGCCGTGGGCTGCGACGTAAGCACCGAAATGCCGCTTGTAGGGCGACTTGTCCAGAGAGAAGCGCGTATCTCGATAGAAGCGGTATACGGAGTCTTTCACCGTGATATGAGCCACCGAAGGATCGAAACCCGCGATGCGCTGTATCATCAGGCCCACTCCTTCCTCGAAGTCGGCACGCGCGGCATCATATTCCGCCCTGTGTTCCTGAAACCACGGCCTGTTGTTGTTGGCAGCCACATCTTTCAGGAATTTCATTATCAGTTTTGTATTCATATCTTTTGCAATTTGCTACAAAGTTACTAAAATTTGCTCTAAAATCAGCGAATAAAAAATTAAAATACCATAAAGGATGATGATTTTTCGGAAAATCTTACTATTTTTGCAAAACCGATGATGTCGGAGCTCAAGACAGATGTTTAACAATAAAAATACATAACTATGGATGTGAATACGTTCTGCAACTATTTCACCTATGTCGGCCTCGCCTGCATCGCTCTTTTCGTGGTTTACAAGATCTACAAGGGCAAGAAAGAGGATTCGGAGGAATAGCAGCGCAAAAAAAATGAGTGCAGTGAAAAATCATTTTCACCGCACTCAAAATTTATTTTCAGTAAACTCTTATTTCGCATAAGCCACGGAGCGGGTCTCACGGATCACGGTGATCTTCACCTGTCCGGGGTATGTCATCTCCGTCTGTATCTTGTTTGCAATCTCGCCCGAGAGAGCTTCAGTCTCGGCATCGTCCATCTTGTCGGCTCCGACGATGACTCTCAGTTCGCGTCCTGCCTGTATGGCGTAAGTCTTGGTAACGCCGGGATAGCTCATCGCGATAGCCTCGAGGTCGTTGAGTCGCTTGATATAAGCCTCCACGATCTCACGGCGTGCACCAGGACGTGCTCCGGAGATAGCGTCGCACACCTGTACGATAGGCGCCAGCAGAGTCTTCATCTCCATCTCGTCGTGATGGGCTCCGATGGCATTGCAGATATCGGGCTTCTCCTTGTATTTCTCGGCGATCTTGGCTCCGTAGAGTGCGTGGGGCAGTTCGCTCTCCTCATCAGGCACTTTTCCGATATCGTGGAGCAATCCGGCACGCTTTGCCTTCTTCGGGTTCAGCCCCAGTTCGCTTGCCATCACGGCACAGAGATTGGCTGTCTCGCGAGCATGCTGGAGAAGGTTCTGTCCGTATGAAGAACGATATTTCATCTTTCCGACGATGCGGATCAGTTCGGGGTGCAGACCGTGGATACCCAGGTCGATGGCAGTGCGCTTTCCTGTCTCGATAATCTCGTTCTCGAGTTGTTTCTTCACCTTAGCAACCACCTCCTCGATACGTGCGGGATGGATACGTCCGTCGGCTACCAGCTGGTGGAGCGCCAGACGGCACACCTCGCGGCGGATGGGATCGAAAGCAGAAATGACGATGGCCTCGGGAGTATCGTCGACGACGATCTCGACGCCTGCCGCAGCCTCGAGAGCACGGATATTACGTCCCTCGCGACCGATGATGCGGCCTTTCACCTCGTCGTTGTCGATATGGAACACGCTGACGGAGTTCTCTATCGCCGTCTCGGTGGCCACTCTCTGTATCGTCTGTATGACGATCTTCTTAGCCTGTGCATTGGCATTGAGTTTGGCCTCGTCCATGATCTCGTTGACATAACTTGCGGCATCGGTCTTGGCCTCATCCTTCAGACTCTCGATGAGTCTCGACTTAGCCTCCTCGGCGCTCAGTCCGGAGAGCTCTTCGAGTTTGGCTCTCTCCTGATTCTGCATCTTCTCGAGTTCCTCCTGCTTGATGCCGAGAAGCTTCTTCTCGTTGTCGACTCTCTGCTGCATCTGCTCGACCTCCTGTTTGCGTCGTCCCATTTCCTCCTGACGCTGGTTGAGCTGCAGTTCGCGCTGCTTCAGTTTGTTTTCACTCTGCTGCAGACGCTGGTTTCTCTGCTGCACCTCTTTTTCGAGTTCAGACTTCTTATTGAGAAATTTCTCCTTTACCTCGAGCATTTTCTTCTCCTTGATCACCTCGGCATCCTTTTCAGCCGTAGCGACCATCTCATTATATTTCCCCTTGATGACTTTCATGAAGAGGAAATAGCCCAGTGCGAAGCCCAGTGCAAGGGCCACGACGGAACAGATTATTGTTACTATCATTATTTTTATTAAGTTATAAATTAATATTTCCGTTCACATTATATCAGTGACAAAGGGAAATACTAACCAGCCGACTATTTGTCATCCTTCATAGCCTCCTCGATCTCCTTGGTGAGTTTGCCGAGAGATTTCATGAAAGGCTCGGAGTCGCTTCGGAATTTCTCCCTTTCATACATCAGTGCAACATCGATAAGAGCCATATAGTGAATATCTTTCTCGCGTTTCCGGCCGTTATAGATCTGTGTATAAGCGTTTATTCTGTCGGTAATCAGTTTGGCGGCGGCACGATACATAGCCTCATCGTCGCGGGGAATCTTCACCGCGATATCGCTGTCATAAACATGAAGCCTTATAAGTAATTTATCGTCGTCTGCCATTTATATCCCTTTGTTATTTATCGCCTTTGACCAGCGTGATGCATTTGTCCACCGTGCGGATGAGGGCTGCGATTCTCTTTTTCGCACTGTCGAGATCCCCGTCGGAAACGGTGAGCATTTTTGCCGTCTTGAGCGTTTGGTAATCATGCTGCGACTGAGCCAGCTGCGCCTCGAGCTCCTCGACTTTTATCTCCAGTTCCAGGATTTTTTCTTCGAGCGAGGCTTGCACACCCTTCCTCGATTCGTACGCCATGATGAGCTCACGAACCCTGGTCTCAAAGAGTGATAGCGTTTTCTCCTCTGCAGTCATCGATACATAATTTTATTCCACAAAATTAGTATATTTTTTGTTACCAAAGGAAAGATAGAGCGCTTTTTTCAAGTTTTTTAAGCACTCACGCCTCTTTTTAATATTCTTTAATCAGTTATCTTGCTTTCCTCTAGTCATTTCTTCGTCAGATCCTCATCTTTTGGTTTAGGCTCTTTCTTGGCGAGCATGATCACCTGGTAGGCGAAATTTGTGATCCACTGCTGCGAGAATCCGAGCCTCTGCGAGTACTGTCTCACCGCCATCACAGCTTTTATCACACTGGGGTCGGTATAGTCGTTCTTGGTGAATATCTGATTCACCGTCTTTTCCGTCATCTGGTAAAGCGCCGACTTGAAAAAGCTGGGAAGACGGAGTTTCAGTTTCATGAGATTGGAAACGAGCATGATGAGTTCCTGCGTGAATCCCTGGAACTGTATGAGATAAGGCTGCACCTCCTGCAGTTTTCTGCAATGTTTCTTTATACTCTGGTCGATCTCCGCGGTGAAATTGTCGTCGACATCATACAAGTCTTTGAGCATCTTCTTGCAACGGTTTTTCTCCCCCACACCCAGTTTATTATTTACCGTAGGCACTTTGAGAGTGGTTTTGAACACCCTCAGATCGGGCAGTGCGGCAAGATTAGTAATACCCACCTGTGCGGCGATGGCAGCCTGAAAATATACTCTGATGAGGGTCATGTAATCCTCCATGCCCCCTGTTTTGTTTTCCTCTTCGCTCTTTTTGGAGCCGAACAATTTAGATAATATTCCCATTTTTATATTGATTTTGTCTATTTCGGGTGCAAAGTTAACGAAATTATCGCTAAACACGCTAAATTCTTCGAAAAAAAATTCATTCCACGGAAAAAATGTCTATCTTTGCACATTATAACATATAAAGAATACGATTATGAAAGGTATAGTTTTAGCCGGAGGCTCCGGCACCCGTCTCTACCCTATCACGAAGGGTATCAGCAAACAGTTGATTCCTATCTTCGACAAGCCGATGATTTATTATCCCATATCGGCGTTGATGCTGGCCGGAATCAGGGATATCCTTATCATCAGCACGCCCTACGATCTGCCCGGTTTCAAGCGTCTGCTCGGCGATGGCAGTGATTACGGAGTGAGATTCGAATATGCCGAGCAGCCCAGTCCCGACGGTCTGGCTCAGGCTTTCATCATCGGAGACAAGTTTATCGGCGACGACTGCGCCTGTCTGGTATTGGGAGATAACATCTTCTACGGCAGCGGTTTCTCCGGTCTGCTCCGCGAGAGTGTGAGGATGGCCGAGGAGGAAGGCAATGCGACGGTATTCGGATATTACGTCAACGATCCGGAGCGATACGGCGTCGCTGAGTTTGACGCCAACGGCAACTGCCTTAGCATCGAGGAGAAGCCCGAGCATCCGAAGAGCAATTATGCCGTCGTGGGACTGTATTTCTATCCCAACAGCGTCGTAGAAATCGCAAAGAATATCAAACCGAGCGCGAGAGGCGAGCTTGAGATCACCACTGTGAACCAGGAGTATCTGAAGCAGAAGAGTCTGAAGGTACAGACATTGCAAAGAGGTTTCGCATGGCTCGACACCGGCACTCACGACAGTCTTTCCGAGGCCAGCACTTTCATCGAAGTTATCGAGAAGCGGCAGGGTCTGAAGGTGGCTTGTCTTGAGGAGATTGCCTTCAAGCAGGGATGGATAACGAGCGACAAACTCACCGAACTGGCAAAACCGATGCTTAAGAATGACTATGGTAAATATCTGATGCAGCTGATAGACAGATAAGCAGCGGGTATAATATTTGTAATAAGGGGTGCGGCATACTTGATATCGCACCCCTTATGTATTGTCAGTCAGACCGATACTGTTACTTTATCCTTATCGACTTGGTAGTAGACGGAGTTGTGGTAGTCTTCTTGCTCGAGCTACTCTTCTTGGAACTTGTAGTAGTCGTCGTTGCCGATCCCGATTTACCCGTTACTGCATTATATATCTGCAGAGCCTCGGGCAGTTCCTTCTGGATCTGCGAGATACGCGTAGCATCGCTGGGGTGGTCGCTGAAGAATTCCGACTGCTGGCTCGAAGAAGCCTGCGACATCCTCTGCCAGAATTCGACGGCCACACTGGGATCATATCCTGCCATAGCCGCAAAGATAAGACCCATATAGTCGGCCTCGCTCTCATTCTTTCTAGAATAAGGAAGCATCACACCATACTGAGCGCCAAGGCCATACACCTGGTTGGCGATATTCTGGATATTACTGTTGAGTCCCACTCCTCCCATCAGTACGGAGAGAGCCTGTGCGCCGTATTGCGATTTCAACTGCTGCGACATTCTCTCGGCAGAATGTTTTGCTACGGCGTGAGCAATCTCATGACCGAGGACGATAGCCAAAGCACCTTCTGTCTGGGTGTAAGGGAGCAATCCCTCGTAAACTACGATCTTTCCGCCGGGCATACAGAAGGCATTGGCACTGTTGTCCTGTACGAGATTAAACTCCCAGCTGTAGTTCTGCACCTCGGAAGCAAGGTTGTTGTTTTTCAGATAAGTCTCCACAGCATTAGCCAGTTTCTGTCCCACTCTCTTCACCATCGCGGTATTCGTGGCATTCGTGGAAGCCTTGGCTGAAGCCATGTACTGCTGATACTGCTGGTTACTAAGGCTCATCACCTTTTCATCACTTACAAGCAGACGTTGTTTTCTACCTGTGATAGGCACTGTGTTAGTAGTGCCGCAGCTGCTCAGGAAGAGAGCCGCTGTCAGGAATAGTCCTAAGATTTTTGTTTTTTTCATATCTTTCGTTATTATTGATTGTTATTATGTAATTCTCTTATCAAACCAGTTCGTAGGGTGTCGGATATGTGCCCTCCATCGCCAGTTGTTTGTTCAATATTCTGATAGCGTATTCGATACCCTCAACAGCCATTTTCGAGCTGAATATATCGACCGTTCCAACAAGTCTTCCGTCGTCGAGGTAAGGTTTCATAACCGCATCGTTGTCAAATCCGGCGACAGGCAGATAATTCCCTCTAGCCTCCATCTCCCGGAGCACACCGAGAGCCATGGCGTCATTACCGCAGAACACAGCCTTCAGGGCGGGATTGGCATCCCATATACCGGCAAAAGCCTTACGGGCGTCGTCAGTCTCCCAGTCAGCCGGCACGCTGGCCACCACCTTGAGATGCTTCTCCGCGATAGCCTTGAGCGCCCCTTCCCGCCGCTGTTTAGCGTTGTCGGCCGAGGGAAGTCCTTCGATCACCGCAACCTCGTCGCCCTCACGGAGCATTGAAGCGAGACGCTGGCTCACCTTATAGGCAGCCTCGAAATTGTCAGGTCCGGCGAAAGGAATCTTCACTCCAGCCTCATCGAGCAGATCGTCATCGAGTTTGATGTCGATATTGACCACGTCGACACCAGCCTTCACCGCATCGACGGCAGGACGCACGAGAGCCTTCGAGTCGATGGGAACAAGAACGATAGCATCGACCCGCTGTCTTACGAGATCGTCGACAAGTTCTATCTGACGCTCCACCTCCGTCTGCGAGTCGGTGCCGACGCACACCAACTCCAGGTCATCCCTCGAAGCGGCGTATGCGACGGCACCATCCCTCATCGTCTTGAAGAAATCCGCATTAAGCGATTTCATCACAAGTCCTATCTTATACATATATTATCCGTTAGACAGTGTTACCAGCACCAATCCGGCGATAAACAGCAGCAGAGTGGCCCATACGAGCGAGCTGGTGCCTTTCGGTGCATTCTTGAACTCCTTCCAAACGAAGAAGCCCCAAATCATAGCCACCACGGGAGCGGCGTTGCTCAGAGCGTAAGCTATGGCAGCATTACCCGCATTACCGCGCATGAAACTGATCACCATTCCGGCCATCCAGATGAATCCTCCGAGAATACCAATGAGATGTGTGCGCGAAGAGCCCTTGGCGTAATCGCTGAACGACACCCTGTTGCCCTGCACCGGATGATTCATCATGAAAGTATTGAATATCGGAGTCGAGATGAGAGCGCCGATAGAGAAGAAGAACACCGCCGTATACGGATTGAGATGTCCCGAAGTTCCGTCGGCAGCAGCCACGGCGCCTCCATACTGAGGATCGATAGACTTCACCACGAGTCCGTAGAAGAAGATGATAGCCATTCCCGAAATCAGTGCGAGGATGATACCTTTGGTGGGCGTCTTCTTCTCAGCGCTCGTCATCTTGCTATATGCCTTGCCGTTGAGCAGTATCGCGATCACGATTACCGCCACGCCGGCCCAAAGAAGAGTCTCGTTGCCCGGATACTGGCTGCCCGAAGCAGTCACAAGAAGATAGTTGAAGATGATACCTCCGATCCATCCCAGTCCTCCACCGATGGGGAATCCCACCGACATGCCGGCCACGGCCATCGCTGCGGTGAGGAAGATAGTACCGAAATTCCACACTATTCCACCGAGGACAGCATAGAACACACTATACGAGTCGAGATTTCCGAGATCCGCGAAGAAAGTAGGTCCCTGACTGCCCATCGAACCGAGCGTGATTGCCCCGAGGAGAGCCGTGAGCACCAGTCCGATGGTGAAGTCCATATAAAACAGTTCGAAACTCCAGTTCTTCTGAGCCACGAGTTTCTGGGTATTCTGCCACGATCCCCAACAGATGCAGCAGAAGATGCAGCAGAGGATACCCATCATATAACTAGTCGCAATAATCATAATCACTCATGCGTATAAAGTTCCCAACCAAGATAAGTCTCGAGCGCATCCTGTACGATGTCGACAACATCGGTGCGGCACATAGCCACATGATGCTCGAAGCCGTTCTTGCAAATATGTTTCATCAGCTTCTGCAGGTTGTCCACCTCCGTAACGGCGATACAACCATCCATGCCGTATGGATCGTTAGTGATCTTTCCCTTGCCCAGATAGGCCTTGATGCAGCCCCTCGGGTCGTCGGTGGAGATACGGAAGAAGGTGAACGGCCCCTCAGTAACCTTGGCATACACAGCCCCGAAAGTGTTGATTTTTCCGAGGGTGCGGCCGAGGACGCCGAGCGGTCCCAACTTCAGATCGTTCTGCACGAACGACTTGGGGAAATTGCCGCAATGCGTGCACACACATTTGTTTCTGTCTTCCGCGAAGTTGTTGTTCCAGTCGAGTATCGCAGAACTCTTTCCCGAAGCCAGCGTCAGAGCATACATCGACACGGCACCCGTGATATCCGTCTCGCAGGCGGCGGGGATCAGTTTGTCGCCCAGCATACTCATCGTCACGCAGGCAGCGCAGCCATAGTTCTGCTCGAGCGAATCCCAGCACTGTATCGCCACGGCATCCACCTGATTGGCCTCGATCCATCGCTCTACGGCAAGACCGAACTTAGCCTGCAGTTTCAGTTTTTCCTTATAAGCCTCGGGCACTTCCGCGTAATGACAAATAGCCTCACACTTCTCGATAAACGCCTTGTCGTCGTCAGCAATCTTCTGAGCTGCGAAGATAATCTCCGACAAGTCGGCAGGCACCACAGTGATCCCCGATCTCTGGAGCAGTTTCTCGCTCGCCCTGCAGGTATTGAACCCTAGAGGACGGGTACCAATCTGTCCGATGCGGCAGTGTCTCAGTCCGTTTACCACGCGGCAGATAGCTGCGAATTTCTGCAAATCCTTGGCCAGCAGGTCGGAGTATATAGAATATGTGTGGAGCGTAGTATCCGTGAAAGGAATGCCATACTGGTATAGGTTGTTGCATACAGAGATCTTTCCGCAGAAAGCATCCCTTCTGCTGTCGAGGTCCACCTTGTCGTTCTCGTCGTCGCACGCCTGCACCAATACCGGCACGTTCAACTCGGCGTCACTGATAGCGTTGATGATTCCTATTTCGAATCCGAAGTTAGGCAGCGACACGATGATTCCGTCGATGATATCTCTTTTTTCCCTGAACAGTTTCGAGCACTTCAGACCGTCCTCCCTCGTCTCGATGCTACTGCTGCCGGTGGGTGTTGCATCTTCGGGGAGGATAACATACTCGTATCCCAGGTCGGTGATAGTTTTCAGCAACTGCGCTCTTACGTCTTTAGCGAGAGCGGAATTAAAATAAGCTCGGGTGCCGATGATGACACCGAAACAAGTCTTTCCGTTTTTCATCTTTTTCTCCTTGTTTTTGATAGATGTTAATAAATTGTTTTTACGTGTTCATTATCCGATGAGATGTGCCACGGCCTTTTTCCATCCCTCGTACCAGCGAACGGCATCGAGGTTGTCGGCCGGTTGGGTAACTGAAGTCACCCTTCTCAAAGCGGCCACCTCGGCGAAGTCATTCCACAGTCCCCGTGCAAATCCGTTCATTACGACGGCTCCGAGGGCTGAGGCATCCTCCACTTCGGTGCACACGATAGGTGTCTGTAGGAGATCCGCCTGCAACTGCATCAGCAGCCGGTTTTTTGTCGGTCCTCCGTCGGCGCATATATTCATAAGACGGGTGCCGGTGCCTTTTGTCATCGTCTCGAGAAGATCTTTCACCTGGTAAGCTATCGATTCGAGGGCAGCCCTGACGATATGCTGCCGTGTGGTGTTGAAGGTCATTCCGACGATGGCGCCCCTGACATTGTCGGCCCACCATGGCGCCCCGAGTCCGGAGAATGCCGGAATGAAATACACCCCTCCGTTATCCTCCGCCTCTCGAGCCACAATCTCCGCCTCGGCAGGCGATCCGATGAGTTTCATATTGTCAGCGAGCCATTTTATCGTGGCCCCCGTGGAGTAGATATTTCCCTCGAAACCGAAGAACGTCTTTCCGAGAACGGTGAATCCCACCGATGTGACGAGTCCTTCGGGAGCGTCAAGCGGCGCCTCACCGATGTTCACCATCACCGACGACCCTGTGCCGTAGGTAACCTTTCCGCTGCCCTCCTCGAAACACATCTGTCCGGCGAGAGCACCGTGAGAGTCGCCGAGTACTCCCGCGATGGCTATCGGCGAGGGGAAGAGCCCTTCCACGTCGGTCTCCCCGAAAGTATCGTCGCAAGCCTTCAGCTGCGGCATCATCTGACGAGGTATGCCGAAGATCTTGAGAAGATCGGTATCCCAGTCCATGGTATGGATATTGAAAAGCATCGTGCGCGAGGCGTTGGTATAGTCGCTGAAAAAGCATTTCCCGCCGGTAAGTTTCCACACGAGCCAGCATTCTATCGTTCCCATGCACAGTCTGTCTTCTGCTGCCATGGCGCGGGCCCCTTCCACATTGTCGAGGATCCAGCTCACGGCACTGGCTGAGAAGTTAGGGTCGATCTTCAGACCGCTCTTCTTCTGAACGAGATCGGAAAAGCCCTCGCTGCGCAGTCTTTTGCACAGTTCCGCTCCTCTTGTATCCTGCCACACGATGGCATTATATACAGGGCGGGAGGTAGTCTTGTCCCACACCACCACCGTCTCTCTCTGGTTGGTTATCGCCAGTGAGTATTCGGCATCGGGCACTGGAGTCCCCACAACTCCCTTTATCGCTTTTACAGTATTCTGGTAAATCTCTTCTGCATCGTGCTCCACCCATCCCGCTTTTGGATAATACTGTCTGTGCTCTACATTGTAGCGTCCGAGCATGCGGCACTGCTGGTCGAATATCATCGCCTTGGTGGCCGATGTACTCTGATCGATAGCAATAATTCTCTGTTTCATGGTCGTTGTTTTTATTTAAGGAAATCCGTTGCCGCCCTGACAATTCCGTCGGCATTGAGTCCGTAATAGTTGAATATTTCAGGAGAAGTGCCGTGCACCACATTCTCGTCCGGTATACCGATGATTCTCACCGGCACGGGATGCTCGGAGAGAGTTTCGCACACCATCGCCCCGAGACCTCCGAACTTAGAATGTTCCTCGACGGTGATGATACGCCCTGTCTCGTCGGCAGCCCTGACAACTGCCAACTCGTCGAAGGGTTTTATCCACGACATATCGAGCACTCTGGCTTTCACGCCCAGTTCTCTGAGTTTAAGCGCCGCCTGATAAGCATGATACACCGTCTCGCCCGTACCTATTATAGTAAGGTCGGAGCCGTCGATGAGCATGTTAGCTTTGCCGACTTCGAAATCGAAGTCATCGTTGTCATACACATCAGGCACTGCAGCGCGCCCCACCCTCACATAACAAGGCTGAGGATAGTCCACCAACACCTCGACGAGTTTTCGGGTATATCTGACATCACATGGCAGACAGACGCTCATTCCCGGGAAGGTGCGCAGCACTGCGATATCATGCAGACTATGATGAGTGGCTCCGAGAGCTCCGTAAGCCACGCCGCCGCTCACTCCGAGGATCGTTACGGGCAGTTCGCTGTATGCCAGGTCCACCTTCACCTGTTCGAGGCTTCTCGCCACATAGAAGCAGGCCGGTCCGCAGCAGAACACTTTCTTTCCGCTGTGCGCCAGTCCGGCGCTTATCCCCACGGCATCCTGTTCGGCGATGCCACACTCCACGAACTGCTCCGGCAGTTGCGTTGCGAAATCTCCGAGAGTCACCGACCCTCTTGCATCGGTAGTAACGGCGATAATATCTTTGTCTTCACGCGCCAGCGAGAGAAGCGTGTCTGTAAACATTTTTCTACAAGCAATCATAATCCTACTCCTTTTCAAATTTGTTGATACTTTCCGTCAGTTCCCTCTCGGCCTCCGCGAACTGCTCCCCGTTGAGCACACCGTGATGCCATTTGGCTTCGTTCTCCATAAACGACACCCCTTTACCCTTGGTAGTGT
>Ga0065709_1029525_pt1 | contig 18120 bp, 14 predicted proteins | sample Hoacrofraction14_2_FD_59096 | JGI IMG/M metagenome (GOLD analysis project Ga0065709, IMG submission 59096) | Hoatzin crop microbial communities from Cojedes, Venezuela, sample from fiber fraction 14 v1 | ecosystem: Host-associated > Birds > Digestive system > Esophagus > Crop | place: Venezuela...
GAGGGTAAGGGCGGGAGTTTTTACAAGAAAAAATTTTTGTTTTGACATCGAAGAATTTTTGTTTTGAACCACAAGGACTTTTATTTTGAAACAAAGATGGGGTTATTTTGAACGCAGATTACGCAGATTTTAGAAGGGGCTTTTGCAACAGTCATCATAATTAAAGCAGATTAAAAAAGCGCGTGCGCTTTTTAATTACACGCTAAGATAGCCACGATTGCACGCTAAGATAGCCGCCAATAAATCAAAGGCGCTTGCGTCTTTAAATCTGTTCCACATTTAAACCGCCGCAAAAGCATCTGTGACATCTGTGTCATCTGTGGCTAAAAAAAAGCAATCTTTGTATAGGAAAATCCACTGAAGTGCCAAGCGTGTAATTAAAAACACTTGTGTTTTTTAATCTGTTCAAAATTTAATTCACCAAAAATAATCTGCGTAATCTGTGTCATCTGTGGCTAAAAAAATCTTCATCGGCGGTTTTAAAAATCTCCATCGGCGGCAGGAAACCACTCATCCGCTCATGCTTTGCGCGAGATTTGGCCGTTTCAAAGAAAAAGCCTACTTTTGCAAAGCATAACACCGGGAAACGAAATCGATGATTGATAGAGCCACTATCGACCGGATTATGGATGCTGCGAACATTGTGGACGTGGTGTCCGAGTTTGTTTCGCTCCGTCGCAGCGGGGCGAACTACAAAGGTTTGTGCCCGTTTCACGACGAGAAAACACCGTCGTTTATCGTTACGCCGGCGCGCAATACCTGCCACTGTTTCGGTTGCGGTAAGGGCGGAACCCCCGTGAACTTCATTATGGAGCACGAGCAAATGACGTATCCCGAGGCGTTGCGCTGGCTCGCAGCACGTTATCACATCGACATTCAGGAGCGCGAACTCTCGAAGGAAGAACGTCAGGCAGAGAACGACCGCGAGTCAATGTTCATTGTTAACGAGCGCGCCGCCAAGTATTTTGAAGACACGCTGCACGACACCGACGACGGACGCGCCATTGGATTGCAGTATTTGCGCCAGCGCGGTTTCCGCGACGACACCATCCGAAAGTTTCGATTGGGCTACGACACGGCGCGCGCCGAGGCCTTGCCCGAACAATTATTAAAGGAGGGATACAAGGAAAAATACCTGCTGCAAGACCCCGAAACGGGCGTCGGCGTGGGACTTTGCTACAAGCGCGAGCGCGACGGGAGACTTATCGACCGCTTCGCCGGACGGGTGGTTTTCCCGTGGTTTGGCCTCAGCGGAAAGGTGGTGGGCTTCAATGCGCGCAAGCTCGACTCAGCCACCAAGGGCGTTCAGCAGAAGTATGTCAACTCGCCGGCTTCTTCCATCTATCAAAAGGAGCGCGAACTCTACGGCATTCACCTGGCCAAAAAGGCCATATCCAAGGAGGATAACGTGTTCGTCGTGGAAGGACAGACCGACGTTATCGCCATGCATCAGTGCGGAATAGAGAATGTGGTGGCCGGCTCGGGAACGGCGTTCAGCGTGCATCAGACGCGCACCTTGCGGCGATTCACCAAGAACATCACGCTCATCTACGACAACGACGCGGCCGGAAAGCACGCCGCAATGGAGCGAATCGACATGATGTTGCCCGAGGGGATGAACGTGAAACTGCTCTTTCTGCCCGAGGGAGAAGACCCCGACAGCTTTGCGCGCAATCACACCGCCGAGGACTTTAAGCGTTACATCGCCGAACAAAGCAGCGATTGCATCCACTTCAAGATTAGTTTTCTGCTCGACGGCGTAACCGACCCCATCAAGCGGTCGGAGGGCATCAACAGTGTGGTGAAGTCCGTCAGCCTGATTCCCGACGCCATTGTGCGCGCCGCTTATCTTCACGACGCAGCCGTGCGACTCTCGATGAGCGAGGAGGTGTTGCTGCGACAGATGAACCAAATGATTCGCGGCGAGCGCGGCGAACAGTTGAAGCAGGAGCAGCGTGCCCGACAACAGCAGGCACCGCAACAGCCGCTCACCCCCGCCACGACCGACATGCGCACGGAACAGATTGAGCGGATGCTCGTGCAAACCGTGATACGGCACGGCGAGAAAACGCTCTATCGCGACGTGGAAACCGAAGACGGCAGCACCATCAACCTCACCGTGGCGCAATACATCGCCTACGACCTGGCGCAAGACGGACTGCAATTTTCCGTTCCCGCCTACGCAACCATCCTGCAAGAGGCCGTCGCGCACGCGGGAGAAGAGGGCTTTCGTGCCGAGACTTACTTCCTGCGCCACCACGACACAGACATCAGCCGCCTGGCCGAAGCACTCGCCACCGACAACGTACAGCTCAGCCAGAGCCTGCAGATGAAAACCACCGAAGACGACCTGCGCAACCGTGTGAACCACCTGTTGCTCGATTTCCGCACGGAATACGTGAGAAACAAGATGGACGATTTGCGCAAACAGATGACCGCAGCCGGCGAAGGCGACCGCCTCATGCAACTCATGCAGGAGTATAAAGAGGCGCAAGACATGCTCCGATTGCTGGCACAGAAGACGGGAAAGAATATCATGGTGTAACGTTCAACACATATATAATATGTACTACGTAAAGAAAACGATGGAGATTTCGGCGGCACACCGTCTCACGCTCGACTACGAGAGCAAGTGCAATCGCCTGCACGGGCACAACTGGATAATCACCGTGTGGTGCAAATCAGAGGAGCTCGACGCCAACGGTATGGTTGCAGACTTCACCGAAATACGACGTTCCGTGAAGCAGAAGCTCGACCATCAGGTGCTCAACGATATCATTCCCGGCAATCCGACGGCCGAAAACATCGCCCGCTGGATTTGCAATATGGTGCCCAAATGCTATAAAGTAGAGGTTCAAGAGAGTCGCGGCAACACGGCCTGCTATGAAAAAGATTAACCACATCTTCTATTCCCTCCAAGGCGAAGGCTTTCACACCGGCCGCCCGGCCGTCTTCATCCGCTTTGCGGGATGCAACTTGCGCTGCTCGTTTTGCGACACATACTTCGATGATTATCGCGAAATGAGCGAGGCCGAGATTGTCAGCGAGGCAGCCCGTCATCCCGCCCGCTTCGCCATTCTCACCGGCGGAGAGCCGTCGTTGCAGGCCGACGAGGCCTTCGTTGAGCGCCTTCATGCCGAGGGATTCACCGTGGCCATGGAGAGCAACGGCACCCACGCCGTGCCCCAAAACCTCGATTGGCTCACCGTTTCGCCCAAAAGACCGTGGCACGAAGGGTGCGAAACGGCCATCGGTCGCCACATCGACGAGCTGAAAGTGGTGTTCACCGACCGCACCGACCCCGACAAATTCCTGCCCCCCGAAGGCTTCGCCCGCCCCACCCTGCTCTTCTTGCAGCCCTGCGACACGGGCGACGCCGCACAAAACAAGCGCATCACCGACCAATGCATCGACTACATCAAGCACCACCCCGAGTGGCGACTCTCCCTGCAAACGCACAAACTGGCCGGATTCGAATAGCCTGAACCATGGTATATCTGCACTGGATTATCCTCACCTTCTACGTCGTCGTTACGCTCCTGACGATTTTGGCCGTGCTGCTGGAAAACCGACAGCCCGTGAAAACGATGGTGTGGATACTCGTGCTTGCGTTTCTTCCCATCATCGGAATCGTGATATACTTCTTCTTCGGACAAAACATCCGCAAGGAGCGTATGATTTCCCGACGGTCGGTTGACCGCCTCACCGAGCGCTCCATGCTCAGCTTCGTGGAGCAGAAAGACCTGCAAATACCCGAAGAACAAGAGGCACTCATCAAGCTCTTTGCCAACCAGAGCCGTGCCCTTCCGTTCAAAGACAACGAGATAGACATCTTCACCGACGGCTACGAGCTCTTTCATTCCCTGTTGCACGACATCGCAAACGCCACCCGACACATACACGTCGACAGCTATATCTTCAACGATGATGCCCTCGGACGCATGGTTGCCGACGCCCTGAAAGCACGCGCCCGCGCCGGTGTTGAGGTGCGCGTCATCTACGACGACGTGGGATGCTGGCACGTAAAAAACCGCTTCTTCGAGAGTATGCGCGAAGAAGGCATCGAGGTTCACGCCTTCATGCCCGTGCGCTTCCCGGCCTTCACAGGGAAGGTGAACTATCGAAACCACCGCAAACTCTGCGTCATCGACGGCCGCACGGGCTACATCGGCGGCATGAACATCGCCACGCGCTACGTCCGTGGACGCAACGACCAGGCATGGCGCGACACACACCTGCGCATCCGAGGCGGCGCCGTGTACGGTATTCAGCGCGCATTCCTTGTGGATTGGTACTTCGTTGACCGCACGCTCATCACCGACCGCAAGTATTATCCGCCCTTGGATGGCGCAATCAACAATCAATGCCTCGTGCAGATCGTCACCGGAAGTCCCATCGCTCCGTGGCCCGACATCATGCAAGGCTACGTGCGCATCCTCTTGCAGGCCAAGCGCTACGTCTATATGCAAACGCCATACTTCCTGCCCACCGACCCCGTGCTCTTCGCCATGCGCACCGCCGCCTTGGCCGGCGTGGACGTCCGACTGATGATACCGTTCAAAACCGACGCGCGCATCGTGGAGTGGGCCAGCCGCAGTTACGTCATGCAGACCGTCGAAGCAGGCGTAAAAGTTTACTTCTACAAGGCCGGTTTCAACCATTCCAAACTTCTTGTCAGCGACGATAACATCTCAACCGTGGGCTCCACAAACATCGATTTCCGCTCGTTTGAAAACAATTTCGAGGCCAACGCCTTCATCTACGACCACGACATGGCGCGCCGCCTGAAAGCCGTTTACCTGGAAGACGTGGCCGAAAGCATCCCGCTCAACGACATCCGCGACATCGACAACCTCTCGTTCGTCGAGCGCATCGGCGAGAGTTTCGTCCGATTGCTCTCCCCCCTGTTATGAATCTGCGGGCGTCTTGCAATTCTTCTGCGGGCACTTTGGACTGAAAAGTTATTAACTTTGGTCGGAAAAGTTATTAAGATTTCGAGGTAAAGTTAATAACTTTTGTGAGGAAAGTTATTAACTTTTCGATGCAAAACCCCGGGACGTGGGTTCTCGTTCCTCCGATTTTGAACTTTCGTTCCTCCGATTTTGAACTTTCGTTCCTCCAATTTTGAACTTTCGTTTCTTAGATTTTGGAGTTTTATTTCTCAGAATTTGGAGTTTTATTTCTTAGAACTTTGAGTTTTATTTCTTAGTTCCGCGCTTTTGCACTACCTTTGCAAGAGTTTTGATATCATGGGAAACACAATTCAAACCATCACATACGAAGGCGCTTCGGCCGAGGTTTTTTGCTTCGACAACGGTAGCGAGGTGCGCGAATATCACGTTATGATTCACGCGCGCAATCCGCTGATGACCTTTGCGGAACAGGCGGCGGCAGTGGCGGGTGCCCTGCGAAGTCTGCGCGCCGACGCGGCCGCAGGAGCTAAGACGGTGTTTAAACGCTATTTTCTCAGCGATGCATCCAATCAATCGGAGCAGCTCGCAGGCTTTGACAACGGCGAAGGTGCGTGCTCGGTGATACAGCAAGCGCCGCTCGACGGCACGAAGATTGCGCTGTGGGCTTACCTGATGACGGGCGTGGAGACGGCACGAAGCGATGTTTTCGCGGAGGCCGTGCACGGCGGGTTCAGGCATCTTTGGTGCGGCAGCCGCCACGTGGCGGAGGGCAATTCGGAGCATCAGGCGGGCGTGCTGCTCGACGATTATGCCCGGGCACTGGAACAATCACGGTGCCGACTGGCGGACAACTGCGTCAGAACGTGGTTTTTTGTGAATGATATCGACCTGAATTACGGCGGAATGGTGCGCGCCCGCAACGAGGTGTTCGGGCGCCGCGGACTCACGCGCGACACACATTACATTGCGAGTACGGGCATTGCCGGCCGTCAGGCGCGGGCGGAAGTGTTGGTGCAGATGGATGCTTACGCGATTGATGGCGTAAACACAGAGCAGATGGAGTACCTCTATGCCGCCTCTCATCTCAATCGGACGAGTGATTACGGCGTGAGTTTTGAGCGTGGCACGGCCGTGCTTTATGGCGACCGCCGCCAGATTTTCATCTCCGGAACGGCGAGCATCGACAACTGCGGGCGCATTATGCACGCCGGCGACGTCGTGAAACAAGCCGGACGGATGATGGAGAACGTGGAGACGCTCTTGGCCGAAGGCGGCGCTACGTTTGAGGATGTGGGCGCAATCATCGTTTACTTGCGCGACCCGTCAGACTATCTCACGGTGCGTGCCCTTTGTGCGGAGCGCTTTGCCGGCCGCCCGTTGGTGATTGTGAACGCCGCCGTGTGCCGTCCGGGCTGGCTCATTGAAATGGAATGTATGGCGGTGAACAATCGCGGCGACCGCCGATTCCCTAACTTCTAAGGCTGCGGCAACCAGTTTCTAAGCCTGCAATACCTAACTTCTAAGCCTGCAACAACTAACTTCCAAGCCTGCAACACTTATTTTCTGAGGCTGCGAAAGAAGTCGGTCATCAGCCGGCTGCATGCTTCTTCGAGGACGCCGCCGATGGTTTCGGCCTTCGGATGGAGGGCGTGGGGGGCGTAGATGCGATAGCCGCGCTTGGCATCGGGGGCGCCAAACACGATGCGCTTCACTTGTGCCCAGCCGAGCGCGCCGGCGCACATGGCGCACGGTTCGACGGTTACGTAGAGCGTACAGTCGGGAAGATACTTGCCGCCGAGTTCGTTGGCGGCCATCGTGATGGCTTGCATCTCGGCGTGTGCGGTTACATCCGTGAGCGTTTCGGTGAGATTGTGGGCGCGCGCGATGATGCGGTCGCGGCACACCACGACGGCTCCGATGGGGATTTCGCCTTGTTCGAGGGCGGTCTTCGCCTCGTCGAGGGCGCGCTGCATGAAGTATTCGTCCCGTTTTTGCTGTTCTTCGGTCTTTGTCATAGCGTACAAAAGTACGCATTTTTTTTGATTTGTTGCGGGGAAATGCGTACTTTTGCACTACGTCTATGCCTCTTTCCGCCATGCCGATAAAGCCAAAGATAGTCTCTCTTGAGACGGTGGGCTCCACCAACGAAGTCTTATGCCGCCACGCGGGCGACGAGAAGATGGTGGTGGCAACGGCCGAATATCAGACGGCGGGGCGCGGATGCGGCACCAACGTGTGGGAGAGCGAGCGCGGGAAAAACCTGCTCTACTCGGTGCTTTACAGGCCTTCGGGCGTGGAGGCGGCCAATCAGTTTGTGCTCTCAATGGCCAATGCGCTGGCACTGAAAGCCGCGCTCGACGGCTACACGAAGGGCATTAGCATCAAGTGGCCCAACGATATCTACCTGGGCGACGGTAAATTGTGCGGCACGCTGATTGAAACCACCTTGCGCGGCAAACTGGTGGACACGGTGATTGCCGGCACAGGCATCAATGTGAACCAGCGCACGTTCAGGAGCGACGCGCCCAATCCGGTGGCACTGGCCGCGGCCGTGGGGCACGACGTGAATCGCAAGGCGCTGCTCGACGAGGTTATTAGCCACACCATATATTATATGTGTATGGCCGAAACGGAGCCCGAAACCTTGCGCGAACGCTACCGCCAAGCGCTATATCGGCGCGGAGAATGGCACCGATACCGGTTTGCCGACGGCGCGGAAAGAATGGCGCTGCTGGAGACCGTGGCCGACGACGGCCGACTGCTGTTGCGTCATGCCGGGGCAGATGGCGACCAACCGACCACACATGCGTATGCTTTCAAGGAGGTGGCGTTTGTGATTGAACACGATAATCAAACGAATAGAGACTATGGCACGATTTAAAAGAATACTGTTGAAGCTCAGCGGCGAGAGCCTGATGGGCGCGCAGGGCTACGGAATAGACCCGCAGCGCCTGGCCGATTACGCCGAACAGATTAAGCAGGTGCACGACATGGGCGTGCAGATTGGCATCGTGATTGGCGGCGGAAACATCTTTCGCGGCCTGAGCGGAAGCCAAAAGGGGTTCGACCGCGTGAAGGGCGACCAGATGGGAATGTGCGCAACGGTCATCAACTCGCTGGCGCTATCGTCGGCACTCGATGCCGAAGGTGTGCCAAACAAGGTGCTAACGGCCATACGCATGGAGCCCATCGGCGAGTTCTACACGAAGTGGCGCGCCATCGAAGCCATGCAAGCGGGCAAGGTTTGCATCTTCTCGGCAGGGACGGGTTGCCCCTATTTCACCACCGATACGGGCTCGTCGCTGCGCGGAATTGAGATTGAAGCCGACGTGATGTTGAAGGGAACACGCGTGGACGGCATCTACACCGCCGACCCCGAAAAAGACCCTGCGGCCACGAAATTCACCGAAATCACCTACGACGAGGTGCTCAGCCGCGGACTGAAAGTGATGGATTTGACGGCCATTTGCATGTGTAACGACAATCACCTGCCCATCTATGTGTTCAATATGGACGTGAAAGGAAACCTGATGAAGGTGATGAACGGCGAGGAGATAGGCACGCTCGTGCACAGCGCGAAAGGCTGAACAACGGCAGAAAGAAAACCATAACAAAAGGAATAAGACATGAAAAATCTGATGATTGCGGGTGCGCTGATGGCGTTCACCACGGTAATGGCCGGCTGCAACCGCGGCATGGGCGCAGGCGATTGCCACATTAAGGGCATAGCGCCCGCCTCGTGTAACGGGAAGACGGTTTACCTGGTGCCCGCAGAATGGACATATCCGCAAAGGATACTGGACTCGTGCGTGATTGAGAAAGGCGCCTTCGAGTTCAAAACCGACACGCCCGCCGTGATGAAAATCGTCTTTGCCGACCCGTCTGTCTTCGAGATTGAGCCCGCTGCCGTGGTGGGCGAATCGGGCAACGTGAACGTGAGATTGGGCGCCACAAGCTTTGTGTCGGGAACACCACAAAACGATTCGCTGGCGACGTGGAAGATAAAAGCCGGCGGATACGCACGACAGATAAACAGACTGCAACAAGATATCTCCCGACTGGCCATCAAAGGAGACACGGCGACCGTGAGAAAAATGATGGACACTTCCGACAAACTAGGCCTGCGGCTCATCGTGGAAGCGCGCAAACTGGCCATCAATCTGAAAGAGGGTGTGCTTCACGACTACCTGTTGAAGAAGTTCCCCTCGCCCATGGCAACGGAGTAAACCGGGCACTAAGGACGGCTTTCGCCCTCAACATATTCTTCAAGGAACAAGTGCTCGCCGTCCCACACCACGTAGGTGAAACGGCTTATCCAGTCGCCAATAATCATCATCCGGCACTTGCGCGAGAGCATCAGGTCGAGTTCGATGTGCCGATGCCCGTAGATAAAGAAGTCAATATCGGGGTGCTCGCGCATGTATTGCTTGGTGTAGAGCACCAGCGGCTCCTTGTCTTCACCCATATAGGGCGGCTCCCGGCCGTCCTTGCGCTTGAGTCTTGAATGTTTTGCCCACGTCAGACCGAACTGCATCGCCCAGCGCGGATGTATCATCGAGAAAAGACGTTGACACGTGCGGTTGTGGAATACGCTGCGAATGAACCGAAAACTGCGGTCGTCGTCGCCCAGTCCGTCGCCGTGCGCCAGGAGGAAAACCTTGCCATAGAGCTCGGTGGTGAGCGGCTGCTTGTGGAGAATCACGCCACACTCCTCCACCAGATAACCGTACATCCAGATGTCGTGGTTGCCCGTGAAGTAGTGCACTTCAACGCCGGCGTCGGTCAATTCAGACAATTTCCCGAGGAAACGCGTGTAACCCTTCGGCACCGTGTACTTCCATTCATACCAGAAATCGAACATATCGCCCAGCAGATAAACCGCAGCGGCCTTGTCCTTGATGTTGTCGAGAAAGCGCACAAGGCGGCGTTCCTGCATCCGCGCGTGGTCAATCGCCCACGAGCCAAGGTGCGCATCGCTCAATATATAGATATTTTTCTTCATCAGTCGAATCCCAATTCCACGCGCGCTTCCTCACTCATCATGCTCTGATCCCACGCCGGTTCGAACACGAGGTTCACGTTGGCGGCCTTCACGCCCTCCACGCTCTCGGCTTTTGAGCGCACATCCTCCAAGATATAATCGGCCGCCGGACAGTTCGGTGCCGTGAAAGTCATGTCGAGATTGAGCGTACCGTCGGCCTCCACGTCAATCTTGTAAATCATTCCCAAGTCGTAGATGTTTACCGGAATCTCGGGATCGTAGACGGTTTTCAACACGTCAACAATGCGTTCTTCGATGCGAGTCTTTTCTTCTTGCGTCATAACAGCCCTTTCTTTCTGTCTGCAAATGTACGGTTTTTGATTGTATCCGTCAAACTTTCGCGCCGTTTTTCTCCGCCGCCCACGCCCTCGGTCGCGACATCCCGCTCCCCTTTTGGCCGTTTGCCGGAGTGATTTTTGGCCATTTGCCGGAGTAAAACTGGGCCATTTGCCGGAGTAAAACTTGGCCATTTGCCGGATTTTCATCCCCAAAAATTTGCACAAACAGCCTGTAATTCGTACTTTTGCAGGGGAACAAACACATTAAAGACATGAGCGAATACAGACCACGCATTGCCGACAAGCTGCTCGAAGACTGCCTGAATGCTTCGGGAGCCGTGCTGATACAAGGCACAAAATGGTGCGGAAAGACCACCACGGCAGCCCACCACGCACGCAGCGTGCTCTATCTTGACGAGCCATCCTCGATGGCCGGAAACCTTTTGCTGGCCGAAACCAACGCCCGCCTGCTGCTGCGTGGAGACACGCCGCGCCTGATAGACGAATGGCAACTGGCGCCGCAACTGTGGGACGCCGCGCGCTTTGAAGTGGATCACCGCGACACACACACCGGACAATTCATCTTCACGGGCTCGTCGGTGCCAAGAGAAAACGACCAATCGCGCATACATCACTCGGGAACGGGGCGCTTCGCGTGGCTCACCATGCGGCCGATGAGCCTCTGGGAGTCGGGAGAAAGCAGTGGAGAAGTGAGCCTCGAAGCACTCTTCTCAGGCGCCGACGCCGAAGGCGCCGCCGGCGCACTCACCGTGGAGAGGCTGTGCTTCCTGATTTGCCGCGGAGGGTGGCCGCTGTCTGTTGCCATGGAAGAAAAGGCAGCGTTGCGGCAAGCATACAACTATCTCGACGGTGTTGTGAACAGCGACATCACACGAATAGACGGAATTTCGCGCAACGCCACGCTCATGATGCGCATTCTTAAGAGTCTTGCGCGCCATCAAGGAGCCGCTGTTCCCCTGGCGCGACTGCTCGAAGACGTAAAACAAAACGAAGCCGCATCGCTTAGCGAAGATACAATCAGCGAATACGTAAAGGTGTTGCAAAAGATTTTTCTGGAAGAAGACATGCCGGCATGGAATCCGAATCTGCGCAGCCGAACGGCTATTCGCACGAGCGATACACGCTATTTCGTGGACTCTTCGATGGCTGCCGCCGCGCTGGGAATCGGTCCCGACGACCTGATTAACGACATGAACACCTGCGGATTGCTCTTCGAAACCCTCGCCGTGAGAGACTTGCGCGTCTATGCCGAAGCATTGGATGGCAAGATTTATCACTTCAGAGACAAGAACGGACTGGAGTGCGACGCCGTGCTTCATCGCAGAAACGGCACCTACGGACTGATTGAAATCAAAGTGGGCGGCGACCGTCTGGTGGAGGAAGGCGCCGAAACACTCAAGAAGATGGCTTCAAAGATAGACACCGAAAAGATGCTTCCGCCCGCGTTTATGATGGTGCTCACGGGCATCGGACAATACGCCTACCGACGCCCCGACGACGTTCTGGTGGTGCCCATCGGGTGTTTGAAACCGTAGCCGATGATGATTTGCGGGCAGGAAAGGCGTTGATTGCGGACAAAAAAAGGGCGGACACAGCAGAGAAATCTGTGTGTCCGCCCCTTTTTTGAGGTCTTTATGTTGCTGTTTCGCGCTTTGCCGGCGCCCGAATCGTGGTTTATGCCGCCACGAATGGCGCTGTTACAGCGCGCGGATTGCGTTTTATCGGCTTAGGGATTTATTCGTCCCAAATGCTGCCGCCGCTTTCGCTCTCGTCGCCGTCTTCGTAGTCCTCTTCCCAAACAAAGGGCATGGGCTTTGCGTTACTGCCGCCGCCGCCGCCTTCGCTGATGTCGCCTTCATCACCGGTTTCGGTAGTTGTACCTGTTGCACCATGCGAAGCTCCCGCTAATACGATTTCTCCGGCGAACTCGATGACTTCAATCTCCGGCGCAATATACTTCTTTTTCATTGTTCCAGGCTATTTTTGTTGCGTTATCTTTGTGTTTTATTTCGGCTGTTATTCCACGACAAACTTCTTGCCGTTCACGATATAGACGCCCTTGCTGAGGCTCTTGGTGTCGGTGCCGTAGCATTGTCCGTTGATGCCATAGATGACATCGTCGCCCTGCGTGTCGGGCTCATCGTCGGCATCTGTCTCGATTTCCACGATGCCCGACTCTACACTGCTTTCTTTCGGAACAAACACGTCCACGTTGGAACTAAGTCTGCTGAAGGCTCTAACGCGATTAGCGCCCGACGCGGTAGAGGCTTGCGGGTCGATGTTATCATCGACGGCATCGGTGAGCGAAACCACTTTGAACGTGGTGCCGGCTCCTTCGCTGACGTACGATGCGGTTGAATCTTTCGACGTAGGCGCTGTAACACAGCTGATGATGCAAGAGTAATCGCTCCAGTAGAAGGTGCGTTTCTTATAGACATGCTGGAACCACTTCTTCTTTCCCGCCTTGTTTGGGTAAAGGAAGAAGGTGTAATACGGGAGGGTATCGGGTTCAACGTTCTGATAGTTGCCCACGAAGTAGTAGTAGTACGGAGTTGCGTTCGCGCCGGAACCGGTCTTTTCGATGGTGGTATCGTTGCCTTCTATGCGGCGCGACTGCACCTTATAGTCGATGACTTGTCCTTCTTGCAGCCAGTTGTCAACCTTTTCTACGCTTGCAAACGAGAGCAAGTATTTGCCCGGACTTACGTATTTGACGGAGTCGTTGTTGTATTTGTGTGGCACATAAGGCTTGATGTGATAGGGGCATCCGGCCTTTATCACGACGTCGTCATCGTTTGCAGCGTCTTCGTAGTGATTGCTTTCGCCGTTCACGTCGTAGTAAGTGCCAGCACCAAAATCCCAAGTCTGCTTGTTTGAGCATAAATCGTGCGTGAAACGGAACCATATCTTATTCTCGTTATAATCGCGATCCACGCCATAAAGCGTTGAAAGAAGCGGATAGATGTCTTCTGTAACTTCCTTTCCTCCGAGTCTGTTTCCCTTACCGCCCGGCACACCGAAGTAGGTGAGCACCTGCTTGCGCGTAACATTTACGGGCACGCAGATGGTGTACCAGTCGAGACTATCGTAGTCGAGACTGTCTGCCACCGTGGAGTCCGGACTGAATGTGCCGGCCAGAACGAACTGATGCCAGCCCATATAATCGGTGTCGTACGTAGCGGATGTATCGTCAACCCAGTCGCTATACGCTGCGCCGGTGTTGGTTTGCGACACACGGCGCAGGCCGGTACGGTTTGCGCCGCTGGCGGATGAATAGGTTTTATCCAGCAGCGAGTAGCCATAATAGTAGGCTAAGATGGAGTCGCCGCCCCAACTATCAACGTCGCCGGCACCCCAAACGCCGTAACCTGCTACGCCGGAGTAACCTTCGTGCGCGTAGGTTCCGGTGTAATCTGCGCCATTATCGCCGTCTTTCCAGAAGTCCCACGTAACGCCGGCGCAAGCCTGTGCGAACGAACGGTTCCAGTCTACCTGGTTAGGCCAGAACACGATGCTGCCGTTACCGTCGGTAGCTCCATACGTATCCGGGATGGTATAATCGCGAGTGGGGTCGGTATAACGCTTGATGTTAGTGCTATCACAAGTCGATGGGAAGTACAGACAGCCTATGGTTCCGCCTGCATGATAATACTCATCAAGCGTAACTGATTTGGTTCCGCTGCTAGGACCGGTGTTGTTTCCGCAGTAGGTGCGGCTTGAGAAGGCGTTGAATGCACACTTTGGAGCCTTGCGGCTCATGGCATAGACGTCGCGGATGTATTCTCCGCAGAAGGCAGCCGAGCCGATTTCGGTTATGTTTTCGCTGATAGTAACGCAGCCGCCGTTGGTTCTGAAGTATTCTATTTTAGCTGCGTTATCGGCGAACGACTGTCCGAGATAGTCGTCGAGGTATTCCCATCTGTCGATGATTTTGGTCTTATCATACTGCCTATCGAGCAGACGGACGGGGTAGCCGTTGCCTTTACTGTCGGTCAATGTGGTGAAAATATGGTTGGCAACGCTTCCACTGGCGAAGTGCACAGCGTATTTGCCAATGCGTTTGATGTTGCCCGGGATGCAGACATCATGAATTTTATCGGTGGAGACGAGCAAGCAACTGTCGGGCAATTCCTCTTGTCCGGCGGCGATGGGCAGGTAAAGCTCTGCGAGATATGCGCCCGCCAAGAGCTGTCCGATGCGCATATCGTTGTTCACCGGGAACAAAGCGCGCGTCAGGTCGATACGCGTAAGGCCGTTGGTATTGCTGAAATTCTTGAGTCCGGCCATCGTAATATCGGCTTTCTCACCGTCTGCCAGACCCTGTCCTCTGTAGTTTCCGGCCGTATCTACCAATGCAATATTGTCGGTATTGAGCGTGATGTCGGCGGCGTTCAGCTGTCCTACCATCACCAGATTCTTTACATACTGCGTGGAGAAGAACTTGTGAGCCGTAACAACATCACCCCATTTGTGGTAGGTGATGTCGAGCAATTCTGCGATACGTCCGGGCTCTGCCGTGGCAGTCATGATGCCTTTCACCGTTGCGATAGAGTCTGAGTTGCAGTTACCTTTATCCGGATCGCCGCAATATGAAACGGCAGCAATCAGCTTATCGCACTCTTGCACGCGGCTCTCGAAGGTCTGATAGTTCGAGCCCTTGGAGCTACTTGTGGAGAGCACCCAGTCCATATTGTCGGGCAAAATGAGCCATTCCACGTGCGGATTTCTTGCATGCACGTTGATGGGGTTCACGTAGGCCGTGCGCGCAATGTCGAAGCGCTCGGCTTGAAACTCGTTCATTCCGTCGATATCAGACTGTGTGAGCAGGGCGCGTCCGACGTAAATGCCGTTTGCATCCGTCACAGGCTCGCCGTCCCAGATGGGTTTCCGGCAGTGAACCGTACACTGATAGTAGGGCATACTCTTGGCAATCGCCATCATATCGGCGGGGATTCCGCCACGATAGATATTGTAATTCGCCGTGAGAAGATATTGTTCCACGCCGTTCACGGTGCGCTTCACAAAGGCCGTTGAGTCGGTTACACCGTCGCTACACTTCAAAGTATCGCCGTCCGTGTTGGTCACGTAGTCCGACAAATAAGCCGTTGCGATGACTGCATAGAGTGAATCGTTCCCTGTGGTAACGTCGCAGCCCGTAGCGTTTCGATAGTTGTGCGGCAGGATTACGTAGCGCAGGTTCGTGTTATTGGTGATTGTTATTTCGCCGTTGTTGTCTGTCGCCGTACCCACATAGCATCCTTTCAAGTCCACATGGTCGAATTTTTGGCAGTTATTGATGATGATGGCCTTGGCACCCGTACCGTTTTCCACGGTCAGGTCATACAGATTGCTCATGGTATGGAGCTTGAAAGTGTCGTCGATTTGAACATTATTCAGCGTGATTTGCTCTATAATCGACGGATACTTACTGCCGTCGAGCGACATTTTTCCTTTGATTTGCATATTGCGGAAGGTGATGTCTGTGGCGCTCGTAGCATTCATATAGATAGGCGCCATAGTCAAGTTTTCAATCTGATAACTGCTTCCGCTGACGTAAAGCGTCTTTGCTTCGCCGATATAATTCTTTGCCATGTCGGCGGCTGCACCCATTTGTGAGCCGCCATATTGCTGACCGGCTACGACGAAGGCTGAGTCGCCCTGCGCTTTGATGGCGTATTGCAGGGGCTTGTCGGTGCCACACCAGCTCTCCATCGTGGCCGAAGTGATGGCGGTTGACGATGGTAACACCAGTCCAATGGTCGTGCCATAGCCTGCGAGCGTCTCCACATTGTCGTCGCTCATCGTGGCATCTGCAAGCACATAAACCTTATTCAGGTCTTTGCTGTTCCACGTAGTGAGCTGTGCAAAGTCTTCAGCGTTGGTCATATCGCCCGCAATCTCCAGCGGCGTAACATTTGTCAAGTCGTAATCTGAAGCGGCTTGCACCAGTCCGCCGGCTTGCAGCACGTGAATCTTCAGCGGGCTACTGCCACTGAAATAAATGTATTTCAGGGTTGATCCAGCCGAAGTATCGCCTGTGAACTTGGCGTTAGCGCCCAGCGTCATGGTCGTAACCGTAGCCGGAATGGTGAAATTCACCGTGTCGTTCTCTGCACCCGACAAGTCGATAATCTTCAGGGCCGTGCACTTTGCAATCGAATCCATGGCCTCTTGCGTCAGTTTGCCCGAAGTAATATCGATTTCCACCGCCTTGTCTGTGCCCACAGCAGCCAGTTTTTCAAGCAATTCGTCGGCAGTACAAGTGATGGCCTTCGAAGACTTACGTTGAACGACCTTAAGATTTGCTGAACTGTTACCGTTATTTTCAATCGTTTCGATGTCGCCCGAAACCGAAATATTGTAAGAACTATACGCTGTTAAATTGTCTATATTCAGTGTATCCACCTCTCCTAAGATTGTTACGTCGGTGGTCAGTTGATTTGCATTTAGCGCAACGGTGGTTACATTCTCCGTGATTAACGAAGTCAAATCAACCGTATCAGCAGAGTTAGATATCGTTACATTCAAGGTCGTACCATCGCTACTATAAGAGCAAAAGCACGTGGCATTCGTTCTACCCAAGTAGGCCCAGTTGCCGCTCAGCGTAATTCCATCGGGGAGAATCACGACATCGGCGTTCTGAACCTTTTGAGCTACATTCGTTATAATGTAGTTATCAGACCCACATCCTCTGAAGTTAATCGTTGCATTGGAGGCGATTGAGAAGTTCATCGAGCTTCCCGAATACGCAGATTCATCGGAACCACTAAACGTATAGCCCGAAGTCTTAAAGATGTATTCCGTTACGTTTGCGAAGGCCGAATAGTAGCTACCGGTTTCAGCAGCCAATTCGGTGTTGAACTTAGCCAGGTCGCCCGCAGCTCCAATCGTGATGGTAGCCGTTGTCCCGTCGATTTCATACGACGAGCCGGTGCCGAACGAAACAGCTTCTGCCCGTGCTCCGAGAGAGAGACAGGCTAAGACTAAGAATAAGAAAAGTTTCTTCATTGTGTTTTTAAACTTGATATTCTTGATATTGAGATGTGTAAGATTCAACGTAGAGATGTGTAAGATTCATTGGAAATCGGCGCGATATACCATATAAATATGGGCTATGTGCGACCTTGTCTGTTCCTATATTTCGGGCGGCGTGCGCCTCGCATTGTCAACACGCCGAGCGCCCTTTGAGGAGTTAATTCGGCTACAAAGGTACGGAGCTTTTTTGGAAAAGAAGATAAAAGTTCCGATTTTCTTTTCAAATCTTCTATTAATTGACATAAATCAACCCGCGAATTTCATTGCTTCGCCGCCGCGGATTTCACAAACGGTAACACGTTTTTAACCGCAGGAAACGTTTATTTTAAACCGCAGATGACGCAGATAACGCAGATTTTGACAAGGTTTTTAACCACAAGATTTTTTATTTTTAGCCACAGATGACACAGATTAAAAGGATTATTCTTTTGCGGCTACATAATTTGATACAGATTTAAAAAGCGTAAACGCTTTTTGATTACACGCTAAGATTGCCGCCGCTCAATCAAAGACGCTCGCGTTTTTAAATCTGTTCCACATTAAATCGGCCGCAAAAGCATCTGTGTCATCTGCGTCATCTGTGGTTGAAAAAACATCCCCTGCGGCGGAGACGAAGTGTAATCCGCGGCAGGGGATGTGTGATGGAATCAGTAGCGATAGAGCTTGACGTGGAGGATTTTGTATTCGCCGACGGCGATACGCGCATGACGGCCTTGGTGGTCTTGGTCGCCGTTCTCGCGACGGATGTATTGCAGGGTGCCGTCGTCGGCGATGCGCACCTGGTCGACAAAGGCTATGCCGGCGCGTTTTCCGCTGAAGCGGCGGGCGGCAG
>Ga0065709_1029526_pt1 | contig 18116 bp, 13 predicted proteins | sample Hoacrofraction14_2_FD_59096 | JGI IMG/M metagenome (GOLD analysis project Ga0065709, IMG submission 59096) | Hoatzin crop microbial communities from Cojedes, Venezuela, sample from fiber fraction 14 v1 | ecosystem: Host-associated > Birds > Digestive system > Esophagus > Crop | place: Venezuela...
ATAACGCTGCGTGAATTAATATTCACTTGCGAAACTTAAGTAAATTAAACGCAGCGTGAATTAATATTCACTTGCGAAACTTGAGTCAATTAGATTAATGATTTCTTCTATAGACAAACCGCTTGGAATCTGGTGTATTGTTCCACAATCCGTGATAATACACTCCGGCATATCCTCAGGCTCTTCTTTCTCAGGTGCAGCGAACGATGATGCTACAAATCCAAATGAAAGCATCATCAAAGTAATAAACTTTTTCATTTTTTTTAATTTTAAGTTAATATTTTCCCTGTATATCGGGAGTTAGCTATTCTCAAAAAGAAATTTCCCTGAACAAATGTACACAACTATTATGTCGTACTACGAGTTGCAGATGAAACGATTTTCACCCGCAAAGTTATATTTTTCTTCTCAAATACCTCCCTAAAACTCAAAAAAGATTTTACCATTTTTTACTCCGTCGATGAAATGGGCATTTTTCGAACCTATTAAAAATTCTTTTTTCTTTAGATATTTGGAATATTGGAGGTTTTTTTCTATCTTTGCACCCTAATCCTGTAATATTTAACATAATGATCTACAAAGTAATTTTTTACATTTTGATATCACTGATATCTCTTACATCGTTTAGAGGAGACGACTCTAACATTCGTTTTCTATCTCATGTTGGCATTATGATGGAAAATGGTGGTGAAACCTGGAAAATGGAGTTTGGCTTGGTTGAACAAATGAAAAGTCTACATTCAAATATTTCCAAATGTAATCTGATTATGTCTCAATCAGTAGGAAAAATATCTGAAGACAAAAACGAAGCATCTGACAGTATTTTAAATGCTCAAGATAAACAAGGATATTTTGTAAAGTTACAAAAATACGAGAAGCAATTGTCTTTATTGACTTTGATGTTAGTGCTTGTTCTATATTCTTATTGTAACTCCAAATATAGGCATAGGTCAGAAATGCAAAATCTAAAGAAAATTCACGAAGATGATATTCAAAGGCTCGAGTCGGAAAAACAGCAGTTGGAATATTTAATGGAAAGTAATGAAGTTCGGCAGTCGGAGATGATAAGAGAGAAAGTAAAGAGGATAGAGGAACTTATGCGCAATCTTGAGGAATATGAGAAGGAATTGTCAGTAATCCGTGGCGTTAAAGATGAAGATGCACTGCAAAGAGCCTCTATCGTTGCCCGATTTCGATATTATGCCACGCATCCGAAACTTCTGCCGGTCGATGGTGATAAATGGGAAGAACTCATGTCTTTCGCAAGAGCAAACCTTCCAAATATCTTCAAAATGATGAAAGATGCTGAATTAAGTGATTCGGAAAGCAAAGCGGTGATATTAGTAAGGTTGAGGTTCCAGCCCTCGGAAATGTGTGTCTTGATGGAATTTTCAAGCGCTCAGGCCACAAAATTAAGAAAACGTCTGCTGACGAAGATGTTCGGTGAAGATGGTTCCGCCAAAGATTTCGACAATAAAATAAAGGACATTTTTTAGTGCAGTGAAAATTATTGTTCACTGCACTAAGGTCATATTAACTCATGATTTTGCGCATAGTTCTGTCAATCAATATTTTCTTTTTCTTTCCATCTCTTGCCAGATAAAATCCTTTTTATTATCTTTGCAAGGTAAATGATAAAATTTACCCCATTCCTATGAGATTAGACAAATTCGACCGGCAGCTGAGGCTGATGCTTCTTCTTACCCAGAACAGGGAATATACTCTCGAGCAGTTATGTGACAAGCTCGAGATATCACGTCGCAACCTGTACTATTATATCGAGGGCTTCCGCGAAAACGGTTTTATCGTCGAGAAGAAAGGCCAGATATACCGACTCGACAAGAGTTCTCCTTTTTTCAAGGCAATCACGGAATTAGTTCATTTCACCGAGGATGAGGCTCTCACGCTGAGGCAGATCCTCGACTCCGCCAGCGATACCAGCATACAGGTGAGGAATCTCAAAAGCAAGCTGTACAAACTCTATGATTTCGATATCCTGTCGGATGTCAGCGTCAACAAGCAGACAGCCAAGAATGTGTCTACTCTGTATGAGGCGATAAAACTCCATCGGCAGGTGGTAATAAAAAAATATTCATCGCCTCATAGCAATACGTCAACCGACAGAGTGGTGGAGCCCTTTTACTTTATGAACGGCAACAACGAAGTGAGGTGCTATGAGTTGAAAAGCGGTATGAACAAGACATTCAAGCTTTCTCGTATGGGAGACGTGAAGATGCTCGACCTCTTATGGAGTTTTGAAGACAAGCACCGGCAGATATATACCGACATCTTCCAGTTTTCAGGGGAAGAACGACTACCCGTCAAGATCCGCATGGATCGTCTGGCATCCAATCTTCTGCAGGAAGAATACCCATTCGCCGAGAAATATATCAGCCAGGAGGACGACAGTCACTGGTTATTCGATGCCGATGTGTGCAGCTATAAAGGAATCGGCCGCTTCGTTCTCGGTCTTTTCGAGAATGTGGAAGTGATAGAATCAGAAGAATTCAGACAATATCTGCGGGAGAAAATCGCACAGATGAGTAAGATGTAATCCCCGATGAAACGGCCGGTTATTTGAATATCAGCGTCGTCATCTTGTCTTCCGCGAATATTTCCCTTGCCACCTCTTGTATCTGTTCTGAGGTGATGGCATCGATATTCCCCATCAGATGAGTGATATCTCTTTCCCATCCGTAATGGAGGAAACTCTTTGCGAAGTCGATAGCGAAACCCTCATTGTTGTCGCAGGCGATGGCAATCTGCCCCTTCAGTTGCTTTTTCGCAGCCCGCAGCTGATATTCCGACAGAGGAGCGGAGATAAACTTATCCAGTTCGCGGCGTGTCAGTCTCAGGCACTTGTCGATATCATGAGCGTCGCATCCGAAGTAGGCAGCCCACACGCCGGTATCGGAATAGTTCGCCATAGAACTCTCTACGGTGTATACCAGACCGTTGTGCTCCCTCAGCGCGAGGTTGAGCCGGGCGTTCATGCCGGGACCTCCGAGAATATTATTGATGAGATAAAGAGCCATCCTTTTGTTGTCGTGGACGCTGTATGCCCTGTTGCCGATCATCACATGAGCCTGATGAGTATTCCTGTCGACCACCTTTTTCTGAGGATGGTAATCATATCCGGACATCGCTTCTCCGACCGATGAAACCGGCGATTTCAGGCTCTCTGTCCATGGCGTCGCATCAGGAAAATCACTTGTACCCTTCTCCAACAGTCTCACCAACCGGTTGAAATCCACATCTCCGTAAGCGAAGAAGATAGCGTTCGGAGGAAGATAAAACCGTGAGGTGAACCTCATGGCATCATCGTGTCCGTAGCCCCTCACCTTATCGCTAGTTCCGAGAATATTATGTCCGAGGGGATGTCCTTCAAAGATGATATTCTCGAAGTCGTCGTATATCAGTTCAGCCGGGGAGTCGTTATAACTCTCGATTTCATCGCACACCACTTCTTTCTCCTTCTCCAGTTCGGCCTCGGGATAAACGCTGTGGAAGACGATATCGGTGAGCAGATCGACAGCCCTGTCGAGATGGTCTTTCAGTATGGCAGCATAATAGACAGTATCAGCCTTGTTGGTGAAGGCGTTGAGTTCGCCTCCCACGCTCTCCAGGGAATTGATGATGTGGAAGGCCCTCCGACGGCTTGTTCCTTTGAAGGTGGCATGCTCGCAGAAGTGGGCCAGTCCTTCCTCGCCGGGCTCCTCGTTGCGGGTGCCGGCATTAATACCGTATCCGCAGTAAACCACCTGTGAAGACAGCGGCCGGTGGATAATTCTCAGTCCGTTGGACAGCGTAAAAGTATTATATTTCATAATCGGATGCAAATTTAAAGAAAAAAACTTTGTTTTCTCCCATTTTTTTCGGATATTTGCAGAAAAATTAGAAAAGAAGATGAGAAAAGTAATCGGAATCGGGGAGACGGTCCTCGATATCATATTCTCCAAGGAGGAGCCCATAGGAGCCGTTCCGGGCGGCAGCGTGTATAATTCCATCATCTCCCTCGGAAGAGCCGGGCTGCCATGTGCCTTTATCAGCGAGACCGGCAACGACCGCATCGGCCGTAGGATTATCAGTTTTCTGAAAGACAACGGCGTGAATGCAGACAGTGTCTTCGTATACCCTGAAAGCAAGTCGCCTCTGTCGCTGGCTTTCCTCGACGAGAACAACAATGCGGAGTATATCTTTTACAAGGATCATCCGCACGACAGGCTGGAGTTTACCTATCCGGACATCGAGGAAAACGACGTGGTGCTCTTCGGATCGTATTATGCCATCAATCCGGTGATACGGCCGCAGGTGGCGGCCTTCCTCGAATATGCGAAGAAGAAAGGGGCGATACTGTATTACGACGTCAACTTCCGGCCGTCGCATAAGAGCGAACTCACCAAACTAACCTCCAACCTGCTCGAGAACTTCGAGATGGCTGACATCATAAGGGGCAGTCACGAGGATTTCGAGGTGATGTATAAGATCAACGACCCCGACAAGGTGTACAATACCGAGATATCCTTCTACTGCAGGAACTTTATCTGTACGAGAGGTGCCGATCCTGTGGCTCTGCGTACGAAGACGGTGAAGAAAGACTATCCCGTGGAGAAGGTGGCGACGGTGAGCACTATCGGTGCAGGTGATAATTTCAATGCCGGTATAGCATTCGGAATTATCAGCAACGGCATCACCCGCGAGATGGTGGAGGCCGGACTCAGTGAGGAGCAATGGGACAAACTCATGGCCTGCGGACAGGCTTTCTCTGCCAATGTCTGCCAGACGCTTAACAACTATATCGATGAAGAATTCGCAAAAAATCTAAAACAATAATAACTATGTTGGAAATAAAAAACAAAATCTTTTATGTCGGCGTGAACGACAGAAATAAGTATCGTTTCGAGGGACTCTGGCCCCTTCCTAACGGAGTATCCTATAACTCATATCTTATCGACGACGACAAGGTGGCTCTTATCGACACTGTCGAGGTGGACTTCTTCCCCCAGTTTCTGGAGAATATCCAGGAGGTGATCGGCGACAGACCTATCGATTACGTCGTTATCAACCACATGGAACCCGACCACAGCGGTTCGCTCGCTCTTATCAAGAAATATTACCCCGGCGTGCAGTTTGTAGGCAACAAGAAGACCTTCGGTATGCTTAGCGGTTTTTATGGCATCGACGGATCTTCTATAGAAGTGAAAAACGGTGATTCCATCGACCTGGGACATCATACCCTCTCGTTCGTCTTCACCCCGATGGTTCACTGGCCCGAGACGATGGTGACACTCGATACGACCGACGATGTTCTCTTCTCCGGCGACGCCTTCGGATGTTTCGGAGCCCTCAACGGTGGTATCGTTGACGAAGAGATCAACTGCGACACCTTCTGGCTCGAGATGGTGAGATATTACAGCAATATCGTGGGCAAGTACGGTACTCCCGTGCAGAATGCTCTTAAGAAGCTCGAAGGAGTGAAACTTGACTATGTTTGTTCCACTCACGGTCCCGTATGGCACAAGTATATCGACAAAGTAATAAAAATGTACGACCAGATGAGCAAATACGAGACCGAGGAAGGTATCGTGATCTGCTACGGCACGATGTACGGCAATACCGAGCGCATGGCAGAACAGATAGCCCGTGCCGCCAGTCAGGCAGGTATAAAGAATATCGTGATGTATAATGTGTCGATGACAGACCATTCTTATATCCTCCGCGATATCTTCCGCTACAAGGCTCTCATCGTGGGTGCTCCCACTTACAATACCGGTCTTTATCACGAGATGGAGGTATTGCTCTCAGAGATCGCCGGAAAAGACATAAAGAACCATCTCATCGGTTGGTTCGGCAGTCACGGATGGGCCAGCAAGGCATGTTGCAAGATCGAGGAATGGAATGAGACACGTCTCCATTTCGAGGCTGTGGGCTGTCCTGTCGACATGAAACAGGCAATGAATGCCGACGTGAAGGCCCAGTGCGAGGCTCTCGGCAAGGCTATGGCCGAACGACTTATCCAAGACAGGGCATAATCACGCTGTATGAAGAAATTCAGATTCGGCCTTCTGCCGCGCATAATAATCGCCATCATCCTGGGCATCGTCTTCGGACAGTTCCTTCCGATGCCCTGGGTGAAGGCGTTTGCCACTTTCAACGCAGTATTCTCGCAGTTTCTCGGTTTTATGGTGCCGCTGATTATTGTCGGTCTGGTGGCTCCGGCGATTGCCGATATCGGTAAAAGCGCGGGAAAGATACTGCTTGTGACGGTGGCAGTGGCCTATCTGGATACCGTGGTGGCAGGACTGCTGGCGTACGGCGTGGGGAGTGCTTTCTTCCCGTCTATGGTAGCTGGAACATCGGGCTTGTCGGCCGTAGAGGAGACTGCGGAGATAGCCCCCTATTTCTCGATACAGATTCCTGCGATGCTCGATGTGATGTCGGCTCTTGTCTTCGCCTTCATGATGGGACTGGGCATCGCCTACTGCGGAGCGAAAACGGTGAAGTCTGTGTTTGATGAGTTCCAGGCTATCATCTCCAAGACTATCGAGGTGGCGCTGATTCCTCTGCTGCCGATATATATCTTCGGGATATTCCTTAATATGACGATTACGGGACAAGCCTACCGCATACTGGCGATCTTCGCCCAGATCATCGTGGTGATATTCATCCTCCATATCGTCGTATTGCTTTATGAATTCTGCATCGCAGGGGCTGTGGTGAAACGGAATCCGCTGCGTCTGTTGTGGAATATGCTGCCGGCATATATGACAGCTCTTGGCACGTCTTCTTCGGCAGCGACTATCCCGGTGACTCTGAAACAGACGGAGAAAAACGGGGTGAGCCATGATATCGCGGCGTTTTCCGTGCCGTTGTGCGCCACTATCCACATGCCGGGGTCAGCGATGAAAATCACCGCCTGCGCCCTTACGATATGTCTGATTACGGGGATACCCCATTCCTTCCCTCTCTTCATCCATTTCATCATGATGCTGGCCGTTTGTGCCGTGGCAGGACCGGGAGTGCCGGGAGGAGCAATCATGGCGTCGCTCGGACCACTGGCCACGATACTCGGTTTCGGAGCCGAGGAACAGGCTCTGATGATAGCTCTCTATATCGCTATGGACAGCTTCGGTACCGCCTGCAATGTCACCGGTGACGGGGCGATAGCTCTCGTAATGGATAAGTTCTTCGGAAAGAAGGAGCAGTAAATTTATTTGTCCTTCTTCCGGGGTCTTCTCATGGCCCAGCCTTCTTCAGAGAAGTCTGGTTCTTCGTCGGCCCATTCGAAGTCTTTCTTGTCTTTCTTGAAAAACTGCCGCCAGTCGCCCTCCGGTTTCTGTTGTTTCTTGTCTTTCTTCTTCGACTCCTTCTTCGCGGTTTTGTCGTCGGACTTTTTTGCTTTTTTCTCGTCGCGAGGTTCCTTTGTTTCTCTCTTCTCCGTGCGGCGGTTTTCCTTTCCGTGGCCTCCCTCGTCGGCATCGTTGCATCTCACCTCACGGCCTTTGTATCGTGTTCCGTTGAGGGCTTTCATCACCTTCGCGGCATCATCTTCGGGAACTTCGATGTAAGAGAACTTGCCGAGCAGGTCGATATGTCCCACTTCCTGATGTCCGCGGATATGTTTGTTGATAAACTGCATCACCTCGCCGGGGTAAAAACCGTCGTCTTTGCCGAGGTTGATGAAAAGGCGCCGGAAGCCAGTCTCGGCCTTGCGGGCCAGTTTTCCGTCTCTCTCTCCGCGTCGTCTGTCATCACGACTGCCGCCTCTGTCCTTGCGTTCTTTTCTCTTTTCCACTTTCTCTATCACCGGAGCGTCGGCATAGTAGGCGAGGAAACGTCCGAACTCGCGGCTCACCATCTTCTTGATGATATCTTCCTTGTCGATATATTCGAAATGACGGTTTATCTCGGTCATAAACGGTGCTATCTGTTCTTCGTCGACATCGGTCTTGAGGATCTCGTCCATAACCTTATACAACTGTTTCGTGCAGATATCCTTGGGCGACGGCAGTTCTCCCTCGACAAAATCTTTCCCTATCTCCTTCTCGATGGCTCTGATCTTACTCTTTTCGCGTGAATGCACGATAGAGATACTTGTTCCTTTCTTTCCGGCACGACCGGTCCGGCCGCTGCGATGGGTATAGTTTTCTATATCGTCGGGGAGTCCGAAGTTGATGACATGGGTGAGGTCGTCGACATCGAGTCCGCGGGCTGCCACGTCGGTGGCGACGAGCAACTGGGTGAGGTGCTGGCGGAACTTCTGCATGGTGAGGTCTCTCTGCTGTTGCGACAGATCGCCGTGCAGCGACTCGGCGTTATATCCGTCGTGGATTAGTTTGTCGGCTATCTCCTGCGTCTCTTTCTTGGTACGGCAGAAGATGATGGCGAAAATGCGGGGATAGTAGTCTACTATTCTCTTCAGAGCGAGATATTTATCCCTGGCGTTTACCATATAGTATATATGATTCACATGCTCGGCTCCCTCGTTGCGGCTGCCTACGACGATCTCCTTGTATTCCGAGAGATATGTCTTGGCGATTTTCTCTATCTCCTTGCTCATTGTCGCCGAAAAGAGAAGGGTGTTTCTGTCGGTGGGTATCCCTTCGAGAATCTCGTCGATGCTTTCGGAGAATCCCATATTGAGCATCTCGTCAGCCTCGTCGAGCACTACGTTGTTCACCTTGTCGAGTTTGGCCACGCCTCTCTTCATCAGGTCGATGAGGCGTCCCGGGGTGGCGACGATGATCTGCACTCCGTGACGGAGCGATCTGATCTGCGTTTCGATGGAGGCGCCGCCGTATACGGGGAGGATGTGCATCCCCTCGATATATTTCCCGAATTCGTTGAGGTCGTCGGCGATCTGCAGACAGAGCTCGCGGGTGGGACTGAGCACGATGGCCTGGGTTTCCCTGACGGCAGGGTCCGTGCGCTGCAACAGAGGGATACCGTACGCGGCGGTCTTGCCCGTACCCGTCTGGGCCAGAGCTATAACATCATTACCATTACCCAACAGATAGGGAATCACTTCTTCCTGCACCGGCATGGGCTCTGCAAACCCCATCTCGGTGATGGCGCGGCGGATCTCCTCGCTTACGCCTAACTCTTCAAATGTCTTCAAAATCTTCTTATCCTTATAAAAAACGCTGCAAAGTTACGAAAATTAATCGGTAATACATAATTTTTTTGTATTTTTGCACTATTATTAGTAATTGTATATTAATTGTTTGGCTTATGAAGATATGTGTTTTTTGTTCGGCGAATAGCAATATCGACCCAGACTTTTTCGCGGCGACGGAGGAGTTCGGCCGATGGGCTGGCGAAAACGGTCATACTATCGTTTTCGGCGGTTGTGATATGGGCCTGATGGAGTGTGTGGCGAAGGCTGCTTACAAGGCCGGGGGACAGACTATAGGCGTCATTCCTCAGAAGATAGAGAAAAACGGCCATAAGAGTCATTTCTGTTCTGTGGAGATTCCTTGTGACAATCTCAGCGACCGGAAGGATCTGATGGTGGCGCAGAGTGATATCTTCGTGGCTCTGCCCGGCGGTATCGGCACTCTCGACGAGGTCTTCACCGTTGCGGCATCGGCCACTATCGGATATCATAAGAAGAAGGTGGTGCTGTATAATATGAAGGGATTCTGGGATTCCCTGATAAAACTGCTCGACGATATGACCGGCAGGGGAGTGATAAGAGAACCCTATTCCGGTCATATCGCCGTAGCTGATGATTTCGAAAGTCTGAAAGCTCTCCTTACGGAATAAGCATGGGGAGCCTTCTTTCTTCGGTGTATTTTATCTCGGGCTGATTTCCTTGATCAGTCTGTCGGCATGTCCCCATTTGTCTATCATATACAATACGTATCTGATGTCGACATTGATGGTTCGTGCCAGATTGTGCTCGAAGTAGATGTCGCTGCTCAGGGCGTCCCAGTTGCCGTCGAAGGCCAGTCCGATGAGTTCGCCCTTGCCGTTGAATACCGGTGATCCGCTGTTTCCTCCGGTGATGTCGTTGTTGGTGAGGAAGCAGAGCTGCATCTTACCTGTCTCCGGATCTTTATACTGTCCGAAGTCGGCTTTTCGGATCATATCCTGTATCTCGGTCTCGGAGTAGTAATCGTTGATTCTGTCGGCCTTGCCCATCTTTTCGAGGAGGCTCTCGGCAGTGGTGTAGTATCCCGACTCCTTGCCTCCGATAGTGTATCCACCCACCTGTCCGTAAGTGAGCCGCATGGTGAAGTTGGCATCACTGTAGTGGGGCTGGTCTTCCTCCATCCTGAGGATGGCGGCGCAGAGCAGTCTCTCCTGGCTGCTGATAGAGTCGTAGAGATTGTTGAGACGTCCGTAGTACTCCCACAGTTTGTTTTCGATGCTCATGCCGATGAGATATCCGGGATCTTTCTGCATCTTCTTGCTGTATACTCTGATCTTGGCGTCTTTCTTCATCAGCGGCGACTTCTTGTATACATAGTCTGCAAACTTCTGATAGTCGCCCTTGAATTTCTTGTCGATCATTGTCTCGTAGAAGTCGGGCAGATATTTCTTGTCCACCTGCTGACGGAAGTTTTTCAGTGTGGCTACAAACATCTCTTTGTCTGTCGCCTCGTCGTAAGTATCGCTGTTGTCGGGGAACTGGTAGTACTGCTTTTCCAGTTTTCCCTCGCCCTCGAGAGGCAGTTCTCCCACTATTTTCGAAGCCCTTGCGAGGAAGTCGGCGCCTCTGCGGAATGTCTCCCTCCAGTACATATTCGTTTTTGCGAGTTCGAAGATCTCACCGTAGAGTTTCTCCATCTTGCCGAAGTCGAGTCTGTCTTTGAGATATCCCGTGGAGTCCACGTATGCCTTTATCTTTCTTTCGTAAGCCTGTTTCTGTGGGATGAGCTGCAGCGAGTCGATACATTTGTTCATACCCATGGAGTTCTTCCAGTAGTTGGAGCTCTGTGCATATTTGGTGTCGTATTTGATTCTCACGGCCTCGCTGGCGTCCATGTGGCGTTTCATCACGGCCTGTTTCACCTCTCTGACCTGTACTCTCGGCGTGTTTTCGGCATCTCTCATCTGCCGTATTCCGTAGGAGGAGAGATAGCGCTCGGTGCTGCCCGGATAACCGAGGATCATGGCATAGTCGCCGGGTTTGTATCCCTGGAGCGATACCGGAACCCATGTGGAGGGGTGATAAGGAACATTGTCTTCGCTGTAAGCTGCCGGACCGTTGGTCTTCGGATCGGCATAGATTCTGAAGACGCTGAAGTCGCAGGTCTGGCGGGGCCACATCCAGTTGTCGGTTTCCCCTCCGAACTTACCCATTGATTTCGTCGGGGCGAAGACAAGTCGCAGGTCGGTGAAGTCGCGGTAGGTGGTGAGGTAGTATTTGTTTCCCTCGTAGAAAGGAAGCAGTTCCACTCTCAGCGTGGAGTCCTGGGCCTTGATCTTTCTGGTGTAAACCAGTTCGAGGGAGTCGATGAGCGATGTCTTTTCCATGTTGCTCATCTTTTCGAACTCGTCGCTGATGATTTCGTCGGTGATATCCTGCTGGCTCACCATAAAACTGACAAACATGTTTTTGTTGGGCAGTTCTTCTTCGTATGATTTTGCGAAGAATCCGTTGAGCATATAGTCATGCTCTGTGGTGGAATGCGATCTGATGGACTCGAATCCGCAGTGATGGTTGGTGAATACCAGTCCGTCGGGCGATACCACCACTCCGGTGCAGTATCCGCTGAAATTAACAACTGCGTTCTTAAGTGCTCCGTCGGCATTGTAAAGCTGGTCGCACGACATCTGGAGCCCTTCCTCCACCATCTTGTCGTATACGGCTTGCGGAAGATTGAAAAGAGTCCACATTCCCTCGTCGGCCGATGCGTTCTTCGGCATCGCCAGAAGGAGAAGTGATAAAGCGAGCAATCTGATTCTCTTCATTGTACTATGTTTTTAATATGTTATTTTCTGAAATATTTGCCTATTACGGGCAGGCTCCCCAGCGGGAAGTCTTTCTTTGTGAGATATACGAGAAAGACGATCAGCAACAGGGTGTTGACCGCTATCGCTGCGAATGACGGCAGCATCGCATTCGCGTATTTCATTCCGAGAAAGAGCACGGCAGCGAGAGCCACGTATATTGCCATCTCCTTAATCGGATAGTCGATGGGGTATTTCTTCTGCCCTACAAGATAGGAGAGCAGCATCGCCGTTCCGTATCCGCATACTCCTGCCCATGCACAGGCCATATATCCGTATTTCGGTACGAAGAGGATATTCACGGCGACGAGTACAGCGCACCCGATACCCGAGAAGTAGGCACCCCATATCGTCTTGTCGATGAGCTTGTACCAGAAACTGAGGTTGAAGTATACTCCCATCATTATCTCGGCCGCCATGACGATGGGCACGACTCTCAGTCCCTCCCAGTAGTCTTTTCCGATGATAAACTTCAGTATGTTCATATATGCTATCACGGCGAGGAAGGCAAGGAGCGTGAAGATGAGGAAATACTTCATCGCCTTGGCGTATGTCTGCCTGTTGTCTTCGTTTTTGGCATTACCGAAGACGAAGGGTTCGTATGCATAGCGGAAGGCTTGTGTTATCATCGCCATGATCATCGCTATCTTCGACGCCGCTCCGTAGATTCCCAGTTGGGCGTGGGCGTCGCTTCCATTGTATATATACGGGAAGAGGATCTTGTCTGCTGTCTGGTTGAGGATTCCGGCGATGCCGAGCACCAGGATGGGCCATGAGTAGGAGAGCATGCGCCGCATCAGTTTCTTGTCGAAGGTCCAACGGAAACCGGTGAGTTCCTTGTAGAAACAGAGCATGATGAAACTGGTGCAGGCCAGATTGATATAGAAAGCATATCCGGCTCCCACCGTCGGGCTGTATATCTTGCCCACGGCTTCCGGATACTTGTCGTAGAATGCGGGAAGTATCAGGAAATAGAGCAGGTTGAGTACGATATTGAGGATGATGAAGAGCAGTTTGAGAGCAGCGAACTTTATCGGCCGCTTTTTGTATCTCAGATATGCGAAGGGGATGCACTGGAAGGCATCGAGGGCGACGACGATGGCCATCACCCATACGTAGGAGGGGTGGTCGCCATAGCCCATGAAGGTGCTGATGGGATGGATGAATCCGAAGATCAGCGCCAGAAAGAGCAGTCCTACCGACCCTACGGCGATGAGGATGGTGGGGTATACCTTCGAGGGATCTTCGCCCTCTTTGTTCATGAAGCGGAAGAAGGTGGTCTCCATACCGAAGGTGAGGATCACCAGTGCCAGTGCCACGTAGGCATAGATATTCGTGATCACTCCGTAGCCTCCGCTCATGGCGGAGATCTTGGCTGTATAGAGGGGTACGAGCAGATAGTTGAGGAAACGCCCCACGATGCTGCTCAGTCCGTATATCGCTGTATCCTTAGCTAATGATTTGAGATTTGCCATACTGTCATCCTCCGAAGAAAAGGTAAGCTATTGCTATGGCGGCGATCACTCCGGCAAGGTCGGCGATCAGTCCGCAAGCCACGGCATGGCGGGTGTAGCGGATGTTGACGCTGCCGAAATATACTGCCAAGATATAAAAGGTGGTATCGGTGGATCCCTGGAACATACAACTGAGGCGTCCCACGAACGAGTCGGCGCCGTATGTGGCCATCGCATCCACCATCATCCCTCGTGCTCCGCTGCCGGAGAGGGGCTTCATCAGTGCTGTGGGAAGGGCTCCCACGAAGTCGGTGTTTCCTCCGCAGACTCCTACCGTCCATTCCACTCCCTTCACGAGCATGTCCATGGCTCCCGAGGCGCGGAACACTCCGATGCCGACGAGGATAGCCACCAGATAGGGGATAATTCTCACCGCGGTGGTGAATCCTTCCTTCGCCCCTTCGATGAAGGCGTCGTATACGTTCACTTTCTTCCTCATCCCGGCGAGGATGAAGACGACGATTATCGTCATGAGGAGGATGTTGGATACTGATGTGCTCACCACGTTCATCTGGTCTTTGTCGAGCTGTCCGAAGCCCCAGATGATAGCTGCCACGAGGAGGCACATCCCTCCCAGCGTGAGTATCATCACCTTGTTGATGAGGTTAATCTTCTGATAGATGCTAGTGGCGACGATTCCGGCGAGGGTGGAGAAGAATGTGGCGAGCAGTATCGGGATGAATACATCCGTGGGCTGTGCGGCACCCAACTGTGCCCTGTATACCATGATGCTTATCGGTATGAGGGTGAGTCCGGATGTGTTGAGCACCAGGAACATTATCATCGGGTTGGTGGCTGTGTCTTTCTTCGGATTCAGTTCCTGCAGCTGTTCCATCGCCCTGAGTCCCAGCGGTGTGGCGGCATTGTCAAGACCGAGCATGTTGGCGGCGATATTCATGAAGATGGAACCGGTGACGGGATGTCCTTTCGGGATGTCGGGGAAGAGCTTGGCGAATACCGGACTGAGCAGTTTCGCCAGTGCGTTCACCATTCCTCCCTTTTCCCCGATCTTCATTATTCCGAGCCAGAGGGAGAGCACGCCGGTGAGTCCGAGTGATATCTCGAAGGCTGTCTTCGAGGTGTCGAAGGTGGAATTCATCATCGCCGGAAACACTTCGACGTCGCCGAAGAAGATCAGTTTCACCAGGGCTATGACGAAGGCGATGAGAAAGAATGCTATCCAGATATAATTCAATACCATAATCTATCTGCTTCTGCCGCTGCTTTTGCTTCGTCCTTGGGATTACTCCTGATTGTAGATATATTCATTGCTCGGGTAGAGATACCAGTCGGTGGCGTTGTAGGAGTGCTGCGCCCATTCCGCAAAAGAGTGCCCCTCCGTGATGTATGCTCCGAGATAACGGCTCTTGGTGCTTCCTATGGCGATGCCTTCCTGCGGGTATTCGAAATCTCCGGGAACGAGGAGTGCCCAGGGATAGGAGTTGCCCAGGAATCCTGATGCCGCGATGCCTCCAACGAAGGTGTAGAGCATCATGTTCTTCTTGAAGGGGAAACAGTGGGTTTCGTATATCGTTCCGTTCTCTTCTGTCACGAGGAAGAGGTCCATATTGTTGGCTGTCACTGTCTGTGCCGCTTCCTCGCTGCTCAGACGGAGCACGTATACCGCCGTCTTGGATGCGCATTCAAGACTGACGCCGCTGTATGCCGAGGGGGAACTGCTTCCCACGGTATTGATATATCTCTGTATCGGACTGCCGTTGTTGAGGCTTCCGGTAAGGGCGAAGTGGGCGTCGCTGAAGAGGGGAATAGCCACTTCGCCGGAGCTGGTCTCGACATATCCGAGAGGGGCGTCGTAAATTTTCTCGCTGAAGGATGAATAGTTGTAGAAGTCAAACGGCTGTTCTGCGTATATCGATTTCACATTGTCGGGGGTGAGGCCGGAGATGTGCATCACTGCCGCCATACTGTTTACCGATCCGATGGCGTCGAGAGTGACGTAGAGGTAAACGGTGGTGGGGTCGGCGGCGTTGAGCAGTTTGCTCACTGTTATCACGCAGTCGTTGAAGTCGTAGCTGCCGCTGGGTGCGGGGAAGGTGTCCTCGAAGAGGAAGCGCCAGCTGAAGTCTTCCTTCGAGGCACTGTTCTGCTCCGGTGAGGCGAGGCTCTCGTCGAAGGTGGTCTTCAGCCGCCATGTGTTTCTTACTATCTCTTTGTTTACTACATATCCCGCGCTGTCGCAGATGATATACAGGTTGTCGAGGAGGTCGGGGAAACTGACGGATGTCTTGAGTGTTGTTCCTCCCTTTGCCACGGTATTCAGGAACACTGTCACTTCGGATTCCGTCGTAGGATCACCGTCGCATACGTAGATGGTGTATGCCTTCCCCTCGGTCTTGTTGAGGGTGACATTCACTTCGGCTGATGTTACCGTGGCCCAGTCATGGCCATTGGCTATCGAGTCGACGGGGAAATATGACTCCAGCATGTCCAGATACTCTTCTTCGTCATACAGGTCGTGGTTGCACGACGTCAAGGCTATGCTTGCTATTATCCCGGATAGCAACAATGTATAATTTAGCTTCTTCATCCTAATCTGCGTTTTACTTTGCTTTGCAAAGGTAAACAATTATTTTCTATCTTGGCTCTCGCAAACGTTTACTTAACATACGGCAGATTTAATTAACTGAATTTAACGGCAAAATCTTTACACATTATTTATTTTGTATTATCTTTGCACCCGAAAAAATATGTTTTAGGACTAAATTAAAAGTAACATGAGAAAACTTTCAAAAACAATTTTCGGCCTCACTTTCGGGGCTCTCGCTTTGGCTTCCTGCCAGAGCACTGATGTTTATGACGCTAGCAGAAAAGCGCAGGAACTGGCTGATAATTTCGCCGAGCAGTTCGGTGAGATAGCTCCTGACCAGACTTGGAATACTGTACAGAATGTCAACGCTAATGTGACTATCGGTTTCGAGGGCACTTACACTGTAAACTTCTACAGCGCCGACCCGTTCGACAAGAGCACTGCTGACGAGGCTGTTCAGTATGGTTCTTTCACTGTAAACGGGGGTGAGACTACAACCGTTACATTCAATGCTCCTACTATCAGCGAGGTGTATGCTGTCGTTTATGACGCTTCAGGCATGGGAATGACAAAGAAGGTTACTGTTTCCGACAATGCTTGTACGGTAGCTGTCGCAACTGCTTCTAATGCCAAGGCTCTCACCAGAACAGCTGCTTCAGGGGGATGGGAGACTTCGGAGGCTGCTACCTTCTCCTCTTCTGTTATCAAATCGATAATCGAGGCTCTTCCTGAAGGTGAAAATGCTGCTGACAAGAGAAATGATTATGAGTTCAAATCTGCAGGTGAATTCACTATCTATCCTGTGTATGGTGTGACTTCTGCCAACGATGAGATTGGTTATTACTACTACAATCCCGCCGACTCTGCAAATACCTACACGGAGGTGACATTCATCGAGAATTTGCAGAACCTTAGTTGCAATGTTTCATGGGATGGATCATCGTATTCCCAGTCAACTTCCGATTATAACCATAATGCAGCAGATTGGCTTAGCTGGGGAGTTGCCGGTATTTCTGTAACTGGTTATACCATTAATGTTCCGGCGGGTTATAATATCGGTTTCTGGATAAAGAACAACAGTGCTAAGTATCCCACATTCTATTCTAATAAGAACAAGAATGCTGACAAGAAGTATTACTCTGCAGTAGGAACTGATTCTGACGGCAATATCTTCTTCGGTCTTGAGGACTGGAAATACTCGGACAATAGTGATATGGACTGTAACGACGTAGTATTTGCAATTACAGGCAACACAACAACTCCTCCCGAAGTTATCGTTCCCGGTGAGGAAGAGGAGTCAACTCCGCAGATCACCACTATCGCATTCGAGGACCTCGGTGCTACTGACGACTTCGACTACAACGACGTTGTCCTCTATGTAGAGCATGTTTCCGGTAAGACTTCGGCAACTGTTAAGTTCATGGCTGCCGGTGGTACTCTCCCCGTAAAGGTTTACTACGACAGCGAGCTCCTGTTTACCAAGACTTCCACCAAGATGATCAACACCACATCGTGGAGTGAGGTTATCGACAGTAAGACTATCACTGTAGGCAGCGACTTCGATATGTCGAGCACTGCTACAACCAACAAGTTCAGCATCGGCGTAACACAGACATCCGGCTCGAGCGACGAGACCAGTGTATTCATCACCGGCGGTAATCAGATCGACAAGGATATGACCGACAAAACTCCTAAGGCTCTCGTTATCTCTACAGCATGGAACTGGCCTATCGAGCGTCTGAATATCAAGGCTGCTTATCCTCTCTTCACAGATTGGGTAAAGGATACAACATCAACAAATTGGTATGAGCACGCCGAGACAGGCTATTACATCACTCCTTCGAACTATTAATTCTCACATTAATATTATATCAGAGGCGTCCGGATTTCCGGGCGCCTTTTTTTGCAAACGGTGAGGCGCAGCCTCTCCCCCTCGCTGGCGAGGGGGTGGAGGAAAAGCACAGCTTTTCCGGAGGGGGCGTGGATCCAAGTACACCGATCAAACTTCTTCCGGAGGGGGCGTGGATCCAAGTACACCGATCAAACTTCTTCCGGAGGGGGCGTGGATCCAAGTACACCGATCAAACTTCTTCCGG
>Ga0065709_1006076_pt1 | contig 18088 bp, 12 predicted proteins | sample Hoacrofraction14_2_FD_59096 | JGI IMG/M metagenome (GOLD analysis project Ga0065709, IMG submission 59096) | Hoatzin crop microbial communities from Cojedes, Venezuela, sample from fiber fraction 14 v1 | ecosystem: Host-associated > Birds > Digestive system > Esophagus > Crop | place: Venezuela...
GTTTTGTGTGGATACTTAATTCTACCAAAAGGGAGCCGCATGGATCTCTTTTTTATTCAGTTGTCCAACTTCATCTTACAATTAACCGTAAAATCTCAAAATCAGAGCAGAATAAAGATCTGAAACACCCGCGGAGCCTTGTAAAAGAAGGCTCCGCGAAAAAATACCAGTTTCGTTAGCACTCACCTCTTGACAGTGCTAACAACGGAGCGTATATTAACATACAAGAAGGTATTGAAAGGAGCCTTCCCATGAAAATAAAAATGTGGGAGGTATGTTATGAACATCCAGAAATTCACGCAGAAGTCCGTCCAGGCTATCCAGCAGCTTGACAACCTGGCATATGAGTACGGACATCAGGAGGTCGGGCAGGAGCATCTGGTCAAGGCGCTCTTGACCCAGGACGACAGCCTGATAAAGAAGCTGATCGAAAAAATGCAGATAGAGCCGCAGCTCTTCGAAAAGGCCGTGGACGAGGCCCTGGCCTCGAAGGTAAAGGTGAGCGGCGGCAAGCCGTACATCGACGCCGGCCTCAACAAGGCCCTTGTGAAGGCGGAAGACGAAGCCAAGCGCATGGGCGACGAGTACGTGTCGGTGGAGCACATTTTCCTGGCCATGCTGAGGTATCCGTCGGCGTCCATGAAGGCGGTGTTCAAGCGCTTCGGCATGAGCGTCGAGACTTTCCTTAAGGCCCTGAGCACCGTGCGCGGGAACCAGCGCGTAACGAGCGACAACCCGGAGGCGACCTACGACACGCTGAACAAGTACGGCACGGACCTAGTCGAGAGGGCGAAGGCCCAGAAGCTCGACCCCGTTATAGGGCGCGACGAGGAAATAAGGCAGACGATCCTTATCCTGTCGAGGAAGAGCAAGAACAACCCCGTCCTCATCGGCGAGCCGGGCGTCGGCAAGACGGCCGCGGTCGAGGGGCTGGCGCAGAGGATCGTCGCGGGCGACGTCCCGGACAACCTGAAGGACAAGCACATTTTCGCGCTCGACATGGGCGCGCTGGTCGCGGGCGCGAAGTACCGCGGCGAATTCGAAGAGAGGCTGAAGGCCGTCCTCGAGGAGGTCAGGAAGTCGGAGGGCAGGATCCTGCTCTTCATCGACGAGCTGCACCTCATCGTCGGGGCGGGCAAGACCGACGGCGCGATGGACGCCGGCAACATGCTTAAGCCCATGCTCGCGCGCGGCGAGCTGCACTGCATCGGCGCGACCACCCTTGACGAGTACAGGAAGTACATCGAGAAGGACAAGGCGCTTGAGCGCAGGTTCCAGCCCGTCATGATAAATGAGCCCACGCTGGAGGATACCATTTCCATACTGAGGGGGCTCAAGGAGAGGTACGAGGTCTACCACGGGGTCAAGATCAAGGACGCCGCCCTGGTCGCGGCCGCGACGCTCTCGCAGAGGTACATCACCGACCGTTTCCTGCCCGACAAGGCGATCGACCTGGTCGACGAGGCCTGCGCGCTCATAAAGTCGGAGCTCAATTCGCTTCCGACCGAGCTCGACGAGCAGCAGCGCCGCATCATGCAGATGGAAATCGAAGAAGCCGCGCTCAAGAAAGAGGACGACGCCTTAAGCCGCGAGCGGCTGGCGGCCCTTCAGAAGGAGCTCGCGGAGCAAAAGGAGGACTTCGCCGCCAAAAAGACGCAGTGGGAAAATGAAAAGGCGGACGTCGAGGGCCTAAAGAAGTATCGCGAGAAGATCGACGAGGTCAACGCGCAGATAGAGATAGCGAAGAGGTCCTACGACCTTGAGAAGGCGGCGCAGCTGCAGTACGGCGAGCTGCCCAAGCTCAAGAGCGCGCTCGCCGAGGCAGAGCAGAAGGTCGCGGGCAAGGATCTTTCGATGGTCCACGAGGAAGTCACCGAGGACGAGATCGGAAGGATCGTGTCGCGCTGGACGGGAATCCCGGTCGCGAAGCTGACCGAGAGCGAGAGGCAGAAGGTCCTGCACCTTCCCGAAGCCCTGCACAGGCGCGTCGTCGGACAGGACGAAGCGGTACAGAAGGTTTCGGACGCGATCCTTCGCTCTAAGGCGGGCATAAAAGACCCGAAGCGGCCGATCGGCTCCTTCCTCTTCCTCGGCCCCACCGGCGTCGGCAAGACGGAGCTCGCAAAGACCCTTGCGGCGAACCTCTTCGACGACGAGAACAATATCGTCCGAATCGACATGAGCGAGTACATGGAGAAATACTCCGTCTCGCGTCTCATCGGCGCGCCTCCCGGATACGTCGGCTACGACGAGGGCGGGCAGCTCACCGAGGCCGTCCGCAGGAAGCCCTTCTCCGTCGTCCTCTTCGACGAAATCGAGAAGGCGCATCCTGACGTGTTCAACGTCCTGCTGCAGGTGCTCGACGACGGGCGCATAACCGACAGCCAGGGCCGCACGGTCGACTTTAAGAACACGATAATCATACTAACGAGCAACATCGGATCGACCTACCTGCTCGACGGCATAAACGCCGACGGCACGATCAAAGAGGAGGCCAGGGAGGCGGTCGAGGATGACTTAAGGGCGCACTTCAGGCCTGAATTCCTGAACCGTCTCGATGAAATCATTCTCTTTAAGCCGCTTACGCGCGAGAACATCGGCGGCATCGTCGAGCTGCTGCTGGCGGACCTCAACCGCCGCCTTGCCGACCGCCAGCTGACGGTCGAGCTTACCGACGAGGCGAAGGAGCTCGTCGCCGACCGCGGCTACGACCCGGTCTACGGCGCAAGGCCCCTGAAGCGCTACATCCAGCAGCACGTCGAGACCCTCGCCGCGGAGCTGATCCTTTCGGGCAGCCTGCACGAAGGCTCGGTCATAAGGATCGGCGTAAAGGACGGAGAGCTCGCGGCCGCGTGACCTTAAAAATAAACAGCAAATGCGATGCAAGACCCTGCCGGGGCAAGTGCCGCGGCATGGTCTTTTTTGCGGGAAAGGCGATCGATGGCCGCGCCGCGATAAGCGGGAAAGGAAAGCTTTGATTTCCGTGGCTGGAATTAGGCTGTGACGGCGCTGCGGTTCCACGCGGCCGCTGCCGAAAAAACGCCGGCCGGAGAAAGTCTAAAAGCTTTTGTATTTCCAAATGTACAAGGTTGCAAAAACTATATTTAGTGGCTAAGATGATTCTCGCAGCATAAATAAATGATTCAGCTTAGAGGCGGCCCGGAACGCCGGCGCCCCGCGGACCATGGAGCGGGGGGCACGGGACGGCTGCCGGGCAAGGTTACGGAGGAGTCGAGATGCTTAATTTTGAGCAGTGGGAAGGCTTTGAAGGACGCAAGTGGAAGATGGAGATCGACGTCCGCGATTTCATCAACAAGAACTTCACGCCTTATTATGGAGACGAGAGCTTCCTTGAAGGACCGACGGAGGCGACGGACGTCCTCTGGGGCAAGCTTCAGGAGCTCCAGAAGGAAGAGCGCGCAAAGGGCGGCGTGCTCGAGTGCGAGACCGAGGTCGTGCAGGGGCTAACCGCCTACGGCCCGGGATACATCGATCCGGAGACCAAGGACCTCGAGAAGGTCGTCGGCCTCCAGACGGACAAGCCCTTAAAGCGCGCGTTCATGCCCTACGGCGGAATCCGCATGGCCGTCCAGGCGGCGGAGACCTACGGGTACAAAGTAAATCCCGAGGTCGTCGACATTTTCACGAAATACCACAAGACGCACAACGACGCGGTCTTTGACGCGTACACTCCGGAGATGCGCCTTGCCAGGAAGAGCCACATCATAACGGGCCTTCCCGACACCTACGGCCGCGGCAGGATCGTGGGCGACTACCGCCGCGTCGCGCTCTACGGCATCGACTACCTCATCGAGCAGAAGGAAGCCGACAAGCTCAACGTCGGCAGGAACCGCATGACGGGCGAAGTCGTNCGCCTGCGCGAGGAGCTCGCCGACCAGATCCGCGCCCTGAACGGCATGAAGGAGATGGCGAAGATCTACGGCTATGATATTTCAAAGCCGGCCAAGGACGCCCGCGAGGCGGTGCAGTGGCTGTACTTCGGCTACCTCTCCGCGATCAAGACGCAGAACGGCGCCGCGATGTCGGTCGGCCGCGTCTCGACCTTCCTCGACGTCTACATCGAGCGCGACCTNAAGAAGGGCATCATCACGGAGTCCGAGGCGCAGGAGCTCATCGACCACTTCGTCATGAAGTGCCGCATGGTCAAGTTCGCCCGNATCCCGTCCTACAACGAGCTCTTCTCGGGCGACCCGGTCTGGGCGACCCTCGAAGTCGCGGGCACGACCCTCGACGGCGTGAGCATGGTCACGAAGAACGACTACCGCTTCCTCCACACCCTCGAGAACATGGGCCCGTCGCCGGAGCCGAACCTCACGGTCCTCTACACCTCCAAGCTCCCCGAGAACTTCAGGAAGTACGCCGCGAAGATCTCCGTCGACACCAGCTCCATCCAGTATGAAAATGACGATGTCATGAAGCCTGTCTGGGGCGACGACTACTCGATCTGCTGCTGCGTGTCCGCCACGCAGACCGGCAAGGAAATGCAGTTCTTCGGCGCCCGCGCGAACCTCGCAAAGTGCCTTGAGTACGCCATCAACGGCGGCTATGACTTGAAGCTCGGCCAGCAGGTTTCGCCCTGCTACCAGAGGCTTGAGGGCGACTACCTCGATTACGCACAGGTGCTCCGCAAGTTCGACGCGACCATGGACTGGCTCGCCGACCTCTACGTCAACACGCTCAACCTCATCCACTACATGCACGACAAGTACTACTATGAGGCAGCGCAGATGGCGCTCATCGACACCAACGTCCGCCGCACCTTCGCGACCGGAATCGCGGGCTTCTCGCACGTCGTCGACTCGCTCTCGGCCCTTAAGTACGGCAAGGTGCGCGTGATCCGCGACGAGAACGGCTACGCCGTCGACTACGTCAACGAGGCCGACTTCCCGCGTTACGGCAACGACGACGACCGCGCCGACGACATCGCCGTCGCGCTCCTCGGGCGTTTCCTCTCGAAGATCAAGATGCGCCACACCTACCGCCGTTCCGAGCCGACGACCTCGATCCTCACGATCACCTCGAACGTCGTTTACGGCAAGTACACCGGCAACCTTCCCGACGGACGCCGCGCCGCCACGCCGCTCGCCCCGGGCGCGAACCCGAGCTACGGCGCAGAGAAGAACGGCCTTCTCGCATCCCTCAACTCGCTCGCAAAGCTTCCGTACACTTGGGCGCTCGACGGCATCTCCAACACGCAGTCGATGAATCCGGACGCGCTCGGCCACGACGATACGGAGAGGCGCGACAACCTCGTCCACGTCATGGACGGCTACTTCGACCAGGGCGCGCATCACCTCAATGTCAACGTCTTCGGACGCGAAAAGCTCATCGACGCCATGGAGCATCCTGAAAAGCCGGAGTACGCGAACTTCACGATCCGCGTCTCGGGTTACGCCGTCAAGTTCATCGACCTGACGCGCGAACAGCAGCAGGACGTCATCTCCAGGACGTTCCACGCGTTCATGTGATGCGGACGTAATACGCAATACGAAGAAAGCAGGCGGAGCGGGATTGGCCGCTCCGCCGTTTTGTGGAAAGTGAACCGATGGACGCCGTGCCTGCGCGGGCGGGCGTCAGAGCTTTGAGCTGCACTGAGCGGGCTTGCCGCGGTAAACGGGACGGGACACCTTCGTTTTCAGCAGCGAAATTAAGCAATGACAGCGGAGCGGTTTCCCGCAGGACTGTGCAGGGGCGGTTTTGCCCCCGGACAATCGGGAAGCGGACGGCGTTTTTTGCGTATCGATCCGCACAAGGATATTCCAGGCGGCAGGGTAAGGCAGGAGGCATTATGGCGGAAAAAGAGATTAGAGGGCGCATTCGCTCTGTCGAAAGCTTTGGCTCGGTCGACGGGCCGGGCGTCAGGTATATGTTCTTCATGCAGGGCTGCAGGATGCGCTGCGCCTACTGCCACAACCCCGAGACCTGGAAGGAGGACGAGGGGACGATGCAGCTTACAGCGGCGGAAGCCTTCGACAAGGCCTACCGCTTCAGGCAGTACTGGAAAAACGGCGGAGGCATCACCGTCAGCGGCGGCGAACCTCTCCTGCAGCTGCCCTTCGTGACCGAGCTCTTTGAAATCGCCAAGGAGCACGGCGTTAATACCGCCGTCGATACGGCGGGGCAGCCCTTTGCCGAAAGTTCCGATTTCATGGACGGCTTCAAAAAACTTTGTGCCGTCACTGATCTTTTTATAGTTGACCTCAAGGCTTTCGACGGCGAAACGCATAAGAAGCTGACCGGCTGCGGCAACGAGAACATCCTCGCTATGATGCGTTTCCTCTCCGACAGCGGAAAGCACATGTGGATAAGGCGGGTGCTGGTTCCGGGCGTCACCGACTCGGAAGAGGATTTAAAGGCGACGGCGAAATTTATACGCGGCTTAAACGGCGTGGGCCGCGTCGAAATCCTTCCCTACCACACCCTCGGCGTCGTCAAGTGGGAGGAGCTCGGGATAAAATACCGCCTCGAAGGAGTGCCCGTGCCGACGCCCGAAGAAACCGAGCGGGCCAGGCAGATCCTCGGCTGCGGGGAGTATCAGGGCTTCAGGGAAAATCAGCCGGACTGAGCTATTTAAAATAGCACCTTAAGGGAGCCGCGGGATGCCCGCGGCTTCTTTTTGAATCAGGCGTTATGTGTTATGATAAAGGCCGCCGCGGGGGCATTCGCGGCGGCCTTGCACCCTGCGGCGCATCAATGCCGCGGGAGGAGGGAGGCGCCGTTCGTGGGCGTGATATGGCCATGGCCGGCGCCTAAAAAGTATAGGCGGGGCGTGGACTTAAAGAGTCCTTTCCCGCAAAAAAAGGCGGCGGTGCTTAAAGAATTAAGCCCCGTCGCTCGTTATTTATGTTAACGCAGGCCGAGAATATTGTAAAGGGATTTTTGCGGGAGCCGGGCTCTCAAGGGACGCCGCGCGGCGTTTTTTTTTCCTGCGGGACCGTGCGGCGGACCGCTGCGCAGTCGGGAAAGGGAGGCCTTGATGAGCGCGCATGGCGCAGCATGAAACGCTTTACGCGGGGAGGATTTGCCGTGAAGTCTGGGATAAAGACCGGGATCTGGAACTTTGGATACGACCTTTTGGTGCTTTTGAAATGGATTGCGGTGGGGCTCGTCATGGGCGCCGTCGTCGGCGCGGCCACGAGCGGCTTCGGATATCTTATTCAGGTGGCGACGGATTTCCGCCTTGCCAACGGCTGGATCATATGGCTGCTCCCCCTGGCGGGCCTTTTGATCGTGTTCCTCTACAAAGTGCTTGAGGGCGGCAACGACCTCGGCACGAACGCCGTCATTGAGGCCGTGCGGTCGCAGAAGAAGGTCCCAGCCGTGCAGGGGCTTCTCATCGTCGTATCGACGGTGCTGACGCACCTTTTCGGCGGCTCGACGGGCCGCGAGGGAGCCGCGCTTCAGCTCGGCGGCAGCATCGGGAGCGTCGCCTCGCGCGGGCTCCGCCTAAAGCAGGGCAGCAGCACGATACTCGTCATGGCGGGGATGTCGGCGGCCTTCTCGGCGCTTTTCGGCACTCCGCTCGCGGCCGTCGTGCTTCCGATCGAGTTCGTTAGCGTGGGCGTGATGTACTACGCCGCTCTGGTGCCCTGCGTCGTCAGCTCCTTCACGGCGCACGCCGTCGCTGTGGCGTTCGGGATCCACGAGAACCACATCACCCCCTACGCGGTCGCTGACGTTCCGGAACTCTACTCGCCGAACTTCCTGAAAGTGGTAGTCGTCGGGATCGCCTGCGCGGCCGTCGGCATTTTCTTTTGCCGCTTTCTCCATTTTTCGCACGGCTTCCTCGAGAAGATTCTCCCCAATCCCTACATCCGCATAGCGGCCTCGGGCCTCGCGGTCGCCGTGCTCACCTTCGTCCTCGGCACGCAGGACTACAACGGCCTCGGCTCGTCCATGATCCGCGCGGCGTTCGATGGGAACGCCCCCTGGTATGCATTTTTATTGAAAATATTATTCACGGCGCTGACCCTGGGCGCGGGCTTTAAGGGCGGCGAGATCGTCCCCTCGTTCTTCGTGGGAGCAACGGTCGGCTGCCTGCTCTCAGGAGTCCTAGGGCTGCCGGCGGCTCTTTGTTCCGCCTGCGGCATGTGCGGCGTGTTCTGCGCGATCACGAACAGCCCCATCTCCGCGCTGATGATTTCCTTCGAGCTCTTCGGATTCACGGGAGTCGGCTATTACGCCGTCGTCATCGGCATCAGCTATATGCTTTCGGACTACGTCAGCGTATTCTCCGCCCAGAAAATCCTCTACTCGAAGACCGAGCCGAAGTACATAGACCGCCTCTCCGCTGACGCCTATGCCGCGGAAAATGCAGATTCTAAGCGGTGAGAGCCGCCGCGCGTTGTTTACCTCAAAGTCCTGTTGTGCTAAGATATGCGTGGCCTGCACTTTTTGCGGCAGGTAGGATTAGAGAGGAGATTTATATGGGAAGTTATATTCTTTCGTGCTGCTCGACGGCTGACAGGCCGCTTTCATTTTTTGAGAAGAGAGATATCGCTTTTACCTGCTTCCACTTTGAGTTAGACGGCCGCACCTATGCCGACGACCTCGGAAAGTCGATGAAGATCGACGAGTTCTACCGCCGCATGGCGATGGGGGCGATGCCGACGACCAATCAGGTAAATGTTGAACAGTATACGGAGTTCTGGGAGCCGTTCCTGAAGGAGGGCAAGGACATCCTCCACCTGACGCTTTCGTCGGGCATCACGGGCACGCTGAACTCGGCGGTCGCCGCGGCCGAGGAACTTAAAGTCAAGTACCCCGAGCGCAGGCTCGTCGTCATGGACTCGCTCGCAGCCTCGGCGGGCTACGGCCTGTACATGGAGCTCCTCGCCGACAAGCGCGACGAGGGAGCGGACCTCGACGAAGTCATTTCCTACGCGGAGGAGATCAGGCTCCACATCCACCATTGGTTCTTCTCGTCCGACCTCACCAGCTTCTGGCGCGGCGGGCGCATCTCGAAGGCGAAGGGCATCATCGGCAACGCGCTCGGCATCTGCCCGCTGATGAACGTCAACAAGGACGGCAAGCTCATCCCGAGGCGCAACGTCCGCACCAAGAAGAAGGTCATGGTCGAGTTGATGAAGGAGATGGAAGCTCACGCCGTGGACGGAAGGAACTACAGCGGAAAGTGCCGCATCAGCAATTCCGGCTGCTACTCCGACGCGCAGACCATGAAGAAGCTCATCGAGGCCAACTTCCCGAACATCGACGGCGAGATCGAGATCAGCGACGTCGGCACGGTCATCGGCGCCCACACGGGCCCCGGCACGATCGCGGTATTCTTCGTCGGTGACGAGCGCGGCGAGTGATTCAAGGCAAGGAAAATGGGCGAGATAAGCAAGATAAAGGCTCAGACGCACAACAGGTTCCTCAACCTCTACGAGTTCGAGACCGTGAAGAAGACGGGCCGCCCTGGCAGGTACTTCGTGGCTTCGCGCTCGGAGACCATCGAGGGGCTCAAGGCGTCCAGCCATGAAAATAATCCCGACGGGGTCGTGATGTATGCCGTGACGGAGGACCTGCAGAAGGTCCTTCTCGTCAGGCAGTACCGCTACCCGATCGACCGCTATGTCTACGAGCTGCCGGCCGGCCTGTGCGAGCAGGGCGAAAGCTACCGCGGCGCGGCCGTGCGGGAGGTCTACGAAGAGACGGGGCTGGCGTTCAGGCCTATCGAAGCCGACCCCGCCTATGAAACCCCGCGGTACATGACCGTCGGCATGACGGACGAGAGCTGCGCGATAGTCTTCGGATATGTCTCGGGCGAGCTTTCGGACGCGCACCAGGAGGAGAGCGAGGAAATCGTCCCCGTTCTGGCCGACAAGGAAGAGGTCAGGAGGATCCTCCGCGAGGAGGCGGTCGCGGCCTCGTGCGCCTACCACATAGAGCGCTTCCTGACGGACGCCGACCCCTTTGCATATATCCCGAGGATGTCGCAGGAGCCCTAGCAGGGGCGCCGCGGCAGGCCGCGCGGAGCGCGGAGCCGCGATGAAACAGCGGACAAAGGCGCGGACGGATAAGACAAGTGCCTGAAGCGGTCTTGGCGAAGCGGGATTCGATGGGCGGGAAAAAGCGGCCTTAGGGAGCGCCGCCGCGAAAATGCTGCGTGCCTGGCGCCTGGGACGGGCTTTGACGGGGCGGCCATAAGGCCGTCAGGGAGGAACGCTCTAAAAGGCATGAGGCTTACAGGTCCGGAGAGGAAACGCAGAAGGGAACCATTTTCAAAAAAAGCGCGAAAGCGCGAGGAGACATAAAGATGCAGATTTACGAGGAACTCAAGGCGCGCGGCCTTATCGCGCAGGTCACTGACGAGGAGAAGGTGCGGGAGCTGGTGAACGCCGGAGAGGCGACGTTCTACATCGGCTTCGACCCGACGGCGGACAGCCTGCACGTGGGGCATTTCATGGCGCTGTGCCTTATGAAGAGGCTGCAGATGGCGGGCAACAAGCCGATCGCGCTCTTGGGCGGCGGCACCGGCATGATCGGCGATCCTTCGGGCAAGACCGACATGCGCAAGATGATGACGCCCGAGACCATCCAGCACAATATCGACTGCTTCAAGGTCCAGATGAGCAGGTTCATCGACTTCTCCGAGGGCAAGGCCCTCATGGTCAACAACGCCGACTGGCTCTTGAACCTCAACTATATCGACTTCCTGCGCGAGGTCGGGCCGCACTTCACGGTCAACCGCATGCTGACGGCCGAGGCCTACAAGGCGCGCTGGGAGAGGGGCCTTACCGTATTCGAGTTCAACTACATGCTGATGCAGGCCTACGACTTCTACCGCCTGTTCGTCGACTACGGCTGCAACCTGCAGTTCGGCGGCGACGACCAGTGGAGCAACATGCTCGCGGGCACGGAGCTCATCCGCAGGAAGCTCGGCAAGGACGCGGAGGCCATGACGCAGACCCTCCTGCTCAATTCCGAGGGCCAGAAGATGGGCAAGACGGTCGCCGGCGCGGTCTGGCTCGACCCGAACAAGACCTCGCCCTACGAGTTCTACCAGTACTGGAGGAACGTCGCGGACGCGGACGTACTGAAGTGCATCAGGCTCCTCACCTTCCTCCCGCTCGAAGAGATCGACGCGATGGATTCCTGGGAGGGCGCGAAGCTCAACGAGGCGAAGGACATCCTCGCCTACGAGCTGACGAAGCTCGTCCACGGCGAAGAGGAAGCCGAGAAGGCGCGCGCGGCCTCGAAGGCCCTCTTCGGCGGCGGAAGCGGCGCGGAAGCCCCGACGACCCTTCTTTCCGCGGACGATTTTGAAAATGCCGAGATCGGCGTGATCGCGCTCCTCGTCAAGGCGGGCCTTTGCGCCAGCAACGGCGAGGCGAGGCGTGCCATCCAGCAGGGCGGCGTAACGATCGACGGCGAGAAGGTCGCCGACGTGTTCGCGAAGCTCCCGCAGGAGAAGTTCGACGGCGAGGGCGTGCTGCTGCGCCGCGGCAAGAAGAGCTACAGAAGGCTCAAGAACGCGTGATCAAGTGAAAATAAAAAGCCGGCAGCCCGTTAGCGGCGGCCGGCTTTCAATGGATAAGCGTCAAGGAGGCAGATATGATAGCAGAAGGCATGAAGGCGATGGTGAACGGCAGCTCGGCGATCAGGGCGATGTTCGAGGAGGGCAAGAAGCTCGCTGAAAAGTACGGCGCGGAGAACGTCTACGACTTCAGCCTCGGAAACCCCAACGTCCCCGCCCCCGAAGCCGTGAAGGAAGCCATCTGCAGCATAGCCCGCGACGAAGACCCGCTCATGGTCCACGGATACATGAACAATTCGGGCTACGAGGACGTCCGCGGGGCGATAGCGGACCACTTGAACGGCCTCTACGGCACGGACTACGCCGCGAAGAACATAACGATGACCGTCGGCGCCGCGGGCGGCATGAACGTATTCTTCAAGGCGCTCCTCAATCCCGGCGACGAGGTCATAACCTTCAGCCCCTTCTTCGTCGAGTACCGCTCCTATGTCGGCAACTACGGCGGAAAGCTCGTCGAGGTGCCTGCGGTCGAGGGGACCTTCGCTCCCGACGCCGAAGCGCTTAAAGCCGCGGTCACCGAGAAGACCCGTGCCGTCATCCTCAACTCCCCGAACAACCCCACGGGAGCCGTCTATTCGGCGGCCGACCTTGAGGCGATAGCCGCGGCCCTTCGTGAGAAAGAAGAAGAGTACGGCGCCCCGATCTACATTTTCTCGGACGAGCCTTACAGGGAGATCGCCTACGACGGAGTCGAGGTGCCCTGGGTCCCGTCCTTCTACGACGACACCGTCGTCGGCTACTCTTACAGCAAGTCGCTCTCGCTTCCGGGCGAGAGGATCGGCTACCTCGTGCTTCCCAACAAGATGGAAGGCTTCGAGGAGTTCGCGTCCGCGGTAAATATCGCGACCCGCGTCCTCGGCTTCGTCAACGCGCCCTCGCTGATGCAGCGCGTCGTGGCGAGGTGCTTAGACGAGAAGACGGACGTCGAGTTCTACGACGGCAACAGGAAGCTTTTGACGGAAGCGCTCGGCGCCTACGGGTACACCTTCACCGAGCCGAAGGGCGCCTTCTACCTCTGGCTTAAGACCCCCGAAAGCGACGAGGCGGCCTTCGTAAATAAGGCGAAGGAAAAGCACCTCCTCCTCGTTTCGGGCAAAGGCTTCGGCCTTGCGGGCTGGGTCAGGATCGCCTACTGCGTGTCGAGGCAGACGGTCGAAAACGCCCTTCCCGCCTTCAAGGAGCTGGCGGAAGAGTACGGGCTTTTGAAATGACGCGAGCAATCCCCCGCCTTTAAACCGCGTGAGGCGCAGGTATGGACCTGGGGGACTTGCCCGCATCGGCGTGAGTTTAAAGAGCCCGCCGATGGAGCAGCAAAGCTGCCGGCGGTTAGTGAGCATGCAGCGAAGCGGAATGCGGATTCCCGCTTTTAAAAATGATTTGAGCCCCGCGGCCCCTTGCAAAAGAGGGATTTGCGGAGCGGAAGGAAGGCTCTTGAGCTGGGAAGAAAATATCAGGCGCGTCGTCCCCTACACTCCGGGCGAGCAGCCGAAGGATAAGAACGTAATAAAGCTGAATACCAACGAGAACCCCTACCCGCCGTCGGAGGCTGCCATGGAGGCGCTTCGGAGCGTACCCGCGGACGCTTTCAGGAAGTACCCTGACCCGAACGTGACGGAGCTTAGGGACGAGATAGCGAAGTTCCACGGAACCGCCCCGGAGAGGGTCTTCGTGGGCGTGGGGTCGGACGACGTGATCGCGATGCTCTTCCAGGCGTGCTTCGCCTCGGAAAAGCCGGTCCTCTTTCCCGACGTGACCTACAGCTTCTACGAGGTCTGGGCGGAGCTCTTCAAGGTGCCGTATGAGACGGTGCCGCTCAAAGAAGACTTCACGATCGACGAGGAGGGCTTCAAGCGGCCCAACGGGGGTATCATTTTCCCGAACCCGAACGCGCCGACGGGGATCCTTATGGGGCTTGACGCGGTCGAGAGGATCGTGCGGGCGAATCCGGACAGCGTGGTCATCGTCGATGAGGCCTACATCGACTTCGGCGGCGAGAGCGCGCTGCCGCTCATCGACAGGTACGGCAACCTCGTCGTCGTAAGGACATTTTCAAAGTCGCGCTCGATGGCGGGAATGAGGATCGGCTACTGCGTCGGGCAGGAGAAGCTGATCGGATACCTGCAGGCGGTAAAGTTCTCGTTCAATTCCTACACGATGAGCGTGCCCGCGATAAAGATGGGCGCGGCGGCGGTCAGGGACAAAGAGTATTTCGAGGACTGCTGCGAAAAGATAATAAGCACGCGGCAGTATGCCGCAGAGGAGTTTTCGCGGCTCGGCTTTAAGCAGACCGACTCGCGGGCGAACTTCCTTTTTGTGAGGCATCCGGACATCGACGCTGTGGAACTGCTTTCGTTCCTCAAGTCGAAGGGGATATATGTGAGGCATTTCGGCGCGGAGCGCATAAAGGACTACCTGCGCGTGACCGTCGGGACGCCGGAGGAAATGGACGGGCTCTTTGAAGCGATAAAGAGCTTCATGGGCCGCTAAGGGAGGAACACATGCTTAAGAAGTGTATCATTGCGTTTTTGATTTCCATGGTGCCGATCATCGAGCTGCGCGGCGCGCTGCCGGTCGCGCTGGCGAGCGGAGTGCCGATGGTCGTCGCCTACATCATCTGCATCGTGGGAAATATGCTGCCGGTGCCTTTCATTTTCTTCTTTGCCCGCAGAATACTTGAGTGGGGCAAGGACAAGAAGTACACGGGCAAGTTCTTTACCTGGTGCCTTGAGAAGGGACACAAGGGCGGAGAGAAGCTGAAGGCGACGGCGGGCGACAAAGGGCTCTTCTTCGCGCTCATGATCTTTGTCGGCATCCCGCTTCCCGGCACGGGCGCTTGGACGGGCACGCTCGCCGCGAGCATCCTCGACATGGACTTTAAGAAGTCGGTCATCGCGGTCATGCTCGGCGTTCTTATAGCAGGCGTAATAGTGTTCATCCTCAGCATGCTGGGAATAACGGCATACAAGGCGGTCGCCTGAGCGGGCGGAGCCGCGCAGGCAAGGATTATAAGGGTCAGCGGAACCGGTGCGGCTTGAACACGGATTTTGCGTGGACAAGCCACTAAAGCCGGAGAAGCTGCGGCCCCGCAAGGGCGCGGGCAAGGACTAGGCCCGAAGGACGCCGGCAGAACGGTTCTTTCGGCGGCAGCCAGAGCGGGAATCCGTGCGGACCGGCAGTGCTGCGAAGGCGCAGAAGCCGCCGTTTCGCAAGAGCGCGGCCGCGGGCAAGGCACCAGAACCGAAGGACGCCGGCAGAACGGTTATTTCTGCGGCAGCCGGAGCGGGAATCCGTGCGGACCGGAAGCACTGCGAAGGCGCAGAAGCCGCAGTTTCGCAAGAGCGCGGCCGCGGGCAAGGCGCCGGCCCGAAGGATAGGAGAATTTAAGGTCCCTTGAAGAGGGCGGAAGGAGGATTATGTACGTCGGTGACAAGATTTACCTCGCGATGAACAACAAGCCGCTGTACCTGCTGCCGTCGATGTCGAACCGCCACGGGCTCATCTGCGGCGCGACCGGCACGGGCAAGACGATAACCCTCAAAGTCATAGCGGAGTCCTTCTCTGAGGCGGGCGTGCCCGTCTTCCTCTCGGACATAAAGGGCGACTTGGCGGGAATGTGCCTGCCGGGCGCCGACAGCGAGAACATGCAGAAGCGAATAGCGAAGTTCCACCTCGCCGAGGCGGGCTTTACCTACACGGGCTACCCCGTCCATTTCTGGGACGTGTTCGGAAGGAAAGGCCTTCCCGTCCGCGCGACGGTCTCCGAGATGGGGCCGCTCTTTTTGTCGAGGATACTCGGGTTAAATGAAACCCAGGAAGGCGTCCTCAACATCGTCTTCCGCATCGCCGACGACCAGAACCTGCTGCTCCTTGACCTGAAGGACCTTCGGCAGATGGTGCAGTTCGTGGGCGACAACGCCAAGGCCTACAAGACTATATACGGCAACATCACCGCCGCGAGCATCGGAGCGATCCAGCGCGGCCTCTTGAAGCTCGAAGAGCAGGGCGCGGAGGACTTTTTCGGCGAGCCCGCGCTCGACCTCGCCGACTGGTTCGCGGTCGACTCCCAGGGGCGCGGCTTCATGAACATCCTCAACTGCGAGGAGCTTTTCCTGCAGCCCGAGCTCTACTCGACGGTCATGCTCTGGATGCTCTCCGAGCTCTACGAGAACCTCCCGGAAGTCGGCGACCTCGAAAAGCCCCGTATGGTCTTCTTCTTTGACGAGGCGCACCTTCTCTTTAAGGACGCGCCCAAAGAACTACTCTCGAAAATAGAACAGATCGTGCGCCTTATCAGGTCGAAGGGCGTCGGCGTCTTCTTCATAACGCAGAAGCCGACGGACATCCCCGACACCGTGCTCTCGCAGCTCGGCAACCGCATCGAGCACGCGCTCCGCGCCTACTCCGCGACCGATCTGAAGGCGGTCAAGACGGCGGCCATGACCTTCCGCCAGAATCCGATGATCGACGCCGTGGAGGCGATCCAGCAGCTCGGGACGGGCGAGGCGCTCGTCCAGTTCCTCGATGAGGACGGCGTGCCGATGATGGTCGAGCAGGCGAAGATCCTTCCGCCCAGGAGCCTCATGGGAGCCGCGCCCGACGGCACGGTCGAGGCGGCCTGCGCGGCCGACGCCTTAAACGGCAAGTACGCCGAGGCGATCGACAGGGTCTCAGCCTACGAGCTCCTGACGCACCAGGCGGAGGCGGAGCCCTCGGGCTTCGACGCGAACTTCTACGAGGCGGCCGGCTACACCGCGCGGCCCGAAAGCTATGAGCCGGCGCCTGCGGCGGAATATCCCGCGGGAGCCTACGTGCCCGACAGCGGGGTGACGATCGACCCCGCGACGGGACAGCCGCTCTATACGAACCCCAAGGTCGGGCAGGTCGTCCAGTACGACCCCGTGACCGGAAAGCCGGTCTACTACGACGCTTCCGCCGCCTTGAACGGCACCTACGAGGAGCGCATGGCGGCGCGCGACGCGAAGATAGCGGCCGCGAGGGAAGCCCTGAAGAACAAGAACGCCGCGGCCGGAAACGCGGCGGCGCAGGCTCAGTATGCGAGCGGACAGAACGCCGCCGGGCAGAATGCCGCGGGGCAGTACGCGGCTGGACAGTATTCGGCAGGGCAGTACGCCGCAGGACAGAATGCCGCCGGCCAGTACGCGGCAGGCCAGTACGCCGCAGGACAGAATGCCGCGGGCCAGTACGCGGCAGGCAAGTACGCCGCGGGACAGTATGCCCCGGCGCAGAATGCCGCCGGACAGTACGCCGCGGGACAGTATGCCCCGGCGCAGAATGCCGCCGGACAGTACGCGGCAGGCCAGTACGCCGCGGGTCAATATGCGCAAGGCCAGTACGCCGCGGGTCAATATGCGCAAGGCCAGTACGCCTCGGGCCAGCCGATAGTCACGGCTCCCGCCGCCCAGATCAGCGCGGCAGCCGCCGCCAAGGAGGCGGAGAAGGCCCGCAAGGCCGCCGAGAAGGAAGCCGAAAAGGCTCGCAAGGCAGCCGAGCGCGAGGCGGAAAAGAAGCGCAAAGAGGAAGAAAAGCTCGCCGCCGAGAAGGCGAAGGAAGAGGCCAGGAAGGCCCGCGAGCGCGAAAAGATGGTAAATAAAATCGTGGGCAACACCGCCTCGTCCTTCATGAGCACGGCCGCCAGGCAGTTCGCGCGAGGGATCTTCGGCAACAGGAAGAAATAAGGCCGCAGCGCCGCGGACTTTTGAATTTAGGTTTTAGAAGGCGAAACGGCAAGAATACAGCATGGAGGCCGCTATGGCAGAAAACAGCGTAAGGCATCTCGGCGTCATCATGGACGGCAACCGCAGGTGGGCGAGGAAGCATATGTTCAGCTCGGTCATGCGCGGCCATGAGAAGGGCGTCGACACGTTCATGGACATCTGCACCTGGTGCCAGGACGCGGGCATCCCGTACATGACGGTGTACGCGTTCTCGACCGAGAACTGGGAGCGCAGCCAGGAGGAGGTCGCCGACCTCTTCAAGCTGATGGAGCGCTTCTTCACGGACGAGGTCGAAACCTGCATCCGCCGCGACATCCGCATCAAGGTGATCGGCAACCTCGAACGCCTCGACGACGAATCGAAAGAAGTCATAAGGAAAGCCGAGGAAATGACCGCGGGCTGCAAGAACCTCCTCGTCCAGATCGCCATCAGCTACGGCGGCCGCGACGAGATCGTCAGGGCGGCGAAGAAGGCGGCCGCGCTCGCGGCGGAAGGTAAACTCGACCCCGCGGACTTAAACGAGGAGGCCTTTGAAGGGCTTCTCGACACGGCGGGCGTGCCCGACGTCGACCTCGTGATCCGCACGGGCGGCAACATGCGCCTTTCGAACTTCCTGCCCTGGCAGACGGTCTACGCCGAGATCTATTTCACGCCGATCCTTTGGCCCGACTTTTCACGGAAGGACTTCGACGAGGCGCTTAAGTTCTACGAGGGCGTGCAGATCAACAAAGGCAAGTGAGGCGTTGACTTAAATGAACGCCTTTGAAATGAAACCGAAGAAGCGTGCACAAGC
>Ga0065709_1000066_pt1 | contig 18046 bp, 14 predicted proteins | sample Hoacrofraction14_2_FD_59096 | JGI IMG/M metagenome (GOLD analysis project Ga0065709, IMG submission 59096) | Hoatzin crop microbial communities from Cojedes, Venezuela, sample from fiber fraction 14 v1 | ecosystem: Host-associated > Birds > Digestive system > Esophagus > Crop | place: Venezuela...
AATATCTGGTCACGGCCAAGCACAGCGAATCCTTCATCAGCAAAGTATGTTACGAGTTCATTCATTTTGCTCCTTATATCTGTGGAGAAACTAGCTGTCAATATTGACATAAGCAAATCGGAATAGGACAATGCAGTTCCACCATTATTAACGCGAATGAAAATCTTTAGAACTTTATCGAGGCTCTTCTCTTCTTCCTCATAATACGAAATAATGCTATTGCTGCAGATAGCATTTTTTAGTCGTTCTAATATACAGCTTTCTCCCTGAGACAATTTGTTTATCAAAGCATAATTAATAATTGAATCCATATTTAAGATGTCACCAACCTTGAACCAAAATTGTTTATCGTCGGAGACTGGAACATTATTGGGGTCATGAAACTCAAATTTATAGTTGTCGTCAGGTTTCTCGGGGTCAGGGGAATAGCGCAAATTCAGATAGAGTTTTTTTTCATCGTATTTGCCTTTTCCTTTTGAATGAGGACGCCGTAAGATCCTAGATCCTTTCAACCCAATGTATAATGAGGTGAGACGCTGTTGTCCATCTAACACTATCTTCAAATCGCCAGGACGAATTTTGTCCACGTCGATCTTTTCATTATGTTGCTTGCGCTCATCATAGTTCTCAATAAATTTGTACAACTGAAAATTCAACTTGTTTGAACTTGCACTAGTGTCTGCAGTTGTTTCCAAGTCACTTGTGTGAAGTTTCCAAAACAAGAAAGTTGAAATGGGATATCCCCTAAGAATGGAATCAAATAACTGCTCAATTTTCTTTTCATTTGCCTTGTTTAACCAAACATACTCTCGTTGAATATCAGGAAGAAAATAACGCACGTTAATCTCTTCAATAACATTTTTAACCGTTGTGTCTAAAAACTGACCCATATAATTATGATTTAAGCAAATTGATTGTAACTTCAAATATACAATTTTTTTTGGCCTCCTGTCATTTTTCTTGGAAAAATCCTTCCAAAGTTGCATTTCTTAATAGGATTTACGCAATTTCCACGATTTCGCGGCGGCAGGCAGCAGCTGAAGCGGTACTCTGGCTCGGGGAGGGATGTGTCATAATCGAAATAAGCATCGAGCAGGGCGGGAAACCCCGCAGGGGTTAACTTAACCTACCCCCAGACTGAGCCATTCGCTGGCGCTCGTGGCTCAGCCTGGGGCATGGACTACAAACTTACTCGTTCCCCGAAGGGGCACACCTTCACCCGCAAATGGCTAATTTACAAGAAAGTGGACCTCTTCGAGAGCCCATTATCGGGGTGCGTTGGGCCCCAGGACTCGTTCCTCGCTGCGCTCGTCACTCGGCCTGGGGGTAGGTTAAGTCAACCCCTGTGGGGTTGTACAGCCTGCAATCTCTTTTGCGTCATTGTGTTCTGGCCAGTGCGCAGAAAAAAGCAGAGCCGGGTGAGGGGGCTCTGCTTGATGGGGTGCAAGGGGAAAGGGGATTAGCGCTTGCGGTTGCGGACCGAACGGACGGCGCTGTTGCTCGACGAGGATGACGAGGATTTGGGCTTGCGCGATTTCACCTTGGTTTTCTTCTTGCTACTCTTCTTTTTGGCGGTGGACTGCTTTTTGCTGCCACGTTTGGTGGTGCGGACTACCTTGGTGTCGTCGTCGCTGCTGTCGTCGCTGTCGACCGATTCGTCGTCGGTAGCTTCACCGTTTTGCTCAGCCTCGAGACGTGCTTTTTCCTCGGCGCAGGCGATGATTTCCTCGCGCGAGGGAACCCACAGGTTCTTGTTGAAGCGCTGCAGGCGTTGCTCGATGCTGTCTTGAGCGTGCTTGTAGGCCTCTTCCTCGGGATATTGCTGCATGAGCGAGAGGTTGCGCAGGTTCTTGGTCTTATAGATGTCGCCCGTGTAGAGGTTGAGCTTGAAGAAGTCGTCGAGGCTGTAGCGCGGCAGGTTGTTGTCGTCGTCGGTGAAGACATACTGCTGTGCCATGTAGGGGCGCAAGTCATTGAGTTTCACCCAGAACATGGGGTACTTGATGGCTTCGCCGCCAAACTCNTCGGTGCGGTGCATCACGGGGCAGATGGCGTCGACGCGGCAATTCATTTCGTTGTTGCGCGTGTCAAACTCCCAGCGCTCGATGATGTAGTAGCTCAGGATTTCGTTACTGGGGATATCGGCGTCCTCGATGTCGTACTTAGGATGCTTCTCGTTGCTNCCACGCGCCTCGGTGTAGAGGATGTGGAAGCGGTCGAGCATTTCCGATACCTTGATGCGATATTCGTCGGTAAACATTTCGCGGCCGTCGAGGTACTCGTAGGCAGCGATTTGGTCGTTAGCCAGCAATCGCATGATGATGAAGAACAGGCTTTGGCCGTCCTCGTTGGGTTCCTCGGGGTAATAGAGTGCGGGGTTCTTGCCCTTGGTCAGGTCGAGCGAGCGGTAGATGACCTTCATCCACTGCANGTCGGCATCGCTGGGCTCTTTCACCTCAAAGAACGACTGTTGCCGGTCGGTGATATTGACACCGCTATCGTTTTTCTTGTTGCGGTCGTCGGCCGAGCGCTTGGTCACCTGAGCCTGGGCTACGCTGGTAGTCAGTGCCAGGAGCAAGAGTGCCACGAAGAGCTGTAACTGTTTCATATAGCTTGATAGAGTGATATTGTTATCTTGAGAAAATGCGTTATTACTGGACGATGACCTCCATGGGTGCGAGGTCGCGCTGGATGCCGTCGGGGCCGGTAGCCTTGACGCGCGAGATGTAGAATCGCTTGCCGCGTTGCAGGCGTCGGATGGCGGTACGCTGGCGCTCGCTGAAGCTGTTGCCGCTGGAGACCTCGGGGATNGCGTTACCCATCTGGTCAAAGAAGACGGTCTCGAAACTCAGCACCTTGTAGTCGATGTTGAGCATATCGTCGTCGATGGCTGCATCGACACCGCGTGCCGACACGAGAATCGACTTGGAGATGGGACGTCCGCCCTTNTAGCGGTTGCCCTGTCCCTTAGCGTCGCTATAGGCGATGTAGGGCATTGGGTCGGGCAGCTTGCGCACGCGGAAGGTGGTGGAGCCCACGTTGGTGCGCTGTCCATCCATCTCGGCAGTGACGGTGATGACGCACTCGGCGCCNACCTTGGCGGGATGTGCAATCCAGCCNTCGCCACTGCGGGTGAGNGTTCCGTTGGTCATCGATGCCGAAATCGAGCCTTGCGGCACGCCAGGAACGGCGATTGAGATNGGGTTGTTGATACCGGCATAGAGGACGTTCATCATCGTGGCGCTCACGGTGGCGAGCGGGTCGATGACGGTGTAGGACGACTTGAAGTCGCGGCGTGTTACCGAGCCATCGCGTCCNAGCACCTCAATCCAGCCTGAGTAGTCGTACTTGCCAGCCTTGCTGGTGCCCACCTCATAGAGGCCGCGGTTGTTACCCAGTCTTGCTCCGTTGACATAGACGACGGGGCGNTGCGTGGTATCGACGGCGGCGAGGACGATGTTGGCACTATACTTGGTGCCACGCATGACGATGCGCGATTGCGGCACGACGAAGGCGTTCACCAAGTTGACGCGGAGGTCGCCCATGTCGACGTTGTCGAGCATCTGGTTGAGGACCTCGCCCTCGGCGTAGCGGATGTCGTTTTGGAGCTTGCTCAGCAGGGTAACAGCAGCGATNGTGGGCATGTTTTCAAACATGGTTTCTTCCCACTGCTTGCTGGAGCCTTCGCCCGAGCTGGCACTCTTGACGGGTGCGGTGGAAAGGGCGCTGGCGATGTTGCCGCGCTTGAGGCTATCGTCGATAAACGAGGTGATGTAGTCGCGATACTGGTCGATGCGGGCGCGCAGTTGCTTGCCCTTGCCGCCNGTGGGTGCGAGCATCACTTGCGAGGCGGCGTCGAGGTTATCCTGGTTTTGGATGTTCTTGACGTCGGCCCGGTCGCCATCGGCTACGCGCACGATTTCATATTTNAGTGAATCGATGTAGCTATAGAGTTTGTCGGTGTTGGCACGGATATCGGTAGCTTTGTCGAGCCACACCTTACCCTTGCCCGGGTTCTTTTGGTTGAACTCCTGCAGCTGCGCCAGAAGAGCCTCGTTACGGGCGGTGATGGTGCGATTAGAGCGCGATAGACCGTCCTCGACCTGGCTGAAGCCGTTGAGCACATCGCTCGAGACGTTCAGGGCAAGCATGGCGGTTAAGACGATATACATCAGGTTAATCATCTTCTGTCGCGGTGACATGCGGCCTACGGTCTGATTTCTAGCTGTTGCCATCTATCTTGCTTTGGAGGGTTGTTTCTTTAAATCGGGGTTGNTNNTAATCGTTGTGGGGAGAGGGACGGCANGGTGCCGTGAGGTTGTTAGGACTGGCTGTCGTCGTCGGGNGTNGTNTCGACGCCGGGGATGCCGCTCATGGGGCGATACATGTTGACAGTCATCGCCTTAATCATCTTCTCGTANACGTTGTTGAGCAGCTTCATGTTGCGTGCCATCTTCTCGGTTTCGTCGCAGTAGTGGGCGCTTTCGGTGGCCGCCTTGTCGTACATGTCGCGGATGTCCTTGAGGCCCANGTTGATGCGGTCGATGCTATCGATTTGCGACGAGATGCTCTTGAGCTGGATTTCATAGATGGTGTTCAGGCCACTGATGTTCTGGCTCAAGGCTTGCATTTGGTCGACGTAACCGGTGCTGCTGCCGTTGATGCCCTGGCTGTTGTCGGTGATGGTGTTGTAGCTTTGCAGCAACGATTCACTCACCTGNTTGAGGGCGGTGGTGGTGGCAGCGAGTTTCTCCATTTGTTCGCTGATTTGCGACATCTGCGAGAGGTATTGCTGGGTAGCATCGGTGAGNTCGGCCATGCGCGAGAGTTGGTCGCTGGCNGCNGCCATCTTAGCGATGCTGTCGCTGAGCGACAGGGTGTCTTGCTCGCTCAGGTTGACGCCTTGGGGAAGGCCCACGGCGCCCTTGGCTTGGGCTGCGGTGAGGTTGCTCACCTGGCCACCTTCGCCAGTGCCAGTGCCCTCGCCGCTGCCGCCGTTGTTGATGTAGATGCCGCTACCGCTGGCAAAGTCGGGACGGTCCTCGGGATTCTTGCTGGCCAGTACGGGGAATACCTCTTCCCAGTTGTATTGTTTCTCGGGACGGTCAAATGCCGTGAGGATAAACATGAGCACCTCGGTACCCATACCGATACANAGCAGGGTGTTACCGCCGGGGAGGTGCAGNATTTTGAAGAGCGCACCCCAAATTACGACTGCGGCACCAATACTGTAGGCAAAGTTGAAGAAACGTTGTCCGCGGTCCCCCGAGAGGAAGCGCTCAATCACGTTTTTATATCTTTTGATTTTTCCCATCGTTCAAGTGTTTATAATAGTGGGTGATTTTTTTTAGAAGATTTGCGTGTGTGGATTACTTGCAGCAGTCCTTGCGCTTGCTGTGCGACAGGCCGACGCGNGAGCGGACGCAGCGGAAGCCAATGTAGGAGCGTTGCTCGTTTTGGTATTCCCACATGCGGATGTCGCTNCGGATGTTGTGAGCCACGTCTTTCCANGAGCCGCCACGCACGATTTTGCGCGACATCTTGTAGGGGTCTTCCTTGGCCACGTTGTAGCGATACTCGGGGTTGAGGTCGCTGGTCATGCGGTCGATGCTCTCGGTGTAAGCCGTGGAGGTCCATTCGCTCACGTTACCAGCCATGTCGAACAGGCCGAAGTCGTTGGGCTCGTAGGTACCCACGGGTGCCGAGATGATGTTACCGTCGCGCACATAGTTACCCTCGGCTGGCTTGAAGTTGGCATAGAAGCANCCTTCGTCCTCGGTCAGTGGCAGGTCGCCCTCCCAGGGNTATTTGTTCTTGTCGATGCCAGCACGTGCGGCATACTCCCACTCGGCCTCGGTGGGGAGGCGGTAGGGCTCGACGTAAACGGCGTCCTTGCCCATGGAGCGCTTGAGGAACTCGGTGCGCCACACGCAGAATGCGTTGGCCTGTTCCCAGCTGACGCCCACCACGGGATAGTTGTTGTAGTTACCGTTAGCAAAGTACATGCGCACGTAGGGCTCGTTGTAGGCGTTCTCAAAGTCGTTGACCCAGCACGTGGTATCGGGGTAGATGTTCACGATGTAGGTGTTTACGAAGTCGAACTCGCTCTGCAGGGTGCGCGTAATGGTCTGACGGATGATGTTGCCATCGTCGTCGATGTAAGCCGTNTCCTTGCTGATGGTGGGGTTCTCGGTGGGAACGGGGTGGTCGGTGTTATAGTCACGACGCGTGGGGTCGAAGCGGTGCTTGCGCTTCGCCGCCTCNGTCAGGTTGTAGACCTCGTAGCGATAGTTCATCTGCGCGGGGTCGAGTTCGCGCTGTCCCGTGATGGGGTTNGTGCGATAGACGCTCTGAATGGCGCGTTCCTCGTCCTCGCTGGGGTTCTTCCAGGGGATGTTCTTGTTCCAGTTGAGGCGCGGCGTGATGGGNTTACCATCGCGGTCTTCCTCGATTTTGAACTCCTCGTTGCCGCCATAGGCTGGGTCGGCAAGACGCTCGCGGATGATGGAATCACGCACCCAAAATACAAATTGCTTGTACTTAGAGTTGGTNATTTCGGTTTCGTCCATCCAGAATGCGTCGACCGACACACCATGTGCTGTGGAGTCGATACCCCACACCGAGTCGCGTTCTGAAGGACCCTCGCGCATCGAGCCCACATCAACAAGTACCATGCCGTAAGGCGAGGCNTCGGTGAACGTGGGTGCACCGATGCCTGTAACTTCGCCGCCCGACGAGCGTCCCTTGCGCGAAGTAGAGCAGGAGGCGACCGTGAAGGCGATTAGCGTTATGACTAAAAACTTTTTCATATATGGTTCATATATAAATGGCTACATTATGCGAATACTCTTNTGACTATTCCTATTTTTCTCGCCCATGTCGAGTTTNACGTTATATCCGAGCCACAGCTCGTGACTGCCGTGGGTGGCCTTGGAGATGGCCGAGGTGGGATAGTCGTAGGAATATCCCACAAAGAAGTTTTTAATTTCGACACCCAGCATCGCCGAGATGGCGTCTTTGTGCCGGTATCCCACACCTGCGCTGAATCGTTTGTTGTAGCGCACGCGTGCAGTTCCCTCAGCCTGGAATGCNTTGAAATCGGTCTTCACCATGACCGAGGGCTGCAACTCAAATAACGTATTTTTTATNGGAATATTGCCGCCCGCCATGAAATAATACAAGCGGCCAGTTTGAAATTCATAGAAGTTTTCCTCGTCGCCCTCGGCCTTGAGGTTGACCGTGGGGGCNGTGAGGTGGGTNCTCGAGATGCCCACCCAGAAGTACTTGTGAGTGAACATGATACCTGCGCTCATGTCGAATGCCGTACCAGTCACAGTGCTCTTGGGAATAGCGTCGTCGTTGCTGTCGTGAGCGTCATCGCCCTCGGGGATGATGATTTCCTCGCCCTTGAAGGTTTGGTTCACCATGCCCAGTTGCANACCCACGCTCAGGGTTCCCTTNAGCATCTTTTTCTTCCACGACAGCTGAGCGCCAGCCAGCGTAGTGCGGAACAGACCCATGCTCTCTTGCTCAATCGACACACCAACGCCCCAACGGCGGTTGAGGAACTTAAACGGCATGTCGGCNAGGGCGTTAAAGGTCATGGGGGCGTTCTCGATGCCTATCCACTGCAGGCGTGCGCCAGCGGTGATGTGGATGAAGTCGACGTCACCCGTGGCAGCGGCGTTGTAGTAAGCNGGCACTGCCCAGTACTGGGTGAATTGTGCATCGATTTGAGCNTGCACGCGCATCNNGGCGCTGGCCGCTATCANNANGATGGCGGCTGCGAGGCGATATGTCGTTGTCGATGGGCGCATGTACACTCTCTCTGTCAGGTAGTTGCGGGTTTACTCGAAGTAGAAGGTGAGTACTACCATGTTGCTTGTTATTTTGTCGACGCTCTGGGTAAAGCGGAGCATTTCGGGATAGTCTTCAAGGTCGGGNCGGTTGCGCTGCAACAGGTCCTTCAGGCCGAAGCAGAATTTCAACTCGGGACACAGCTTGAAGTAAGGCAAGTAGATGTCGCAACCCATGCCCACGGTGAGCATCACNTCGGTGTTCTTGAGGCGATACTGGTCGCTNCGGTCCTTGCTCACGTCNAACACGCCCAGCACGCCAGCGGTGACGTAGGGGCGGATGTTGTGNTAACGCAGGGCNGATGCTTTCAGGTCGAGGGGAAGCACGACGTAGGTCGACTTAATGTTCTGACTTTGACGCCAATGCGAGTCCTCGAGGGCCTCGGGGTCGCCCAGTGCGTTGCGGAACTGCACCACCTTGTTGCCAAAGTACATACCNGGCGAGAAGCGCAGGTTCAGGTGCTTGTGCAGGCGCAGGTCGNCCAGCACGTTCACGCAGAAACCCGGCGAGTGGCTGGGGATGTCGGCAAACCACTGCTCGCCATCCTCGGTAATTANGCCATTGTTGGTGATACTGAGGTCCTGAAAGTGCATACCCACCGAGAANCCAAAGTGCAGGAGCTTGTTGTCGGCGTAAGGACGATTGAGAATCATTTCATTGTCCTGCGTCGCAGCGGTGGCCGCTGTGGCAGCCACGAGCACGAGCACCAGTGTGGTGATATGTCGCATGAGTTGATGTTTCATTGTAAAATTTATAACGCGATTTTTTTGCGGTTATTGCCGTGGAGGGTGATTTTCGTCACCAATTGCGCTTGCAAGCGCCTTTCCCCAGGCACGGCTGCGNCCCCANAACANGCGGTGCACNGCCCANGCGANGAGNACGAGGATGGGGAGCGCCAGCCANNTGTGCTGGTCATAAATCATCCATCCCCAGTGGCCTGCGACGGGGGCCACGAGGCGGCAATAGATGGCCTCGGCCACGCCGTGGAGCATGTAGATTTCGAGCGACAGCGTCCCTAACCACACGAGCGGACGCCAACTCATCAGCCGGCCCACATAGCCCTCGNGGCCATTGAGCACGGCGCAGGTGAGCAGCAACAGCGCCACGGGAATCCACCACAGCACATATTCCTCCCACGGCAGGAGCAGGGTGGTCATTTCGTCGATGAATAGGAGTTCGAGCACCAGCAGCAGGGCNGCGAGCTCGATGATGGTCGACTTGAGGNTGCTGGTCTTGAAGCGGCTGGTGGTGATGAGNCGCGNCACGCGGGCCAGCGTGATGCCCAGGGCGAAGTCGCACAAGCGCACCAGCGGCAGGAAGTAGGTGAAATAGCGCGCGGGAGTGCTCAAGTGCGGCAGCACGACCACCAGCGTTGCCATCACCNCAACGATGAGGAGCACCTGCCAGCGCAGCCGCAGCGTGGCNTANTGNCGCGACAGCCACGGGTAGCAGGCATAGCAAAACAGCAATGCGCCCAGGAACCACGAGGGNTTGTTGTAGCTGAGGATAACCTCNCGGGCGGGGAACCANGGTTGCAGCAGCAAGGCGTTGGGAATCAGCGTCCAGTCGANNGCCAGNTGNNCCACCANCCACAGTCCCAGCAACGTGAGCGCCAGCGCNAGCCAGTGGATGGGATAGAAGCGGCACGCGCGTTCGGCAGTCCACGCCATCCATCGGCGCCAACCTGCCTCCACGCGGCTGTGATTCATTGCCAGCAGCATACCGCTCGACATGAAAAAGAAGCTCACGCCCATCATGGTGGGCGCTTGCATGCACTGCACTCCTGCATGATAGAGCACGATGCACAGCACCAGCACGGCACGCCACGATGTGAGGGTCTTAATCATGGAAATTGCGATGGGTGGATATACCTTATATTATATATAGGTGGTGTAGTTGCTGTGCGAGGCACGACGCTCGCGCACGCGGTAGAAGGCATTGACGATGGGGCGCCACAGAGTGAACATGGGCACACTGAGGCGCAGCGGGGGTGTCGTGAGTACGCGGCACTGACGGCGGAACGCGAGCGTCATCCAGACCCACGAGCCAATGGCAATCACCGCTGCCACCGCCCACACGACCAGGTTGCGCCAGTCGAGCGCCACAGCAGCCGCGGTTGCCAGCACGCGCAACAAGTTGACCACCGACATGGTGGCTTGCATCAACCGCGGTGCTTGTCGCACCATGCGCGAGGTGAAGTCGCGGCGCATCTTGAGCAGGCGGTGCGCCCGCGGGGGATTGTCGTAGTAGGTCTCGACTTGCGCATCGGGGTCCAACTCAACGCGCACGCCCGCGCCGTCTCCCATGATTTCGCTCAAGAACACGTCNTCGTCNCCCCATTGCAGGTCGAGCGACTGCGCAAAACCGTGGTGGTCAAAGAAAAGNTGCTTGCGATAGGCCANGTTNTCGTTGGTCCCGCGATAGGGATGACCCTGGATGGCACTCACGAGCCACTGCACACCGGTGCTGACGGTGTCGAANGTGCGATAACGCCGCCCCACGCCATGGTCGCGGCTATAGAGGTAGTGCGAGTAGCCCAGCACCACGTCGGTGCCAGGGGTGAAGTTGCGCATCATCGTGGCCAGCCACTGGTCGCTGCGGGGGCACGCATTAGCGTTGGTGAGCAGCACGATGTCGTAACGCGCTGCCTTGATGCCCACCATCAGCGCCAATTTCTTGCGCGAGAGCGAACGTGCATCGGTGGGAACAAAGGTGAAGTGCAAGAAGGGGTATTGTGCCTTGAGTTCGCTCAACGCCCCGCTGGTGGTCTCGGCGGCGCCATCGGTGACCACAATCACCTCCATGGTGGGGTAAGCCTGCTGCAGCACAACGGGCAGGTAGTTGAGCAACTCGTCGGTTTCCTTACAGGCGTCGACAACGACCGACACCGGCGGCAACGTCTCTACGTAGTCGCGCCGCGCCTCGTCATCATTCACAAAGCGACGCAGCCGGCACGCCCGCCACCACTGCCACCCACAATAGATGAGCGACAGCACCAGCGCCGCCAGCAGCAGCCCCCACACCAGGGGCGATGTAAATATCGTAAATTTCATCGTTTCCAAAAACTCCCGCAAAGTTACACCAATCTCGTGAAATTACCAAGTTGAACGTTGAGTTCCTGTTGCAGGAGGGCCTCACGCAGACTACGCAGACTGCGCAGACTAATATTTTAAGTCGGTGATGCCTTCTACTAAAACTCGGATTTTAGGACTGCGGGGAGGCTGCCTACTAGGTAGAAGGGGAGGTTGATGAGTTTAAAGGATTTCTTACCATGGGTGGTGGTTACATCGTCGACCGAATATGGGCCCGACCAGACGCGGACGCCAATGTCGATGGGTGACTGGTCGATGAAGGAATGTAGCGAACGAAGGTGGGAATTTCGCCCATTTTTCACTTCGATGGGTATCAACCGCGAGTCCAGGGTGATGACGAAATCGACCTTGGCCGAGGAGGATTCTTTTATCCAGAATTTACGGCGCTGACTCACCTTGTCGTTGAGCGTGAGGAGTTCTTGAGCCACCACTTGTTCGGCAATGTGCCCTCGCCACACGTCCTGGATGTCGTCGGCAGCGATAAGGTCGTGTCGCACGCCGGCTTGGTAGTTGGTGAGACCTGTGTCGAGCATGATGAGGCGTCATGATTTGTCGTTCAAACATAGGCCTTTATCCTTTATTTATCCGCCGCAAAGATAATCATTTGTTTCAAAAATGAGGATACAAGAGCCAATTTTGTTTCAAAACCGAGGATACAGGGGCAAAATGTGTACTGCCTTCAATAAGTAGTCGCGAGAAAAAATTAAGTCTGCGTAGTCTGCGTGAGGCCATCCTGCAACTCTCCTATTATGAGATTCGCTGTGGTGGGGGCGCAGGGTTGGGTGGTGAGGAGGGTGCGCATGTGGGTGTAACCGTCGAGCATGGCGGTGCGTTGTGGGCCGTCGGGGAGGAGGGTGCGCAGGTGCTGGGCGATGGCATCGGGGGTGCAGTTGTGAAGCAGGAGTTCGGGGATGAGGGGGGCGTCGACGATGAGATTAGGCAGGGTGACGTAGTTGCCATGGAGCAGGCGGCGGTAGAAGCGGTAGACCCACTTGCTGCCGTTCATGCGGTAGCAGGCCACTTGCGGGGCGCCAGCCAACGCGGTCTCGAGCGTGGCGGTGCCGCTGGTGACGACGGCGGCGCGGCTGTGGTGCACGAGTTCCATGGTCACATCGCGCAGGATGGGTGCCGTGAGGCCGCATCGACTCAGCACGCCGCTATAGACGCTGTCGTCGATGGCGGGAGCACCCGCGATAGCCACCTGGTAGTCGTCGCCAACGAGGCGCGTGGCCTCGAGCATCACAGGCAGGTTGTCGTTGATTTCCTTGATGCGCGACCCGGGGACGAGTGCGATGATGGGGCGCTCGTCGAGACCGTGGGCCGCGATGAAGTCGGCACGGTTGGGAGCGGCTGCGAGGGTGGCATCAACCTCGGCCACAGTGGGGTTGCCCACATAGGTTACCTCGTAATCGTGTTGGCGATACCATGCGGGCTCAAACGGCAGGATGCTGAACATCCGGTCGACCCACTTGCGGATGTCGCGCACGCGCCATTGTTTCCACGCCCACACCTTGGGCGAAATGAAGTAGAACACCTTGATGCCCATCTCGTGCGCCGCACGCGCCACCTTGAGGTTGAACGATGGGTAGTCGACCAGAATCACCGCATCGGGACGCCAACTGGCGATGCCCTCGCGGGCGGTGCGTAGGAAACCCAGGATGGCGGGCAAGTGCTTGGCCACCTCGATGAAGCCCATGTAGGCCATGTCGCGGTAGTGAATCACGGGTTGCACGCCAGCGGCNGCNGCCATCTTGTCGCCGCCCANNAACTGGAACTGTGCTTGCGGGTCGCGCTCACGCAGCGCCGCGATGAGTTGCGAGGCGTGCAGGTCGCCCGAGGCCTCGCCAGCGATGAGGTAATATTTCATGATTGTGGGTCGTTAGNGGTCGATGAGGGCTCGCTGTCGATGCGCTCGAGNACCACGTAGTCGTAGTCGCAGGGTTCGTCGCCGGTCGCGATGTGTTGCTCGATGCTCACCTGCCGCCACTGCGCNGGGTCGATGGTTGGGAAAAACGCGTCGGCGTCATCAAATGTCGCGTGCAACCGCGTGAGATACAGTTTGTTGACACGCGGCATCGCTTGCGCATAGACCTGCGCCCCGCCTATAATCATCACCTCGCCCGGCATGGTCACTGCCTGCAGCGCCTCGTCGATGCTGTGCACGATGGTCACGCCNTCGGGCTTATAGGTGAGCGAACGCGTGAGCACGATGTTCTGCCGGCCAGGCAGCGGGCCACGCGGGAACGACTCGAGCGTCTTGCGGCCCATGACGATGCTGTGCCCCATGGTCAACTCGCGGAAGTGGCGCATGTCGCCNGGCAAGTGNCACAGCAACTGNCCCTTGCGACCGATGGCGCCNTCGCGCGCCACAGCCGCCACGGCAGCAATCACAGCAGGCTTGGGTTGATGTCGACGCGGCTTTTTCATACCGACACTTGTGCCTTAATCGTGGGATAGGGGTCGTAGCCCTCGAGCGTNAAGTCCTCGTAGGTNAAGTCCTCGATGCGCTGCACGGCGGGGTTGAGCCGCATGGTNGGNAGCGGCCGNGGCGTGCGNGTGAGCTGCAACTTCACCTGGTCGAAGTGGTTGTGATAGATGTGGGCATCGCCCATGGTGTGAATGTAGTCNCCCACCTCGAGGCCCGTCACNTGCGCCACCATCATGAGCAGCAGCGCGTAAGAGGCGATGTTGAACGGCACGCCCAGAAACAAGTCGGCGCTGCGTTGATAGAGTTGCAGACTCAGCTGCCCCTGNGCCACATAGAACTGAAACAGCGTGTGGCACGGCGGCAGGTGCATGCTGGGCACCTCGGCCACGTTCCACGCNCTCACGATGTGGCGGCGCGAGTTGGGNTTATGCTTGATTTGGTCAATGACCTGGGCAATCTGGTCNATGGAGCCGCCCTGGTAGTCGGGCCAGGCNCGCCACTGGTGNCCATAGACGGGTCCCAACTCGCCATCGGCATCGGCCCACTCGTTCCAGATGCGCACGCCGTGCTCCTGCAGGTAGTGCACGTTGGTGTCGCCGCGCAAGAACCACAGCAATTCATAGATNATGGAGCGCAGGTGCACCTTTTTGGTCGTCAGCAGGGGGAAGCCGTCCTTGAGGTGAAACCGCATTTGGTAGCCGAAGATGCCGCGCGTGCCNGTGCCCGTGCGGTCGCTGCGGTCCACGCCTTGGGTCATCACCGTGTTGAGCAAGTCGAGATATTGTTGCATAGTCGTGATGTGATGCTATATAATATAATGTGTAAAACGCCAGCCGCCNCGNGTGCTCCTCGTCACTCGATGCGAGGCGAGGGCGAGGGAGNNGGCTCGGTGGCGGCGGGTGGCGTGGTGGGCTCGATGGGCTCGTCGTTGAGGGGGATGTCCTCGAGGTCGTCGTCGATGCTCATGTCCTCGTAGTAGCCCACCGTGTCGAGGTCGGTCGTGTCGGGCTCAAATTCCACCGACACGTCGCCCAGGCAATTCTGGTAGAGTTGTGGCTCGATGTCCTCGGTGGGCGGCGCAAAACGCCCGTGGTAGTGCTGGAATTGCGGGTCACTCAGCACCTTCTGGAAGAACAGGCCGCAAATGGGCAACGCCGTGCGGCTGCCCTGGCCCAGCTGGCCCGTGCGGAAGTGGATTTGGCGATACTCGCCGCCTACCCAAGCGCCACACACCAGTCGCGGTGTCACGCCCACAAACCACGCATCGGCGTGGCGGTTGCTGGTGCCCGTCTTGCCNCCGAAGTCGGTNTCGTAGAGCGGCGGGGTGATGAATCCGTTCAGCGCCATCGAGGTGCCGCCCGCGTCGGTGCGGCCAGCAAGTAGCATTTGCCGCATCAAGAAGGCGCTGCGATACTTGATGGCNCGGCGGTCGGTAATCGGNGCCTTGTAGATTTCTTGGCCNGTGTGGTCGAGGATGCGGGTGACCAGCACGGGCTCGTGCGCCATGCCGTCGTTGACCACGGTNCAATAGGCGTTGGTGAGTTCCACCANGTTTACGTCGCTGGCNCCCAGACTCAATGCCGGCTTNTCGTGCAGCGGGCTGTGGATACCCATGTCGCGTGCCACCTGTGCCACGGTGCTGATGCCCACCTCGTTGCCCACGCGCACCGACACGCTGTTGATGCTCTGCGCAAACGCTTGCCGCAGGGTCATCTGCATGTTGGTGAAGCGCCCGTTGGCGTTGGTGGGACGCCAGTGCTCGAGTTCGCCCTTCTGCTCGTTATACACCATCGTGTCGATGTAGCCGTCGAGGCGACGTGTGCAGGGCGTCATGCCGCGTTCCATCGCTGCCGTGTAGACAAACAACTTGAACGTCGACCCTGGCTGGTGCATCGCCGTGACTTTGTCGTATTTCCACGTGTCGAAGTCCACATCGCCCACCCATGCCTTGACGTGGCCCGTCTCGGGCTCCATGGCGATGAAGCCGGCGTGCATGAAGTGCAGCATGTAGCGAATCGAGTCCATCGAACTCATCTCGACATAGAGGCTGTCGTTGTCGTAGTCAAACAGGTGCACCCGGTGGGGCAGGTTCATGTAGTAGTTCACCGAGTCGAGGTCGTTGGGATAGCGGGCGAGCAGGTTGCGGTAGGTGACGGTGTTCTGNGCCTTGTCCTCGACAAAGTTGGGGATGGTGCGGTAGCTGTCGTCGACCCAGCAATCCTGGCGCCCCCAGTGGCGGTTGAACTGCTGCTGCACGATGCGCATGCGCTCGGTGACGGCCTCCTCGGCGAGGCGCTGCATGCGCATGTCGATGGTGGTGTAGATGCGCAAGCCATCGCGGTCGAGGTCCTTGTTGTTTTCGCGGCACCACTCGGCGAGTTCCTGTGCCACTGCCTGACGGAAGTAGAGGGCCTTGCCGCTATAGGCATTCTCCACGTTGTAGTGGAGCTCGATGGGCAGCGCCTGCAGCGAGTCGCAGGCGGGCTGACTGAGGTCGCCGCAGTTCACCATGTTTTGCAACACCACGTTGCGGCGGCTTAGGCTGTTTTTGGGGTTGATGCGGGGGTTGTAGGTGCTGGTGGCCTTGAGTAGGCCCACNAGCACTGCCGATTCCTGCACCTTGAGTTGCGCGGGGGTGGTGCTGAAGTAGGTCTTGGCGGCTGTCTTGATGCCGTAGGCGTTGCTGCCAAAGTCGACGGTGTTGGCATACATCTCGAGAATCTGCTTTTTGTCGTAGAACATCTCGATTTTGGTAGCCAGAATCCACTCCTTGCTCTTCATGATGAGCAGTTTCACGCCGGGGATGTAGCCCAGCAGACCGGTGGTGTACTCGCTATTGGTGCGGATGCGGAACATGTTCTTCACGAGCTGCTGCGTTAGGGTCGAGGCCCCGCGAGCACGGCCGTGCAGAATCATGTCCTTGGCCGCAGCAAACAAGCCCGCAAAGTCGATGCCGTGGTGGCTGTAGTANCGCTCGTCCTCGGTGTCGATGAGCACCGTGAAGAANTCGGGGTTGATGCTGTCGTACTTAACAGGCGTGCGGTTTTCGTCGAAGTATTTACCAATCTCCTCGCCNTCGGCGCTATAGAGGTAGGATGCGTAGTAGGTGTCGGGGTGCATCACGTTCTCCATCGACGGCGACTTGCCAAACAGCCACAGCAAGTTCATGTCGACGGCAAGCAGGTAGAGCAGAAACAGCACGATGAAGGTGGCCAGCCCGCTCAGTATCTTGATGTACCACGGGCGACCCTTGTACAGGTCCTTGTACCAGTGCTTAAACCGATGCCACAGGCCTGGTCCTTTCTTGCTTTTGCTGCGCTTGCTCATGGGCAGTGATTGGGTGTTATCGTTGTGAAAAACTGTGGTTTACAAAAAAGTCCTTGTGACGTGCCTATGGCTAAATCAGGCGTCACAAGGACTACATACATTGTGGTTGCTATTTAACCTCCTTCACGAGGAAGACCTCGGTGGGGAAGTGGTCACTATAGCCATTGAGGAAGACGCCAGCCGAGAAAGTACGCAATGGGTAGCCTTGGCGGTCGCCCTCGTCGGTCGACAAGAAGCGACGGTTGAGCACCTCGGCGCGTACAAACGTGAGCTGCGGTTTCTCCTTGCTGTCGCGATAACGCAAGAAGTACTGGTTGAAGATGATTTGGTCAAACAGGTTCCACTGGCCCTTGTAGCCCAGCGTACCTACGCCCTTGTCGAGAATCTTCCACCAGGGGTTATACAGGTCGTGAACCTCGCTGCAGTCGTCGGCGTTCTTGCGGGCTCCCAGCGAAACGGCGCAGCTCTTGTTCTGCGGGTCGTCGTTAAGGTCACCCATGAACATGATACCCTGGTTGGGATCAACAGCCAGCAGCGAGTCAATCGTACGGCGAGCCATGTCGGCAGCAGCCTCGCGCAGGTAGCTCGATGCAGCCTCGCCACCCAGTCGCGACGGCCAGTGGTTGATGAGGAAGCTCACGCGCTCACCTGCCAGCAGGCCCGTCATGCACACTTGGTCACGCGTGCGGAAGTCGGGGTTACCGGGAATTTCCAAGCGCTGTGTGGTCACGTTCTCGAGCTTGAAAACGCGGGGGTTGTAGAGAAACGCCACGTCGATGCCACGGCGGTCGGGACTCTCGTGGTGAACAATTTGGTAACGGCGGTTCTTAATCTCGGGCTGACGCACCAAGTCCTCGAGCACGCTGCGATTCTCGACCTCGCTCACGCCGATGATGGCAGGTCCGTCGGGCGTGTTTGCCGTCTTCATCTGGTCGATAGCGTAAGCCAAGTTGTGGATTTTCGACCAATACTTCTGGCCGTTCCACTGGCGGGCTCCGCTGGGCGAGTACTCCTTGTCGTAGATACCGTTGTTGTTAATGGTGTCGAACAAGTTCTCGAGGTTGTAGAACATTACGCCGTACATGTTGTAACGGTGCTCCTGTGCCATCGCGCTGATGGCCATGATGCCCATCAAGGCAACAAAGAGGATTTTCTTCATAGCATTTGTTTATCTGTTAAGTAATTGAGTTAATGCAAAATGGGTCTTTTCTCGCACGCATGCCCGCCTGTGCGCGCTCGTGCAAGTGTGCAAATTTAAGCCATTTTTTTGAAATAACCACCCCCGCCCCCCTAAAAAAATGTTTTTTCACCATCGCGATATCATATTCCTCGCGCGGACCAG